>TARA_R110002110_G_scaffold415666_2_pt1 | contig 83060 bp, 83 predicted proteins | sample TARA_R110002110 | Tara Oceans TARA_R110002110 (sample SAMEA4397330) | marine metagenome | biome: Polar Biome; feature: [SRF] surface water layer (ENVO:00010504); material: water (ENVO:00002006), including particulate matter (ENVO:01000060) such as... | depth 5 m | reverse complement strand
ATGCGGGAATGACGAATCGATAAGGGTTAAGTTGATTATTTAACTGGATTCCCGCCTGCGTGGGAATGACAACTAAGAAAAAGGTTATTTAATAACCTTCAAATGTGATCGATCTTTCTTCTTCTCTGCTTTCTTTTTGTCATCCGGTTTATTCAGTTCAGGACCAGATACCAAATCATCTGGTGAATCAATTTCCTCTTCAGGAAAAACCATCCCTTTTCCATTTTCCTTGGCGTAGATCGCCTGCACTGATTTATTCGGAAAATAAACATTCATACTTTTACCGGAGAAGCGCGCTTTGAAGTTGATATAATCATTACTAAGATCAAGATCACGCACGGCACTCGGTGATATGTTCAACACGATCTTGCCGTCTTCGACAAACTCATGCGGGATATTCAGGTCGTCACCGGTCGCATCAACTAATAGATACGGTGTCAGATGGTTATCGCAGATCCAATCGTACAGTGCACGTAATAGATACGGTCGATTTGAAGTCATAGCAAGTAAACCCGGATTTATCTACAAACTGACAGAGATCAGGCGACGTTATATTCGCTTTCAATCCCGGACAAGCTGGTTTTAAATGCCTCGCGTTCAAACAAACGGTCAGCGTATTGCTGTAATGGCTTGCCTGACATTGGTAACTTGATACCGTATTCGTTTAATCGCAACATCAGCGGTGCCATACAACAATCGACCAAAGAATATTCTTCTGACATAAAGTATGGCATTTGTGCAAACGCGGGGGCAATTGAAGTCAGATTATCACGCAAGACTTTCTTGGCATTGGCCGCAGCGATTTCATTATCACTATCTAATTCCGCAACGACTGAATACAGATCGCGCATGACGCGATAACGTAATTGGCGGTTGCTTGCTCGATTGACGGGGTCAACCGGCATCAAAGGTGGGTGTGGAAAACGCTCGTCCAGATATTCCATGATGATATGCGCATCATAAAGCACCAGATCGCGATCTATCAGAGTCAGGATTGAGTTATATGGGTTTAGTTCATTCAGCTCTTCCGGTCTATTGTCATCATCAATAAAATTGATCTCTACATTGACATCTTTTTCTGCCAGCACGATACGCACAGCATGTCCGATAGGACTAATACTGTCTGAATATAAAACCATTAATGAACGACGATTGGCGACACTTGCCATACTATTTACACTCCAGCCTTGTTCGAAAGCGCGGGATTATACACCAGATTCGAAAAATAATGGGATTCTGAGACAGGTTTAAGTAGATATTTTACGGCTTATGGGAGAAAGAGCCGTGTTTGAGGCGTTGCCGAGTGCATTTCAGCACCCGGCAAACAATTTACTGTTAAGAATTTAGTCCCCTGATTCTAATGAACGTCGCGCCAATATTCTTTCTTCAGCATGTAGGCAACTATCATAAAAACAAAGAGATACATTAGTACCCAGACACCAATCTTGCCACGCTTCAGCTTGATTGGTTCACCCAGATAGACCATAAAATTAACCAAATCTTGTATGGTCTGATCGTATTCTGCTTCGCTCTGTGTCCCCGGTGTGATTATTTCCAGATCTGCATAGGTTGGTGAGTGATGCGCACCATCTTCAGACTCAATATGGTTCAAACGCTGTGCGCCTTGTAGCTCCCAGAGTACATGCGGCATACCAACATCTTTGAACGTCAGATTATTAACACCAAAGGGACGCGATTTATCCACATAGAACGTCTTGAAGTAGCTATAGAGCCAATCTGCCCCACGCGCACGCGCAATGACGGATAAATCAGGTGGTGAAACACCAAAAAAACGCAGCGAATCTGCATTAGTCATAGCAACAGTCATGGTATCGCCCACTTTGTCTGTGCCAAACATGAAATTGGACTTCAGCACATCTTCACTGATACCCAGATCCTGCCCCATGCGGTTATAGCGCATATAGGCCGCGGTATGACAACTCAGGCAATAATTGACGAAGGTCTTCGCACCACGTTGCAGTGACTCCTGATTTGAGAGATCAACCTCCATATGTAATAGCTTTGCTCCGCCAGCAGCAGAGACACTAGCTGAGATCGTCATCAAGAGGATGAATGTTAACTGATAGAGTTGTTTATAACTTGGCATTAGTCTCTCACCCTGTCTGGTACCGACTTGTCGTTGTCGATAGCAGTGTAAAATGGCATTAATAAAAAGAATGCAAAATAGACGAGTGAAAAGAAACGCGCCATCCAGGTATATAACGGCGTTACTGGCTGCATACCTAACCAACCTAGCACCAGGAAGCTGATGACAAACAGAGTTAACGCACAGCGAAAGTTCCATCCACGATAACGCGTCGATTTCACTGGGCTTCTATCCAACCAGGGCAATAAGAGAAAGATATTTGTTGCCAGGCCCATCGCTATTACGCCACCAAGTTGATCCGGTACTGCGCGCAAAATCGCATAGAAAGGAGTGAAGTACCACACCGGCGCGATATGTTCAGGCGTTTTAAGTGGATCCGCAGGAATAAAATTGGCGTGTTCCAGAAAATAGCCGTTCATCTCAGGCATAAAAAAGACAACACCAAAAAAGAAGATAAGGAATACGGTAGCACCAAAGATATCCTTCACTGTGTAGTAGGGATGAAAAGGGATGCCATCCACGGGGATACCCTCAGCATTTTTATTCTTTTTGATCTCCACACCGTCAGGGTTATTAGAACCGACCTCATGCAATGCAAGGATATGCGCACCAATTAGTCCAAAGATAAGCAGCGGAAAGGCAATCACATGTAATGAAAAGAAACGATTCAAGGTAACATCAGAAACGACAAAATCTCCACGTATCCATAAGGAAAGCTCGTCGCCAACTATAGGCAAGGCCCCAAATAAGGAAATAATCACCTGAGCGCCCCAATATGACATCTGCCCCCAAGGTAACAAATAGCCAAAAAATGCCTCACCCATCAACACTAGATAGAGTCCCATGCCCGACAACCATAGTAGTTCGCGAGGTTTTTTATAGGATCCGTACAATAAGGCGCGGAACATATGCAAGTAGATAACAACAAAAAATGCTGAAGCACCCGTCGAATGCATGTAACGGATAAGCCAGCCCCAGCTAACATCGCGCATGATATATTCAACAGAAGCAAAAGCATCTGCAGCCGACGGTTTATAATTCATTGTCAACCAGATGCCGGTCACGATCTGGATAGCAAAGACAAGTAATGCGAAGCCACCAAAGTAGTACCAGAAATTAAAATTCTTTGGCGCATAATACTTAGCAAGATGCTCATTCCAATTCTGCATCAATGGAAAACGGTCATCGACCCAATCACGCAAGCCGGTTAACCCATTAATAATATTTTTTTCAATATTGGCCATTACGCAGCCTCACTGTCATCACCGATAATCAACTGACTCGGTGAGATAAATTTATAGGGGGGGATAACCAGATTGGTAGGTGCTGGAACACCTTTAAAGACGCGGCCAGCCAAATCAAAGCGCGAACCATGACAGGGGCAGAAAAAGCCGCCTTTCCAATCGACAACAGGGCTGTCATCACCGTCTTTTAGGACAAAACTGGGAGAACAACCTAGATGAGTGCAGATCCCAATAACAACCAGGTACTCATCCTCACGCGCACGGAATTCATTCGTTGCATACTCGGGCTGCGAGCTTGCTTCCGATGCAGGATCACTGACAGCCTCATTTTGTGAGGCAATATCATCAAGCATCTCTTGTGTACGGCGTAGAATCCAGACTGGCTTACCCTGCCATTTCTCGATCATGCGCTCGCCCGGCTTTAACTTACTGATATCAACCTCAACCGGCGCACCAATTGCCTTGGTTTTCTCACTTGGCGTCATGGTTGCAATAAATGGGACAGCACCAGCGGCTGCACCTGCCCCGCCAACCACTGTCGCGGCGGCAGTCAAAAATCGTCGTCGACCCTTGTCGACATTACTATTGTCCATTGTTTCCCCTTACATATCTGACAGATGAATATCAGTATAATTAATCGCAAATGTTATATGATAAATTAAACTGATTATTGGATAAACAGATCATTATCCATAATATCAATAATCACTAAATATAAATTATTCTAATCGTCGTGAAAATTAACAAGACATTAATGTTTATGCTGCAATATTCCGCTTACGGACTTGCTGCTGCATTCGTGTTTTTAATAATATTTTCGGATGATTTACGCTCAAATATTCCTTTTTTTTCGCCGGAATCCAACCAATATTCTTTTAATAACTCCGTAACCGCTACCGCTCCGGCTGTTGTTAATGTCTATGCCAGCAAAGTATATCAGGAAAGAGTCCACCCGTTGTTTCAAGACCCCTTATTCCGTCGCTTCTTTGGTAATGTCCCCACCAAACCAAAGCAGCGCCGAGATAGTTCTATCGGATCGGGCGTCATAATGAATACTTCCGGCTATATTCTAACCAATGCCCATGTATTACAAGATGCCAATGACATTCGCATCACCTTGAATGATGGACGCCAGAGCCAGGCACAACTCATTGGGCTTGATACCGATACTGATTTGGCGGTGATTAATATACCATTACAAAACCTGCCAATAATCCCCATAGGCAATTCATCCAGCTTACAGGTCGGGGATATCGTCCTCGCCATCGGCAACCCTTATAACTTTGGCCAAACAGTAACTCAGGGCATTGTCAGTGCAACGAGCAGAAAACGACGCGGAATTTCTTTCTTTGATGACTTTATACAAACCGATGCCGATATCAATTTAGGTAATTCAGGTGGCGCTTTAGTCACCGCCAAAGGGCAACTCATTGGTATTAATACCGCCATTATTTCTAGCAGCGGTGGTTCTGAAGGTATTGGCCTTGCTACACCAATCAATCAAGCACTAAATGTCATGGAGCAACTTATAAAGAATGGAAAAGTAGTTCGTGGTTGGCTTGGTATAGAAGCACAAACCTTGAGCACGGATGTGATTGAATCCGCTAGCCTAGAGACAGGTGGTGTTCTGGTAACGGCCATTATTCGTGACGGGCCAGCTGAGAGTTCGGGTATGGTGCCAGGGGATATCATCATCAGTATCGATGGAGAAAATGTGGCTTCTCCGGATCAGGCAATTGAACTGATCACCGGTCTGATACCGGGCAAGCAAGTAATAATTAAAATACTACGTGGTTGGGAACAACAAGAGTTGATTGCCAGAATTGCCCAAAGACCGTCAGCAAAAATGCCTCAATAATTCATTAAGTAGTGACTATCTTGCCTAGCTTCGACAGAAACAGTTCATTTTCTTCAGGTGTGCCGACTGTTACACGCAAACAATTTTCAAGTAATGGGTGCGCGCCTTGTAAGTTTTTAATGAGGATTTTTTGTTTTATTAATTCCTGATGTACTTCGTCAGCTCCGGGATTAGAAACACGAAACAAAATAAAGTTAGCTTCACTCTTCCATGCTTCAACACCCGGTATTTTTGACAAGCTGTTAAACAACCCTTCTCGATCGTTCCGAATACGTTCGGCTTGTTGTTCAAGCAACTGAATATTTTGAATGATAAAATTTGCGCTAAGCTGATTTAGCGATCCTATATTGTATGGCAATCTCAATTTATCTAATTCAGAGATCCATTCACTGGCACCAAACAACATACCTAGACGTAGGCCAGCCAAACCCAGCTTGGATAAGGTCCGCATTAATAAAACATTGGGATATTTATGCAAACAGGACATCACACTCTTCTGTGCAAAGGCGTGATACGCCTCATCGATAACAACAAGTCCCGGCGCTACTTTTATAATCTCTTCTAACTCTTCTTGTTCAAAGGCATTCCCTGTTGGATTATTTGGCCAGGCAATAAAAATTACGGCAGGCTTTGTTTTCGCAATGGATTCCAACATTGCAGGGAGGTTAAGAGAAAAGTCTTTGTTTAAAGGCACGCCAACAAATTCGAGTTCCATCATCGAACTTAACAAACGATACATAACAAAACTGGGTTCAGGTGCCATGACAACATTTGATGTTTTATTCAGTGCCATCAAAATGATCTGGATCAGCTCATCTGATCCATTACCAAACATCATTGCAACCTTATCAGGCAAGTTTAACGCGTGCGCGAGTCTGCTTCTTAGTTCACTTAAACTCGCATCGGGATAACGGTTAAGTTCGGCTTGTTGTAGACATCGGGACCACTCATCCTTGACGTCTTCTGGCCAACTATAGGGGTTTTCCATTGCATCCAGTTTAGTCAATCCGCCGGAATCCGGAACATGGTAGGCCTTTGCGGCAAGGATAGCGGGCTTAATGATCTTGCTTACGCGATCTTCACTCATGCTAATAAATTACTTTGAATTAAGTCGGAATTCTGCTGATCGCGCGTGTGCCGTGAGACCTTCTCCACGCGCTAAAGCAGATGCTGTTTCAGCAATATCTTTAACTGAACCGCTACTACACTTGATGATGGATGAATGCTTTTGAAAATCATACACACCAAGCGGCGAAGAAAATCGAGCAGTACGAGCCGTAGGTAAAACATGGTTTGGTCCCGCACAATAATCTCCGAGTGACTCTGCTGAATAATGCCCCATGAAAATTGCGCCGGCATGCCGAATACCACCCAAAAGCGCATCGGGGTCAGAAACCGCTAATTCAAGATGTTCCGGTGCGATGATATTAACAATCTCTATTGCTTGTTTTAGATCGTCTACTTTAATCATTGCGCCATTGTTTGATAATGATGCCTTTATAATCTCGGCACGTTCCATTTCAGGCAAGAGTCTTTCAATGCTTTTTTCAACCGCATCAATAAATTTTTCATCTGGTGTAATCAGAATTGAACTGGCTTGTTCATCGTGTTCTGCCTGAGCAAAAAGATCCATCGCCACCCAATCTGGGTTCGCACTGCTATCACTGACGATAACAACCTCTGACGGGCCAGCTATCATGTCAATACCAACGACACCAAATACCTGTCGTTTAGCTGTTGCGACATAAATGTTGCCAGGACCAACTATCTTATCCACCTTGGGAACAAGTTTTGTACCGTAGGCTAATGCGGCGACAGCTTGAGCACCACCGATTGAAAATACCTTATGTACTCCGGCAATCGCAGCGGCTGCCAAAACCAAATCATTACGTTCATCATCAGGAGTTGGCACAACCATGATAATTTCTTCGACCCCAGCAACATGCGCCGGTATGACATTCATTAACACGGATGAGGGGTAAGCTGCCTTACCGCCGGGAACATAAACACCAACGCGATCCAAAGGGGTGATTTTTTGCCCTAACACATTACCGGCATCATCTTCATAAGCCCAGGTCGTTTGCAGTTGCTTATCATGAAATTCTCTAACTCGCCTTGCTGCATGTTCAAGATTTTTACGTAGCGATTCAGGAATGCGTTCTAATGCGGAATCTAAATCTTTCTGAGAAATTTCAAGCGACTCAATACTGGCCGAACGCCTGTCAAAACGGTTGGTGTATTCGAGCAAAGCTTCATCGCCTCGCGCACGTACATCAGTAATAATTTGCGAAACAGTATCAAGAACAGATTTATCTGGTTCGTCACTAGAAGACAATAAAGTCTGTAGTGATGAATCAAAATTTTCTGTGGAGGCATCGAAGCGTTTTATCATGTATCCCCGTTTTCAACGATCTCTGCTAATTGATTAATGATCGGTTTGATAAGTGCATTTTTCATTTTCATTGCTGCTTTATTGACGACCAACCTCGAACTGATATCTGCGATGTGATCCAGCGTCACCAGACCATTGGCTTTTAAGGTATTCCCGGTGTCAACCAGGTCGACGATCCAATCGGACAAACCTAAAACCGGGCCAAGTTCCATCGATCCGTAAAGCTTGATTATTTCTACTTGTTGCCCACGATCTGCAAAATAATTTCGTGTGATATTAGTATATTTTGTTACTACTCGAGGTCGATCAGTTATTAGCTTGGCATCTTTTAAGCCCGCCAGCATCATTCGACATTGAGCGATACCCAGATCAACTGGCTCATAAAGACTGTCCCCGGAATACTCCATCAGCACATCCTTTCCGGCGATACCCAATTCAGCAGCACCGCGTTCAACATAGGTTGGAACATCGGTAGCGCGGATAATCAGTATTTTAATATTAGATTGATTGGTATCGAGAATCAGTTTGCGTGACTTTTTAGGATCGTCTTTAAGGATAATACCGAGCTTCGCTAGCAAAGGAATCGCTTCATCGTATATTCGGCCTTTGGAAACGGCGATAGTAATCTTGTTAGACATAATTATATTTGTGACTTAGTTAATTTTTGGCTCAGTAAAAATAAAACAGATAACGATAGAAAGAAGTTAATTTAAAAAATTTCCCGGCATATAGTCAAATTTAAATAACGTACTTGGGGCACCTTGGAAAATCATACTTTAGTTAGGCAAACGTCGAATATCAGCACCTAATTGAGATAGTTTTTCCTCGATCGTCTCATAGCCGCGATCAATATGATAAATACGATCTACTACCGTATCGCCCTCTGCGACAAGTCCAGCCAGAACCAAACTAGCCGATGCCCTTAAATCTGTTGCCATAACCGGAGCACCCGTTAAGTGTTCGACGCCTTGGGCAATTGTCGTATTACCTTCCAACTTAAGATCTGCACCCATGCGCTGTAATTCATGGACATGCATAAAACGATTTTCAAATACCGTCTCGGTTATAATCCCTGCGCCTTTTGCAATGCTATTCATCGCCGTAAACTGAGCTTGCATATCAGTAGGAAAACCCGGGAATGGTGAAGTATGAATATCAACTGCTTTAGGTTTCTCCCCCTGCATGTCGAGGGTTATTGCATTATCTTCTATTTCGATTTTAGCACCAGCTTCGGTCAATTTTGCCAATACAGATTCCAGCAAGTCAGCTTGCGTATTTCTCAGGCGTACTTTACCCCCCGTCATCGCTGTAGCAACCAAATAGGTTCCTGTTTCTATTCTATCTGGCAAAATGTCATAGTCGGTTCCATGTAAGGTTTCGACTCCTTCTATTTCTATACGATCAGTCCCGGCGCCAGTAACTTTTGCTCCCATCTTGTTTAGACAATTTGCCAGATCAGTCACTTCCGGCTCTCTTGCGGCATTTTCGATAACGGTCAACCCATCGGCTAGCGTTGCCGCCATCATCAAGTTTTCTGTTCCCGTAACTGTCACGATATCCAGAGTGATATGAACACCTTTAAGCCGGTCGGCTGTAGCGCGGATATAACCACCTTCTACAACAATATCTGCGCCCATCGCTGTTAGTCCCTGTAGATGGATATTCACCGGTCGCGAACCAATGGCACAACCGCCAGGTAATGATACATCCGCCTTCCCATAACGCGCGAGTAGTGGACCCAACACGAGAATTGATGCGCGCATGGTCTTAACTAATTCATACGGAGCAAAAAAGTTTTCGATTTGACTATTATCAATTTCGATACGCATGCGTTCATCAACGGTAACTTGAGAGCCCATACGACATAACAACTCCATAGTAGTTGTTATGTCATGTAAATGAGGAACATTACCGATAGTCATAGTCTGATCGGTCAACAGCGTAGCTGAGAGAATTGGAAGAGCCGCATTCTTTGCGCCAGATATGGAGATCTCTCCATTCAGCGGCGCACCACCGCGGATAAGTAGTTTATCCATAATCAATGATTATTACCTTTTTAGTATAAGCTTGGGTATCCAAAACTATTTCTGTTGTTCCCATTCTTCAGGAGTATATGTCTGAATAGCTAATGCGTGGATGTCAGTACCCATTTTAGCACCCAGTGTTTTATAAACCATCTGGTGTTGCTGGACCATGGTTTTCCCCGCGAATAATTCACTGACAATACGAGCCTGAAAATGAGTTCCATCATCGCCTTCAACGATGATTTCGGCACCGGGCATGCCCGCTTCGATGAGTTGTTTGATAATCTGAGGATTCATAAAAATTATTGTCTATGATAAATGAGAATACGGTTGTATAAAGCAAGCAACCGGGCATTGCCCGGTTGCTTGAGTAATCGGTATTTACTGCTGGTTATTTTGTTAGGCTACTAGCTAGCCGTTCGTTTTTAATAGTGAGTTCATTGATAAGTGAGTCAAACCCATGTTTCTTGATTTGCGTGGAAAATGATCCCCGATAAGTTGATACCAGACTGACGCCATCAACAGAGACATCAACCACTTTCCATGCATCACCCTTTTGATGCATGCGGTAGGCAACCGGAAATGGTTGTGCGCCGTCACTTGTCATCTCCGTTTTAACCAAAGCGAGCTTATTTTTTGGATTCATCTCAACAGGATAGTATTTAATTTCCTGCCCAGAATATTCAAGCAAGGCGCGGGCATAAGTACGGACTAATAATGTCTGGAACTGTGCAATAAAATCGCTACGTTGTGTCTCGCTTGCAGTCTTCCAGTTTTTACCAAGCACCCATTTTGACATGCTGGTAAAATCATAGTGAGGTATGACAAGCTCATTCACCACATCATAAATTTTTGATGGATTGGCATCCAACTCAGAACGTTGAGATTGGATGCGTTCAATAACAGCATCTGCAGTTTGCTTAACGATTGCATCCGGGGTTTCCATCGCTGCTTGAGCAACACCAGCCATCATGCTCAGGATCAAAATCAACGAATTTACGACTCTGACTTTCATTGTAATACCTCTAAAAGTTTATAATTTATCGACCCTCTATCGGGCTTAATAGTTCAGACAATCTGTTTTTTTATCAGCCACTCTGCTGAAGTTATTATTGGTCTTTGATCATCCGAAGGCGGATATTGTAATAACAATATATATTGATAGATAGTACTTATTGTCAATGAATACTTTTAAATCTATATAGTCAGAACAAAGTCCACAAAATCATTTCTGACCTCACGGAAAGCATGTAACCTTTTGTTTATAATTGGTTTTTACCCAAACGGCTTAAGTATTAAGATTAATTTTGGCAGTAGCGTTAAGGCTGCAAACAATGCAATAAACATAGCCAACGCCGTCAATAGGCCAAAATAAATCGTCGGTATAAAATTTGAAAGCACCAGTATTGAGAAACCAATAATAATAGTAATCGCTGTATAAAAAACAGCCTTACCAATGTTGGCATGACAATAATGCATCGTTTTGACGTAATCGCCTGTCTTGGGTAGCTCTTCACGAAATCGATAGATGTAATGGATGCTGTTATCAACCGCAATACCTATCGTTATTGCAGCAATCGTTATAGTCATCATATCGAGTGGAATCCTGAGCAATCCCATTAAACCCAGAATAATCGCTGCAGCAAGTATATTCGGAATAATGCCGATAATGGCGAGCGTAAAAGAGCGAAACAAAATAATCAGCATTAGAGCAATACCTGCCATAACGACACCCAAGGTTAATATTTGAGACTTGAATAAACTTTGCAGCATATTGTTATAGAGCACCAATATACCCGTAATTTGGACCTTATCTTCAGCAAGCCCAATCTTTTCAACCAGATCTGTCTTGATCTGTTCCAACAATTCTTTACGTCTTAAATCTTTTAAAGAATCCAATATTCGAATACTGATACGTGCTTCATTATTCTCTTCTGAAACATAGGGGGTAATCATGGCATCCTTAATCTCATCAGGCATATTCTTGCTAACTAGTGCTAGCTCGAACGCGTCAAACTCACCACCGTTAATTTCTTCTCCTACACGAATGATGGACACAAGCGACAAGACTTTACCAATCGCAGGAAAAGTATCCAGATGGTCATGTACTTGTTTGATCGTGTCTATTCGTTCTGGCGTAAACCAGACTTCATCCTGCCCCTCAGTAAAAGCACCAAACAAGGCATCAAAATCTTCAAACTCATCATCCTCTGAAGAGTCATCATCTTCTTCCGGCGCATCTTCAAGATTGATAATAATATCCATGGGCGTGGTTCCACCCATCTTTTCATCGATTAACCGAAGACCCTTATAAATTTCTGTACTATCGCTAAAATAATTTATAAAACTATTTTCCACTTCAAGACGAGTAATACCGTAGGTACTAACAGCGGCAAGAATTACGGTAATTATTAATATTTTATTGCCGTGTATCTCGGTCAGGCTGGCAAGTTTGGATGTAAATTGAAACTCATCTTTTGAACCCAGATTTTCTGTTCCCTTTCCCAGCATGCCTAATATAGATGGAAATAAAATAAATGATGTCAAGAAAGTCACGCTTAATCCTATCGTCATCATCCAACCAAAATCTATAATTGGTTTAATGCCACTAACCACCAGGGAACTGAATGCCATGATCGTTGTTAACGCGGTATACAGGCACGGCCAAACCATCTTGCTTGCCATGGATAGTACAAGCTCATGTTGTGATAGCTCAGGATGGTCATTGAGTAATTGTCGATAGCGAACGATTAGATGTACATTCATTGACATTGTGATGATCAACATCAACGATATGAAGTTCGAGGATATGACTGTGACATTCCAACCGACCAGACTAAGCAAGCCAAGCATGAGTAATCCAGCATAAAAACAGCTCAGCAAAGGCAACATCACCCATCTGAGTTTACGAAAGATAATAGATAACATCCCAACAAGAAACAAAAACACACCGACACCAAAAACAATCAAGTCGTTTTTAATATAAGTGATCATGTCGTCGGTAATCATGGTTACGCCACCCATATGCAGAGTGCCGTATTGTTGATATTTTGAAATGATTTCTCTTATATCAATAATATTATCGTGGTTAGTTTTATCGATAACATTTTTCTTTGCCGTATATTCGACTAGTATTTCATCCAGCCGCGTTTGTTCTGCTCCATCAAGACCTTCTGTGTCAGCTTTGATCAAAAGCTGGTTACGCTCACGTTGCAAGTCACGAAACTCAGGGTTGTCTTTTAAATTAATTTGAATAGCAGTTGTTTGACCATCTTCGCTAATGATTAATTCTTTATAAATAGGACTATTAAATAATTCCTGTTTAACCTTTTCAATATCAAGGCCACCACCTTCTATAGTACGAACGTTATCAGCTACATCGGTTAATGTTCCCTCGACCTGTCTGACCAGTGGCACATCAACTAAACTTATTACTGACTCAACTGGCTGCAGAGTTCTAAAATCATCACGAATTCTGGTAATTACATCAAATGAAGATTGAGAAAAAAGATCTTCGTTTGGAGAAAAAGTTACAAACAGAAAATCTTTCGTTCCATAGCGCTCTAATGTTTCACGAAATAACTTTAGATCTTTATCATCTTCCAACAACAATGAGTCTGCCGATGCATCCAGTTTGAAATCCTTTGTTTGCATGGCAAAAAACCCAAGTAATACTGCCATCGACAAACAAACCAACATAGGCTGTTTTAATATAAAAGATGAATATACCGATTTAATTAGCGTAATCATGTAAGTAACGTTTATTTTTATTATCAAAAGTCTTCTAGTAACTCTACCTTATAACCGTCAGGATCTTCGACAAAGGCAATCACCGTATCGCCGCCTTGCATAGGACCCGCCTCTCTAACGACATTGCCACCCAGTTCTTTAATCTTATCGCATGCCTTATAAACATCATCAACACCGATAGCAATATGTCCATACGCATTACCTAGATCATATGATTCTGTTCCCCAGTTGTGTGTTAGTTCCAGGACTGTGGTTTCAGATTCATCGCCATAACCAAGATAGGCCAAAGAAAATTCATGCTCAGGATAATCATGCTTGCGCAACAATTTCATTCCAAGGACGTCTTTATAAAACTGCAAAGACTTTTCAAGGTTGCCAACTCTCAACATTGTGTGCAACATGCGCATACTCAAATTTCCCCTTGTCTATAATCTGAAGGCAATATAATACTGCCATCTACTATTTTTTGTATGGTTTCTGCAAATAAAACATGCTCGACCTTTAAAACCTTGGCCGCTAGCGACTCTGCCGACTCATCAGGCGCAATAGATACCGCTCGCTGCGCCAAAATTGCACCTTCATCGTATTCTCCATCAACTAAATGGATAGTTACGCCACTCTCTTTTTCACCAGCGGCAAGAACAGCTCGATGCACATTAATTCCGAACATCCCTTTTCCACCAAACTTTGGTAGCAAAGAAGGGTGTATATTAATAATCTTACCTCTGTAGTTGGACAACACTTTCGGGCCAATTTTTTTCATATACCCGGCTAATAAGACAAGATCAATATCGTGTGCATTTAATACCGCTGTCATCGCCATATCCAATGCATCAGGATCGGGATAGGTACTCGAACCTATATGAGCCGTTTTAATATTTTTTTCCTGAGCTGAAACCAACGCTAATGAATCCTTGTTATTACTGATCACAAGTTCAACACTTGCTGATAAATCACCTCGCTCACAGGCATTTGCTATCGCCACCATATTGCTACCACGCCCGGAGACTAAAATGCCCAGCTTCTTCATACTGATTTTGTTTTAAACCCCAATTCTAACAAGCATTGTTTTATTTTATTATTCAAATTTTTTATATTAATTTGCCTGTTTGTAAACTCACGTCGTATTGGATAATTCTTCCTTAAACTATCGAAATAAACAGCACGATCCTCGTTTACCATAGTTACCAATTCTCTAAGCGCAATGGCATCACTTCTAACATCATATGTCTGCATTACTGCTAATTGAACCGCTGTATCATCATCATACTCAATAATATCAGCCATAAATTCGGGCGTTAAATCGTTGGTAGTACTCAAATTATTTTTAGTCTGCGTCAGCAACGCCGCGGCAATAATATTAGTTGCTTTAAGTTTCCCATCATAACTATATCCTGCAATATGTGGCGTTCCGATAAAGGTTTCTTGCAATAAGTTGATATTGATTTCCGGCTCATTGCACCAAACATCCAGGATCAACGTAGCGCCTGGCCTGGCTTCTTTGAATGACAATAAAGCCGCTTCATCGATCACTTCCCCACGGGATGTGTTAACCAACACTACATCCGATTTTAATCTAGCTAGAAATGATTCGTCGACTAGTTTTCTGGTCGGGTACTGGCCCTCTGCTGTTAGCGGTACGTGTAGCGTAATGATGTCTGCTTCTAAAACTTGTTCAAGATCAACATAAGATCCGGTTGAACCCTGTTCAGCTAACGGGGGGTCGTTCAATAAGCATTGCACACCTAGCGACTCCAGAAAACTTTTCACTCTCGAACCCACTTGACCGCAGCCTATGATGCCCACTGTTTTTTTAGCTAGATCAAAATCATTAAATTCAGCCGTTGCCAACAAACTACTCAAGACATATTCGGCAACAGAACGAGCGTTGCTACCCGGGGCATGAACAAAACTGATGTTGGATTTTTTCAGATAGTCGATATCAATATGGTCTATGCCACTTGTAGCAGAGCCGACAAAACTAATGCTGGAATCTTTCAAAAGCGATTCACCTACCTGCGTAACAGACCTAACTAGTAATACATCTGAATTCTTGACAGCAGTTTCATCGATAGAACGACCATCGACTAGTTCGACCTTGCCGAACTTTGAGAAAGTCTCTTCAGCAAGGAGGATTTGTTGATCCGCAACAATGGACAGTGACTGAGACACTATTTAAATAAATAAATTTTCACGAGTTTGGTACCCTAACAAAACCAAGAGCCCAGACTGAAAATCAGAGTTTATATTCATTAAATGAAGCTTTGAGCACATTTTTACCATCAATAGACATCTCTAGGTGACGCGACGCATGAAAACAAAAGAACATCCGTAAGAAAATGTCAGGGCATGGTATCCAAATCAGCGCCTTCTTTCTGAACTGGCATTAGATCTTCTCTCGTGATACCCAAGGCTAAGGTAACCGGACTAGCAACAAAAATAGACGAATAGGTTCCAATTAAAACACCAATAATCAAGGCGGTTGCAAAACTATGTATGATTTCACCACCAAAGATAAATAATGCGACTAACACTAATAATGTTGTTAATGAAGTCACTAACGTTCTACTCAATGTTTGGTTGAGCGAAAAGTTAAATATTTCTGTTGATGTTGCCTCACGGACTTTGTGAAAATTTTCACGCACGCGATCAAAAACAACAATAGTATCGTTTAAGGAATAACCAATCACAGCAAGTAGTGCCGCGAGTACAGTTAAATCGAAATCAAAGTGTGTAATTGAAAATATACCCAAAGTGATCAACACATCATGTACAAGCGCGGCAATTGCACCGACAGCAAAGCGTCTCTGAAAACGTAGTGCAACATAGATAAAGATCCCCATCAATGCATAGATCATGGCTAGTCCACCATCGTCTTTAAGCTCTTCACCAACCTGCGGGCCGACAAACTCAACCCTGCGCATTTCTATGTTTGAGCCTGTGTCTTTAAGTAAGCTCAGTATTTTGTTACTGATATCAGCGTTGTTCAGCCCTTCGCTCGGCGGGATTCTTATTAAAATATCGTTGGCCGAACCAAAGTATTGAATAGTGGCATCCTTAAACTCTGAATCACTTAATGAAGATCGGACACTATCTAAATCAACAGACTCTGAATAACCGACCTCAATCAATGTGCCTCCGGTAAAATCAATCCCAAAGGTTAAACCTTCAAGAGAAATTGAAATTATAGACATAATGATGAGTAAACCGGAGACGACCAAACCAACCTTTCGTTTACTCATGAAGTCAAAATTAAACCGTGTTTTTTGCATTTCCATGATAGCTTTCTCTACTTAAATACGTTCTGATTCTGGTTTTATATTATATTTTCAATTTTTCCAGGCGACGTCCGCCATAGATTAAATTGACCAAGCCACGCGTTACCATGATGGCAGTGAACATTGAAGACATAATGCCTAGTGAGAGCGTGACAGCGAAACCTTTGATAGGCCCGGTGCCAAAACTGAATAGAACCAATGCCGCAATCAAGGTCGTAATGTTGGCATCCGCGATAGTTGAAAATGCCTTTTCATAACCCGCGTGAATGCTGGCTTGCGGCGAATTACCATTACGAATCTCTTCGCGAATTCGCTCGAAGATCAGCACATTGGCATCAACGGCCATACCGACCGTCAAGACAATCCCGGCAATACCCGGCAAGGTCAGTGTCGCTTGCAATAATGATAACAAGGCGACGATCAAAACCAGATTTAAAGCTAACGCAACATTAGCGACAAGACCAAAGACCTTATAATAAACCGCCATAAAAACCAGCACCAATGCAAAGCCAATTATCACTGATGCAAAACCTTTATCAATATTATCTTGCCCCAGACTTGGTCCGATAGTTCGTTCTTCTATAATGTAAATTGGTGCCGCTAGTGCTCCTGCGCGAAGTAATAATGCAAGCGTTCTTGCTTCTTTCGTTGATTCAAGACCGGTAATTTGAAAACGTTTTCCGAGTTGCTCTCGGATAACCGCTGCATTAATGACTTCTTCTATTACTTCTTTCTTCTCAACAAGCTCGCCATTTTCTTCAACGGTCTCTACTTTATTCTCAATAAAAACAACTGCGAGTCGTTTGCCCACGTTATCACGCGTCGCATGACTCATTCGTTTTGCCCCCTTACCATCAAGGGTAATGGTCACATTGGGCTGCCCACTTAAACCGTCGATCCCTGATGCCGCATCAATAATGGAATCACCCGTGAGCATGACTTGCTTTTCTAAAAGGATAGGAATACCACCACGTTGATAGTAAAGCTTGGAACCTGCAGGCACACGCCCATCTACAGCATCTTGTGCAACATGATCTTCATCGACCATTCTGAACTCAAGCGTAGCAGTAGCACCCAGAATATTCTTTGCCTTTGCTGTATCTTGTACACCAGGAAGCTGTACTACGACTCGGCTAAGACCTTGTTGTTGAATCACCGGTTCCGCAACACCTAATTCATTTACACGTTTTCTGAGAGTTGTAATATTTTGTTGTAAGGCCAGTTTTTGCGTATCAAGCAATACTTGCTCTTTTAGCTTGGCGACCAATTGCGACTCATCTCCACCCGCTTCCAGGAGTGTAACTTCAAGATCCGGAAACTCATCTTCGATTAGTGACTCTCCACTATTACGTTCAGTGTCATCTTTAAACCGTACTAATAAACCACCCGCATCATTGCGTGTAATCGTTTTATAGCGAACCTTGTTTTCACGCAATATGCTCCGCAAATCGGACATATAACGATCTTCCGCCTTGGAAATGGCGGCTTCCATATCGACTTGCATCAAGAAATGAACGCCTCCGCGTAAGTCGAGGCCAAGGAACATCGGTTCAGCACCAAATTTGGTTAACCAGTCTGGTGTTGCAGGGGCTAAATTAAGCGCAACTGAGTAGTTTCTGCCTAAAGATTTTTCCACAACCGACTTCGCTTTTAGTTGTGTTGCAGTATCACCAAATCGAATTGTCAGACTTTCCGGTTCTATATCAATGGATTTAAAGACTATCCCGGCCTCTTCTAGTGCAGTACTAACCTGAAATTCAGTCAATTCACTGACCTCAGATGCGCCAGAGGCAGAAATTTGCAGAGACGGGTCTTTGTCATACAGGTTTGGCAGTGCAAACAAGACTCCCAAACCAATCAATAGAATAATAAAACTGTACTTCCAGGGAGAATAACGATTCATGACAATAGCCTGCTTAAAAGTAATGTATTTTTAATATTTGACCTAAAGAGTCTTCAACGTGCCTTTTGGCAAGACAACGGAAACAGATTGCTTTTGCACCTTAACTTCTGTGTCTTTGGCGATCTCAACAGAGATAAAGTTATCGCCCACTTCAACTATTTTCCCAAGCAACCCACCGTTTGTAGCAATCTCATCACCCTTGGCCAAGGCTGAAACCAAGGCCTTGTGTTGTTTTGCCTGCTTCAGTTGTGGCCGAATCAGGAAAAAGTAAAAAACGGCAAATAAGATAATTAACGGCAGAAAACTGGCTAGACCAGGTTCCTGTTGTGCGGGCGCCGCCCACGCATTACTGACAAAAAAATCCAACATTGATAATTTCTCGGAGTTTAAAAAGCGCGCATTATGCCACAAATCCGTTGAGATTTAGTAAAGATAACGCCTTAATTGGTTTCTGGGGTTATTTCTTCAAACTTCAATGCCCAAAACAACTGTAATCACGCCTGCTCCAGCATTTCACTTTCCAGTAATTGCAGGAATGTCGCTTTTATACTTTGCAGCATTTCATCTTGTGCGCCAATTTGTTTGAGTTGATCCAGTATATAATCAACACTGACCGTGCCATTAACATGTTGAAATAACGGGGCAAATCCTTCGCTGAGTTCAACCGTTTTCTGATCTATTGTCGGCTCACATCGCGACATATGGCTGATATGAGCTCTTGCGATAAACAACCTCGGCTCATCTTTTTCTAATATTTTTTTGCGCCTTGACGCTGCAAGCGATTTTTTACTTAAACTCCGCCAAAGATCGCAATCTACCTCTGAGCACAATAGCGCTTTTAATTTTTCATATGATTCAGGGATCATAGCTGCGCAAACATAAGGGGCCAATTTAATACTCTGTGTCGACCAATCTCCATCTATCTGTGAGGGTTTAATGTGAAGTTGTCCGTTGTCCATAACTTCACGCTTCAAAGAAGCACTTGTCCATGCCATTCCGAGTTCTGCTTCGAGAACTGCCGACACCTTGGCCTGTTCATCTGCTGAATGAAATGAAAAATGTTGCAAGCTTTCACCTAGTCGCCTACCAAAAAAAGTGGCGCGGTCTATTGTCGTAGTTCTCATTGTTTCTACATCGACCAGCCCTTTCAATACATCAAAGCCATTTTCTAAAGAAGAAACAATGCTGAAGCTGACAGGAAATGTGCGACAAAAATGGGATAGTAATAAATCGGCACGAATCTTTGCATCAAGCACTAATGCATCTGGGCGAATCACGCTAAAATCATTTAACTCTTCTTCACTTAACTCGTATTGATAAAGCGCGGAGGTTGAATCCTTACAAAAATTATCGCGTACAGTGCTATCGAATAATAAATCGAACAATGCACGTTCTTGCTCCTGATAACTCATTTGCAAACATCCAGACATGCTACAAGCAGCTTACTACTACTTTTCTCTCGCACGATCTTTCGTAGCCGTTCAAGTGTAGTTAAAACTGTATTTTCGTTTACACCTTCACATTCATAACAAACGGCTTTGACATTCGGCAAGCGAGGTAACATTGATTCAAGCATCTGCCATGTTTGATCGACAATCGTACATTCGTGTGCATCCACATAGATTGGTCCTGCCCCAGTTTCTTTATTACCTTCTTTCAGACGACCACCGGCGATATGGATCTCTACTACGCGTTCGCATGGCAACTCATCAATCGCATCTAACACACTACGCCCACTCGCCATTTCATAAGAAACCAGATGTCCCATATCAAGTAGAATCGCACAGTCTGTTTGTTTTGCCAGACTGCCAAAAAAAGAGAACAAAGGCATTGAGCCCGTGATAAACGTCACTGGTGGTGGTTCTACCGCCACGGGTACTGAAATTTTTGCCTGTACTTCTTTGACTCGCTCCACAGCAAGCTGTAAAGAAGCTTGATTAAAAGGCGGCGGAATAAAATAACCCAAAGACGTTGAGTAAGCCGCGCCTTCTTCCCAGAAGCAATAGGCGACGTCCTGCGCAAACCAGGGCGATTCAACGGCTTCAATATGTTTTGCAGTCGTTTCAAGCCATGCGTTGGAATTGGGATAAGAACCACAAAAATTAATATAGGAAGGATGAAACAGCACCGGCGCACCAGCCGCGCGAATCTTATCAACTTCATCTATCACTTCATCAACATCAACCAAACCTGAATATTCAACAAAGCTAGGGCCACCTTGTGCTTTAACAAGCGAAACCGGATCGGGTTTAGATGATAAGCTCAGGCTTGCACCTACACCTAGTGTGGGGAGTTTTTCGAGTTGATTACTCATTGATATGTTGTTCTATGCTTATAATGATGTTCCAGGTATTTCAATAATTATATTAATAATTCAAAAACCACGCTGCTAAAAACTGAGGGGAAAATAAATCTGTTCAGGTTTAGTTTTCCTGTTATTTAAAACGCTTTGTCATTCCCGCGAATGCGGGAATCTAGTTATTTGACTGGACCCTCGCTTTCGCGGGAGTGACAACATTCTATTATTCCGTCAGCTTACTGTATTGTAACTTAGCTTTACTCACGCTTATCATAAAAACTCACAACAAAATCACTTAATTGATTCTCTGCAATGGCATCACGCAATCCTTTCATTAAGAACTGATAGTAATAAAGGTTATGTATGGTATTTAATCGAGAACCTAAAATCTCATTGGTTTTATCAAGATGATGTAAATACGCACGAGAATAATTCTGACAAGTGTAACAAGCACAGTTTTCATCGATTGGCGATTGATCATGACGATGCGCTGCGTTACGAATGCGGATATCACCATACTCAGAAAATAAATGTCCGTTTCGGGCGTTACGTGTTGGCATAACACAATCAAACATATCGATTCCTCGACGCACCGATTCAACCAGATTTTCTGGAGTACCCACGCCCATCAAATAGCGTGGCTTATCTTCAGGCATGCCTGGCATGATGTTATCAAGCACTTCCATCATTAATTCGACTGGTTCACCGACAGACAAACCGCCAATGGCATAGCCATCAAAACCGATTTCTTTCAATCCATTTAAAGATTCTTCACGCAAGGCTTTGTACATGCCGCCTTGCACAATTCCGAACAACGCATTGACACTAGATCCATGTGCGTCTTTTGAGCGCTTGGCCCAACGCAGAGACAAACGCATTGAATCAGCCGCTTCTTTTTCAGTTGCCGGAAAAGGCGTGCATTCATCAAAGATCATGACAATGTCTGAATTCAAAACATGTTGTATCTGGATCGCTTCTTCCGGTCCGAGAAAGACTTTAGAACCATCAATCGGCGATTTGAAGTGCGCCCCTTCTTCGGTGATCTTACGTGATTCTGCCAGACTAAAAACCTGAAAGCCGCCAGAGTCTGTGAGTATAGGTTTATCCCAATGCATGAATTTGTGTAAGCCACCAAATCCCTTGATGACTTCCATACCCGGACGCAACATCAAATGAAAAGTATTACCTAAAATTATTTCAGCACCTATGCCTTCTAGTTCTTCAGGCGTCATTGCCTTCACCGTACCGTAAGTGCCTACTGGCATGAAGGTAGGCGTTTCTATGGTTCCTCGAGGAAAACTTATCTGTCCTCTACGGCTATCGCCATCTTGTTCTATTAACTTAAAGTCCATAACTCATCATCGTATTAATTATTTTTAGCAATCAACATCGCATCACCATAACTATAAAAACGGTATCGTTCTCTGATGGCATGTTGATAAGCATTCAGAACGTTCTCTTGTCCACCAAATGCACAGACTAGCATCAACAAGGTTGATTCTGGCAGGTGGAAATTAGTAAGCAATAAGTCTACAACGTTAAACTTAAAGCCCGGATAAATAAAAATATTGGTGTCGCCCTGAAAACTCCTGAGAGATCCTTTTCTTGCGGCAGTTTCTAAACTTCTAACGACCGTTGTACCTACAGCCAGGACTCGTCCCCCATTTTTTTTAGTCTCATTTATTTTATCGACAACATCTTGTGATACAGACATATATTCACTGTGCATCTCATGTTTAGCAATGTCATTAACACGCACTGGCTGGAATGTGCCCGCACCAACATGTAAGGTCAACCTTGCATTATCGACACCTTTTTCTTTTAATACCTTAAGGATATCATCGGTGAAATGCAGTCCCGCGGTCGGCGCAGCTACCGCGCCAGGCTTGTCCGAAAAAACAGTTTGATAGCGTTCCAGATCCAGACTTTCATCATTTCTACTAATATAAGGCGGCAAAGGCATATGACCAAGACGAGCCAGTAAGTCAGTAATCTTTTCTTTACCTTCATAATTAAGTAAGAACATACTTCCTTTCCTGCCTTTGACTTCAAACCGTGTATTGTCTTCCAGTTTTAAACTTGTACCTGCTTTTGGTGACTTACTGGCACGCAATTGCACTAATAATGTTTGCTCATCCTGAATCCGCTCCAACATTATCTCGACGTTCCCGCCGGTTTCCTTTTTTGCATACAAACGTGCAGGGATTACCCGAGTGTCATTTAAAACAATTAAATCACCGGCTTTAAGATATTCCGGTAGTTGTTTAAACGCCGTATCTAAAAGTGTATTTTCAAGGCCAAGATATAACAGACGACTGCCATCACGATCCGCAGCCGGATACTGGGCGATCAGCTCTTCAGGTAGCTCAAATGAAAAATCACTGGTCAACATGGCGCGCGATGTTAGCAGAAATAACGCCTAATAGGTGTCTTCAAAAATAGACTATTTTATTGTTGGAGCAAGGATGCACCTCGCGCAAAACCGCAGTGTATATGTAATATATGAGAATTTGAGCACGGAGCTGACGCCACTATCGCAAAAAATAGGTATTTTAGCAGGCAGCTATATTTGACCCTGAGCAGACTTTCCCTATACTTGCCGCCTGCTTATCTGTACTTCAAAGCCGGGGTGGCGGAATTGGTAGATGATGTTCAGGATGAACAAATGTCGCGAATGCATGGATACATAAGAGCGACCGCGCCGGCGTGTTGGTAAATAAGCAACTACCATGAAATAAACTGCAATATTAAAATTGCCGGGGTGGCGGAATTGGTAGACGCGCCGGATTCAAAATCCGGTTTCTTCGGAAGTGCGAGTTCGATTCTCGCCCTCGGCACCAGTTTTCTTCTAATGAAGACACATCAACATCTAAAATCGGCTCGTAAGCTGAATTATGTTCCTCACCAAAACTTTATTTTTCTCTTTTCTGCCAACTTTTGTCAGCCAATCCGAAGTACAAATTTTCTACCTCATGTTAAAGACAGGTGAATTCGATCCATTCCGCATTAGGCTCAATATTATAAAAAAACATGAGCTGAAAAAATTACATTGAGCTCGTTTCAACTAACGTATGTTAATACTCTAGCGTCTAAAATTTGATAGCCTCAATAGGAACATATTACTGCGGGTAGAATAAATTATGCGATTTGAGACCAAAAACAATAAGGTGAAATGCATTCGTACTGCCAAAGGACAAAGAGACAATAACAAAGAAGCCATTGTTGTAACGTTTGATGCACACCTCCATGAAATAGCCCCACATGTTATGTCTTCTCTTTCAGCAAACGAGCAACAAGAGCTAAACCATTGGTTGGATGATCGAAACTGCCTTCGAGATCGTTCGATCAGAGAAGTCATTTTGTATGCATTACCAGGCTTACTCAACGAGTCGCGTGACGCTATCGATAAACTGCCAGCCATTTCAGTTGATCTACATCAGGAGCTTTCCACAGCGATTACATCATTTAGTAACACGCTGGTAGCAAATCAAGAACGCTCCGCTGAAAGTAAAGATAAACCGAACCTCAAACACATGTCATCGTCCGATGCCCTTAAGGAAATACTGGGGATACTGAAGAAAAGCCTCTAGTTTGCTGCACATTAGACATTTATTGCCATTGCCCAGGATGCTTTTTTATACAATCGCTCTAGTGTCCAATGCCACCTTATTCCATCACACTTCCTGACTTTCCGTCAGTCTGTCCAGTTCTCCCACATCAAGTACTGGCGAGGCAGAGATACCTTCTGCATCCATCATTTCGGCAACGCGTTGCAAAGAGCTGATAATCTGCCCTTGCTCCCAATTTTTCAGTTTCCTGAACTCATTCGTAAAGTTTTCTTGCAGCGGAATGGGGGCATCCTGAATGGCTCGTTGACCGTCTTCTGTTATTGAAATATGCACCTTACGTTTATCTAGCTGAGATCGGGTTCTGATCAACAATCCTCGTTTCTCAAGTCTGACCAGAATATTTGTCACCGTGGCCTGACTAAGACTGATGTCTTTCGCTAACTCGCTGACCGTTACTTCGCTATTATTATTTACCGACTGGAGCAGTAATAGTTGCGGTGTTGTGATCCCGGTAGTTTTTATAAGCTGCCTAGAGTGCAGATCCGTAGCGCGGATAACTCTACGCAATGCAATTAATACGTCTTCTATTGAATCCATCGTGTTCAACTCAAAAAAGCCGCTTCTGCGACTATCAAAAATCTAAAAAGAAAATATTACCTTCCAAATAATCAGCAGGATATCTTCATTTTACCTCAAAACCGAGCCTAGTCTGCCCTTTACAAGCCGATTAGTATATGTTTAAATTTGCATAGAACACTATGTAATTAAATATAAAAATATTATATTTAATTACACACCCTCTCCCATTATAAAAATTTACATAATTGATTTATAAAGTTTTTTTATTAATAAATAAAAAAACTTTATTTATATATATGCATAGATATGAATACAAATAAAACAAAGCAAAACAGTGAAACGACTAATCAAAGGGTCTTGAGAGAACCGAATATTACAGATGGCGTTGCTGTAAACCGTTTGATTTCTGATTGTCCGCCACTTGATAGCAATTCCACTTATTGCAATTTATTGCAATGCTCACATTTTGCCAAAACGAGCTGCCTTCTTGAGCTAGATGGCGAGGTCGTTGGGTTCATTTCAGCCTATCTGCTGCCGGACAAGCCTAATACTTTATTTGTTTGGCAAGTCGCTATCGCTAAGTCAGCCAGAAAACAAGGTTTTGCGAGGAAGATGTTGTCGAAAATTCTGCAACGCCCAATTTGCAGACACGTACGCTATCTGGAGACCACCATAACAAAGAGTAATCAAGCTTCCTGGGGCATGTTTATCAAGTTTGCTGAAGAATTTAACTGTCGCTATTCACAATCTGAACAATTTTCCCGAGAGACACATTTTGCCGGAGAGCATGATGATGAATTTTTATTGAGTATCGGCCCATTTAACTCCGGCGAGAAACAAACAAGCCCCGTCCACCCTTACATAGAACAGCTATACACAGAGGTTTTTAATGAAAATATTTAATGAAATTGAATCTGAAGTTCAATCATATGCTCGGGCGTTCCCGCGGGTCTTTCATAAAGCCCAACGTGAGTTTCTTTATGATGAAGACGGTAACGAGTACCTGGATTTTCTAGCAGGTGCCGGGACACTGAATTACGGACACAATAACCCGGTTTTTAAGGAAAAGTTACTTGAGTATATTCATGAGGACGGAATCACGCATGGACTCGACTTGCATACTAAGGCAAAGGGTGAGTTTATGGAGGCATTCAATGAGAAAATCCTCAAACCACGTAACCTGAACTATGTGATGCAGTTTACCGGGCCAACCGGAACGAACGCCGTTGAAGCAGCATTGAAGCTGGCGCGTAACGTAACAGGCCGTGAAAATATCGTGACCTTCACCAATGGCTTTCATGGTGTGAGCCTGGGCGCACTCGCCGCTACAGGAAATTCGCACCATAGAAATGCAGCAGGGGTAAGCCTGAGTGGTGCGAGCACCTTACCTTATGATGGTTATCTCGGTGATGAAATTGACACAACAGCCTATCTGGACAAAGTGCTTTCAGACTCCAGCAGTGGCGTAGATAAACCGGCCGCTGTCATCGTCGAAACAGTTCAGGGCGAAGGCGGCATTAATGTTGCCAGCGTTCAATGGTTACAGCATCTGTCTGAAGTATGTCAGCGGCATGACGTGTTATTAATCATTGACGATATCCAGGCTGGCTGCGGCCGAACTGGAACCTATTTCAGCTTTGAAGAAGCCGGGATAAAACCGGATATAGTAACGTTATCAAAATCGCTGGGCGGTTATGGCTTGCCCTTTGCTGTTGTTCTGTTTCGTCCAGAATTGGATCAATGGAAACCCGGTGAGCACAACGGTACATTTCGGGGTAACAATTTTGCGTTCATAACTGCAAAGGCAGCAATTGATCACTATTGGTCTGACTCAAACTTCTCTATGGAAATAAAACGTAAAGGGGACTATGTCTCAATGCGACTGGATACCATCGTTAATCAATATGGTGAGGGCAACTTCACGACCCGCGGGCGTGGTATGTTTCGAGGAATTAACTGTGTTAACGGTGAGTTAGCAGAGAAGATAACTCGCAAATCTTTTCAAAAGGGACTCATTATAGAAACAAGTGGGGCTGATGATCAGGTCATCAAGCTTTTCTGTCCTTTGATCATCAGCGAGAAGAGCCTGACAAAAGGTATCGATATTCTTGAAGAGTCAATTCGCGAGGTTTGTGCCAAGGAAGATATCTTCCCGGAAGAGATCGAGTATTTCGAACAACCGAGACTTGCCAGCTAGTCGACTCCCTACAACGAATCAAAAACACTGGTAGCTTGGCTTGTCGTTAAGCTACCTTTTTACTTATTAGACACATAATACAAGAGTTAAAAAATGATTGTGAGAACCTTACAAACAGAAGAACAAACAGAACGCCGGATCGTATCGCCAGATGGCAATTGGGAAAGCGTTAGACTCCTGTTAAAAGATGACAAGATGGGCTTTTCCTTTCACATTACGACGATCTATGCCGGGGCTGATTTTGAGATGCATTATAAAAACCATCTTGAGTCTGTCTATTGCATTTCTGGGAGTGGTGAAGTGGAAACATTAGCTGATGGAAAAAAACATCCTATTTCGCCTGGGACAATCTATGTCCTCGACAAGCACGATGAACACGTACTTCGGGCTAATAGTGAAATGAAAATGGCCTGTGTATTTAACCCGCCATTGAATGGCAAAGAAACACATGATGCTTCCGGTGCTTATCCGCTGGCAGCAGAAGCTGTCTCTAGTTAATTTTTTTCTATTGTTCTGAGAACACCCAAATTATGAAAGCTGCAATTGATTACTATCCGTCGCGTACTGGTCAACAGGCATCCTTGGGTGCACGCCAGGATGAAATTGTCTATAACACCAACAAAGAAGAGTCTCCCATCGCCTACGAACTCATCGAGCAATATCAGGAACAAGGATACTTGCTATTGGACACGCTCTTTTCTGCGCAAGAGATAGAACATTTTCGAAAAGCGGCACAACGGATGCTGAAAGATGATCACTTAAAACAGCAGGCCGAGGTCATTACAGAACCGGAGAGTGGCGATATACGTTCGATCTTCAAAGTACATTCAATCAGTCCTGCGTTTAAAATGCTGGCCTCAGACCATCGTCTTGTCAGGCTGGCAGAATACATACTCAATGATCAGGTCTATATCCACCAGTCCCGACTGAACTTTAAACCCGGTTTTCGTGGCAAAGAATTTTATTGGCATTCCGACTTTGAAACATGGCACGTAGAAGATGGTATGCCAAATATGCGCGCATTAAGTATGTCCATCACCCTCACAGAAAACCACGAACTGAACGGGCCTTTGATGCTCATCCCGGGCTCACATAAGGATTATGTAGTATGCGCGGGAGGTACACCGCCACGTCATTTTCAAAAGTCTTTGAAAAAACAGGAGTACGGCGTTCCCAGTGATGAGGCGCTTACTGAACTAATTTCTCGCAACGGCATTACAACAGTAACGGGGAAACCTGGGTCGGTGACTATATTCGATTGCAACACCATGCATGGTTCCAATGGGAATATAACGCCCTATCCTCGCTCAAACGTCTTTTTAGTTTATAACGCTATTAGCAACCGCGTCGTAGCGCCCTATTGCCAACATCCGCCAAGACCGGAGTACATCGCATCGCGCAAGACAATAACGCCGGTTACAGCTAAAAATCACAGGATTGAAGACTATGCGCATTGCAGATAAAGAATTAGTCGCCCATACCATTACACGGCGTATTCGAAGGCTGGAGGTCATTCTACAACAGGGCGAATTAATTGATGACGACCAGTCCACGAAAGAGCTACAGGACGATGAATCAGCTCGGCTCGATAACCTTAATCAGCAGCCGGTCGATGATGCCTTATTAAACCTGGCTAGACTGGAATTAAGCGAACTTAAATATAATTTAGACCGACTAGAAAAAGAAGATGCCGGTGAATGTGAAGAATGCTCCTCTGAAATTCCGGTAAAACGTTTATTAGCAGTACCTACTACGCGTAAGTGTGTGAATTGTGCCGTGGAGACCGACTGATGAATCTGCATAGTGTAGAAAAAATCGGTGGAACCTCTATGTCTGATTACGCCGCCGTTCGAGATAACATTATTTTAAGACCAAATAATGCAGAAACACTATATCAACGCGTGTTTGTCGTATCTGCATATAGTGGCATTACTGATCAACTGTTAGAACATAAGAAAACAGGACAACCAGGGGTTTATGCTTTATTTGCCAACGGCGTAAACGACACTAGCTGGCGTGATGCCCTCGAACTTCTAAAAGAGCAAATGCTGGATATAAATACATCTTTGTTCACAGAAGAAAGCTTACTGAAACAAGCTAACGAATTTATTGTTGAACGCTTAGACGAAGCGGAACAATGCCTCCGTGATTTACACCACCTGTGTCAGCATGGGCATTTTGCTTTGGATATTCATCTACAGACGGTTAGAGAGATGTTGGCCAGTATTGGCGAAGCACATAGCGCCTGGAACATGACGCATTTGCTACAACAAGAAGGCATAAACGCCTGCTTTGTAGACTTGACTGGCTGGAAGTCAAAGAGTCATACCTCGTTGGATCAACGTATACAAACCGCATTCAATCACCTGGATCTCAAACAACAGTTACCCATTGTGACCGGTTACAGCCACAGCGAAGCAGGGCTGATGTCGAGTTACGATAGGGGTTATAGTGAAATGACCTTTAGCCGTATTGCGGTATTAACAAAAGCGCACGAAGCCATTATCCATAAAGAGTTTCATTTATGTAGCGCTGACCCAGCACTAATCGGAAATGACAATGTCGTACCGATAGGTCGTACCAACTATGATGTAGCCGATCAGTTAGCTAATCTTGGTATGGCAGCAATTCACCCGAAGGCGGCCAAAGGCTTGAGACAACATAATATTTCGCTCAGGGTTAAAAACACCTTCGAACCGGATCATGCCGGGACACTGATCACCAGTGATTACATTAGTCGCGAACCCTGTGTAGAAATTATCGCCGGTTGTACGGGAGTCTATGCCATCGAAGTTTTCGATCAGAACATGACATCCAACATTGAATATTATGATCAGGAGATCCTGCATATCATCCAGCGTTTTAAAGGTCATGTCATATCGAAAGATATCAACGCTAATACCATTACCCATTATCTGAAAACGAATTTAAAAACCATCAAACGTATCCGGCGTGTACTCGAAGAAAAATTTGTTGAAGCAGAAGTGAATCAACAAGAGGTCGCGATAGTTTCAGCCATAGGTAGTGATATGCAAGTACCCGGCATTCTGGCAAAAACAGTTTCTGCCCTGGCTGATAATAATATCAGTGCATTGGCTGTCCACCAATCTATGCGGCAAGTCGACATGCAATTCATCGTCAAAGAGACAGACTATATCAATGCGGTAAAGAGTCTTCACTCATGCCTGGTAGAGATTTACGATCATGGCAAGGCCATTTGTCTTGCCTCTTGATGGACCAAAACGATCAGAAACAGTGTGCTGAAACTGCCTTATTACCAAGAAGGTTATCGTGCGTGTATCAGTAACAGACACCGTCGCATAGCCGGTGTTGCACGGTAGATGATTTTTAGTTTCTTATTTTTTCTTCTACTCTTCGTCCTGGTAGGTGTAAGTTCTTACCTGCTTAGTAATCGAACTCGGCAAGATTACTACCTGGCCAGCCACACAATGCCCGCATGGTTGGTTGGGCTTTCTGCTGTCGCTACCAACAACAGTGGATATATGTTCATCGGTGTGATTGGTTATACCTATACCACCGGCCTCTCCTCTATCTGGTTGATGTTTGGTTGGATTATCGGTGATTTTCTGATGTCTACATTCGTTCATGCGCAAGTACGCGATGTCGCAGCAAAGACCAATGAAGACAGTTACGCAGGCCTGCTTAGTCATTGGGGAGGCACGCAGTTCCAATTATTTCAACGCGTAGCCGCGATGATTTCATTGATCTTTCTAATGGCATATGCCGGAGCACAATTTGTCGCTGGCGGCAAAGCGTTACGCGTTCTACTTGATTGGCCTACCTATGGTGGTGCAGTCATCAGTGCTTTCCTGGTGATGGTCTATTGCTTTGCCGGGGGCATTCGCGCATCCATATGGACTGATGCTGCTCAATCTATGGTTATGATAATCTCCATGGCACTATTGCTAGTAGTAGCAACCACTTCATTAGGAGGGGTTCAATCAACAATAGTACAAATGCAGGCTGTTAATGGTTTTCTTGATTGGTTTCCGCGAGATGACTCGTTGGTTTTTCCGGGGCTGGCTGGCGCATTCTTATTCGCATTTGGTTGGATGTTTGCGGGCATGTCTGTCATCGGGCAACCCCATATCATGGTTCGGTTTATGACCTTAAGTTCGAACCATAAGATGGCGCATGCCAGGTTATGGTACTACACTTGGTTTACGCTTTTCTACATCATCACAACTTGTGTTGGCATGCTCTCCAGAGTTTATTTATCAGATATAGGAAGCTTCGATGCTGAACTGGCACTACCTACAATGGCACTCCAATTATTTCCTCCCGTGCTGGTTGGGCTAATGCTAGCGGGTATGTTTGCCGCCACCATGTCGACTGCCGACTCTCTAGTATTAAGCTGTTCGGCATCGCTTACCCATGATCTATTTCCTGGTAGGAAAGAAAAAACCTGGGTTTTAAAACTGGCGACCGTCGCCATCACCTTATTATCTTTAAGTTGGGCTTTGCTTAATGAGCAAAGTGTCTTCAATCTAGTTATCATGGCTTGGTCAACATTAGCCAGTGCTTTTGCCCCTGTCCTGATTGTACTTGCCCTTAATGGCAGGCCGTCTCAAAAAACGATTTTGACCATGATGTTTAGTGGAATATTCGTCGCATTAACATGGCGTTGGCTTGGTTTGCATGTCAAAGTATATGAAGGGATGCCCGGCATGTTAATGGGTCTGTTAATTTTCTGCGTCAGTCATGTGTTTAGTACGCAGCAAACCAAGTTGGCAAAAACAAAGTCATAAGACACCGGCTATGCAAACAGGCTTTCTCAATGAAAATATCACCAACGTTCATCTACACTTCCTTACCTACTTTCGTAAAGGATAATATTGTCTATGAATGATTTACCCACCGAAGAGAACCCAAATGAAGGTCAGGATGACTTAAACATTACCAAAAAACTGGAACAAGGGTTTAATCAGATCCTGCATCCCTTCCAATCGTTTATTCAGGATGAAATCACCGGCAGCGTTTTGTTACTCATCTGCACCATCGCTGCATTAGTCTTGGCCAATTCCGATTATGCACAAGCATATCAAGCATTGATACACACGAAAATCGGCTTGTTTGCAGGAGATTGGCGTTTCGAAAAAAGTGTACACCACTGGATCAATGACGGGCTGATGTCACTATTTTTTTTCGTATTGGGTTTAGAAATAAAACGTGAGTTTCTTGTAGGTGAGTTAAAAAACCCGGCACAATCAATCACCGTGATTGCCTCCGCATTAGGTGGTATGTGTGTGCCTGCCCTCGTTTATTACGGATTCAACGCCGGATCAATCGGCGTGTCAGGGTGGGGAATCCCCATGGCAACCGACACGGCATTTGCTATAGGGGTCTTGGCGTTACTACGCAAGCATGTACCACCAGCGTTAACTACTTTCCTAGTGGCGCTCGCTATCATTGACGATATTGGGGCCATACTCGTGATTGCCCTGTTTTATACAGACATGATTTCGACAGCACATATATTGTTAACCTTCAGCATCATTATGCTTTTGTTTATCTGCAACCTTATCGGCATCAGAAGACCATCCTTTTATTTAAGTATCGGAATCATTGCCTGGCTGACAGCATTGGGATCGGGCGTGCATGCCAGTATCATCGGTATCCTGGTAGCAATAACGGTTCCCGCACGTCCCGTACACAGCCCTTCCTGGTTGTTAAAACAGACGCGAAAACTCACGCGTGTTATCCGTGAACGCGAAGTTAAAAAAGCAGATGATGAAACGATACTCGCGGATGATAAGCAACATAACGCAGCGGAACTGTTACGTGAACGAGCCGAGCAAGCGACCACTCCACTGCGTCGTTGGGAACACGCATTGCAACGACCGGTTGTCCTCTTCGTCCTGCCAATATTTGCTCTGGCTAATGCGGGTATTCCATTTGAGATGTCCACCTTAGTATCGCAATTAGCAAACCCGGTTTCACTGGGCGTCATTATGGGTTTACTCCTTGGTAAAGGATTGGGGATCACTATGTTTGGTTGGCTTGCTGTGCGTAGCGGCCTTGGTCGCTTACCCACAGGGATGACACTTCAACATATCCCGGGGATCGCCTTGCTTGGAGGTATCGGATTTACCATGTCGACTTTCATCGCTACTCTGGGTTTTGCACAGGATCCACAACTGCTCTTAATTGCCAAAACAGGTATTTTAGTAGGTTCTTTAATGTCCGGCGTGGCGGGTTACATCTGGCTACGGTTCTATTGTAGAAAGCCCGGGGCATAAGCTGCGAAGTTTCAAACTACAAGCTGTTTAAAACAGCTTTAATATAAATTGAAACTTCGTAATGTAAACTTAAATTTTAAATTATATTATTGTCCTAATAAGATCATAATTCATTAACAAAGTATTCTTAAATCAACTGACACAATGCAAACAATCTTGATTAGCATCACCAGCTTATTAGTTGGTATAAGTATATTATTGCTCGGCCATGGGCTGACCAACACCCTGCTGACATTACGGGCGGCCACAGAAAACTATCCGGATAGTCAAATCGGGTTGATAATGTCATCTTACTTTGTCGGCTATATCTTAGGCAGTCTTTATTGCCCAGGCTTAATCAACCGTATTGGGCATATTCGTGTGTTTGCGGTTGCAGCTGCAATCTGCGGAAGCATCGTTATTGCGCAGGGCCTATGGGTAAACCCTGTCTTTTGGATACTAGCACGCATGATCTATGGTGTGTGCATTGTTGCTTTCTACTTCGTGGTCGAAAGCTGGCTCAACACCCGAGTAGATAATACTTATCGCGGTCGCATCTTCGCGGTCTATATGGTGGTTAACCTTTTGGCAATGGCAGCAGGTCAACAGTTATTATTGGTTGGTGACATACGGCAACTGGAATTGTTCGCCATCGCAGCAGCATTGTTTAGCCTAAGTTTGGTGCCAATAGCATTGACACGAATGTCACAACCAGAACCCGTTGAAAAACCAAAAATTGATATCAAACATTTATATGAAGTCTCCCCTATTGGTTTTGCAGGATGTTTTGCCGCTGGGTTGGCCGGTAGTGCGTTCTGGACAATGAGCCCCCTGTTTGCTTATCAAGCGGGTCTAACGACATCAGCCGTTGCCGCTTTTATGAGTGCGACGATTATTGGTGGAGCCTTACTACAATGGCCTGTAGGACTGTACTCTGATAAACATGATCGACGTAAAATATTAGCGATTATTAGTTTTGCGGCAACTTTATTTGCCATAATTTCAGCCTTTACAAACCAGTTCTCTATGCCAATCATGTTGACGGTTATGTTTTTCTATGGCGGTTTGTACTTTGCTGTTTATCCACTGAGTGTGGCATTGACTAATGATCAGGCAAAAGAGGGCGACTTTGTTAACCTTACCGGTAGCTTGTTATTAGTGTATGGAGTGGGCTCAACTATCGGACCGTTGCTTGCTGGTTTGTTAATACAATTATTAGGCCCCTATAGCTTGCCGTCATTCTATGCGGTATGTTGGCTACTGCTTGGGTTGTTTGTGATTTACCATATTAAACAATCAGGTGCTATTCCAATAGATGATAGTAATAATTTCACGCCGATGATACGTACCTCACAGGCAGCATTGCAAACTCAGTCTGAAACAGAATCGGAGTCCGTCTAAAGAGTTTATTATCAAAAGAAAAAAGAGTGACTATTGGGATCTGCTCTGCAGCGATGCGCATATTAATAACGACTTTATTCAATATCACATGTAGTCGTATCGCACTATCTAGTCTGGCGTTACTGTTTCAAGAATAGTGCCGTTAGTTTCTTCAATGAGTGCTGTGATTAAGTCCAACTGTTTTAACAACCGTATTTTATCAATTGAACGTAACACAATATTCACGCCTAGTTTGCCACGCTTGAAGTAAGGGTAACTGCCGATACTTACTTCTGTACAACCGTCCTGAATTCTGCTCATCCCTGCTGCGAGTTTACTCTCTGTCAGATTAGTGCTAACACTCGCTGTTAAAATCGGAGGGCCACCGGTTAACCTATCTGTTAGACCGTCAAGCATCGCTTGCATAATTTTTGGAACACCCGCCATAATGAAAACATTCTCAATCTGTATACCAGGTGCGCCGCTAACAGGGTTATCAATCAGCGTTGCGCCTACTGGAATGTCAGCCATTTTTAATCGCGCCTCAGTCAGAGCGCCTGCCTCATAATAGCTTTCCATAGTGGCAACTGCATCCGGATGACGTACGAGTTTTACAGAAAATGCCTTTGCAATAGATGCTGTGGTTATATCATCATGTGTCGGGCCTATACCACCAGTAGTAAAGACGTAATCAAATTTATTAGAATAAGCGCTTACTCTTTCAATAATTGTTTCTTCGTCATCAGGAATCACGATAACCTCGGTCAAAACAATACCAAGCTTCTCAAGTTTTTTACCAATATAGGCAATATTTTGATCTTGGGTACGACCTGACAATATCTCATTGCCAATGATAATAACGCCTGCCGTTTTTTGTGTTTCGTGAATGGGCAATCTGTCGCTCATGTTAAGTTAAGTGAGCAGTAGAGAATACTACATTCGAATGAATACAAGAACGCCACTTATCAATGCCAGACTAGATCTAATCGACATATACTAAAGGCAGGATTTACAAACTACATTAAGCAGCTTGTACGGGGATATGATCTTTTATTCGTGAGATATTGTTTTCCGCATCAAGATACACCAAGGTTGGTTTAAACTTGCTCATCTCGTTTTCATTTATTTTGCCATAGGCACAAATAATAACGCGATCTCCAGGGTTGGCTTTATGTGCTGCCGCACCATTTACGGAAATAATACGAGAATCATCTTCAGCGCGAATTGCGTACGTGGTGAAGCGTTCCCCATTAGTGATGTTATATATATCGATCTGTTCATATTCATGAATACCCGCCTTATCTAGCAGGGCACCATCTATGGCGCAAGATCCATCATATTCAAGCTCAGCATGTGTCACACAGGCCTGATGTAATTTTGTTTTTAGAACTGTAATTTCCATAATATTTGTAAGCTTACCAATTTAAATGTGGATATCACCCAAGATTTAATGGGGGTCAATCATAGGATTGCACTGCAACATTGTCAATTAATCGGGCTTTTCCTAACCATGCCGCCGCTAAAACTACAAGCTTTTGATTTATAGGTGTTTTTAGTGTATTTGAATCGCATACCCTGAAATATTCCGGTTTAAACCCGGCTTCTTTTAACGATGAAATCGCATTTATTTCAAGATTTTCATAATTTGATTCACCTTTTTTTATGGAATCAACAACTTCAATTATAGCCTTAAATAATAATGGTGCTTTTTGACGTTCGGCTTCTGTCAGGTACACATTACGAGAGCTCATTGCCAGACCGTCTGTTTCGCGCATCGTAGCCGCCCCAATAATTTCTATCGGCAGATTAAGGTTTGTTACCAGACTACGTATCACTAATAATTGCTGATAATCCTTTTCACCAAACACGGCAATATCCGGTTGGACGATATTGAATAGTTTGCATACTACCGTTGCAACGCCTTTAAAATGCCCTGGACGATACTCACCACAATAGATCGAATCAAGCTCAGGTACGATCACTTCTGTTGTGATCTGAATACCCTTTGGATAAACCTCATCCATATCAGGTATAAAAACGAGGTCAACATTTAGATTTTTCAAATACTCAAGGTCGGCGTCTAGTGTACGCGGGTAATTCTCAAAATCTTCGCCAGCAACAAATTGCGTTGGATTTACAAAGATACTAACAACAACATAGTCTGCTAATAATTGTGCTTGTTTTACGAGTGATAGATGACCTTGATGCAAATTGCCCATAGTAGGCACCAACGCAATTTTCTTACCGGCTTTAGATGCTGCGCCTAACTTCTCCCGAAGCCCCTGAATTGTTTCTAGTCGTTCCATTATTCGTATGAATGCAAAGCACCCGGAAAAGACTTATCTTTAACTGCGGCAACGTAATCTTTTATTGCCTCCGCTATGGATCCTTTGCCAATAAGAAAGTTTTTGGAAAACTTAAACTCCTTATCGCTTAAGCCCAACATGTCATACACCACCAAAACTTGCCCATCGCAATCTACACCTGCACCAATACCTATAACCGGGATTTCCAATATGCCACTAACTTCTGCAGCAACCTTCGCGGGCACACACTCCAACACTAAACAGCTCGCACCCGATGTTTGTAATGCGATGGCATCCTGTTTAAGTTTCTCTGCTTCTGCCGCCGTCTTTGCCTGTACTCGATAGCCACCTAATTCGTGGACTGACTGAGGCATTAATCCCAAGTGTCCACAAACAGGAATACCTTCTTGCGTGATCCGCAAAATGGTTTCACTTATTTCTGCCCCGCCTTCTAACTTAACCATGTCAGCATTACCTTCACTGACCAAACGTTTTGCATTCTCCAACGCCAGTGTTGGTGAGGTATAACTTTTATAAGGCATATCACTGATCACCAGGGCGCGTTGACACTCCTTGCTTACCAAGCCAGTATGATAAACCATGTCAATCATGGTTACGTTTAAGGTTGTATCATCTCCATGCAAGACCATGCCTAGAGAATCACCAACAAGTAAAACGTCCACGCCTGTTTTGTCTTGTAGTTTTGCAAAACTGGCGTCATATGAAGTTAAACAGGCGATCTTTTCACCTGTTGATTTCATTTGCTTTAGCGTCGTTATGGTAACTTTCTTTGTCATAATTCAATCGGGTTGAAATAGTGTCTGCCCGGGGGAAGTCGTCTGATGTGTTCCAGTAAAAGATTATAGTCTCTATCATTACCAGACAGATCAAAATCATTCGTATTTACAATTAACAATGGTGCCGTTGTGTAATGATAAAAAAATTCAACATAAGTCTCGGATATCTTTTTAAGATAATTTCGGTTCATTGGTTGCTCATAGTCATGACCGCGTTCAACTATACGTTGCATCAAAATATCTACAGGCGCTTGTAGATAGATGACAAGATCAGGCACCGGTGAATCCAAAGTGAGCCTGTCATACACCTGATGATATAACGATAGTTCATCATCATCTAATGTAACAGAGGCAAACAACTTATCTTTTTCAATCAAGAAGTCGGATACCTGGACGGGCTTAAACATATCTGTTTGTCGCAAAGATTCCAGTTGCTTGGCGCGTTGAAACAGAAAGAAAAGCTGTGTAGGTAAGGCGACTGACTTTGGATCGGAATAAAAACGCGGCAAAAACGGGTTTTCTGCTGCAAGCTCCAGCATCAGTTCAGTATCAAATGTTTTTGCCAGTCGTTTGGCTAATGTTGTTTTACCTACACCAATCGGCCCTTCAACAACAATATAATCTGGATGACCCTGCTTCATGATATTAATTTCAGTTCAGTTTGATCTACCTTTAAAACCAGATCAGTTACTAAACCTTTTTCTGGAATAATACATTCAGGCTCGATTTCAGCTAGCGGTACTAACACAAATGAACGGTGACATATCTCTGGATGAGGAATCGTTAGTCTTTCATCATGAATAATATGATCACCAAACAATAATATATCCAGATCCAGTGTTCTTGGTCCCCAGTGCTGCTTACGTTCCCGACCATGAGCATTTTCAATCGCTTGCAATCTATCCAGTAACGTTATCGCATCAAGATCCGTTTCAAGCTTCACGACCGCATTAATATAATTGTCCTGATCTTGTGGACCAATAGGCTTACTTTCATAAAAAGAGGATGCACTAATCATTTGCGTAGATTGTATCTCGCCGAATGCATCTATGGCAGAACTAATATTCTGATCAGGTGATACATGATCTCTCCCCAGGTTACTACCCAGGCCGATATAAACAGTAATCATGAATCAGTCGGTTTTTTACTTCGGTTCTTACGCGGACGTCGTCGCGATCGAGGTTTATGGTATCCAGACTTTATTTTATCTTTACCGGCCAAAGGTTCGTTCTGTTGTTCTTTTGTCCAATAGTCTACAAATTCATCCAGAGGCTCTCCTGCCTGAGAGCGTAATAATAAAAAATCAAAAGCTGCACGAAATTTTGGATGCATTAATACCCGTATTGCACGTTTTTTGGTTCGCTTCAACCTGACTTGTAAGGACCATATATCACGCGCCATATGCGTAAAACGTCGCGGCATAGCCGTGCTTAAAATTTGTCTTGAGATCACAGTATCGCCTGCCAATTGCACTGCTTCTATTTCTGACAGGCCATTAGCAATATGTTCATCAGCGATAACTCGCATAGGCTCCCATAATAACGCCGCTAATAAAAATCCGGGCGCAACTGAATTACCTTCGTTGATCCTTTGATCTGTATTTTTCAATGCCTGCATAATAAAAGTATGCGGGTAGTCACGTTCCTGCGTATCCAGTAATTTGTCCGTCTGTGGAAACAAGTACTGAAATAAATTGTAATGTCGTAACGACTCGAAAGTTTGCAGGGCGCTACCACCCAAAAATAACTTAAGCATCTCTTCAAATAAACGAGCCGCCGGGATATCTTTTAATAACGCCGCATATTCACCGATGGGCTGTTCCGCTTCCGGGTGAATCCTCAAACCCAATTTAGATGAAAAACGAATAGCACGAAGCATGCGTACAGGGTCTTCTATATAACGCTGCGCCGGATCACCTATCAATCTTAATTGGCCTGCTTCGAGATCTTTTACGCCACCAACATAATCAACGATTGAAAAGTCTTTTATATTGTAAAACAACGCATTGATTGTGAAGTCCCGCCGCCAAACATCGTCATCAATATCACCATACACGTTATCACGGATTATCCTGCCATCTTCACTATGACCCTCGCCTTGATCAGAGACGTGATGTGGGGCTCGAAAAGTGGAGACCTCGATCAATTCATCACCAAAGCGGACATGCGCTAAACGAAAGCGACGCCCAATTAATCGACAGTTGCGAAATAACTCCCTTATTTGCTCAGGTTTCGCATCAGTAACAACATCAAAATCCTTGGGTTCTCTACCGAGCAAGATATCGCGGACACCGCCACCGACCAAATAAGCCTTATATTCAGCATTCTTTAGGCGATACAGCACCTTCAAGGCATTCTCACTAATCGATGTTCGAGAGACCGTGTGTTGATCGCGACTAATAATGGTTGGTTTGGGTTTCAGCTGGGTAACTTTTTTCGATTTATCAGGGATTGTCATTTAAAAATATTATATATTGAGGACGCTTTAATGTTCCTTATAATAACCCAGTTCAATACCCATTGCTCCCTTCGTCTAGTGGCCCAGGACGTCGCCCTCTCACGGCGAAAACACGAGTTCGAGTCTCGTAGGGAGCACCATAATATAGCAATGGTTTCAAAACTTATGATTAGTTATTTTAGGGACTTATCGCCTAATTTTTTATGGTCCCCGGGAAACTCTGTATTTTTCGTTTCTCTAGAAATCGTCATTCACTGTTTACCGGTAAACAGCAAATCAACGTTCCCCCCGTACCTTTAATTCAAGTTTAAGTTGACCATGGCTCTCTATAGCCTCCATGATCAAGGCAGCCTTGATTATGGAGGCTATATTCGTTTATAGTATAAGCAACCATTAATATAGAGACTGATCCAATGGAAATAGCAAATAGATCCGGTGGTTATATAACGCAGTCAAATGGCTATAGAGCGTTCATTCCTAATCCATTACCCCCGGTACCGCACATAGAAATAGATGATGAAATGCAGACATTACTATCAAAAGCTGACCGTGCGCTTGGTAGGCTGGATGGTTCTATACAGACATTACCCGATCCGCATCTATTTGTAATAATGTATGTCCGGAAGGAAGCTGTTCTATCAAGTCAGATAGAAGGAACCCAAAGCTCGCTTAATGATTTGTTAGAAGCTGAGGCTAAAATTTTTGATACTTCTCGACCAAAAGATGTAGATGAAATCGTAAATTATGTAAGCGCGATGAATTATGGCTTGTCTCGGCTAGAAGAATTACCGCTATCAACTAGATTAATTAAAGAAATACATACGCGGTTACTTCAAGGCGCGAGGGGACAATATTTACAGCCTGGAGAATTACGTACTTCTCAGAATTGGATAGGAGCAAGAAACTGTACTTTGAGTGAAGCGGTATTCGTTCCACCTCCTCCGCATAGCGTACCAGAATGTTTATCGGACTTAGAAAAATTTTTGCATGATGAAGCTCCACTCCCATTACTAATCCGTATAGGACTAGCACATGCTCAATTTGAAACTATTCACCCATTCCTAGACGGTAATGGTCGTGTTGGTCGTTTACTTATAACTTTCCTTTTATGCCAACAAGAAATACTTCAAAAACCAGTTCTCTATATATCTCATTATTTTAAAAAGAACCGAGAGCATTACTATGAATTACTACAATCAATTAGAGATACTGGAGATTGGGAGACTTGGTTAAAGTTTTTTTTAAATGGCATTTCTGACGTAGCAAAAGAGGCTACAGAAACAGCAAGAAAAATTGTGGATTTAAGAGAAAAACATAGACTATTAATCACGCATAACTTTGGGCGTGTAGCTGGCAACGGATTAACGATATTAGAACAACTCTATCAAACACCCATTATTACTGTGAGCGACATTGGAAGAATTTGTGGCGTTAGTTATCAAGCAGCAAATAATCTAATGAATAAATTTATTGAAGACGAGTTACTAGTTGAAGTGACAGGGAACATTAGAAATAGAAGATTCAGATATGGATCTTACATCAACTTATTTAGCAATTAACCCATTTTTTACATATAGACTCCCCAGCTATGTATATCTACCAATTTAATATTTAGGCAGCGCAAATGAGTGCAACATTCAATATATATTGCGATGAATCCTGTCACATAGGACATGACCATATACCCGTCATGGTTTTAGCACTATATGGCGCCCTAAAATATCAACAAAAAATTAGTCCTGAATAATCATTTCTCGCTTGACGAAGACGGGGAAACCGCCGATCCCCAACTGCCACCCAAGGCTTTATACAGGGCGACCAATGCCAAACCAGTCTCGGTCTCACTTTGTGCAAGTTGATCCTGCAACTCCAATAACTGTCTCTCTGCATCCAATACGTTGAGAAAACTATCGATACCATTACTGTAGCGAACGCGCGCTAGTTCTATCGCCTCCGCAGTTGATTCTGCTGCAATTTGTAAATGTGATTGTCGTTCGCGTGCCTTGGTAAAGCGAACCAAAACATTTTCTGTTTCTTCGAGCGCGGCTAATACCGTTTTTTCATAAAATACCAATGCACCTTCCGCAGTCGCATCAGCAGCCCGAATACGCGCGCGTACCCGACCTAAATCAAATGCAGGCCAAAACAAAGAAGGCCCGAATGACGCAGCCCTGTATTGGTCTTCACCCAAGTCAGAAAGCGATGTTGTAGTATAGCCCACACTACCGATAAGACTAACACGCGGAAACAAATCCGCTGTCGCAACGCCAATACGTGCCGTAGCAGCAGCGAGCCTACGTTCGGCATTTAGAATATCCGGTCGTCGACGCAATAGATCTGCCGGTGCGCCTATGTTGAGTAATTCAGGCACATCGGGCAGTGACTTAAAAGTTGAAAGTAATGTGCGTAATGCGCGAGGCTCTTCGCCAACCAATACACTCAAACGATGAACAGTGCGCATGATCTCGGTCTCAAGTAACGGAATGCTGGCGAGAGTCGATTCCAATTGTGCCTGTGAACGCACGATATCAAGGTTCGTTCCAAGACCACCCTCTGTAATCGAACGCGTCAGATCATAAGTGCCACGTTGATTAGTTGCATTTTCTTCTGCTACCTTTAAACGATATTGAGCACCGCGTAATTCAAGGTAAGTGCGCGCCACCTCTGCAGTCACAATCACATGAACATTTCTCTGTTCAGCGACGATGGCATCATAATCTGCCGCCAATGCTTCGATAGAACGCTTTACACGTCCAAAAAAATCTAATTCCCAACTAGCATCCAATGCCACATCGTAAAATGTATTCGTTCGATCAAAATTCGAACCAGTACCTTGACTACGTGCGGCACTGGCTTCTTCATGAGAAATACTACCTTCGCTAGTGACAATCGGATACTGCTCGTAGCGTCCTTCACCCAATAATGCACGCGCCGCGTTAACATTGGTCTCAGCTAAACGAAGATCATGGTTATGTGCAACAGCTTGTTCAATCAGTTGATTTAAGGTGTCATCTTGAAGTCCACGCCACCATTCAACTTCTGTAGCAGCAGCGGAATAAAAACTACTATCTTCCGTTGCAAAGTCAGTAGGCACCGTCGTTTCAGGCAGCGTATATTCAGGCCCAACAACACAACCCGCACACAGTACGAAAAAGACGAATAAAACGGTAGATGATGCTGTTCGATTAAATAACATTAATGACTTTCCTTGCTGTTCGATGTTGCATTTTTCAAAACGATGCCACGGACAATGACGTAGAAAACCGGTGTTAAAAATAGTCCGACCATGGTCACACCTAACATGCCACTGAATACAGTCGTTCCCAACACTTGACGCATTTCTGCACCAGCGCCTTCCGCCAACATGAGTGGGACCACGCCAAGAATAAAAGCAAATGCCGTCATCAAGATAGGTCGTAACCGAATTTGTGCGGCCTCAATAGCGGCTTCGATATGATTCTTGCCTTCATCTTCACGTTGTCTGGCAAACTCCACCATAAGAATCGCATTTTTACTGGCAAGACCTATGAGTACGATAAAACCAATTTGCGTCAGGATATTGTTGTCCATACCTCGAAACCAGACACCGATTAAGGCGAACAGGATACACAAAGGCACTATTAATATAATCGTGATCGGTAACGACCAACTTTCATATTGTGCAGTCAATAACAAGAAGACAAATAAAACACTCAATGGAAAAATGATGATGCCAACATTACCGCCCAGCTTTTCCTGCAATGCAATCTCAGTCCATTCGTAACTGATGCCTGCTGGTAATATCTTGCTTGCCAGATTTTCCATTTCGATCAAGGCCTCACCGGTGCTGATTCCGGGCACGCCCGTACCTTGTAATTCAGCTGCAGGATAGAGATTATAGCGCACGATTCGATCCGGCCCCTGAATTTGTTTTATCTTGACTATCGAACCTAATGGCACCATATCACCATTCGTGTTTTCAGCACGTAAGCGCATTATATCAGTTGGCTCCAATCGATAAGGTGCGTCCGCCTGTGCAATCACCTGATAGGTTTTTCCAAAAAGATTGAAATCATTTACATACAGTGAGCCGAGATAGATTTGTAATGTTTCAAATACATTCTCGACTGGCACATCCATCATTTCTGCACGTGTGCGATCAATATCCAGATAATATTGCGGTGTACTGGAATCAGTCGTGCTGAATACCTGAGTTAATTTCGGGTTTTGATTAGCCGCTCCGGCGAGTTCCCAGGTTGCTTTTTCGAGTGCCGGCAAACCACGCCCACTACGATCCTGTACGATCATCTTGAAACCGCCACCGCGACCCATGCCGCGTACCGGTGGTGGATCGATAACATAAAAAGACGCACCCTGAATACTGCTCAATGCACCATAGAGCTGACCGACAATTTCACTTGATGATTGACCTTCTCCACGTTCTTCAAAAGGTTTTAGTAAAACGAACATCGCTGCAGAATTACTCGCCGTAGTAAAGGTTGCGGCAGATAAGCCGGCAATCGCGACGACATTAATGATGCCCGGGTTTTCTTGTACAATGCGGGTTGCTTCCTGCACAACTTCATCAGTTCTCTCCAACGAAGCACCTTTGGGTAAATCAACCACTGTAATCAGGTAACCCTGATCTTGCTGAGGTATAAATCCACCCGGTATCTTCTGAAACAGAAGATAAGTACAGGCGATCAATATAACAAATAGACACATCATGATGGCAGGCCGGCGGACCAGAACACAGATCACCTTGCCATATTTTTCTTTGCCGCTATCAAACACAGAATTAAACGCGCGGAAAAAAAAGTTTGTCTTATGAACTTCTCCCGCTCCATTATTAATGTGTTTTGGTGCCCTCAATAATAACTTTCCGAGTGCCGGACTGAGCGTTAGGGAATTAAATGCGGAAATAATTGTGGCAACAGAAATAGTCAATGCGAATTGTTTGAAAAATGCCCCCGGTATCCCCCCGAGAAATGCAGTCGGAATAAAGACGGCAACTAATACCAATGCCATGGAAATCAGGGCGCTGCCTACCTCCGTCATGGTAACTCTCGCAGCTTCTCTTGGTGTCATACCTTTTTCCAGGTTTCTCTGGATATCTTCAACGACAACAATCGCATCATCTACGACAATACCAATCGCTAACACCAGCCCAAACAAAGACAGGTTATTTAAGGAATAGCCTACGACCGACATGACGGCAAAGGTACCTATCAGAGAAACCGGGATTGCTACAACAGGGATTACGGCAGCACGCCAGGACTGTAGAAAAACAATAATAACCAGAACAACGAGAATGACAGCCTCGAAGATGGTCAGGTAGACCTTATCAATTGATTGATCAATGAATTCAGTCGGATTATAGACGATGCGGTACGCGATCCCCGGTGGAAAAGACTTGGATAGTTTTTCCATCGTCGCGATAATATTATCTGCCGTCTCCAAAGCGTTACTTCCGGGCCGTTGAAATATTCCGATAGCAACTGCATTTTGGCCATTGAGGTAACTGTTCCTCACATAATCACGACCACCGATTTCAATTCTTGCCACATCTTTGAGACGCGTCAGTCTGCCATCTTCACCACGCTTTACGATGACATTTTCAAATTGATCGGGCTCAATAAAACGGCCCTGGGCAGTCAAAGTATACTGAAATGCATTGTCTGACGTCATGGGCGGTGCCCCCAGCTTACCACCGGCAACCTGTACATTCTGTCCGCGCAATGAGGCGATAACTTCCTGCGCGGATAATTGAAATGCGGCCATCCTTTCCGGGTTTAACCAGATGCGCATACTGTACTCACGCGCACCAAAAACCACGAGATCACCGACACCATCAATACGTGCGATTTCATCTCGCACCTGTAACAATGCGTAATTACTAATATAGAGTTCATCCAGACTGTTATCCGGCGACTCCAGATGCACCACCATCATCAAGTCTGGTGAACTTTTCTGGGCAACAATCCCCAGTCGACGCACCTCTTCCGGTAACCTTGGTTCTGCCTTAGCAATACGATTTTGCACCAGTACCTGCGCCGTATCGAGATCCGTTCCTTGTTTAAATGTAATCGTTAACGACATGGCCCCATCACTGCTTGATTGTGAGGTCATATAAAGCATGTCTTCTATGCCGTTTATTTCCTGCTCGATCGGTGTCGCAATAGTGTCGGCAATAACCTGGGGAGATGCTCCGGGGTAATTCGCGTTGACAACGATCGTTGGCGGCGCAATCTCGGGATACTGTGTGATGGGTAGATCACTGTAAGATAATGTTCCGACAATGACGATTATTATAGAAATGACCGCGGCATAGCGTGGTCTGTCGATAAAAAAATGACCGAATCTCATGATAGCTTATCCCTGTTGTTTAACTGACACTGCTATCGTGCTTGTCTCAGGCGACACCTGCACTCCGGCTCTAACTCGTTGGAGACCATTGATGATCACCCGATCTTCTTTGTTTAATCCGGAACGAATAACACGTAATCCATCTTGCAATTTACCGGGCTTAATTTGACGTTGCTCTACTGTATTGTTTTCGTCCAGGACATAAACAAAACGGATCGTTTGATCGACACTAATTGCAGAGTCAGGGATAAGCAATGCTTCATAAGGACCTTCTCCTAAAAGCTTTACATCCGCAAACATCCCTGGGATGAGTAGGTATTCTGGATTATCGACTATTGCTCGACCACGCATCGTCCCGGTAGCCCGATCAATTTGATTATCAATGAAATCCATTTTTCCTTTATGTAAATACTCTTCTTCATCGGCTAGACGTAGTAGTACCGGGTTGGTAGTCATACGCGAACTTTTACGTGTACCCGCCATGTCCATCCGTGTGTAATGCAACACACTCTGCTCATCGGCGGTGAAATAAACATAGATAGGATCAAGAGAGACTATGGTGGTTAACAGACTAGAATCGAAATCACCACCTGTCACTAAATTACCTTTAGTCACATGAGTGCGGCTAATCCGACCACTAATCGGTGCTTTGATATGTGTAAATTCAACATTGAGTTTTGCCGCATTGATAGCAGCCATTGTTGATTCCAGTGATGCCATTGCGGCGCGTTTCTGACTTCCGCGGGAATCAAGTTCTTCTTCTGATATAGCGCGTGATTCATACAGTTTTTCTGCCCGGGCAAGATCATTTTCGGCTAACTCAAGCGCAGCCTTGGAACGAGACAACTCTGCCTTGGTTTGATCTAGAATGGCTTGATAAGGACGAGGATCAATGACATACAATAAATCACCAGCTTCAACCAAACTGCCTTCTTCGAAATGGATAGACTGCAAATAACCACTGACTCTGGGACGGACTTCAACAGATTCGATCGCATAAAGGCGACCGGTAAACTCATCCCAATCTGTAACATCTTTTACAAGGGGCAACGCCACTGTGACCTGAGGTGGTGGTGGTGCAGCTGCAGGGCCTGCCTCGGGCGCGTTTTTTTCGCAAGCCGCAAGCATCATCAATACAAACGCAAAGAACAGATGTATTTGATATCTAATATGTTTTCTTAATAGTGTATTCATGCAAGTTGTAACCTTATGGCTAATATTTAATGACACAATGAGCAGTTGCTAACTGACCAGTCAGTCAGTATTATAAGAACATCTCAATATTACGCAATTACTATTTCGAAAGAATGAAGAAAGCCAGTTTACCCAAGAATGCAGCTACACCAACTTATCGGCGTAAAGAAAACCGACCTCAGGAAATACTCACTGCGGCGTTAGACGAGTTCTCGGTAAATGGTTTCGCTGGAACAAGACTGGAAGACGTCGCCACACGCGCAGGAATCTGTAAAGGCACGATTTATTTATACTTCAAATCAAAAGAAGAGCTCTTTGTTGAAGTCGTCAGAGACCGAATATTGCCCCATATTGAGAAATTGGAAAACATAAACGAACGTCCGGAAGGCAATGCCAGAGACCTCCTACGACAACAGTTAACCACTATCTATCAAGAATTGCTTTCTACGGATGCGCGCTTTATCCCAAAATTGATTATCAGTGAAGGCTCTCGCTTTCCAGAACTTGCCCGGTTCTATTTTGAAGAAATTATCACCCGTATTCATAAGGTTAGTCAGAGCATCATCGAACGTGGCGTAACGGCTGGGGAATTTAGAGAATCAGCGTTAAACTGGGAACAACAAGCCATACTCGGTCCGGCATTATCAGCCGTAATCTGGATAACCGTATTTAATGAGTTTGAAGCGTTAAAACTGGATGCTTACCTGAAAACACACATTGATCTGTTATTACATGGTCTGGAAAAATGAAGGGGCGGGTATATAAATATTCAGTCAATATAACTTCAACTATCAAATCGTCATTCCCCATATATTCAAACAACTTTTTAGATCCTAAGCTTATTTCAAGCTATTGTAATGAGGACTAATTCAAACTAGGTTTTTTGGTAAAATCGACGCAATACATTGAGCAACAATGATTACGTGTCTATGGCTTTAATCTGATTAACTTTATTACAATACTTTCATGATAAATCAAAAACCATTAAACACTTGTGCATTACTACGCCGTCTCGCATCGATTTTTTATGATAGCTTATTACTCACTGCTGTCCTGTTTGTCGCTACTGCCATTTTAATACCACTCATCGGTGGCGATGCGGTAGAAAGCGGCAATCTTGCATATACTGCCTTTCTATTATCAATCAGCTTTCTGTATTTCGGTTGGCATTGGGTGAAAGGCGGACAAACATTAGGTATGCGTAGCTGGCATATTTATGTCATTAATGAATCGATAAAAAACCCAACCTGGAAACAGGCAGCCCTCCGGTTCATTTCTGCGCTACTGTCTTTATTATTGTTTGGGCTTGGTTTTGTCTGGTCTCTATTTGATAAAAATAAGCTCGCTTTACACGATAGGTTGTCGAAAACCAGATTAATTGTCAGCAAGGATTAATTATTAATAACGACGGCTTAAGCTGTAATAAATATAGATGCTAACCGCTATCGTTGGCAAACAGACGCTAAGAAACGCCGGAACCCCGTAAACAATACCAAGGTGGCCACTCACCTGATTTAGCAAATGAAAAGTAATGCCGATTAAAGCACCAATAAAAACGCGCTGACCCAACCCCATTGGTCGCGCCTCACACCTAACAACACAGATAGACAACAATATCATCGCAATAATTGAAAATGGACTGATCAATTTTGACCAGAATGCCTGTATATATTGTTTGCTACTTTGATTATTTGCCTTGAGATAATCGATATAGCTGATTAAACCTAAAATTGATAAGTAACGTGGTTTGATGGTAACCATATTAATAACCTCAGGGTTTAATAAGGCCTCCCACTCAGCGGTCTCGTAGTGGTTATTTGTTACCTGTTCTTCTGTAATCTCGGTTTTTAAAATATCATGCAGTACCCATTTATCTTGATCGTATTCTGCGCTTTTTGCATAAATACTCGACCTTAAATGATGTTCTTTGTCGAACTCATAGATGTAGATTTCCTCAACACGGTCGCCAGGCAATATCTTCCTTATGTTGATGTAATTATCACCATCACGCGACCAAAATCCGTGTTTAGTTTTCATTGAAATTTGCTTGGTTAATGCTATCGAACGTTTCTGTTGTGCTGCTTGTTCAGTCACCGGGGCAATTACTTCGCCTATTAACAAACTGACAATGACAAAGACCATGCCTGTCTTGATTAAAGAATAGGCCAACTGTGCTTGTGAAACACCTGACGTTCGTATTACCGCTAACTCAGATGTGTTTGCCAACATGCCCAATGCCGCCATGCTGCCAATAACTGTCGCTATCGGAAACAGTTCATAACTTAAGCGCGGTATCGTTAACAACACATATTGAATAGCATCGGCTACCCCGTAGTTGCCTCGGCCAGTATCATCGAGTTGATCGACTAATGAGAAAAATGAAAAAACAGCAACCAGCGCGAACAAAGCTAATATGCTGGTAACAAGTATGTTGCGGCCTATGTATCGGTCAAGGATCATTTACTTCAGGGACCGTCTGCTGGAATAAATTGATGTTCATCTTCATCTTTTTTCATGTGCCTATATTTCGGCCAATAATAAAATGTCAGTAATACCGCTATTAATATTAAGTGCACCCACCACAAACCGATAAATCCGGGGAGCACATCTCGGCTGAGTAAGGTCTTTGCAATACCGAGTAAGTTGCTATAGATGAGATAAATTGAGATACCAATTACAAATGGCATATATCTACGTTCACTGGTGTGCGATTGAATCAATAATATTGCAAGTAGTGACAACAACAAACAGGACAGGATTAGTGAAATACGCCATTGAAACTCGGCTTGATGCTCCTTATTGCCAGACCCCATTATTTCAGTCGTTGATAACGCGCCCATTTTCCCGCCAGCGGCATTAGTCTCTGCACTCTCTGTAAGAATTGCATATTTTTCATATTCGGTAATCTGATAATCGAGTAAGCCTGGTTCGGCTACATAACGTCGCCCATCACTAAAGACGATATATTTATTCCCTGATTTTTTATCTACTTTAAACTTGGCGCTATCAGAGGTTAGCACCCCAAGGTTTGCGTTTTGCCTTACTTGTAAAAACACTTCTTCCATGGAAACGTTATCGGGTGATGGCTTTTGAACGTAAACAACACGGTCGCCTTTGCTAAACTCCTTAAATTGCCCGGCTTTAATCCCTGAAATATCAGACTCCTGTTTCGCCCTTTCCTTCAGGTTATGTACCCCCTGTTCCGCCCAAGGCGCAAAATACAAAGTAATCACCGATACAAACAAACAAAAAACCAGAGCAAAACGAAGAACTACACCAATCTGAAACAGTTTACTAACACCAGACGCGGCCAGTATTACCAGTTCTCTGTCGCTAGCCATGCGCGAGAAAGCGAGCAACATGCCCACGAGTATGGAGATCGGTAAAATCTTTGGTAATGTCGCTAACATCTTATAAGCCAACATTAAGAACACCATATCTGCTGGTAAACTACCTTCAGCTGCGTCTGCAAGAAAACCCACGAAACGGTTGCTAGCTATAACAAGAACAAGCAAACACAGTATCCACAATAGTTTTTGTAATAGCTCCCTGTAGATGTAGTGCTGGATAATCACAATTCTGGCCTCATACTAAAACCCGGCTTTGCTTAGTTGGAGATAAATGAATAAACTTGACTAAAATTACAGTTTTGACCATTTTTCACTGTTTTTAACAAAAAACGAAACGATTATGACACGCTTGATGTCAAAGTGCAGAATAAATTAACTCAACACTGTAACTAAATTAATCAAATAATAATTTACATAAGGTGTTAACAACCCTGGAGCTGGTATGGATTTCAATATAAAAAGTGGCAACCCTGAAAAACAACGAACAGCTTGCGTCATAGTTGGTATTTTTGAATCGCGACGATTATCAACTGCGGCTAAAGCCATTGATGCGGTGAGTAAAAAATACTTATCAAACCTGATTCGTCGTGGCGATATGGATGGCAACAAAGGGCAATATTTACTGCTTCACAATGTTCCCGGCATGATTGCCGACCGCGTGTTGTTAATCGGTTGTGGTAAAGAAAGAGAAATCGATGACCGTACCTACCGCACAATTATAGCGAACAGTATACAAGCTCTGAATAACACGGGCTCACTCGATGGTGTTAACTACCTCAGTGAATTGACTATAAAAGGACGTGATCATCACTGGAAGATCAGACAAGCAGTGCAAGTTGCAGAACACAGTTTGTATCAATTTGATGAATTAAAAACAAAAAAGAAAGCTAATAGACGTCCGTTACGAAAAATTACATTTACCGTCCCTACCCGACGTGAATTACCACAAGGTGAAATCGCCGTGCGAGAAGGACGGGCAATTGCCAATGGTATTAAGTTTACCCGTGACCTTGCCAACAGACCTTCTAATGTATGTACGCCAACCTATCTTGCGCAACAAGCAACTGCGTTAGGCAAAGGTCATCGTTCACTGACGATAGATATTCTAGAAGAAGCCGACATGAAAAAACTGGGTATGGGTTCCTTACTCTCTGTATCACAAGGTTCCGCCAGACCAGCAAAACTAATCACCATGGAGTACAAAGGCTCTAAAAAAACACAGAAGCCAATCGTATTAGTGGGCAAAGGTGTGACTTTTGATACTGGCGGGATATCGCTTAAACCTGGCGCTGCGATGGATGAAATGAAATACGATATGTGTGGTGCGGCAAGTGTTTTTGGCACTATCTCGGCTGTAGCAGAACTGGGTTTACCGGTAAATGTCGTTGGTGTCGTGCCAGCCGTCGAAAATATGCCCAGTAGCACTGCAACTAACCCAGGTGATATCTTTACCAGCATGTCGGGACAAACCATTGAGGTACTGAATACTGACGCTGAAGGTCGATTAATACTGTGCGATGCCATTACCTACAGTGAACGTTTTAATCCTGAAGTCGTTATCGATATTGCAACCTTAACCGGAGCGTGTGTAGTTGCACTTGGTAAACACGCAACTGGCTTACTGAGTAATCATAATCCTCTAGCTAGAGAATTGCTCAATGCCGGCGATGAATCCGGTGACCGTGCATGGCAGTTGCCGTTATGGGATGAATATCAACAACAGTTGAATAGCCCCTTTGCAGATATGGCAAATATCGGTGGCAGAGATGCCGGCACAATCACCGCAGCCTGTTTCTTGTCGCGCTTTGCAGAGAAATATCATTGGGCTCACCTGGATATTGCTGGCACCGCCTGGATCTCGGGGAATAACAAAGGTGCTACTGGACGACCAGTTTCATTATTGATGCAATATATACTTAATCAAGCAAACTAATATTGAGGTTTCACCACTGTGTCGCGTGTTGATTTTTACATCTTGTCTGAGGGTAACAATGTCGACAGGTTTGCCTGTGCCATAGCAACTAAAGCCTGGGCAAGCGGAAATAGAGTGCATATCCATACTCAATCTGATGAAAATGCAACCAAGTTTGATGACTTACTCTGGATATATAAAGATATCAGTTTCGTGCCACATGAAATATTTAATGGGAATACCCATGACGACACACCCGTTACAATCGGCTATGGGAGGCATTTCCCAAAATCATCACAAGTGATGATCAACCTTGGCCCTGACATTCCTGAATTTACTTCCAGCTTTGATAGGGTAGTTGAGATTGTCGGCGGTACTGAATCAAACAAACAATTAGCTCGCCAACGCTATCGCCAGTATAAAGAAGCCGAATACGAAATACATGATCACAAGATTGAAAACCTGACAGAGCATGATTGATTCTTCACACCCCCCACCAAAACCATTGTCTGATACAGACCGAAACAATCTGGTTAACCGGATTGATGAGCTAGAACAACTACTGGCTAAGAAAAAGACAGAATCAAAGCGAGCAAAACTACCGCGCCTAAAAGTAGGCACAGATGGTATCCCTGTTTTAGTAGATCTTTTTTCTCAAGATGATCTGACTCAGGATCTGGAGCAGACTTTTCAGCAAATTGATAAAGACGACCAACTTATCAATGACATCATTGAAAAAGTCGATAAGGAAATATCTGGGGATTTGGATGAATTAATCCTAATGCTCAAGGACAGCATCATTGATGAAGTAAAAACACGACTACTCGAAGAATTTCATACCAAAAAAGATAACACCGACAACAAGGAATAACTGAATAAAGATTGCCCTAAACAGCCTCCTTGTGGACAATACGCCTCCCAATAATAAGGCTTCTTATCATTTAGCCCTAAATAATATTTGTTATAAAGATGGATAAAACCTATAAACCCGAAACAATAGAAGCCAATTGCTACGAGAATTGGGAGAAGAAAAATTACTTCGCACCCCGAAACGACAGCAAAGAGGGAAAGGAATCCTATTGCATCATGCTGCCACCACCTAATGTGACAGGAAGTTTGCACATGGGTCATGCCTTTCAACAAACCTTGATGGACATTTTGACACGTTATCATCGCATGAATGGCAACAACACTTTATGGCAATGTGGTACCGATCACGCTGGTATCGCAACTCAAATGGTTGTTGAACGACAGCTCCAACAAAAAAACATCTCACGACATGATCTTGGGAGAGAAAAATTTATTGAAGCGGTTTGGGACTGGAAAGAACATTCTGGCAATACCATCACCCGTCAGTCACGTCGTCTTGGAACATCAATGGACTGGTCGCGCGAACGCTTCACCATGGATGATGGTCTCTCGGAAGCAGTGAAAGAAACCTTTGTGCGTTTACATGACGAAGGTCTGATTTATCGTGGCAAACGTCTCGTTAACTGGGATCCGGTTTTACATACCGCAATATCCGATCTTGAAGTTATTTCCGAAGAAGAGAATGGTCATCTCTGGCACATGCGTTATCCATTGAAAACACCTGTTGATGGACTCGAATATATTGTTGTCGCGACGACTAGGCCCGAAACCATGCTGGGTGACGCTGCTGTTGCAGTACACCCTGATGATGAGCGTTATAAGAGCCTGGTCGGCAAGGAGATCATACTCCCCCTGACTGATCGCACAATAACAGTTATCGCCGATGATTATGTTGACCCGGAATTCGGTACGGGTTGCGTCAAAATAACACCTGCACATGATTTTAATGATTATGAAATGGGCGAACGACATAATCTGGAAAAGATAAATATTTTTACGATTGATGCCGCACTTAATGACGAAGCACCGGAAAAATATCGGGGCATGGATCGTTACAAAGCACGAAAACAAATCGTCGCTGATCTCGAAGCACAAGGACTCATTGAAAAAATTGATGACCATAAACTAATGGTGCCCAGAGGTGATCGCTCGAATGAGGTTGTCGAGCCTTACTTAACGGATCAATGGTATGTAAAGATCCAACCACTTGCTGACCCTGCTATCAAGGCAGTGAAAGATGGGGACATAAAATTTGTACCCGCGAACTGGGACAAGACCTATTTCGAATGGATGAACAATATTCAAGACTGGTGTATCAGCCGTCAACTGTGGTGGGGTCATCGCATCCCGGCCTGGTACGACGACGAAGGTAATATCTATGTTGGTCATAATGAAGCGGCCGTTCGAGAAAAATATACTCTCGGCGATATCAATCTAAAACAGGATGAGGATGTACTCGATACCTGGTTTTCTTCTGCATTATGGCCCTTCTCTACTTTGGGTTGGCCTGAGAAGACACCGGAGCTTGATAAGTTTTATCCGACCAATGTCTTGGTAACCGGTTTTGACATCATCTTCTTTTGGGTCGCACGCATGATTATGTTCGGTCTTAAATTTATGGATGATGTGCCATTCAAGGAAGTCTATATCCACGGTTTGGTGCGCGACGGCGAGGGCCAGAAGATGTCAAAGTCTAAAGGCAATGTGCTTGACCCGATCGATTTGATCGATGGGATTGAGCTTGAAGAACTTATTAGTAAGCGTACCAGTGGAATGATGCAACCGCAGATGGCAGCAAAAATTGAAAAAGCCACGCGTAAACACTTTCCTGACGGGATAGAGTCATATGGAACAGACTCATTACGATTTACTTTTGCATCATTAGCAACGCAAGGTCGTTTTATCAATTTTGAAACAGGCCGAATACAAGGTTATAGAAACTTTTGTAATAAGCTCTGGAATGCAGCGCGCTACGTCATCAGCAATGTAGAAGCGCAATCGATCAAACTCAATGAAGGTGACAAGGAGTTTGGATTGGCTGAAAGATGGATCACAAGCAAATTGGCGAACGCAATCACAGCGACACATGAAGGCATGAAGACCTATCGTTTTGATCTTGCCTCACAAGCACTCTACGAATTTACTTGGGACGAATACTGTGACTGGTATATTGAATTATCGAAGACAACCTTAAATAGTACTGAGACAAACGAAGCAGAAAAGCGCGGTACGCTATATACATTATTGAATGTACTCGAAACCTTACAACGTGCTTTACATCCTTTTATTCCTTTTATCACCGAGGAACTTTGGCATCGAGTAGCCGCCTTATTGGAGAAAAAAGGCGAGAGCATCATGCTCGAGTCTTTTCCAAAGCAAGACGAACTCGAAACTGATCAGCGTGCGGTAGAACAAATAGAATGGATTAAATCATTTGTTATGGGCGTGCGCCGTATTCGCGCAGAACGTGATATATCACCAGGAAAATCGCTAAATGTTTTTGTACGTAACGGTTCAAGCGATGAGAGTCAGTGGTTAAGTGAAAACCAGAACTATATAAAAACGCTAGGCAAAATCGACTCAATCAAAACGGCAGAAAATGATATGGATGATGCGGTAATGGCATTGGCTGGTGAAACGACACTGCTCGTCCCGTTAGCAGATATCATTGACCCTGAAGCAGAAAAAAACCGAATACTCAATACGCTTGAAAAACTAACTAAAGAAAAGTCTGGACTGGAAAATAAATTGGCCAACAAAAAGTTTGTTGAACGCGCACCGGAAGACGTAGTCGAAGGTGTTAAACGGCGTCTTACTGATATAATAAACGAAATCAAAACATACGAAACTCAGCTGCAATCGATAGTAAAATTACTAGAAAAATAATGTTTAGTACTCTCAAAGAAGAAATCGATGTCGTCTTTGAACGTGACCCGGCGGCACGTTCTATTCTGGAGACGATCTTCACCTGTCCTGGTTTTCAGGCCATTATCCTGCATCGTTTTAATCATTGGCTGTGGAACAAAAAATTATATTTCATCGCCCGCTTGATGGCCCACTTTGCCCGTTTTATTACCGGTATTGAAATACATCCCGGCGCACAAATTGGGCGACGGTTTTTTATCGATCATGGCATGGGTATCGTTATCGGCGAAACCTCCGAAGTGGGTGATGACGTCTCTATCTATCATGGTGTAACGCTTGGTGGCACTACCTGGAACAAAGGCAAAAGACACCCTACTCTTGGAAATAATGTTGTCATCGGTGCTGGAGCGAAGATATTAGGCCCTATTACCCTCGGCGCGGGCACACGCGTAGGTTGTAATGCCGTTGTTGTTAAAGACACACCCGAATGCGCGACTGTCGTTGGTGTGCCAGGTCATATCATCGTCAAAAGATCGGATGATGATAAAGATGCCCAACGCGAGGCCATGGCCAAAAAGATTGGTTTTACTGCTTATGCCGAAAGTAAAGACATGCCCGATCCGGTACAAAATGGTCTCGAATCAGTATTAGATCACCTGCATAAGTTGGAAAAAGAATTGGATGAACTAAAGAAAAAAAATAGTGGAAAATACTAATGAGTAATGAAGCAAAAGACCCAAATATATTCCAAATCGCATTTAGTCTGATAGCCTCTTTTTGCGGCGTTCAATCGAAAGAAAACATGGCGCGAGATGAAGCCTATATTGAGAAAAAAGGTATTAAAGTCTATGTCATCATGGGTTTCTTTCTGGTGTTTTGTATCTTGCTCACTCTGTTTGGTATTGTGCAGCTAGTACTACACTTTGCGATGTAAGCTCGTATCTGTCCTAAGTTTTCACCCATCGCTTCATCTAACATAGACTGGAGCTCCCTCCTTTGTTGTCTCTGCAATTTACTAAATACCAGCTAATAATTTTATATCTGCTTGTGGTGAAAGTTTTTCTTTGGTCACGGGTATCATTGTTCTCACAAAATATCGACTTTTATAAACGTGGCCTTATATCTTGGTTTCCCTTAACCACTTGATATTAATATACTTTTAAATGAGAACTATTCCCGACTAAACTAATCAACTATATACTTGACTAAAATACTAGGTTATGTGATTCTTGCCCCCCATTTTTAGTGGCATTGAAGAGAAATAGACAATGAAAATGACAACCAAAGGCCGTTATGCCGTTACCGCAATGCTGGACATCGCCCTGCATGACAGTGGTGGTTCAGTCAATTTGTCGGATATTTCCAAACGTCAGGATATATCGTTGACATACCTGGAGCAGCTATTCAGTAAATTAAAAAAGAATGGTCTCGTTGAAAGTGCGCGCGGTCCCGGCGGTGGTTATCGTTTGGCCCTGGCCGCAGACCAAATTACTGTGGCCAAGGTTATCTATGCTGTCGATGAGCCGATTGACGTTACTCGCTGTCGCGGCAAGCAAAACTGCCAGGGCGACTTGCGTTGCCTAACTCACGACTTATGGATGGAATTGAATATGCACATTTCAAGTTTCTTGAATGGGCTTACTTTAGCCGATTTGATCAAACGCAATAATGTTAAACAAGTATCTGAACGACAAGACGTCATCATGATGCAATTACAAAACGGATAAATGTTATGACTACTGAAGCAACAATTAGATTATCCAATAGTGCTAAACAGCATGTCGAAAATGTATTGGCAAAAGATGCTGATGGCCTCGGCTTACGCATCGGCGTTAAAACTACCGGCTGTTCGGGTTATCAATACGTCATTGAAACAGCCAAAGAAATTAATAATGAAGATAAAACGATTGAATCAGATGGCATCAAGATCATTATTGATGACCAAAGCCTGCGCTATCTCGCGGGAACTGAACTCGACTTTGTACGCGAAGGTTTAAACGCCGGATTTAAGTTTAACAATCCCAATGTAGAAGAATCCTGTGGTTGCGGTGAGAGCTTCAGCCTTAAAGAAGAATTGGAAACCTAGACTAATGGCAACTAATACTGAAAAGATGGAAGAACTGGTTCGTAAGGATTACGAGCACGGTTTTGTCACTGATATAGATTCAGACACGGTATTGCCGGGTCTAAATGAAGATGTCATTGCCTTTATCTCAAAAAAGAAAGAAGAGCCTGAGTGGCTGCTCGAATGGCGACTAAAAGCTTATCGTCATTGGTTAACTATGGAAGACCCAACCTGGGCACATCTGGACATCGACCATATTGACTACCAGGCTATCTCTTATTATTCCGCACCAAAGTCGAAAGACGATGGACCTAAAAGTCTCGACGAAGTTGATCCAAAATTATTAGAAACCTATGAAAAATTAGGCATCCCATTACAAGAACAAAAATTTCTGGCGGGCGTTGCCGTTGATGCAGTGTTCGATAGTGTCTCTGTTGCAACAACCTTTAAAGGCAAACTGGCCGATGCCGGTGTTATTTTTTGTTCCTTCTCGGAAGCCGTAAAAGAACACCCTGAACTTGTTAAAAAATATCTGGGCTCAGTCGTTCCGGCTGCAGATAATTTTTTCGGCGCATTAAATTCAGCAGTCTTCACTGATGGTTCGTTTGTGTATATCCCTAAAGGTGTGCGCTGCCCGATGGAGTTATCGACCTACTTTAGAATCAATGCCTCTAACACCGGTCAATTTGAACGCACGTTAATCATTGCCGATGAAAAAAGCCATGTCAGTTATCTCGAAGGCTGTACTGCACCGATGCGTGATGAAAACCAATTACATGCTGCTGTTGTCGAACTGGTTGCATTGGAAGATGCAGAGATCAAATACTCAACAGTACAAAACTGGTATCCAGGTGATGAGAACGGTGTCGGTGGCATTTATAACTTTGTGACTAAACGCGGAGATTGTCGCGGCAACAATTCAAAAATTTCCTGGACTCAGGTTGAAACCGGTTCGGCTATCACCTGGAAGTATCCTAGCTGTATTTTGAAAGGCGATAATTCAGTTGGTGAGTTTTATTCTGTTGCAGTAACCAATAATCATCAACAAGCTGATACCGGCACGAAGATGATACACATTGGAAAGAACACGAGCAGCACTATCATTTCCAAGGGCATTTCTGCACGACATGCGCAGCAATCTTATCGTGGTTTAGTCAAGATAAGTAAAAGTGCTGAGAATGCCAGAAACTACACTCAATGTGATTCATTGTTAATGGGAGATCAATGTGGTGCGCATACCTTCCCTTATATCGAAGCGAAAAACTCAAGCGCTACCGTTGAGCACGAAGCGACCACGTCAAAGATTGGTGATGACCAATTATTTTATTGTATGCAGCGCGGCATTAAGGAAGAAGATGCGGTCAATATGATCGTTAATGGTTTCTGTAAAGAGGTCTTTAAAGAATTACCCATGGAATTTGCTGTTGAAGCACAAAAGCTCTTAGGCATCACACTTGAAGGCGCCGTTGGCTAACAGCCATCGATTAAAGAATTTAAAATTTAGGAAGAGACAATGTTAGACATTCAAGATTTACACGCAAAGATTGGTAACAAAGAAATCCTCAAAGGTTTGAACCTGAGTGTCAAGGCCGGCGAAGTACACGCCATCATGGGGCCAAACGGTTCTGGTAAAAGCACATTAGCCAATGTGCTTGCGGGCAGGAACGGTTACGAGGTTACCAAAGGTACCGTTACTTACGAAGATAATGACTTACTTGAACTCGCGCCAGAAGAACGCGCCTGGGCGGGTGTGTTTCTCGCCTTTCAATATCCAGTAGAGATTCCCGGTGTCAATAATGTTTATTTATTAAAAGCAGCGGTTAATGCGGTACGAAAATACCGCGGTGAACCAGAATTAGATGCTGTTGAATTTTTAGGATTGATCAAAGAAAAGATGAAGATCGTCAAGATGAAAGAAGACTTGCTCAACCGTTCGGTAAATGAGGGTTTCTCCGGCGGTGAAAAGAAACGTAACGAGATATTTCAAATGTCTGTGCTCGAACCAAAGCTTGCCATCCTTGATGAAACGGATTCCGGTCTTGATATCGATGCATTAAAAATTGTATCTGAAGGTGTGAATAGTTTACGTAACGAAGAACGCTCTATTATTTTAGTAACGCACTACCAACGCTTATTGGATTACATTAAACCTGATCGCGTGCATGTACTAAGTAATGGCAAAATTATTAAATCTGGCGGACCTGAACTGGCACTAGAACTTGAAGAAAAAGGTTATGACTGGATCAAAGAAGAAGCTGCCTAAATAAAAATAACGTTAGCCCGGAAAACATGAGCCAAAATAATATGACCCAGGATATCCAAAACTATATTAGCGACTTTGAACAGTTAAAAAACGATGACTGGTTTTCTGAAAATCGCCAATCTGCTTTAAACCTGTTCAAAGAGGTCGGGTTTCCAAATTCAAGACTTGAAAACTGGAAATATACTGACGTGCGTCCAATTAAGAAAAAATCATTTTCTAATGTCACTGATACAACTGTTTCAATCAGCACTGAAGAAATTAATGCAATACGGTTTGATGGCCTTGATTGCATAGAAGTCGTTTTCATTAATGGTGTATTTTCAAAAGAGCATTCCAATCTTGATGGACTAGACAAAGATCTGGTTGTGGAGAATATGCTGGATGCTCTATCGAATGATAAAGAATTGTTATCAAAACATTTAACAAAGTATGCCGATGACAAAGTCAGCCCCTTCACCGCTTTAAATACTGCCTTTATACAGAATGGCACATTCATAAATGTATCGGCGAATACTGTTATTGAAAAACCTATCAATATTTTATATCTGGTAAAAGACAATGACGGCCCTCTAGCGACACATCCTAGAAACCTTATCGTTATGGGTGAAAATTCTGAAGCCACGGTGATTGAAAGTTATATTGGTCTTGATGATGCAAATTATTTTACCAACGCAGTAACAGAGGTTGCTTTATCAACCAATGCGATTCTTAAACACTATAAGATTCAGCAGGAAAGTCTGAATGCCTACCATATTGGCAACCTGAATGTCATGCAGGGCAAGGACAGTAAACTTGAGTCACATTCAATTTCGCTGGGTGGTGCATTGGTACGTAATGATATACATGGTCAACTTGCTGCCGAAGGCGCAGAGATAATCATGAATGGACTCTACATGACCAATGATAAACAACATGTAGATAATCACACCCGTGTTGATCACTTAAAACCTCGCACACTCAGTACAGAAAACTATCGCGGTGTACTCAATGGGAAAAGTCGCGCCGTATTTAACGGTAAGGTTATCGTCCACAAAGATGCTCAGAAGATAGAGGCACATCAAAATAATGCCAACTTACTGTTATCAGATGATGCGGAGATTGATACCAAGCCTGAACTAGAGATCTACGCCGATGATGTCAAGTGCACCCATGGTGCAACCGTCGGACAACTTGATCAAAACATGTTGTTTTACCTGCGCTCGCGCGCGATTGATGAAGAAACTGCGCGCAGCTTATTAACCTATGCATTCGCTGACGAACTTATCAGTAGTATCAGCTTCACACCGATTAGAAACCGTCTGGAACGTCTGGTCATCGGCCAGCTACCCGACGCCGCCTTGATACGTGAGTTTACTAATGAATAATCCTAATACTGTAAAAACTATCATGTCGCCAACCACTGCGTTTGACGTAGATAAAGTTCGCCAGGATTTTCCTATATTGAATGAACAGGTACACGGTAAGCCGTTAGTGTATCTCGATAATGCGGCTACTGCGCAAAAACCAAAACAGGTTATTGAAGCCCTAGATACTTACTATCGCGAATCAAATTCCAATATTCATCGTGGCGTACATACGCTTAGCGAAAAAGCGACAGCGATTTACGAAAAAGCACGTGGCAAAGTTAAAGATTACATTAATGCCGACTCAACAAAAGAGATCGTGTTTGTACGTGGTGCAACGGAGGCCATCAACCTTGTCGCACAGAGCTTTGGTCGCAGCACACTAAAAGCCGGTGATGAAATCATTATCACTGAACTCGAACATCATTCGAACATCGTTCCCTGGCAAATTCTAGGTGAACAGACCGGCGCAAAACTGAACTATATCCCGATCAATGATGCCGGAGAATTAATTCTCGAAGAGTATGAAAAATTACTCAGCGATAAAACACGCATTGTTGCAGTAGGTCATATCTCTAATGCCTTGGGCACGGTAAACCCTATCAAAACCATTATCGACAAAGCCCATGCCGTTGGTGCAAAAGTATTAGTCGATGGCGCTCAAGCCGTTCCACATACACTAGTTGATGTACAAGAACTGAATTGCGACTTCTACGTCTTCTCTGGACATAAGCTATTCGGCCCGACGGGTATCGGGGTGCTCTATGGTAAAGAAGCCTTGTTGGAATCTATGCCGCCTTACCAGGGTGGTGGTGACATGATACAAATGGTCACTATGAAAAAAAGCACCTACAACGTTTTACCATATAAGTTTGAAGCAGGGACACCTCATATCGCAGGCGTTATTGGTTTAGGTGCAGCAATTGATTATGTCAATGATCTTGGCCTTGAATCTGCGGCGCAATATGAAATAGAACTGCTTGATTATGCCAACGAACAGGCAGCGCAAGTCGCTGGTTTAAATTTTGTTGGTACCGCAAAAAATAAAACCAGCATCTTATCTTTTACTCTTGATGGCATTCATCCACATGACATAGGTACCATTCTTGATGGTGAAGGTGTCGCAATTCGTGCTGGACATCACTGTGCCATGCCGGTAATGGAACGGTTTAGTATTCCCGCTACGGCCAGAGCTTCATTTGCATTTTACAACACCCGTGAAGAAGTTGATGCGCTGATTAAAGCGATTGATAAATGCCAGAAGGTATTCAACTAATGTTTGATATAAAAGATTTATATCAGGAAGTCATCGTCGATCACAATCGCAGCCCGCGTAACTTTGGCAAACTTGATGATGCCGATACTACGCTCGAAGGTTTTAATCCTCTGTGCGGTGACAAATTAACCCTCTATCTTAAAACTGACGGCAATAAAATTAACGACATTGCATTTGATGGTTCAGGCTGTGCTATCTCAGTCGCATCAGCATCATTAATGACCGACGCAATGAAAGGGAAGTCATTAGACGAAGCAGAAACACTATTTAATGAATTTCATAATTTAGTCACCACCGATGATGACTACAACGAAGAACTACTAGGAAAATTGGCGGCATTAGCTGGCGTTAAAGATTATCCTGCCAGGGTTAAATGCGCCTCACTCTGTTGGCACACACTTCATTCAGCACTACAGGGTGATAGCACCCCCGTTAAAACCGAGTAACAAATACTATGCAAGAAAATAAACCGATAACTTTAGAACGCGACTGCGAGGCAGTCTTAATTCCTGTCGGCACACCCCTGGAATTGCCAGAAGGCACAGTTGTCTTGATCACACAGTCTTTGGGCGGCAGTTACACCGTCAATGTTAACGGTAATCTCGCCCGTATCGCGGCAAAAGATGCAGATGCCCTTGGTTTTGAGATAGAAGACCTTGCTGATGAGACAATAGAAAAAGAAGTCACTGGTGATGGTAGCGTGGATGAAGATCTGGTCTGGGATCAAATGCGAACCTGCTATGACCCGGAAATACCGATAAACATCGTTGAACTTGGTCTTATCTATGAATGCGATATCACACCACTCGGTGCAGATGGAAACCAGGTAGATATTGTTATGACACTGACAGCTGCCGGGTGTGGCATGGGTGATTTTCTTGCAGAAGATGTTCGCTCAAAAGTACTCACCGTACCTAATGTGACCCGAGTTAACGTTAGCGTGACTTTCGAACCACCCTGGAGTCAGGAGATGATGTCGGAAGCGGCAAGATTAGAAACAGGAATGTATTGATTGCGTAAAAATGCACTTTTTTCTCGATAGCTTTGGCAGTCCCGTGCTCAATTCCTCATGTATTACTCATACACTCCGGGTTTTCGCGCGAGACTTTCTCGTTCTCACAAAAAGTTTATTATTTTTATATTACCCGATTACTTTTATTTAATTTTGGAGATATCTTGTGGCTGGATGGTTTGATGTAGCCCCTGAAACAGATCTGTTACCAGGACAAGCAAAGTTAGTCGATGTTGATAATGTCATGATCGCTGTGTTTAATCTGGACGGTGAATATCATGCTATAGAAGATGTATGTACTCATGATGGCTCACCCATGCTCGGCTGTGGTCTTGAAGCCGACCAAGTGATCGACGGTGCGGAAATTATCTGCCCACGCCACGGCGCACGTTTTTGTGTCAAAACCGGTGATGCCCTGACACCACCGGCCTATGAACCAACCACGACATTTCCAGTACGCGTAGAAAATGGCATGGTACAAGTCACAGATGATCGCTGGGACTAAAGACACAATAAAAATGTGTGTTTCACCCGCAAAGACTATTGAGCTCTGTAATAGCAGCTCAAACTCAGTGATCAATCCCTCATGAATTACTATGTATTCTCTAATTTTTATGTGGCGCTTTCTTACACTTACAAAAACCTCTATTTTCTCAGTTTCACCAAAAAACAGAGGTTTCCAGATTTTAATTAACATTTTAAGCTAGATTATTGCTTTATATACGAAATTATCGTTATTGGTAGTTTCATCAAGGGCGTTGTAACACGTATAATCTCGCGATTTGATAATAAGTAATGACCTAGGGAGATTTGGTTAAATGGCACTTGAAAAAACATTCACGATTATTAAGCCTGACGCAGTCGCTTCTAATTACACCGGCAACATTTTGGCGATGATAGAGACAGCAGGCCTTCGTGTAATTGCAGCAAAAATGCTGCAGATGACGGATAAACATGCAGAAGGACTCTACGCAGAGCACAAAGAACGTCCTTTTTATGCTTCATTAGCAGGATATATGACCTCTGGCCCGGTATTGCTAATGGTGTTGGAAGGCGAAGATGGCGTCGCAACCTTACGCAAGATAATGGGTGCTACCACCCCGAAAGATGCTGAAAAGGGTACCATTCGTAACCTTTATGCCGAAAAAGAATTTGAAGACGGTGCACTAGAAAATGCCATACACGGATCTGATAGTCTTGAAAGCGCTAAGAGAGAAATAGACTTTTTCTTTGCAGCTGAAGAAATTTGCCCGCGAACACGGTAAAAAAGAATGACTGATAAAACCAATCTACTCGATTACGATAGAAAATCTCTAGAAGCTTATTTCGATGAGATTGGTGATAAGTCTTTTCGCGCGCAACAAGTCATAAAATGGATATTTCATCACGGCATCGTTGATTACCCATCGATGACCAACTTGAGTAAAAACTTACGCTGTAAGCTTGAAGAAAACACTGTCATTAAACTCCCGGAAATCGTTGCTGAACAAAAATCCGAGGATGGCACACGCAAATGGCTTATCCAGTTAGACAATAACAACTCTGTTGAAACAGTATTCATCCCCGAGAATGACAGAGGTACACTTTGTATTTCATCACAAGTCGGCTGCCCACTCGATTGCAAGTTCTGCTCAACCGCACAGCAAGGTTTTAATCGTAACCTGACCACCAGTGAAATAATCGGTCAGGTCTGGATTGCCAACAAAGCACTAGGCTGTTTTGAAAACGGCAAACGTATGATAACCAATATCGTATTTATGGGTATGGGCGAACCCTTGCTCAATTATGCTAATGTTCTTAAAGCCATAAATCTATTAACAGATGATCTGGCATTCGGGCTTGCACGGCGTCGCGTTACTGTCAGTACCTCAGGTATTATTCCTGAAATAGATAGATTGAAAGAGGATTCAAATGTGAGCCTCGCAATTTCATTGCACGCCAGTAATAATGAACTGCGCAATAGTATTGTGCCAATAAACCGCTCATACCCACTGATCGATCTACTGGCTGCGTGTAAACGTTTTTCTGAAGCTCGGGATGATGATGCTGTTACAATTGAATATGTCATGCTCAACGGTGTGAACGATAGTACTCAGGATGCGCGGGAACTCGTGAAATGTCTGGAGGGCTTGCCTTCTAAAGTAAACTTGATCCCGTTTAACAAATTCCCGGGGACGAATTATACTTGCTCGAACATGGACACAATTAATGCATTTAGAGATATATTGATGAAGGCAGGCATATTCACCATTACACGTAAAACGCGCGGTGATGATATAGATGCAGCCTGCGGCCAACTTGTTGGCAAAGTAGCATCAAAAGCGGCCAGGCATCAAAAGCAACGAGCAGAGTTAACTTAATGTTGCTATTAATACAAAAGATATCCCTGATGCTGGCAATCGCTATTGCACTCACTGCTTGTAATCAGGTGCGCCCATCGAATCAAAACATAGGCACATCACAAACAACTAATGAAGTTGCTGCTGCCAACCTCGATCTTGGCATCGAGTATATGAAACAAGGTGCGTATGAAAACTCATTAAAAAACCTGGAAAAAGCAAAACAAGCCGATCCCGCCTACGCACCAACATATAATGTTATCGGCTTACTGTATCAACGACTCGGCGACAACAAAAAAGCTGAAGATAATTTCAAACGCGCATTGAGCTTAAACAATAATGATTCGTCCACCCTCAATAACTATGGCAACTATCTGTGCCAACAAAACCGGCTTGAAGAAGCCGAGAAAACATTCTTGAAGGCTGCGGCAAACCCGTTATATGAAACACCTGAGATTGCTATTACCAATGCCGGTTTATGTCTCAGTAATCATCAGAGAGAAGATGATGCTGAAAAATATTATAGACAGGCACTACAAATAAACCCGCTCGTTCCACAAGCGCTAATTAAAATGTGTGAAATATCATTCAAGCAACCAAACTATTTATCGGCTCGAGGATATTTACAGCGCTACCAACAAGCTGCTCGTCATACGGCAAGAAGCCTTTGGCTTGGGATACAGATTGAACAAGAACTTGGTGATAAAGATGCTGTGTCCAGCTATGCTCTACAACTGAAAAATAATTACCCCGATTCTCAAGAAGCAACCCTCTTACATGAGTCAAGGATTCAATAGATGCCTGAAACTTCAAATACTAATAACGCAGAGTTATTTGACACCCCAGGACTGCTGCTTCGCACTCAACGTGAAAAACAAGGTCTATCAGCACAAGAAATTGCGAAACGTACACACCTTGATATAAAAATAGTCGAATCGATTGAGCAAGACAATGATGAAGGAATGCCTGCTGCGACTTATGTGAGAGGATATTTACGTAGTTACGCCAAGATAGTAGGTCTTGATCCGGATCATATCATCACACTATATAATTCAGATTCGCCACAACCACCACCCGAAATTTTACCTGAAGTGAAACAACCTTCGCAGGTAAGCAGTAGCGACAAACCTGTTAAGGCATTCACCTACCTGATAACTCTGGGACTCGTATTATTATTGTTAATCTGGTATCAAAGTAACTTTGTTGTTGATACTTCAATCATTAATGAACCAGAAGATTACAATTCAAAGACCAGTATTAATGGTGTGGATATTACCTACGATATCGTAAACCACCCAAGCGCATGGCAATCGCCTAAAAACATTCCAGCACCTGAACCTGTTACGCCGGGGCCAGCTAATCATAACGACACGCTTGAATTGCAATCAGATAATGGTGAACAAACCCTAGGCATATTACCTATTGAGGGAATTGATAATAAAACACCTTTCACCACCACAGGTTCTGGTCCTGACATAATTGATTTGGAACTAAAGCGGGACTCTTGGATTGAAATCAAGGATGCCAATAATCAAAAGCTATTTCACGACCTCGCTCTTGGTGGCGAGAATTATGCCATACATGGAACAGCGCCATTTAACGTATTATTCGGTTTTTCACCTGGCGTCACTATCAAATTTAATGGCAAGGTTTTTAATCACTCGCGTTATTCCAATAACGGTATTGCCAGATTCAAATTACCCGAACAACAATAAAGTTGTTCGTAAATACATTCGTTTCTTTCTGCTAAACTGCGCTTTTTCTTAAGTGACTATTGGAGACTTTTTTGATGGCTAAGATACAAGCGATTCGTGGTATGCATGACATTCTCATGCAAGACACGCCACGCTGGCAGTACCTGGAAGAGTCCATTAGTTTTATCCTGAAACAATATGCGTATCAGGAAATCCGCCTCCCCATAGTCGAAAAAACTGAACTGTTCAAACGTTCTATTGGAGACAACACTGACATTGTCGCCAAGGAAATGTATAGCTTCGATGACAAAAATAAGACCAGTCTGACGTTAAGACCTGAAGGAACAGCTGGCTGCGTTCGCGCTGGAATTGAACATGGTTTGTTCCATAACCAAACCCAACGACTTTGGTATATCGGGCCAATGTTCCGGCATGAGCGCCCGCAAAAAGGACGGCAGCGACAATTTCACCAAATAGGCGTAGAAGCATTCGGGGTTAGCGGCCCCGATATAGATGCAGAACAAATATTAATGTGTGCCCGAATATGGAGGTCACTGAACCTGAGTGACATTAGCCTTGAAATAAATTCACTAGGCACTAGCGAGTCCCGTGCTAACTACAGAAAAATACTGGTCGATTACTTCTCTTCCCATAAAGACAAGCTTGATGATGACAGCCTCGTACGACTCGAACAAAATCCGCTACGTATACTCGATAGCAAAAACCCGGACATGCGCGCTTTAATAAACGATTCTCCAACTCTGGATGAGCACCTCGATAGTGAATCTGCCGATCACTTTGCTGGTTTGAAGGAAATACTGGATAGCGCTGGAATCGAATATAAGGTGAACCCAAGACTTGTCAGAGGTCTGGATTATTATGGAAAAACGGTTTTTGAGTGGATTACCACTCAACTCGGTGCGCAGGGCACTGTTTGTGCTGGTGGTCGTTATGATGGTTTGGTAGAACACCATGGCGCTTCGCCGACTCCTGCCGTTGGTTTTGCTATGGGGCTCGAACGTCTACAAGAATTAGTCGATTTCAGCAAAATGCCAGACAAACAATCACCCCATGTATATTTAATATTGTCCGGGAAGCTAGCAACAGAACGCGGGATTTTATTGGCCGAACAGCTTCGAAACCAGTTGCCTATCATCCGGATACAAAGCCATTGCGGAGGTGGTAGTCTAAAAAGCCAATTCAAGAAAGCCGATAAGTCCGGGGCACAACTTGCGCTTGTTTTAGCTGAAGATGAAATTGTGCAAAACCAGGCAACTATTAAGTTTTTACGGTCAGAGACACCTCAAGCTGCCATCAAATGGTCTGAAATAGCAGATTTTCTACGCAATAACCTGCCGATCTAAAAATACACAATAATTGCCTTTTACTCCTGCATCAACAGTCCACGACTGTATTCTTATCAAAATTTGTACTCATTCGAGCACGATACCAACGCAGTAATCACGGTAAATCGACATTTTCACAGACATCATCTACTAAATCGCTTAAATAAGTGCCTCTTAACACTAAACAAACGTAAAACCCACGTTATAATGTGCGCCCTCTGCGACTAGTTATAACACGCTGAGCAATCAAGAACTCCCAGGAGATTTTAGAAGTGGATGTTTACAAGACAGAAGAAGAACAAGTCGAAGCCATAAAAAAATGGTGGCAGGAAAACGGTAAGTCGATTATTGCCGGTGTTGTTATTGGCATTACTGCGATTTTCGGTTGGCGCGCTTATGATAATCATACAGCAGTGCAAGCTGAGCAGGCATCCTTACTATATGAACAAATGCTAGTTGCTGCACGTACGAATGACGAAGAGAATGTCCGCGTTTATGGCAATCGCATATTCGATGACTATAAAAGCAGCACCTATGCTGTATTTGCATCGCTAATGCTAGCTAAAGTTGCCGCAGAATCTGGAAAACTCGAAGAAGCTGAAACACATTTACGCTGGGTACTGAAGAATAGTTCGCAAGCAGAATTTAAACACATTGCGCGCTTACGCCTGGCACGAGTATTAATCGCCAGTGACAAGTTAGATCTCGCAACTGAAACGTTAAATGTAAGCAAGCCTGGTGACTTTGTTGCTCGCTATGATGAATTGCGCGGCGACATCTATGTCAAGCAAGGTAAATCGGATGAAGCAATAAAAGCTTATGAAAGATCGCTCGCAAACTCAAAAGGGACTGGGGATGCGCAATCGATCTTGCAAATGAAGCTTAATGATTTGGGCAGAAGTTAATTTGTATTCACCTTTGCGTGCCTTAGTACTACTCATTATATTTTCTACTTGCGTTGGCTGTGGTGCCAAGCAAGCTATGAAAGATATGTTCGCGAGCGATGACGATAATTCTGAACCACCATCACCATTGATCGACATTGTTTCAACCGCAGATATAAAGAAAGTCTGGTCAAAGAATATTGGCAAAGGTACTGACGAGCTATTTATCAAGCTTACCCCGGTGATTATGGGTGAACATGTCTTTATCGCTGATACTCGTGGAGAGATCATGGCTCTTTTCGCCGAAACAGGCAAAATTGTCTGGGAAAATGACAGCGATCTTCCCATCACGGGTGGGCCTGGCGCAGATGAAAACCTTGTCTTAGTCGGAACTAGCGAAGGTGATGTCCTTGCATTATTGAGTGAATCAGGGGAAGAGGCCTGGCGCACTAAAGTCTCCAGTGAAATTTTGTCTCCGCCACGAGAAGCCGATGATGTCGTCATAGTAAGGACAATCGATGGGAAAATATTCGCGCTTGATGCAGTCACCGGAGATCGCCTCTGGATTTATGACCGCACTGTACCTAATTTAACCTTGCGCGGCACCAGTACCCCTGTCATCGCGAATGGTCTGGTTATCGCTGGATTTGATGGCGGCAGACTCACGGCACTTGAATTAAAGACAGGTAAATTAATCTGGGAAGCAAAGGTCGCTATTCCACGAGGCAGAAGTCAACTTGAACGCATGGTCGATATCGATTCTCAACCCTTGATTTTAGACGATACAATCTATGTCACCACTTTTCAGGCAAACGTCTCGGCATTGTCGTTAGACAGTGGACAAATACTTTGGCAACGTGACATCTCCTCTCACTCCGAGTTAAGTGCTGACTTCGAACACCTGTATGTAACCGATTACTTGGGAAACATTTGGGCCCTTGACCGTTTTTCTGGTAGCTCAGTCTGGAAACAGGAAAGATTGACACATAGGAAAGTAACTGGTCCGGCCATTCTCAACGATAAAATCATTGTAGGAGATCTGGAAGGCTACTTACATTGGCTAGACAAAGAAACGGGTGATTTTGCAACTCGCATCGAAGTTGAGAAATCCCCCATCCTGACAAAACCCATCGTTTCAAATGGCGTGCTATTTGCCTATTCAAGCGGGGGCAAACTGGCCGCTTATACTTATAAAAATAACGAAGTTACAGGCAGACCAAACAAACCTGTCGTAGTAAAAGAAAAACCTGAAGCCAAAGAAGCAACACAATCAGACGGTGATGAAGAAGAAAGTTCTTTCTTTGGAAGCTTTCTGGACATATTCTCTGGTGATGACGAAGAAGAATAAGCTCAGCTTAAAAACTTCGGCATTACTAATGAACAACTCAACCACACAACCCTAGCAACAACTATGAAACCAGTTATCGCTATCGTTGGTCGACCCAATGTTGGCAAGTCTACTTTTTTCAATCGATTGACATCAAGCCGTGATGCCTTGGTCGCCGACCGTCCGGGGGTCACTCGTGATCGTCAATACGGCGTAGCACATCATGATGCTCGCTCATTTCTGATTATCGATACAGGTGGTATTGGCGAAGAAGATCATGATAGTCAAGATGTCGCTGAACTGATGACAGAGCAATCAATGCTAGCAGCAAGTGAAGCTTCCCTATTAGTCTGGATCGTCGATGGGCGCGATGGATTAACCACTGTTGATGAGATTCTATCTGCGGAATTTCGAAAGCTGGATAAACCGATATTTTTAGCCGTGAATAAAATTGAAGGTTATGAAAGCGAAGTAGCGATCAGTGACTTTTATCGTCTTGGTATTGATTCTGTCTGGCCCATCTCTTCCAAACGTGGCGACGGTATAACAAACTTACTTGATGCTGTCTCAGAAACCATTCCCCATATAATTGAAGATGAAACTGAAGAATTAGAAGGCATAGCCATTTCGGTTTTAGGTCGGCCTAATGTAGGCAAGTCTACTTTAGTAAATCGAATGATTGGTGAAGATCGCGTGCTTACCTTTGACCATCCCGGCACAACACGCGACAGTATAAAGATACCCTTTGAAAAAAATGGAAAGGATTACACTTTAATCGATACCGCTGGTGTACGCAGAAAGAGCAAGGTGCACGACATGGTTGAAAAATTCAGCATCTTAAAATCATTTGAAGCAATCGATGCTGCCAATATTATTATTCTGGTTATCGATGCCAGCGAAGGTGTTACCGAGCAAGACACTACACTCTTAGGCATGATAGAAGACAGCGGCAAATCCCTCATTATCGTGGTGAATAAATGGGATGGCATGGAAACCTCAGACAAAGAACGCGTAAAAGCATTATTATCTCGCAAGTTTAGTTTCATCGATTATGCACAATACCATTTCACATCTGCATTACACGGTACTGGCGTCGGCAATATATTTAAAACCATAAACAAAATAGAAAAATCGCTCGACATTAATGTCTCTACATCTGACATGACCGACATACTCGAAGATGCCGTCGCGAAACACCCACCGCACATGGTACAAGGCAGAAGAATCAAACTACGCTATGCCCACCTGGGCGGCACCGATCCCATCCGCGTTATCGTACATGGGAACCAAACTGACAAAGTCCCCGATGCCTATAAACGCTATCTAGCCAGCGTCTTTCGTAAACGTTTAAAGCTAATAGGAACGAATGTACTAGTCGACTTCAAACACGGCGACAATCCGTTTAAAGACAAAAAAAATGTATTAACAGCAAGACAAGTTAATAAACGTAAACGTTTAATGAAATTTGTTAAAAAACGATAAAGTCATTTTTAATTTCAGATATTTTTGTTCTTAAATGGTAAAGTCTAACCAAAGCCGCAGTTTCCTGAACTTTATCTATTAGCGAAAACGCGCACTCGACTATTCATTTTTAATTAGTGAAATGGAACAAAGCTTCCCTGTTTATTTATCCAGAATTACTTTTTTAATAATGGATTAAGTTTCTGAAACTCTTCCCATGCCTCCTGAAATTCGGCCATATCAGTCTGAGCCGCAGCCATAGATATCATCGCTTTATTTCCTTTTTCCATGAGCTCATAATATTGACTAGTCGCCTTTGCGGGTAAATTCATGAGCTTGAACATTTCTTCAATCATGTTTTCCATAGCTACTCCCAGTTGGACTTTAAAATATGAGATTCCAGTTTTTCATAAATTACCATTAGTATTCGGTTAATCAAACATGTTTTGAATTATCAACACACAACATTAAAAACTTGTTTATATCAGACGGCGGTCATTTTTCGACTGGTGCAACAGAAAACCTCATGTTAACCATTGTTACACTTGCGATTAGACAAGCAGACTATATTGCTGAACGGGTGGACAGAGAATCGATTTAGATAACCCTCAAGTTCAGAGTTAGAATTGTAGTTGTAGACCTAGCGTCGCCCTGCCCACATCTCTCCCAGCAAAACCGCTAGCATTAGCATCCCCTTGTACATAATTAAAATTCACTTTGGTATTATGCCCATTGATCACATAATTCAAGCCCAGTTCAAAGGAGTCACTCGATCGTGCATCATCGGGGCTATTTTCTACATAACGTAAATAGGGTTGAAACTTACCCCAACCGATCACATTGGGAAACAGATAAGCTACTGTCCCGAATATAGAATGCCCATCAAACAAGCAAAAACACGAGCCTGAACCTGCGATGGGCGGTGACACCAGTGTAAAACCAGCATCGAATTTTTTATAATCCGCTTCTATAGTGATTACGCCGCCACCAGAAAGTACCGTCTCGGAGAATATATCAAGGGTATAACTATTGAAGTCTCCATGCTCATCAGGGTTACCTGTCCCATCAGCTTGGTTTTGAAAAGAGAATCCTAATGTCAGGATGTCACCCTGCTCGCCAAAATAGGCCGAACTGGTGTAGTAACCAAAATTAGATTCTATATTTAGAAAATGATAGGCCAATCGAACAGCATAGAGTTTGTTGTTATCCTGATTACTAAACCCTTTCAAGCCATCGTAGATACCTAGTGCATAATGAACCCTACCCGTCGTACCCCAAAAAATGCCGCCTTCTCCACGACCCAAGCTGCCTGCCGCACCACCTTGATCAGCAGGAAATAACGGTTGGCGATACTGGTTCCAGTTAAGCCCATAAAATGGACCATTGAGCTCCACACGGTCACCAGGGATCAATGTCCGACCAAACCAAAAATTAATACCAGGGTTAATTTCTATGCGCGCAATCGCATCAATAAGATCTGTGGAATCATGATTCTGCTTATCCGTATTGAGACTAAATTTTAGATACTTATGAACCTGAGCCGCGACATACAAGCGAACACTATCAAAGGAAAAATCAGAATTATTATCAAGATCACTTTTTCTGGAATCAAGCTGCATACGAAGACCGCCACCTACTGTCAGCCATAGGGTATCGCTATGTTCAAATTTAACACCGGCAATGACTGGCATGGTAAAAGTAAAAGAAAGACCAGCGATGAGAAGGCAGATAGCTCGCCGCAAGGGATGGCTTCCACAAAACGGTTGTACTTCAATCATTAGTTGCCCCTTTGTTTTTTAAGTCAGTAATAATTCTGGACTTACTGCTTAATATTGCACCTGAACACCAAATGTAAACTTATCGACATCTCTACCAGCATAACCACTCGCATTAGTATCTCCGCTAACATAACTCAGATTTAGCTTGGCCTTATGTCCTGAAATTATATAGTTCGTACCAAATTCGATGGAGTCATTTGAAGTTGCACCAGTGGGATTGTTTTCGACGTAGCGAAAGTAAGGCTGAAATTTACCGAAACCAATTTTCTCAGGATACAAGTAACTTAAAGTAGCGAAAACTGAATCCCCATCAAACAAACAAAAACAATCCACCAAACCAGCGACAGGAGGTGATGCACTACTATAGTCTGCGTCGAAGTCTTTGTATTCTGCCTCAAGAGTGACAACGCCTATGCCAGGAAGGACTGTTTCGGATAGTAGATCAATGGAATAACCAAAATAATCGCCTTGCTCAATAGCACTACCACTACCGCCATCCTGATTCTGCAAGGTTAGCGCAACGGTAAAAAGATTCCCTTGTTCACCAAAATAAGTAGAACTAGTGTAATAACCAAAATTGGATTCTACATTCAGAAAGTTATACGTTAACCGAGCCGCATAAAGTTTGTTATTAGATTGATTACTGAATCCTTTTAAACCATCGACGATCCCCAACGCATAATGGAACTTACCCGTTGTCCCCCAAAACACGCCACCTTCACCGCGTCCTAAACTACCCGCAGCACCACCTAGCTCTGTAGGGTATAGCGGTTGTCGATATTGGATCCAATTCATTCCATAGAAAGGACCGCTCATTCCAATACGATTACCGGGAACTACCAGGCGACCTACCCAAAGATTAAAACTGGGATGTAATTCAAACCGGAGCATGGCATCAATCAGATCGGTAGAGTCGTGATTTTGTTTATCGGTATTGATGCTGAACTTCAGATATTTATGTAACTGTCCTGCGATATACACACGTATGCTATCAAAAGAAACCTCAGCATTATCATCGAGGTCACTTTTTCTGGAATCAAGCTGCATACGCGCACCGCCACCAATGCTTAACCAGACCGTATCACTATGTTCAAACTTAACGCCACTCATAGCTGGCATGGTGACTAAAGAAAGAGTAGTTAAAATTATAAGTTTACTGAGATCACGAACGTGTGTATTACAGAGGTATTGAACCTTAAACATATCCTTGCCCTTTATTATTAGTTTGCTACCCCCCACAACTTAGTAAGCAATTCGCTAATATTTTTAGACTCTTTTTCTAGTCTTGATAGATCAAGCTTTCCATAGCAGAAGATGAGCAAGCTAGTTTTATTTATACTTAAACGTGCAAATATTTTTAACCATAATTAAAAATAATGATACAGGATCAAGCTACGACTATAATTTATTATAATTTTGTTTTAGTGTATCAAGAATCACTTTTACATCTTCACCTGTATCCCATTCTCCACCTTTATTCATGATGATGACTTCTGTCTTATCGCCGACGCCAGTCAAACTTAACTGATAAGGCGTGCCCTCATCTTCATCATCACCCCAAAATTTTAGTTTAGAGAGAAGCCCTTTTTCTTCTTTCTCACCTTCCGGCATAAAGTAACGGAAATCATAAGTGCCTTTTGCCTGGTCACTGTTCTCAACAGCATACCCGGCACGTTCTAATATCATGAGTGCCTCACGCCAAGCACGGGTGAATTCTTGTGGAATTACCAGGTAACTTTTCCCATCACCAACATCAAGTATTTCTGCCTTGGGCTTTACCGGGTTAGTAGTAGCCCCAGATCCTGAAGCAAGACTGCTATTTGTACTACCGTTAGTGCTTGCTACATTTGGGACTTCAGTGCCGTAAAAATGTAGATTCAATTTCCGAATAACATTTTTTTCCAGACGCACATCAACCAAGGTATCAAGCCACTCGCCTTCGGATAAATTCTGCTTTTCACTCGACATGTATAGTATTGTACCGCCTGATTCATCAGGCTCAGCAAAGATCTTAAACTTATGTCTACTATCATTATCTTCTTTCCAGCCTGTCTCAAGCACACCTAATTCAGCATCATCCAAATCGATGACATACTCTTTTTCTCTCCAGAACTCTTTCAATTTGGGCCAGACATCAAAAGATGAACCTCTCAAGGCCAGCCATTGCTCCCCATCTGCCTCACCGGAACCCAAAACTGATCCCTGGCGTCTATTTTGAGAACGTTGTCGTTCAAATTCGCTTAAAGATGTCGACTCTTCTCCAGGAATTGTTGTCGCCAAGTCTCCTTCCGTAACTGTGAGATCAGGAGGAACTTCAAGTGTAGCCATTCCCTTGCTCTTTTGATAAGCAGTGCGCTTATCCGGCAAAACTTTTTCCAAATCACCAAGACCTGGAATATTAGAACAACCATAGAAAACAATAAAACTAAGTATTAAAACGAGATTACGTAAAATCATCATTGTGTATTTATATAACTCCTGCCTGTTTCATGGCATCTAGTAATTTGGGTTCTGCTGATTCAGACATCCAGGTCATTGGCAGTCTTATACCCGCTTGAATAAAGCCTAGTTTGTTTAAGGCCCATTTCACGGGTATTGGATTTGATTCAATAAATAACTCTTTGTGAAGACCATTAAGTGTATTGTCTATCCTGGCTGCACCTTTAGCATCTCCACTCAAAGCCAATTGACACATCTCATGCATCGCTTTGGGCGCAACATTTGCGGTAACCGAAATCACCCCGTCTCCACCTTCAAGAATAAAGTCTTTGGCTGTCTCATCGTCCCCTGTTAACAAAAGAAAATTCGCTCCAGTTCCAGCACGAATCTGCTTGACCCTTGACAGATCCGCTGTCGCTTCTTTAACACCGATAATATTTTTTATCGACGCCAAACGGACAATCGTCTCGGGCAACATATCACAAGCTGTTCTGCCTGGCACATTATAGAGAATTTGCGGAATATCAACTGCCTCTGCCACGGCCTTATAGTGCAGATACAAGCCTTCCTGAGTTGGCTTATTATAGTAAGGTGTAACTAATAGACAGGCATCCGCACCGACTTCTTTGGCACACCTCGTTAATGAGATCGCTTCAATCGTTGAATTTGCGCCAGTGCCTGCGATTACCGGAATTCGACCATTAACGATATCAACCATTTGCTTAATCACAGCACAATGCTCTTTTTCAGTTAATGTAGCAGATTCTCCTGTCGTACCCACAGCGACGATCGCATCCGTACCTTGCTCAATATGAAATTCGAGCAAATCCTTCAATGCTTGAGCATCAACTTCTGTATCTGGGCGCACCCCCGCTAACATCGGGGTGACAATAGCAACCATACTTCCGGTAAACATTATGAATAGTTATTATGAGTAATAGACAAAAACGTGTATGGTACTTAATGAAGTAACCCTATGACAAGGACATTAGACTTTATATAATATGCACCGCAGTTAGATAACGACAATGACGCTAATATCAGACCATTTACACAGTAATAACCTAAATATTCTCCAAGTTTAAGATGCAAAACTATCTTGTTGTCAGTGCCCTGGTCGAAAACTCCAGCGAAATCATACGTAAATTCACCAAACTATCTAAATCCAGCGGTTGCAATATCGTTGACAGTCGATTTAAGGTACTTGGGCACGAACTTTCTCTGATGATTTTCCTGACCGGGAACTGGGATGCAATTGCTAAAATTGAGGATATGCTTGGTATTCTCGCACAAGAGCACCAGATTAAGATCCATACGAATCGAACCACAGTAGATAAGCTACAGGGGGATTCCATGCCCTATGCAGTTGACGTAGTCGGGCTGGACCACTCCGGCATCATATTTGATATCACCGACTTCATGTCTAGCAACAATCTGATTATTCATGAAATGGCCTCAAATACCTATGAGGCATCAATGACAGGCGCCAAGATGTTTTCTTTGCATATGATGGTCAATATCCCGTCGGACTCGTCTATCGCATCTATCCGCAGCGATTTCATTGAATTTTGTGATCATCTTAATCTAGATGCAATAATGGAACCTGTAAAATAAGACCGCTTCTAAAAATGCACTTTTAAAATGTGAGTAACAAATTAATTATGAGTAAAGTCAGTATTGGGAAGAAAGTTCCCGCATTTACCCTGCCAGCAACTGGCGATCAAACCATCAAACTCTCAGCACTAAAAGGCAAAAATATTGTTTTATATTTTTACCCCAAAGACAGTACTCCGGGATGCACGCTTGAAGGTCAAGATTTTCGCGATAACATTCGTAAATTTAGTTCTCGTAATACTATCATTCTCGGTGTCTCACGCGACAAATTAACTTCTCACGAAAAATTTAAAGAGAAACAAAGCTTCCCTTTCGATTTGTTATCTGACGAAGACGAAACACTGTGCAATCTATTTGATGTCATTAAAGAAAAAAATATGTACGGAAAGAAACATATGGGCATTGAACGCTCTACCTTCCTGATTGACGAAAAAGGAATCTTGCGGCAAGAGTGGCGCAAGGTAAAAGTAAAGGGCCACGTCGATGAGGTTCTTGAAGCCTTAAAAACACTTTGAATTAATTTTAATATCACTATGTCTTCAAATAATAGCGCTCGCCTTTTTGTGCTTGATACAAATGTATTAATGCATGACCCCGCTTCACTGTTCCGTTTTCAAGAGCACGATGTTTTTATTCCGATGGTTGTTCTGGAAGAACTCGATCATGCCAAGAAAGGGGTGTCAGAAGTTGCCCGAAATGTTCGTCAAGTAAGCCGCTTCATTGATGAAATAATTAATGATGCCGAGACTAATGACATTAATAATGGTCTGGAACTTAATTCAGCAAGAACACTGAATGGACACGCTGAGCCTTGTGGAAAGCTGTATTTACAAACACAAATATTGCCGGACAGTTTACCGGAGTCATTACCCGGCAAAAACGCAGATAATACTATTTTAGGAACCGCACTATCCTTACAGAAAAAACACCTAGATAAAGCCGTCACACTGATCTCTAAAGATATTAATCTACGGATTAAAGCACATATCCTCGGCATTAAGACAGAAGACTACACCAGCGATCAAGTGCTGGATGATGCTGATTTACTCTATACAGGTATAAACGAATTACCTGCTAACTTCTGGGACACCAAGTCTGAAGCACTTACATCGTGGCAAGAAGACATGCGCACCTTGTATGAAATAAAGGGTCAGCCACTTGAAGAGTGTTACCCGCACCAAAGTCTCTACACCGATGAAGGCTCTGGCTTTGAGGCGTTGGTTAAAAAGACAGACAAAGAAAAGACAACCCTGGTACACGCCATTGATTATAGAAAAGAGAATCACGCGGTATGGGGTGTAAATGCACGCAATCGGGAACAGAATTTTGCCTTGAACCTGTTAATGGATCCCGATGTAGACATGGTCACTATTCTTGGTGCTGCGGGTACTGGCAAAACGTTGTTAACGCTTGCTGCCGGTTTGGATCAAGTTATGGAAAAGAAACGCTACCGCGACATCATCATAACCCGCGTTACAATCCCGGTAGGAGAAGATATTGGCTTCTTACCCGGCACAGAAGAGGAAAAGATGGCGCCCTGGATGGGAGCATTGCTGGATAACCTCGAAGTTTTAACAAGCTCGGAAGAAAGTGGAGAGTGGGAACGTGCCGCTACCGCAGACATACTAAATAAGCGCATCAAGATCCGCTCACTCAACTTTATGCGCGGACGTACCTTCCTGAATCGTTTTATTATTGTTGACGAAGCCCAGAACCTGACAGCCAAGCAAATGAAGACATTGATAACGCGTGCCGGTCCCGATAGTAAATTGATTATCCTTGGCAATATTTCACAGATTGACACGCCTTATCTCACAGAGACTACCTCAGGTCTTACCTATGTAGTCGACCGGTTTAAAAACTGGGAGCACAGTGGACATATCACCTTGATGCGTGGAGAACGCTCACGCTTGGCGGATTTTGCCAGCGAAGTCCTCTGATAAAACTGATGGTTTAGCTTGCGTCAGCTTCAAGCTACATTTACATTAAATCGGCTATAGATATTTGAAATAGTGCCGATATAAATATTGAACCCATTAATTCATCAATATTTATAATTGAAACAGGCCATGCAGCAAGCAGTCCAACAACAGTCTCATACGGTTCTCCCTAAAGAGCAGTCATATCAAAATGACCTGATGCTGGCAGCGGATTTTCAACGTGCTGTTCTACCTAAAATTATTGATGTTGATTACCTCGATGTTAATTTAATTTATAAACCTTACGATTCTGTTTCTGGTGATGTTTATGATTTTATTTTAAACCGGGAAAGAGAACTCGCCATATTTATTGGCGATGCAACGGGTCATGGAATATCAGCTGCGCTCATGACGATGATGGTACATATTGCTATCGACAGCCTCACCCCAAACCTACCTACAGACGAATCTACGCGTAAACTAAATCGACTCATCGCCTCGCGTCACACCGGCCGATCAGTCAGCAGTGTATTAATGCGAATAAGCCCTGACGGAATAATGAATGTAACACACGCAGGACATCCATCAGCCATTGTCATACCCGCAGACAATTCTGAACTGGTTATGTTCGATGAGGCAGGTTGCGCCCTCGGTCTATTTATTGAAGAACCCGTAAAATACATAGAAGAGTCTTATCACTTAAAGCCCGGTGACAAGGTCGTATCCTACACCGATGGTCTCATAGAATGGCGTAATCAATACAGAGAGATTTACGGTGTTGATCGCTTATTAGCTTACATCAAGAAGAATCGCTCACTTGATTGCAAGGCTTTGACTCAGGGTATTTATAATAATGTTAAAACGTTTGCCAATCATCAAAGTATTAATGACGATTTAACGTTGTTGATTGCAGAGTACAATTAGCCATTCCCGTGGACGCCTACATGGACGTAGGTGGTAGAGCAATGCAGGAGCAATTGCCGAGGCAGGAACCCAGTTTATTTAATATCTTTTATTCCTTTAACCGTTGCTTTTCGCCTTTATGGCGTCTTACTTTTCTTCATAGAAAAGTAAGCAAAAGAACTCTTCCCTAATGTCATGGCCCACGGCTACCTTCGTCAGTAATCAGTAATGGCATACATGACGTCGTGTCATGGATGCACTCAATTATAACTCTTTGAAATAACGTTAATAATTCCCCTTTTTCAATTGGATATTTTATAGAGTGACATACCGCATTTGGAGATGACATACGCAAAGTGGACACTATGGATATAGAATGACTATAATCTATTTACCACCTATCTCATTGAAAAAAGGAGTGTTTTCATGAAGTCCTCTTTCAAAACCTATAATAGTATATCGGACAAAGCGTCCCTTAAAAT
>TARA_R110002110_G_scaffold284987_2_pt1 | contig 83199 bp, 94 predicted proteins | sample TARA_R110002110 | Tara Oceans TARA_R110002110 (sample SAMEA4397330) | marine metagenome | biome: Polar Biome; feature: [SRF] surface water layer (ENVO:00010504); material: water (ENVO:00002006), including particulate matter (ENVO:01000060) such as... | depth 5 m | reverse complement strand
CGCGGCAATCGTAATCTTCTGGATCAATCAATGAGTCCTGAGCCTAGTGAGTCACGGTCAAGTAGGCGGGGACACCGCCGTTCGGTCTTTGTTAACCACAATGCCCGCATAACAGGATCGCTATTCTCCGACCATGTGAGAGGGATCCGGCATGCGGTCAGCCATAGATATACAGCTGCTGCGCGACGATTATCGCGAGGGGCGGAATGTCATTCACGCCTACAATTCTCGCGCGGGTCTGGACGCCAATTCAACCGAGGCGATCGAGATCGCCTATGATTTGCAGGCGGGCCAGTATATTCGCAACCATGCCAGCGAACCCGGTTACTACAACGCCTACACCGATGAGCAGGCAGCACTCCTCAGCGCCCATTTCCCGGACTGTGAAAGCCTGCTCGATGCCGGCTGCGGTGAACTGACCAACACCGCGTTGTTGTTTTCAAAGCTCGGCGATGTTCGAGGGCTCTTCGCATTCGATCTGTCCTGGAGCCGGGTTCATGTCGGCCTGAACCATTTCCGATCCATGGTCGATGCCGATTGTGCGCAACGCACATGTGCCTTCGTCGGAGAGATGTCGGGCATTCCGTTGCCGGACAACAGCATTGATGTGGTGATGACGTCCCATGCACTGGAACCCAATCATGGTCGTGAAGCCGAGCTCCTCGGCGAACTGCTGCGGGTGTCGCGACGCGGCCTGTTGTTGTTCGAGCCGTCCTACGAGCTCGGCGATGACGCCCAGCGGGCCAACATGGAACAGCATGGCTATGTACGCGGGTTGTCTGATCATTGCGCGCAACTTGGCGCGGAGGTTCTGGAACATCATTTCACCGACGTGAACTACAATCCGCTGAACCGGACCGCCGTGACGGTGGTGTGTAAGTCGGAAGCTGGCATCATGAATGCGCCGACATTCGTCGATCCGGTGTCATACACGGCGCTGCATTTTGATGATGCCGACCGGGTCTATCATTCGCCAGAGCGTGGCATTGTGTATCCGACCCTGCGGGGGATTCCGATCCTGCGCGACAGCGCCGCCGTCCTGGCGACGGGGTTCGACGGTCCGGCCTAACGGCCCCAGATCAGCATCACGGCGAGAATGAACGCCAGATAGCCGACGAACATCCGGTGCAGCAGAAGATCGGGAATCCGGTGAGACGCACGAATGCCAAACGGTGAGCCGATCAGTGCGCCGGCAGCCAGGCCGGCAGCGGCCGGCAGATACAAGTAGCCGACAGACAGGCTCGGCAGGCCGGCCTCGTTGAACCCGCCATAGACATATCCGGCTGCTGCCGAGAGGCCGAGCAGCCCGGCCAGGGCCGAGGCCGCGGCCGAGACCATCGGCATGGTGTAGCGGCGCTTGCGCAGGTAGGGGCCGATCACGATCGCGGGTCCGGGGCCCAGCAACGATCCGGTGATGCCCGTCAGCACGCCATGAAACCAGAGGCCGGGTCCGCGCACCGCGTCGAGGTCGCCGCCTGAAGCGACCGTCTCATGGCCTTTGTAGAAGACGCCGCGAGCGATGGTCAGCGCGATAAAGCCCATGAAGATGATCTTCAGGACGTCACCGGGAAGAAAGTCGCCGAACAGCGATCCGCCGACCGCACCGATGATGATGTAGGGCACGAAGCGGAACATCAGGGGCAGCTGCAGATCGCCGGCCCGGTAGCGGAGGATGGCCACGTAGGCCGAAGTGGTGAACATCACCGCGAGCGCGGTCCCGACCGACAGATGCATCACCTGATCCTCGGGCACGCCCTGCAGGGGGAGGCCGATGATCAGGACGGGCGCCATGGTGAAGGCGCCGCCGACGCCGAACATGCCCGAGACGAACCCGGCGAGCGCGCCCGTCGCGAAATAGATCAGGATGATTTCGTAAAGCACTTTGTCCCCCGCCGATCGTGTTTGCCGGCCGTCTCGTTAACCGATGCGACCGTGCAGCAGCATCACGACAAGCACCACCGCAAGATAGACCAGATACAGGCGAGACTGCAGGTGGTCATCCAGCCGCCGCGACAGGAATATGCCGAACGGTGCGCCGGTCAGTCCCCCGGCGGCCAGCCCGACAAAGGCGGGCAGGTAGATATAGCCGAGGCTCCACGCGGGCAGATCGGGCTCGTTGAACCCGCCGACGATATAGGCGCCGCCGGCGAACAGGCCGAGACAGGCCGCGAGCGTTGAGCATGTCGCCACGGTGGTGGCCATGGAGAATTTGAGTTTCCGCAGAAAGGGAGCGACCAGTACGGCGGGTCCAGGCCCCATCAGCGAACCCAGCAACCCGGCCAGGCTGCCCGAGATCCAGTATTCCGGCCCCCGCACGCCGGTCAGGTCGGTCCCGCTCTGCAGATTCAAGATCCGTTTGGCCAGAAGTCCGCGCACGATGGTCAGCGCGATGAAGAAGATGAAGATCGCCTTGAGCAGCGTGCCGGGCATGGCGTCACCCAGGGTGGCGCCGATCACCGCGCCGATGGCAACCAGCGGGAAGAACCGCGCGACCAGCCGCCAGTTCGTGTCGCCGGCCCGCCAGCGCAGGACCGCGCTGTAGCTTGCCGTGGTGAAGATGACAGCCTGGGTCGTGCCGACCGTCAGATGCATGGTCCGATCGCCACCGATGTCCTGGAACGTCAGCGCGATCAGCAGCAGCGGCGCGACGGCAAATCCGCCGCCGACGCCGAACATCGCCGCGACGACGCCGGCGAACATGCCCGACGCCACATAGATCAGGAGGGTCTCGTACAGCACGCGCGCGTCAGATCGTGTGGGAGATCATGATGACGAGCACCACCGACAGATAACCGATGAACAGCCAGGCCTGGGTGCGATCCTTCACCCGATGGGAGAATCGGATGCCGATGGGCGACCCGACCAGTGCGCCGAGAGTCAGCGCCGCGAAGCCGGGCAGGTAGAGATAGCCGAGGCTGTACGGCGGCAGACCGGCCTCGTTGAGGCCGCCCGCGATATACCCACCCACCGCCATGACCCCGACCAGCCCGGCGAGGAACGCGTTGGACGCCGCGATCACCGGCATCGTGAAGTCGAGACGGCGGAGCTGTGGGGCCAGCAGGATCGCGGGACCCGGGCCGAGCACGCCCCCCGACATCCCCGATAGTGTCGCGAAGAACCAGACGGCGGGCCCGCGCGCGACCGACGGGTCGCGGTTGTTGCCTGCCGCGATCCGGCGGTGCTGCAGGATCAGCGCGCGGGCGATCGAGATGGCGACGAAGCCGATGAACATGAGCTTGAGCACGATGCCCGGCAGCGCGTCGCCGATGCCCGCGCCGATCAGCGCGCCGACGGCCACGAACGGTGCCAGCCGCCAGATCAGCGGCAGCAAAAGGTCGCCCGCCCGGTGGCGCAGATAGGTGGTCAGAATCGCCGTGATCACCTGGGTCGCCAGCGACGTGGCGATGGTCAGATGCATGATATGGACGTCGGCCACGCCCTGGATCGTCAGGGTGATGATCAGCGCCGGCGCCAGCGCGAAGGCGCCGCCAACCCCGAACAGGCCCGACACGAAGCCGGAGAATACGCCCGCGGCGAGGTAGATGACGATGATCTCGGTCACGCGGCGGCTTCCTGGAGGGTTCGATGATCGAAACACCGGTGAACCGACACTCGATCAGCGGCGAGGTGCGATGCTAGCCTTTCCGTGTGCGTTGGGAAATGCGGGGGCGAGGTGATGGGGTTCTACGAAGCGATTGCGTCGGTGGTGCGCAACTATGCGGTTTTCCGGAGTCGGGCGCCGCGCTCTGAGTTCTGGTTCTGGCAGCTGTTCTATTTGATCATGGTGGTCTGCCTCGGAATCTTCGATCAGGCGACCTATCCGCTGGACGAGGGCAGCCCCTTCGCCTCCATCTTCGGCGTTCTGGCGCTGTTGCCCGGTCTTACGGTCTGGGTCCGACGGCTGCACGACATCAACCGGTCGGGCTGGTGGTTGCTGCTGCTCCTGGTGCCATTTGTCCTGGCAGGCATACTCATCCTGATGTCCCTCGCCGGATCGGGAATGCCTGACGATTTGGGCGCCTTCGCACCCTTCATCCTGATTTCCATGTTTTCGTGGGTGTTGCCCATTGCCTGGGCCTTTGTGGGCGGAACGGATGGCGAAAACCGGTTCGGCAGCGATCCGTTGGCCGCGCGGCGGATGGAAAACACCTGAGTTCCGCATTCCGAAACGGGTTTGCACACGCGCGTTCGAAATCCCGCAAACTGCTGTGACGGTTCGGGCGTTTGCTTTTGCGCAGACGCACGCTAAGTAACGCACAGATACATCATGAAGAGAGAAGCCCCGTGAGCGATTACGAATACGACCTGTTTGTCATTGGTGCCGGTTCCGGCGGTGTACGTGCGGCCCGTTTTTCCGCCGGGTTCGGCGCATCTGTCGCGGTCGCGGAAGACCTGCATATGGGCGGCACTTGCGTGAATGTGGGCTGCATCCCCAAGAAGCTGTTCGTCTATGCCGCCCATTATCATGAGGATTTCGAGGACGCCGCCGGGTTCGGCTGGACCGTCGGGCCGCGTGCGCATAACTGGCGCACCCTGGTCGAGAACAAGGACAAGGAGATCTCGCGGCTGAACGGCATATATCAGCGGCTGCTTGAGAATTCCGGTTGCACCGTGATTGATGGCCGCGCGACGGTCGTGGATGCCCACACCGTGGCCGTCGGCGAGAAAACCTATACCGCCGAGCGTATTCTCGTCGCCGCCGGTAGTTGGCCGACAGATCAGTCCTACGAAGGTGGCGAGCATGTCATCACCTCGAACGAGGCCTTCTATCTCGACGAATTTCCCCAGCATGTGGTGATCGAGGGCGGCGGCTATATCGCCGTGGAATTCGCCGGTATCTTCAACGGCCTCGGCGCTGAGGTGACTTTAGTCTATCGCGGCGAGATGTTCATGCGCGGCTTCGATGATGATATTCGCGCCCATCTCAAGGCAGAAATGGAAGCGCAGGGCATCAATCTGCAGTTCAATACCACCTTTGAGAAGGTCGAGAAGATTGACGCGGGCTATCGCGTGCATCTGTCCGACGGCAGCGCGATGGATACCGATTGCGTGATGTCCGCCATCGGGCGTCGCCCCAAGGTGACGGGGCTTGGTCTTGAGGAGGCGGGTGTCGCGCTCAAGGAGAATGGCGCCATCGTCGTGGACGACCATTTCCAGACGTCGGTGCCGTCGATCTATGCGATCGGCGATATCATCGACCGCTTCCAACTGACGCCGGTAGCGCTGGCTGAGGGCACGGCGTTGGCCAAGACCCTCTACAACGACACACCGACAACCGTGAATTACGAGAACATCCCGACCGCCGTGTTTAGTCAGCCGCCGATCGGCACCGTCGGGCTGACGGAGGAAGAGGCCCGCGCGGAGTATGGCGAGGTGTCGGTCTTCAAGAGCAGCTTCCGGGCGCTCAAGAACACACTTTCGGGCCGCGCCGAGCAGACCCTGATGAAGATGATTGTCGACAAGAAAAGCGACAAGGTTGTCGGGGTCCATATGGTGGGGCCGGATTCCGGCGAGATCATCCAGGGCATCGGGATTGCCCTGAAGGCCGGTGCGACCAAGGCGGTATTCGATTCCACGATCGGCATCCACCCGACATCGGCCGAGGAATTCGTGACCATGCGCGAGCCCGTCGCCGAAGCCGCGGAATAGGCAGGCCGTTTCAGTCCTGCCCTTCGAGACGACCGCTGCGCGGTCTCCTCAGGGTGAGGACTGACATTGTGTCCCTCATGCTGAGGAGGCCTTGTGGGCCGTCTCGAAGCATGTGCGGGGTCGGAGTTGAGTAGGTAGCGCGTTGAATTCGTGCGATTTTTGCTGGCGTTCGCGCATCTGAGGGCCTATAGGCAGGGCCCGCGCGATAGCGCGACCTGGTCGAACAAGAAGATGGACGGACCGGGCGTTTAACGGCGCCGGACCGGATACTGAGATGTCGAAAAACTGGCAGCCCGAAAGCTGGCGTAGTCGCGATATTCTGCAAGTCCCTGAATATGGGGATGCGGACGCGTTGGCCCATGTCGAGGAAACCCTTCGCAAGCAGCCGCCGCTGGTGTTTGCCGGTGAGGCGCGCGCGCTGCGCGCCCAGCTGGGCAAGGTGGCCGAGGGGCAGGCATTTCTGCTTCAGGGCGGCGACTGCGCGGAAAGCTTCGCCGAATTCCACGCCGACAACATTCGCGACACCTTCAAGGTGCTGCTGCAGATGGCGATCGTGCTGACCTATGGCGCGGCATGCCCGGTCGTGAAGGTCGGGCGCATGGCCGGTCAGTTCGCCAAGCCACGCTCGTCCAATACGGAAGAGGTCGATGGCGTCACCCTGCCGAGCTATCGCGGCGATATCATCAACGACACGGCATTCACGCCGGAATCGCGTGAACCTGATCCCGAGCGCATGCTGCGTGCCTATAATCAGGCCGCGTCGACCCTGAACCTTTTGCGCGCCTTCGCTCAGGGCGGGTTCGCGGATCTGAACCAGGTGCATCGCTGGAATCTGGACTTCGTGAAGTCGAGCCCCCAGGGCGCGAAGTTCGAGGAGCTGGGCGCGCGTATCGACGAGACACTCGCCTTCATGGCCGCTTGCGGCCTGACCAGCGCGAACGTCCCGCAGATGGCCGAGACGGACTTCTACACCAGCCACGAAGCGCTGCTGTTGGTCTATGAGCAGGCCCTGACCCGCCAGGACAGCCTGACGGGGAAGTGGTACGACACCTCGGCGCATATGCTGTGGATCGGCGACCGGACCCGGCAGCCCGATGGTGCCCATGTGGAATATCTCAGCGGCGTCGAGAACCCGCTCGGGCTGAAATGCGGCCCGTCGATCGACATCGATGATCTGCTGCGGCTTACCGATATCCTGAACCCGGAGAATGACCCGGGACGTCTGACCCTGATCTGCCGCATGGGCGCGGAGAAGGCCGAGGAACATCTCCCGGGTCTCGTCCGCGCGGTTGCGAACGAAGGCCGGAACGTCGTGTGGTCATGCGACCCGATGCACGGCAATACGGTGTCGTCGTCCAGCGGATACAAGACCCGCGCCTTCGATGCGATCCTGTCGGAAGTGGACACCTTCTTCGAGGTGCATCGTGCCGAGGGGACTCATGCCGGCGGTGTGCATTTCGAGATGACCGGACAGGACGTGACCGAATGTATCGGCGGCGCGCAGGAGATCACCGAAGAGGGCCTGAGCGACCGGTATCACACTCATTGTGATCCGCGTCTCAACGCCAGCCAGTCCATCGAACTGGCGTTCCAGATCGCCGAGCGGCTGAAGCGTCAGCGCGATTTGACGGCGGCGGAGAATGCGGAGCGTTTGGCAGCGGCCAACTAGCCGATATCTTCTAACGGGTGCCCAATAGCGGGCTTTCCCAATTGGCCTGCACGCGCCAAACTGCCTCCCTGAAATACGGGGGCGACCAGCGGGGACGATATGGGCACCGTTAAATCAAGTGATGCCAAATCCAGTGATGCAGAGTCTCAGAAGTCCGGCGCCTCGATGGCCACGGGCGCGGAACCTCATCCGCGCATCGATGAGATAAGCGGGCTCACCGATACCTATTTCAACAAGACGCGCGCGATCGTCGGCAAGTTCGGCGACACCCAGGTCACATACGCCGTGTTCATGCGCCGCCCGGTCATCTCGGCCCCGCGCTTGGCGCTTGATTGGCTCCATGCCGTTGCGGCCGCGCGGAACGCCAGCTTCGAAATCGATCTGCGTTTTGACGAAGGCCGCTGGGTCGGTGCTGGCGAACCTTTGCTCTACATCACCGGCTCGTTCCACGATCTGGTCGACCTCGAAACGCTCTATCTGCAGAAACTCGGTGCGGCCTGCGTCGCCGCCTACAACGCGGCGGCCATGTGCGTCGACCTGCCGAATGTGTCCTTCATGGCGTTCGATGCGCGTCATTGCACAGGCCCGGACATGGCCGAGATGATGGCCTACGCGGCCTCGGTCGGCTCGGGTCGGGCGCACCGGAAGGTGGGCGCGATCGGCTTCGTGGGGAACGCGACAGACGCGACGGCGCATTACTTCGGCCAGGAACGCGGGCTGGGTACCATGCCCCACGCGCTGATCGGCTATGCCGGATCCACCGTGCGCGCGGCCGAGATGTTCCAGGAGACCCACCCCGACGAGCCGCTGACCGTGCTCGTGGACTATTTCGGGCGCGAGGTTACCGACAGCCTCGAGGTCTGCCGCCGTTTCCCCGAATTGGTGCGGGCGGGCAGATTGTCACTGCGCCTCGACACGCCCGGTGGTCGTTATATCGAGGGGATCGACCCCTCCCAGAGTTATGCGGTCCTCGAGCGCCATGCGCCCGACGCGATCCGCGGCTACCGCACCGAGGCCGAGCTGCGCCATCTGATCGGCGGCGGTGTTTCGGCGGCGGCACTCTGGCATCTGCGCGAGCGCCTCGACGAGGGCGGCTTCGAGGGTGCCAAGATCGTCGCATCGTCGGGCTTCGGACCCGAGAAGTGCAAGGTCATGGCAGCGGCAGATGTGCCGATCGACGCGATCGGGACCGGTTCCTTCCTGCCGGGCGACTGGCAGGAAACCTACGCCACATCCGACATCGTTGAGTATGGCGGCACCAAGCGGGTCAAGGTCGGCCGCGAGTTCCTGCTGCGCCGATAGAGGCTGTGTGATGGACGATCCCAAGGACTGGCTGGGTCTTGTCGCGAATTTTGCCGCAATCGTTACGGCACTGGTCGCGTTTGCCGGCGCGGCCTGGTTCATGATGGAGCGCGGCGCCAAGCGACGGCAACTCGAAGCCTATCTCAAAGCGGAGCGGGATGCGGGTAAAGACAAGGGGCAGCGGTCCATCCTGCATCTCATTGCCCGGGTGGGCCTGACCGAGCAGGAAATTTTACAAGTCAGTTTCCGCAGCAAACACATCGGGCGCGTCCTGACGACGAACAAGCCCGACGGAATGGCGAAAGACATCCTTCTCGAATATCGCGACTGATCGCCGATACAGCGCGTTGACACAGCGCGTTGACACTCTGCGGCGTGGTGCCTACCGTCCGCCGCATTCCACCCCGTCCCGGTTCCCGATCATGACCGACAGTCTGAAACTCTCACTCGCCCAGCTCAATCCGGTTGTCGGCGATATCGAAGGCAATATCGCCAAGATCCGTGCTGCGCGGCTCGCGAGTGCGGGGGCGGGGGCCGATCTGGTGATCGGCACCGAATTGTGCATCACCGGCTATCCGCCCGAAGACCTCATTCTGAAGAATGCCTTCGTGCGCGCCGCGATGGACGCGGTCGAGGCCCTGGCGGCGGAAACGGCCGATGGCGGCCCCGGGCTGATCGTCGGCGCGCCCTGGTTCGACGAGGAGGGCAATCGCTACAACGCGGCCATCGTGCTCGACGATGGCAAGGTGCAGACCGTTCGATACAAATGGGATTTGCCCAACTACGGCGTGTTCGACGAGAAACGCATCTTCAAGGCAGGCGAACTGCCGGGGCCGGTGAACTTTCGCGGCGTGCGCCTGGGCCTCGCGGTCTGCGAGGATATGTGGACACCCGATGTCTGCGAGACCCTGATGGAGTCAGGCGCTGAGATTCTCGTGGTCATCAACGGCAGCCCTTATGAGCGTGACAAGGTCGACGTGCGCATGAACTTCGCCGTGGCGCGGGTGACGGAGACCGAGCTGCCGTTGATCTATGTGAACCAGGTGGGCGGTCAGGACGAGCTCGTGTTTGACGGCGGTTCGTTTGTGCTCGGGGCCGACCGGCGTATGGTCGCGGCCTCCAGGCAGTTCGTCGAAGACCTGACTCTCACCGAATGGACTCGTACCGGTCAGGGCTGGACATGTGCCTCCGGCGACATCGCCGAGTGGATCGAGGGCAGCGAGCGCATCTACCAGGCGATGGTTCTGGGCCTGCGCGACTATGTGAACAAGAACGGGTTTCCCGGAGTCGTGCTGGGCCTGTCGGGGGGCATCGATTCTGGCATCACGGCCGTCGTCGCGGTGGATGCGTTGGGGCGCGATCGGGTGCATTGCGTGATGATGCCATCGCCCTATACCAGCGAAGACAGCCTCGAGGACGCGCGTGAACTCGCCGATCGGCTCGAGGTCCGCTACGACAGTGTGGGGATCGGTCCGGCCATGTCGGCCTTCGACGAAATGCTGACCCAGGGGTTTGGCGAGCCGGCCTCGGGGATTACGGCAGAGAATATCCAGAGCCGCGCACGCGGCCTGACCCTGATGGCGATCTCAAACACGACGGGCGCAATGCTGGTTACCACCGGCAACAAGTCGGAAATGTCGGTCGGTTACGCCACGATCTATGGCGACATGGCCGGGGGCTATTCGGTCATTAAAGATGTCTACAAGACCGACGTGTTCAAGCTGTGCCACTGGCGCAACGAAAACTATCCCGATGGCGTTCTGGGCCCGGCCGGGGAGGTGATCCCCGCGCGGATGATCTCCAAGCCGCCGTCCGCCGAACTGCGCCCGGACCAGAAGGATGAGGATTCCCTGCCGCCCTATGAGGTGCTCGACGCCATCCTGCACGGCCTGATCGAAGAGGATCTGGGCGGGGCGGAGCTCGAGGTCAAGGGGTTCGAGCCGGCGATCGTGCAGCGCATCTGGCGCCTGCTGGAGCTGTCGGAATACAAGCGCCGCCAGGCGCCGCCGGGTGTGAAGCTCACCAGTCGTTCGTTTGGCCGTGACCGCCGCTACCCGATCACCAACGCGTTCCGGGGCAAGGCCTGACAGCCTCGGGCGGACAGGTGCTTATTTGCGCCGCCCGGTAGACGTATGCGAGCCCATCGGGGATCCTTGGCGCCAGGCGCTTGAGGATTTGCAACGGTGGCAGATGCGCTCGCCGACCCATGTGCTGGAAAAGACTGTCCGGCATCTGAGGCATTCGCGGTCCATGGACACATGCGGTGCCATCGGATCCTCCGGGTTTTCCATATCCTTCGCTGACGCTGGTGGCGTGATAACGGTCATGTCTTCTCCTTAGAGTGCACGCATCGGTGCGCCAGTTCTTCCGAAGCGGTGGTGCGGAGCTGTCGTCGGCGCAGATGCTGCGCCTGGGGCGTATCGGAAAATTACCGCCCGCGGCGGATGATGAGGCTGCATGGCAGGCTCACCGGGGGCTATCCCGAAGAGTTGAGGGCTGGGGAGAGGCGCCGCGCCCCTCCCAGCCGAACATTCGCTAGGACTTGGGGGCCGTCTCCGTGACTTCGGGAGGCGTCGCGGCTTTGGCCTCGCTGGCAGCTTCCTTGGGCTTGTCGGCGGTGTTCGGAGCTGCGGGTGCCTTTTGTGCTGTTGAGAAATTTTTAAAGGACATGTGATGTACCTTTCGAGTTTCGCAGAGGTATGACTGCACGAATATATATGGTGAATAATTACAAATATTCAATGATACGGTGTCTTTAAACGGGCACGAAAACAAAATAAAATGGGAATGAAAAACAACAATAAATAGGAAAACAGTATTTGGACTAATATCGTATATACTGTGAGTGTGAGATTTCCATGGTGATGCGCCGGGCCACTTGGTAGTGAATCGGAACTTGATTCCGGGTTTTGGGCCGATGCGCAGACCGGGCGCGGCAAGGCGTAGCCACACAACCCTTTGAATTGCTTTGCTTTCCAGAGCGGGGTATACACCGCCCGTGATGATCAATCGTTCCCATCGATGTTGCTGCCCCGGCGGGCGAATTACCGCCTGACAGGTCCTGTCCGCGCGCGGATGACCCGCGCGCACTCCGCAATCCATCCCGGGAACCCATGATGACCCTTCATCTCCACAACACCTACACGCGCCAGAAAGAAGAGTTCGCGCCGATCGATCCGGCCAATGTGCGCATGTATGTCTGCGGCCCGACGGTCTATGACGATATCCATATCGGCAACGCCCGTCCGCTGGTAATCTTCGATGTGCTCGCCCGGTTGCTGCGCCAGAAATATGGCATCGGGAACGTGACCTACGTCCGCAACATCACCGACGTGGACGACAAGATCATCGAGCGCGCGGCCGAAAATGGCGAGGACATCGACGCGCTGACAACCCGGACGACCGAGAATTTCCATGCCGCGGCCGCCGCGGTGGGATGCACGGCACCCGACATTGAGCCACGGGCGACCGATCACATCGCGCAGATGATCGCGCTGATGCAGAATCTGGTCGACAAGGAGCACGCCTATGAGGCCGAGGGTCATGTGCTGTTCCATGTCCCCTCGATGCCGGAATACGGCAAGCTCTCGGGCCGCAACCGTGACGAGATGATCGCCGGTGCGCGGGTCGAAGTGGCCCCCTACAAGCGCGACCCGTCCGATTTTGTGCTGTGGAAGCCTTCGAGCGACGAACAGCCCGGCTGGGACAGCCCCTGGGGCCGCGGCCGCCCCGGCTGGCATCTGGAATGCTCGGCCATGAGCGAAGAACATCTCGGCCGCTCCTTCGACATCCATGGCGGCGGCGTCGATCTGGTGTTCCCCCATCATGAGAACGAGATCGCCCAGTCGCTCTGTGCCCATCCCGATGAGAGTTTCGCGCGCTACTGGGTGCACAACGGCTATTTGATGAGCGAAGGCGAGAAGATGTCCAAGTCCCTGGGCAATTTCTACACGGTCACCGGCCTGCTCGAGGAATTCCCCGGCGAGGTGCTGCGCCTGGCCTTGCTCAAGTCTCACTACCGCCAGCCGCTGGATTTCTCCAAGGACGGGGTCCGCGAGGCGCGCCAGGAACTGAACCGCTTCTATCGTGCCCTGGGCCTGCGGGCTGCGGCACTGGAGGGTGAGGTGGGGCCCAAGGACACATCCTATGTCGTCCCCGCCGACGTCGTTTCGGCGCTGCAGGACGATCTGAACACGCCGCTGGCTCTCGCGGGCCTGCATGTCGCCGCCGACGCCGTGTTTGCGGCCGAGACCCCGGCCGACGTCCTGCGCGCCACCGGTGCGCTGAAAGCCGCCGGGCGGTTGCTCGGCCTGTTGCAGACGGATCCGGAAGTCTGGTTCCAGGGCGACGGCGACGCGGCCATCGATGCTTTGATTGCCGAACGTATCGCCGCGCGTGCGGCGAAGGATTTTGCCCGGGCTGATGAGATTCGCGACGAACTCACCGCGCAGGGTGTCGTCCTCGAGGACGGGGCCGGCGGGACCACCTGGCGCCGCGAGGGTTAGCCGATGGCCGAACGCATCCATATCTTCGACACGACCCTGCGCGACGGCGCGCAGACACGGGGGGTCGATTTCTCCGTCGACGACAAGCGGGCGATTGCGCGCGCGCTCGACGAGATCGGGATCGACTATGTGGAGGGCGGCTGGCCGGGCGCCAACCCGGTCGATGACGCCTTTTTCGCGACCTCACCGGATCTCAAGAACGCGCGGTTCACCGCGTTTGGGATGACCCGGCGGCCCGATCACAGCGCGGCGAATGATCCGGGCATCAACGGGCTGATTTCGACGGCGGCGGATTCCATCTGCATGGTCGGCAAGACCTGGGATTTCCATGTCGATCTCGCACTCGGCATTCCGCGCGAAGACAATGTCACGATGATCGCCGACAGCATCGCCTACGCCGCCACGCGCAAGGATGAGGTGCTGTTCGACGCGGAGCATTTCTTCGATGGCTACAAGGCAAACCCGGACTACGCATTGTCTTGCGTGAAGGCCGCGCATGACGCCGGTGCGCGCTGGGTCGTGCTGTGCGACACCAACGGCGGCACCTTGCCGCACGAGATCTCGCGCATCGTCGCCGAAGTGCTGGCGCATATCCCCGGCGACCATGTCGGCATTCACACCCATGACGATACCGGCAATGCGGTCGCCAACACGCTGGCCGCGGTCGAGGCGGGCGTGCGCCATGTGCAGGGAACGCTCAACGGTCTGGGCGAGCGCTGCGGCAATGCCAATCTGGTCACGGTCCTGCCGAACCTGATGCTCAAATATGACGGCGCCTATGAGACCGGTCTCGACGCGGACGGGTTGCGGCGGCTGACCCATGTCTCGCGTCTTCTCGACGAGCTGCTCAACCGCGCTCCCGACCGCACCGCGCCCTATGTGGGCGAGGCGGCCTTCACCCATAAGGGCGGGCTGCACGTCTCGGCGGTCCAGAAGGATCCCGCGACCTACGAACATGTCGACCCCGAGATTGTCGGCAACGCGCGCCATATCGTGGTGTCGGATCAGGCCGGCCGTTCCAACATTCTCTCGCGGCTGCGTGATGCCGGGATCGAGGTCGACAGCAAGGATCCGCGGATCACTCGCCTGGTCGAGGATGTGAAGGCCCGCGAGTTCGACGGCTACGCCTATGACGGGGCCGAGGCGAGTTTCGAGATTCTCGCCCGTCGTGCGCTGGGCGATTTGCCGGAATTCTATCGGGTCGAGAGCTTCCGGTCCGAGGTCGAGCGGCGGTTCAATGCGCGCGGCGAAGTGACGACGATCAGCCAGGCCGTGGTCAAGATGCAGGTCGGAGAGATCCATTCCATGCAGGTGGCCGAGGGCAATGGTCCGGTCAACGCGCTCGACGACGCCATGCGAAAATCCCTGTTGCCGGAATATCCCGAGCTCGAGGCCATGCGGCTGGTCGACTTCAAGGTGCGTATTCTGACGCCGCAACAGGCGACGGCGGCGGTGACCCGCGTGATGATCGAGTCTACTGACGACACGGGTCTGCGTTGGGGCACCGTCGGGATCTCGCCGAACATTATCGACGCGGCCTATGAGGCGCTGGACGACGCGATCGTTTTCAAGCTGCTGCAGTCGCGGTCTTGATATCTGGCGGGTTGTAAACCCGCCCCTACAGATGATGACGGGTTGTAGGGGTGGGTTTCAAACCCACCCGCACCGATCACACCGAATTGAAGCCCTTGTCATGCGCGGGCCGAGGGTCGGCGCGGTAGATTGGCGCGTGGCCAATCCTGTGGCCGGGGAGAGAAGATGATAATTGCCCGATTGCCGTTATTCCTGCGCGTCAACATGTTCGCATTCCTGTTCGTGATCGCCGCGATGGCGTTCGCCGTGCCGGTCGCCTTCGCCGATGTCGACCAGTGGGAAAAGGATTGGCCGCGCACGGATTTTTCCAGGAATGGCGTCGAACTCGATGAAATTTTCTCCGGCGGCATCGGTCGGGACGTGATTCCGGCAATCGATACGCCGACCATCGGGTCGCTCGCGGTCGCGCGCGACACCCATGACATGCGAGAACCGATGATCCGGGTCACCGTCAACGGCCAGACCCGTGCCTATCCGCTGTCGGTCCTGATCTGGCACGAGATCGTCAACGACGAGCTCGGTGGCGTGCCGATCGCCGTCACCTTCTGCCCCCTATGCAATACCGCGATCGTGTTCGACCGGCGCGTGGATGATCAGGTGCTCGACTTCGGCACCACTGGGAATCTCCGCTTCTCGGGCTTGGTGATGTATGACCGCCAGACCGAGAGCTGGTGGCAGCAATTCACGGGCGAGGGCATCGTGGGGAGCTTGACCGGAACCCAGCTCACCATCATCCCGAGCCGGGTCGAACCTTTCGGGCGCTTCGCGGCTGCGTTCCCCGACGCTGATATCCTCCAGCGCCCGCCCGGGTTCCCGCGCAACTACGGCGTGAATCCTTATGACAGCTATGATTCGGGCGACGCGCCCCTGTTTCCCGGCATACCGCTGCCGGACGGGATCGCGCCCATGGCCTATGTGGTCGCAGTGGGCGGCCAGGCCTGGACCCTCGATCGGTTGAAGGCGGAAAAGCGCATCGAGGCCGGCGATCTCATCCTGACCTGGGAGCCGGGGCAGCTGTCCGTTCTCGACATCGCCTACATCAAGGAAGGTCGCGACATTGGCTATGTCACGGTCCAGCGCAAAACCCCTGCCGGATTGCAGGATGCGATCCACGACATGACCTTTGCGTTCGCCTTCAACGCCTTCAACCCGGACGGCACGCTCCACAAATAGAAGTTACGTTGCGTGGTTAGCTCGTTGCCGACCCGTAGTCGGGGACGTCGAGCTCCGGCAACACCTTCTCCATGAAGAGCTGCATTTCCTCCAGCACCAGATCCTTGGGCTGCTGGGCGAAATGCCAGATCAGCGTGATGTACTCGAACGGGGCCTGATCGAAGATGCCACGCCAGTAGGCGATCGCGTCGTCGACCGTGCCGCCGGACAGGAAGCTGGTGTTCTTCATCGCCTGGAAGGCTGCATCATCGCTTGAATCCGCCTTGTCGACATTGTGGTTGGCGAACGTGCTGTAGAAATTCTTGAAGATGTCGACGTCGTATTTCTTCACCCGGCGTTCGAACTCATCATGGTTCTTGGCAATCCGTGTCTGGCGGACGATGTTCTGGCGCTCACCGAGCTGGAAGTTGTGGCCGTGCTTCTTGGATTCCTCCAGATACATCTTCGCCAGATCGATCACGGTGTCCGACGGGTTGAAGTAGCAGGGGTGGAAGCCGTGTTTGGCGCAATATTCGATGGTTTCCGGGCTCTTGTGGACGCCCAGGAACACCGGCGGGTGAGGTTTCTGCAAGGGTTTCGGCACCACGCAGATGCGCCGTACGGCACCATCTTCGTCGATCTCGCCGTCGGCGCCGGCTTCGCGTGCGATGTCGATGCCCTGATAGCCCACAACACCTGTGTCGATCGGATAGGGAGCCTGGTAGTGCTTGCCGCGCAGTTCCACCGAATCCTTGGTCCAGCAATCGAGGACCATCTGCACGCGTTCTTCGAAGATCTCACGATTGTGCTTGTCGACGTCGCTGCCGTCGGAGGTCGATGCCTGGGCGTCGGTCGCCTGACCCAGGATGTTGGTCCAGCGTGACTGATAGCCGCGCGCGAAGCCGACGAAATACTTGCCGTGAGAAAGGTGATCGATGATCGCCGTTTCCTCGGCCACCCGGATCGGGTCCTGGGTGGCGAGCACGTAACCCAGCGCCCCCACATGCAGGTTCTTGGTGTGGGCGGCCCAATGGGCATTCAGCACACCCGGGTTCGGGCCGACCTCATAGCCTTCAGAGTGGAGGTGATGCTCGACTGTGGACATGCCCCAGACGCCCATTTCATCGGCGGCCTTGATGATGTCGGTCATCCCATGGATTGTCTCATAGTAGGCGTCGCGGTCGGCGCCGACGGGGGCGCGGGCCTTGCGGTCATCCTCCCCGTCAGTGGGGATCATCGGATACAACTGAACAATTACTTTGGGTTTTGCCACGGTCGGTTCCTCCCGGAATATTCGGTTTTGTTGTTGTCTGGCTGATCAGGCGCTGGTCAGGCGTCAACCCAGCCGTCTTCGGTTTTCAGGCGATGCGCGACAAAGGTCGGCTCGCGTATGATCGCCTCGATGAAACATCCCTTTTTCGCGGCCCCGATGAGCCGCAGTCGGTCTTCCACCGACGCGTCGCTGTCGAATTCGATATCCATCCGAACGCCCTTGGGCGCGGCGACATAGGGGTCGCGTCCTTCGACGGTTGCTTCCCATTCTGCGTGGCAGTTCACAACGGCGTCGCGCACATCGATCCGCATTTTCTTGGCGAATGCGCGGACCTGGGTCATCAGGCAGCTGGTCAGCCCGGCCATGAAATAGGCTATCGGCACGGGCGCGGTGCCGTCCCCGCCCTGGAAAGCGGTCTCATCGGACGCCATCTCCCAGCTCATTTGCCTGGGTTCGCGCCAATGGACGGTCATTTCCGAGCGCATTTTCCCGACGGCGCGCGCCTCGCAGTCAAAGACCGCAGTAAAAGACTTCTGCATCGCTTCCGACATGGACGCGCTCCCGCTTTGAAGCTTTCGATGGGATAGTGTAGCGGTATTCCTGTGGCGCCGTCAGGCGCGTGTTTGAGGGATAATTCATGGCCGGTACTGACCGCACACAATCGCCGACGCTCGGTGGGCCGCGCGTGGTTCTGATTGAACCACAGCTCAGTGAGAATGTGGGTGCCGTGGCGCGCGCGATGCTGAACTGCGGCCTCGATCAGATGTCGCTGGTCAATCCGCGCGAAGGATGGCCGAATTCCAAGGCCTATGCGATGGCGTCGGGTGCGACCGAGGTTCTTGAAACAGCGCAGCTGTTCGCGACGGTGGAGGAGGCGGTGGCGGATGTCAGCGTGTTGTATGCCACCACGGCGCGCCCGCGTGAGCTGACGACGCGCGTCCTCACCCCGCGTGAGGCGGCGGCAGACATGCGGGCGGTTCAGGCCCGCGGCGAGAAGATCGGTGTGCTGTTCGGGCCCGAGCGGTCCGGAATGACCAACGAACATATCTCTATGGCCGACAGGGTGATTTCGGTGCCCCTGAACCCGGCCTATTCCTCGCTGAACCTCGCCCAGGCCGTGTTGCTGGTCGCCTATGAGTGGTTCACAGCCGCTGACGAGACGCTGCCGGATACACTCTCGATGTCGGGCACGCGGCTCGCTGAGAAACAGGAGCTGATCGGCCTGTTCGATCGGTTGGAGGCCGAACTCGATGCTGGTGGGTTCTTCCGCGCGCCCGATCTGCGGCCGACGGTCATGCGCAATTTGCGCTCCATGCTGCAGCGCGGGCGCTTAACCGAGCAGGAGGTGCGGACCATTCATGGGATGATTAGTGCGCTGACCCGAAGCTGGCAGAACACCCCGAACGCCAAACGGCGTCGAGAACTTGAAGAACGAGAGAGCTCCGGGGCCGAGGACTGACCGTTCAGCTTTGTGCGTGAACGGTTCGAAGCCCGATCGCGAAGTGTATGGCCAGCGCCCCCAGAATCACTGCGCCGCCGACCAGTGAAAGGGGGGTCGGTGTCTGGGTTATGAACCACCAGGCCCAGATCGGACCGAGCACGGCCTCCAGAAGCATGATCAGGCTGACCTCCGGCGCGGAGAGATGGCGCGGGCCGAGCATGATCATGAAGAACGAGATTGGCAGGACGACAAACCCCAACAAGCCTAGCCACAGCATATCCAGCGCAATGATCGTGACGGTTGGCGCCACGAAAAGCGCCAGGCTGGCGATGATATAGCCGCTGAGCGCCATCGCGGGGGCTGGGTCTTCGATCTGGGCGTGGCTAAGGATCACCACCATGCCGGCCCAGACGAGCGCGGTTGCGACCGCCGCGAGATTGCCGGCGAGGTCGCCCCGGCCCAGCCCTTCGGCGAAGATCACGCCCATGGCACCAATCGCGATGATGATCGTGAGAAACGTCCGGCGCGGGACGCGCTCCCCGAGGAAGATTCGCGCGAATATGGCCGCAAATAAAGGTGCGCAGGCGACAATAAACAGCGTGTTTGCCACGCTGGTCAGCGTGATGGCAGTGACCCAGCCCACCGAAGACGCGGCGAACAGTATCGCCACGATCAGGTCGGCGCGCCGCCGCAATGGTCCCAGTATCCGCCCAAGATCACCGCGGTAGCGGACCAGGAGAAACAATGTCATCGCGATGCCGAGCAGCAAGCCGCGCCAGAACAGGGCCGTGCGGATGTCGGCGGAGATGAGCGAGGTGATCAGCCCGTCCGGCGACAGAATCACCACGCCAATGGCGGTTATGGCTATGCCCTTGAGATGATTGCCGGATCGGGAACTGGACGCCATGTGTTGAAGTGCCTCGGAAGCGTGAAGAACGGGCGTTCGAACACGCCATACGAGTTTGACATAGTGCTGCCGATCCCTATAGTGCGCGCCATTCCCGTGTATGTGGACCGGCAACGACCGGATCCCGTGTTGCGCGTTATAGCGCGGTGCTGATCGGGACAACAAAGACAAGAATGGATCTGAAATATGACTAAGCGGCATTCCGCGAAGTACAAGATTGATCGCCGTCTCGGCGAGAATCTCTGGGGCCGGCCCAAGAGCCCGGTCAACCGCCGTGAGCACGGCCCGGGCGAGCATGGTCGCCGCCGCAAGAAGCCGTCTGATTACGGCCTCCACCTGATGGCCAAGCAGAAGCTCCGCAAATATTACGGTGATGTCGGCGAGCGTCAGTTCCGCCGCTATTACGATGAAGCCGTGCGCCGCCGCGGTGACACGGGCGAGAACCTGATCGAGCTCCTGGAGCGCCGCCTCGATGCGGTCGTGTACCGGATGAAGTTCGTCCCGACGATTTTCGCCGCGCGCCAGTTCGTCAACCACGGTCATATCCGGGTGAACGGCAAGAAGGTGAACATCCCATCCTACGCAGTGCAGGATGGTGACGTGATTGAGGTGAAGGAAAAGTCGCGCGAGCTGCCGTTGGTGCTCGAGGCGATTGCGTCCTCCGAGCGCGAGCTCGCCGATTATATGGATGTCGATCTGAACAGCTTGAAGGGCACCTATCTCCGTGGTCCCAAGCTGGCCGATGTGCCCTATCCCGTGCAGATGGAGCCGAACCTGGTCGTCGAGTATTACTCGCTCTGATCGGTCGTTCGAGCCGGACAAATACAAAAGGCCGCCCTCGGGGCGGCCTTTTTCGTTGGCGCTTCATGCCGGTGAGACAGCCTAGCCGGTGTCGTCCTTGCGCAGGACCGCCAGTACGCTGTCGATGTCGGGGCGCACCGTATAGTGCGCTTCGGAGAAGCGATGGCTGACCTTGCCCTCGGCGTCGAGGACGATGATCGCCGGGCGGGGAACGCCGTAATAGAAGCTGCCTTCCGGATACTCTTCCGCCAGAAGGCCGAACGCCCGGATGATGTCGGAGTTCACGTCCGACAGCATCGGATAGTCGATCTTCTGCCGCTGTTCGAGACGCCGCAGCTTGCCGACATCGTCATATGTGACGGTGGCGACCTCGTAGCCGAGGTCTCGCACTTCGTCGATCCTGTCGTTCCAGGCGACCGCCTGGACAATGCAATAGGGTCACCAGGACAGTGAACGGGAGAAGATCAGGATCAGGCCACGATTCTTCTTAAGGGTGACGAAACTCCGGACCTGATTGCTTTGGTCGGGAACCGTCAGGTCATGGGGCAGAGGCGTACCCACCTGTACGCCCTCGCGCACTGCATCCTGCACCTGTGCTGTCGCGGTGTTGGGCCAAGGCAGGCCTATCAGCACGATTGTCGCTAAAACCAGTGGCCAAGCCCGGTGCCATATGGTGTGCGTGCTGCGTATCGCGTTCATCGGTGTCTCACACTGTGCGCGTGTCATCACACGCCTGAGCCCCTTATGTACTTGATTGCACGGTGACTTTCAAAACACATTCGCTTGAGAATGCGCGCAGGGCGGGATCGGATGGGGGTGTTCAGGCAGCCTTCGAAAACCGGCTTTGATGCTGTTGGGCACTTGCGGTGTAGTTTTCGAGAAAAGTTTGCGGGCGCGGGGGTGCCGCGACATGGTCCGCCGCCGGTACGGCGCCCCGGCTGCGCGCGTGACGTCCCAGACACGAGGCGAGCGTCGTGCGGCAGAACAGGTGGACGGTCTGGCAGGCGGCACGAAATGCACCGCTGCGCACGACCCGGGCGCGCGCGTCGTAGTAACCGTAGTCGATGGAGCCGTCCAGACGGCGTCGAACGGATGTGATCGGATTGGCATGAGTAGGGTTCATGTTCTGGTCCTCCAAGGTGATTTCGACAATCCGAACCTACCCACGACGTGGTATCGAAGCTTGAAGGGGAGCTTTATTCTTCCTTGAGTTTATCTTGAGATTTTATTGGGCCGCTTCGAATGATCTATCACTTCGAGCAGTGCATCATGGACACGGAACGCTTGGAACTGCGGCTTGACGATGCGTTGGTCACGGTCGAGCCGCAGGTATTCAGCCTGCTCGTCCACCTGATTGAGAACCGCGACCATGTGGTGAGCAAGGATGCGTTGATCGACGCGGTCTGGCAGGGCCGTATCGTCTCGGATGCCACCTTAAGCAGCCGGATCAATGCCGCGCGCAAGGCCGTTGGTGATTCCGGGCGCGCGCAGACGGTAATACGGACTGCCCCGCGGCGCGGCTTCCGGTTCGTTGCGGACCTGGTCGATTCGGATGGTGGCACGATCGCAGCTGCCGGGCACCTCGAACCGGCCGTCGCGAAGCCGGCCATGACAGGACATCCCGTCGTCGCGGTTCTACCGTTCACGAATATGAGCAGCGCGTCGGAGGATGAGTATTTCTCCGACGGGCTAACGGAAGACATCATCACCGAGCTGGCGCGTTTCCGCGATCTCCGGGTGATATCCCGCAACTCGACATTCCAATACAAGGGCTGCTCGGTCGACGTGGCCGAGATTGGGACGGTCCTCGGCGCCGGGTTTGTCGTCGAAGGCAGCGTCCGGCGCAGTGGCGATCGGTTGCGGATCAGCGCCCAGCTTGTCGAATGCGAGAAGGGCACGCATCTGTGGGCCGAGCGATACGACCGCGGCATAGAAGACCTGTTTGCGTTGCAGGATGAGCTGACCCGCATGATCGCGGCGACCCTTGGCGCCCGGCTGCAGGATATGGGCCTGGAGCGCAGCCGGATCAAAAATTCAGCGGATCTGGACGCCCATGATTGTGTCCTGAGAGCGCGTCAGTTCCTCGCCGGCCCGGACGAGACGGCACATGCCGACGCCCGCGATCTGCTTGAACGTGCCATCGAACTGGATCCGTCCAACGCCGACGCGTTTGCTCAGCTCGCGAACGTCTACCTCGCCGAGCACCGGTTCGAGTTCAATCCGCGCCCCGACCCAGTCGGTCGCGCCATGGTGGCGGCGCAGGAATCGATCAAACTGGACCCTCAGAATGCGACCGCGCATTGCTGGCTGGCGATCGTGCATTTTTTCCGGCGCGAGAACGAGCGTTTCATGACCGAGGCCAACAGGGCTTTGGCGCTAAACCCGAACGACGCAGAGACGCTCGCCAACATCGGGCACTATGTCGCGTTCAGTGGAGCGTTCGACCGGGGTTGCGAACTTATGGCCCAGGCCATCGTGCTCAATCCGCTGCACGCCGGCTGGTACCATTTTTCGTTTGCCCGCCGCGCGTATGACATGCGCGACTATGATCTCACGCTTGCGGAGATCGACCGGGTGGACATGCCGGAATTCTACTGGACCCGCATGTTGAGGGTATCCGCGCTGGGCCAGCTTGGTGATGTTGCGGGTGCGGCGGCCACCTATGCGCAGCTGGAAGCGCTGCGCCCGGATTTCGATCTGCGTCGAGAGATCACCAAGTGGAATGCAGCCTCTGACGATGCGGCGCACCTGATCGAGGGCTGGGAGAAGGCGAAGCTGCCTCTGTCGGAGGCCACCGACTAGCCAAGGTCACTGGCTCTTCGGGCCGGCGGCCTCTTCGATCGCGTTGTTCACGATCGTCGCGATCTCATAATCCTCAGTGTAACCGTGACCGTTGTAGGTGTGGGTCACCACGCCCTCGGCATTCACGACCACCACCATGGGAATGGCGGTCCCGCGATAGCGGCTGCCTTCCGGGAAGCGATCGTTGAACAGCCCGAAGGCGTTGATCACGCCGCGGTTCTCGTCGGAGAGAAGCGGGTAGTCGATCTTGCGGATTTTGGCGAAGCGCTGAACGGTCTCGACATCGTCTGCTGTAACCGACACGACCTCGAGGCCGAGGGACCTGATGTTCTCAATATTTTCGTTCCAGACGACCGCCTGGTGAATGCAGGTTGGTCACCACGCCAGGGAACGCGAGAACAGCATAACCAGGCCCTTCGTCCCCCGCAGGTTCTCGAAGCCTCGCACCTGATCACTCTGGTCGGGCACTTCGAGCATATGCGGGATGATCTTGCCTGCCGCGACGCTCTGGGCCTCGGCGCTGCCGGGATTGTGCAGGTTTGCGGCGGCGATCAGCGCTGCGACGGCCAGTGCCTTGCCGAACTTTGAGGATAGAACCTTTGTAACCAACATAAATCAGGACTCTGACGTGAACTGATATCTACTAAACACCGTCGATATCAGATTATTCCACTATATTTAAATTATCTTATATTCACGTGTTTCTTACCGCCGATCCTAAACGTTGCGCGCGCGCCGCTTGGGTTCGCCGATCGCCTTGGGATGTCCCAACTTCTTGTTGGTCTTGGACGTCTTCGCCTTGGATTTCTTCAGCGGCATCGGCGGGGTCGTGTTGATTTCTGCGCCCTTCTTGAAACGGCGCTTCGCGGCGGCACTTTTGCCGGGGAAGGGTTCCATATCGTCCTTGCCGGTCGCGGCGTACTGGACCTCGATCTTGTTGCCATCCGGGTCGAAGACATTGACCTGAATCATGTTGATCTCGAGCAGGGGCACCATCTCATAGGGGGCGTCATTCTCGCGCAGCTTGCGTTGGAACGCCTTCATGCTGCCGCCGGCGCGCAGGGCGAAATGCTCCACCTGAGCCTCACCGGGTTTGATCTTCTTGACCGATTCCACAAGGTGGACGATCGCGTTGGTGCCGCAATAATGCCAGGCGCCGCCGAACTGGAAATTCGGGCGCTTGCCGCGTTTCAGACCGAGAACGCCCTCGTAGAAGGCGGACATCTCGTCCAGTCGGGCCGTGCGAATGTTCACATGGTCGAGCCAGAACATAGCCATCGTGTCGTCTCCGGTTATTTTATCATTGTTAACGCATTTTGCGCCCTGTGGCGTTTGCATTCAACGCGTCAGGCCGTCACATCGCGATCTAGACAATTCGCGTTCGAAATATCTCGGCGGTATAGATGATCAGCGCCAACCAGATGAAGGCGAATGTGATGATCTCGGCGGTGCCGAAGGGCTGGGGAAAGAAGGTCAGCGCGAAGACCAGGTAGAAGGACGGCGCGATATATTGCATGAGCCCGATGGTCGCGAGCTGGACCCGGCGGGCTGCCGCGGCAAACATGAGTAACGGCAGCCCTGTGACGACGCCGGAAAAGGCAATCAACGCGTCGAACCCGATCCCGGACTGTCCGAAGGCGCCGGTGCCCTGGATCGAGAACCAGATGAGCGCGGCGGCGGCGATGGGGGCGATCACGGTGCATTCGACGAACAGGCCGACCGCCGGGCCCGCAGCCACGGTCTTGCGCAGCAGGCCGTAGGAGCCGAATGAGAAGGCGATGACCAGCGCGATCCATGGCACCTGGCCAAACGCCACGACCTGAATACCGACGCCGATCGCCGCCAGCGCGACGGCGATGCGCTGGCCGTTCGACAGGCGTTCGCGCAGGACGACGAAGCCCAGCAGCACGTTCACCAGAGGGCTCAGGAAGTAACCGAGGCTCGAGGCGAGGAGCTGGTCGGTGACCACCGTGAAGATGAACATGCTCCAGTTCACGCTGATCAGCGCGGCAGTCAGGAACAGGGTGGCCAGGGCCCGCCGGTTGCGTAATGCGGTTAAAAGGTCGGGCCACTGGCGTGCGACCGTCAGGACCACGGCCATAAATGGAATGCACCAGAGGAACCGATGGGCGACGATCTCGATGACACCCAATGTCTGGACCGCCTCGAAATAGAAGGGTGTGAAGCTCCAGATCAGGAAAGCGCCGGTCCCCAATGCCAGCCCGGCGCTCTCTGCGCCCGAGAATTCTCGTCGGCTGTTTGATGATGTGGGCGGCTGCGACAGCGGAAAAGCTCCGTAGGGGGCGGGACAAACAAAACGGGCCGCGAAAATCGCGGCCCGTTCACATTAGCGGAAGGTCGTTGTTCAGGCTGCTTCGCGTGCGATGCCTTTTTCCTCGAACAGCTGCTCAAGTTCGCCGGCTTCGAACATCTCACGGATGATGTCACAGCCGCCGACGAACTCGCCCTTCACATAAAGCTGAGGCACGGTCGGCCAGTTGGTGAATTCCTTGATGCCGTCCCGGATCGCCGGGTCGACCAGCACGTCGGCGCTGCCGAACTTCACGCCGACATGGTTCAGGATCTGGACCACGGCAGCGGAGAAACCGCATTGCGGGAACACCGGGGTGCCTTTCATGAAGAGCATGACTTCATTCTGGTCGATGTCGGTCTTGATGCGCTCGTGCACGGGGTTGTCGGTCATATCGAACTCCGATTGATTTGGTTAGCTGGCCTCGGGGGTCGCAGTCTGGAGTGCGAGCGCGTGTAGCTCGCCACCCATGCGGCCCTGGAGGGCTTCGTAAACCATTTGATGTTGCTGGACCCGGGATTTGCCGGCGAATGCCGACGATACGACATAGGCCAGATAATGGTCGCCATCACCGCGCAGATCGTCGATGCGAATTTCGGCATCCGGCAACGCGTCCTTGATCAGGGTCTCGATCTCGCTGGCGGCCATTGGCATGTGGGTAACTCCCCGGGTGATTGCGGCGTTGCGCCAGATCAGCTCTCGCGCGACGCCATATACGCTGGCAACCAACGCGAATGGGCATCGCGCAGGCTCGCGACGGATATAGGCTTCGCCTCTGGGAGTGTCAACGCAGCGCCGCCCACGGTGCCGATACGCTCCACATGGACGCCGGCATCTCCCGCTGCTGCGCTGAACGCCGTGGGATCAGAGGATGTCACGATGTAGCGCGCCTGGTCCTCGCCGAAGGCCCAGGCATGGGCCGGTAAATCACTTTCATGGCTGATATCCGCGCCGATATCACCGGCAATTGCCATTTCGGCCAGGGCGACCGCGATTCCACCGTCGCTGATGTCGTGGCATGCATTGATTTGTAATGCGTGGATCGCCTGACGCACGAAATCGCCGTTCTGGCGCTCGGTATTCAGGTTCACCGGCGGCGGCGCGCCGGCGGTGCCGCCCGCCTGGTCGCGCTGATAAATCGAACAGCCGAGCCAGCCCGACGTCTCGCCGACGATGAACACCGCGTCGCCTTCGTCCATGAAGGCGCCGCCGGGCGCCTTGGTCAAATCGTCGATGAGGCCGACACATCCGATGACCGGGGTCGGCAGGATCGCCTCGCCATTGGTCTCGTTGTAGAGCGAGACATTGCCCGAGACGACGGGCGCATCGAGCGCCTCGCAGGCCGCGCCCATACCCTTCACGGCGCCGACCAGCTGGCCCATGATCTCGGGGCGTTCGGGATTGCCGAAGTTCAGGTTGTTGGTCACCGCCAGCGGGGTCGCGCCGACGGCCGTGACATTGCGCCAGGCCTCCGCGACCGCCTGCATGCCACCCTCGACCGGGTTCGCGACGACATAGCGCGGCGTGCAGTCGGTGCTGATCGCCAGCGCCTTGTCGGTCCCGTGGACCCGCACGAGTGCGGCATCGCCACCGGGGCGGCCGACCGTGTCTCCCATGACCATGTGGTCATACTGTTCCCAGATCCAGCGCCGCGAACACAGGTCGGGACTGGCGACCAGCTGCAGCAGTGAGTCGGCGAGGTCGTCGGGTGCGGCCACGTCGTCGGGGTCCAGGACGGCGCGGGGCGGCGTGACAGTCCAGGGGCGTTCATATTCAGGCGCGGCGTCGACCAGCGGCGGCACCGGAATGTCCGCCACAACCTCGTCCTGCCACATCAGCACCAGACGCTCGCTGTCGTTGGTCTCACCGATCACGGCGAGATCGAGTTCCCATTTATCGAAGATGGCGCGCGCCATCTCCTCGCGGCCGGGCTTGAGCACCATAAGCATCCGCTCCTGGCTCTCCGACAGCATCATCTCATAGGGAGTCATTTCCGTTTCGCGCTGGGGCACATGGTCGAGGGTCAGCGTGATCCCGACCTCGCCCTTGCTCGCCATCTCGACCGAAGACGATGTCAGGCCCGCCGCGCCCATGTCCTGGATCGCGATGATCGCGTCGGTCGCCATCAGCTCCAGGCAGGCCTCGAGCAGCAATTTCTCGGTGAACGGGTCGCCGACCTGAACCGTCGGGCGCTTTTCGTCGGAATCGTCATCGAATTCGGCCGATGCCATGGTCGCACCATGGATGCCGTCACGGCCCGTTTTGGCGCCCACATAGACGACCGGCAGGCCCACACCGGCTGCGGCGGAGTAGAATATCTTGTCGGTGCTGGCGATCCCGACCGTCATGGCATTGACCAGGATGTTGCCGTTGTAGGCGGGGTCGAAATTCACTTCGCCGCCGACCGTGGGCACGCCCATGCAATTGCCGTAACCGCCGATCCCGGCGATGACCCCGTCGACCAGATGCCGTGTCTTGTGGTGATCGGGTGAGCCGAAGCGCAGCGCATTCATGTTGGCGATCGGGCGTGCGCCCATGGTGAAGACGTCGCGCATGATGCCGCCGACGCCCGTCGCAGCACCCTGGTAGGGCTCGATGAAGCTCGGATGGTTGTGGCTCTCGATCTTGAAGATCGCCGCGAGTCCGTCGCCGATGTCGATGACGCCGGCATTCTCGCCCGGCCCCTGGATGACCTGTGGGCCTTCGGTCGGCAGGGTCTTGAGCCAGAATTTGGACGATTTGTAGGAGCAATGCTCCGACCACATGACCGAGAAGATGCCCAGCTCGGTGAAATTCGGCGCGCGGCCGAGGATTTCGAGAATGGTGTCGTACTCGTCATCGCTGAGACCCATCAGGTCTTCGGGGCGCGCGGCTGTATCACTCACGCTGCAATCACCTCTGCCAGGGCCGTAAACATCGGGGCGCCATCCGTGCCGCCAAGCAACGGGTCGGCCAGCCGTTCGGGGTGGGGCATCATCCCCAGCACATTGCCGTCCTCGTTCAGGATGCCGGCGATGTTGTTCAGTGAGCCGTTGGGATTGGCCACGTCCGTGATGGCGCCATCGGGCGTGCAGTATCGGAAGGCGACCCGCCCATTGTCTTCGAGCGATGCAAGCGTGTCCGGGTCGGTGAAGTAATTGCCGTCATGATGGGCGACCGGCACCCGGATCACGTCGCCCGCGCTATACCCACGGGTAAAAACCGTGTCGCTCCGCTCGACCCGCAGATCGACGTCGCGGCAAATAAATTTGAGGCTGGCATTGCGCATCAGCACGCCGGGCAGAAGGCCGCATTCGGTCAACACCTGGAACCCGTTGCAGATGCCGAGCACCGGCACGCCGCGCCCGGCCTGGGCCACGACTTCGCGCATGATCGGGCTGTTGGCCGCCATGGCGCCCGAGCGCAGGTAATCGCCATAGGAAAACCCGCCCGGGACGGCGATCAGATCGACGTCTGGAAGCTCGCTATTGCCGTGCCAGATCATCTGCGGGGCGTAGCCCAGCGCGGCCTCGAGCGCGACGGCGATATCGCGATCACAATTCGATCCGGGGAAGACGATGACGGCTACGGACGGTGCTGACATGGGTTTTGGGACTTAGCTCTCGATCTCGACCGTGTAATTCTCGATCACGGTGTTGGCGAGAAGTTTCTCGCACATCTCCGAGACCCTGGCCTTCGCGGCCCCGGCGTCGCCGTCGGCGAGTTCGATCTCGATGAACTTGCCCTGGCGCACGCCTTCGACACCGTCGAAACCGAGCCCTTCGAGGGAATTGTGGATGGCCTTGCCCTGGGGGTCCAGGACGCCGTTTTTCAGGGTGATATGAACGCGTGCTTTCAACGGAACCGCCGACAAATTGGGTTACTGGATGGTCGAGGGACCCTTGATATCCTGTTGTCCTGATTCGGGCGTGATTCCCAGCCGCCGCGCCACTTCCTGATAGGCCTCGGCGACCCCGCCCATATCGCGGCGGAACCGGTCCTTGTCCATCTTCTCGTTGGTCTCGACGTCCCACAGGCGGCAGCCATCGGGCGTGATTTCATCCGCCAGCACGATGCGCATCTGGTCGTTCTCGTCATACAGGCGACCATATTCGAGCTTGAAGTCGATCAGCCGCAGGCCGACCCCGAGGAACAGCCCGGTCAGGAAATCGTTGATCCGCAGGCTGAGCGACAGCATGTCGTCGATTTCGGGCGGCGCGGCCCAGCCGAAGGCGGTGATGTGCTCTTCGGAGATCAGCGGATCGCCGAGCTCGTCATTCTTGTAATAATATTCGACGATCGAGCGGGGCAGGGCCGTGCCTTCCTCGATATTGAAGCGTTTGCAGATCGAGCCTGCCGCGATGTTGCGCACGACGACCTCGACCGGAACGATCTCGACTTCCTTGACGAGCTGCTCGCGCATATTCAGGCGGCGCACGAAATGGGTCGGGATGCCGACCTCGGCCAGCCGCAGCATCAGATACTCGGATATCCGGTTGTTGAGGACACCCTTGCCGGTGATGACGCCCTTCTTCTCGTTGTTGAAGGCGGTCGCATCGTCCTTGAAATACTGCACGAGCGTGCCGGGCTCCGGGCCCTCGAAGAGGACCTTCGCCTTGCCTTCGTAAATTTTTCTGCGTCGCGTCATGGTCTTGAAATCCGCGGAGTTGGTGCGCTTGGGATGGTGTCTGTGCACCCGCGAGGTATAGCAAGCGTGGCCCGCACGAACAATCGCATCGGGCGCCGAACGGTGGATAGATAACGCGCGATCTTCTGATCAGTAGTCGGCGCGGCCGCCCGAGATATCGAACACCGCGCCGGTGGTGCCCGAGCAGTCCTCCGACGCCGCCCAGACCGCCAGTGCCGCGATCTCGTGGGGCTCGATCAGGCGGTCCAGGGGCATCGCCGAGGCGATCTGTCGGGCATATTCGGCGGGCAGGCCGTCAAACAGCTCGGTGTTGGCGCCGCCGGGCGCAACGGCATTGACCAGAACCCCGGTTTTCGCCGTTTCTTTCGCCAGCGTCTTGGTGATGCTGATGACGCCTGCTTTGGCGGCGGCATAGGGCGAATTTTGCAACGTGGCCATCTTGCCGGCATTTGAGGCGATGTTGACGATCCGGCCATAGCCGTTCTCCAGCATGTGCGGGGTCACGGCGCGGCAGCACAGGAAGCTACTGGTCAGGTTGAGGGTCAGCATCCGTTGCCAGTTCTCGATCGGTTGTTCCCACAGCGGGGCGACCGTCCCGACCGAGCCGGCGTTGTTGATCAGGATGTCCACATTGCCGAAGGCTGCGACCGCCTCGTCGAGGCCCCGCGCAATGGCGTCCGGATCGGTCACGTCGACCGTGTCGCCGCGAACAGTCTGCCCGGCATCGAGTGCCTCGATGGTCTGATCCATCCGCGCCGCATCGATATCCCAGATGCTCACGCACGCACCCGAGGCCAGCGCCCGTACTGCGATCGCCTGTCCGATGCCCTTGGCGCCGCCGGTAACGATGGCATGGCGGTCATTGAGATCGATCTGGTTCATTTTGGCCTCAGTTTCTGGGTGTTAGGACGACTTTGCCGGTGACGCTGCCGCCCTCGACGAGGCGATGCGCGTCCGCCGCTTCGGCGAGCGGCATCGTTGTGTGGACGTGCGGCGATATCTCTCCCGCTGCAAGCGCGGCCATTGCGGACTTCATGGCCCCGCGGCGAATGACCGGCTTGTCATCAAGGACGTGGATGCTGAACAGGCGAAACGCGACGCTGTCGCCAAATTTCGCGCGCATATGGGCGAACAGGTCCGGGTCCGGGTCGCCGCCCAAATAGCCGAACATCACGACCATTCCCATCGGCGCGAGCATGGCGAAGTCGTTCGACAGGCCGGGTCCGGCGACGGAATCGTAGATGAAATCGACGCCGTCGCCGCCGGTCAGCTCTGCGACCCGCTCGCCGACATCCTCGGCGTTGCGGTCGATCACCGCGTCAGCGCCTTGTTCGGTCACGTAATCCGCCTTTGCCTTCGAGCCGGCGATGCCGAACACCCCGAGGCCCATGCTTTTGGCAACCTGGACGAGCGCGCTGCCGACACCGCCTGCCGCCGCATGCACGAGGATACGATCACCGGCCCGCGGCGTGCTGGCATAGTTCAGCAACAGCCAGGCCAGTTGGTAGTTGCCGAGCGCGACCGCCTGGGCGGCCTCGACATTGTCGGGCATGGCGAACACCGCACTGGCCGGCACGACCATCGCTTCGGCATAGCCGCCGCCGCGTTGCGGCAGCTCGCGCGAATTCACATAGACCTGATCCCCGACGCCAAGAGCTTCGACGCCGTCGCCCACGGCGTCGACGGTGCCGGCCAGCTCGTTCCCCGGGATCACCGGCAGGGGCGGTATCCATTCATAATTGCCCCGGCGCATCAGGATGTCGGGCACGCCGACACCGATGGCCTCGGCGCGCACCCGAACCTCACCCGGTCCGGGTTGGGGGTCGGGGAGGTTTTCGACGCGCAGGACCTCCGGGCCGCCGAATTCGTGGAAGCGAACGACTTTCAACGCCCAATACTCCTCATTGCCGTTTTCTTACTGGTTCGTCAGAGTTCATAGCGAGGATAACAGGGGGAAACGATATGACCGAACGTGAAAAGGTCTGGGAAGACATTACCTATTTCAGCGACGGGATCGAGATCGCGGCGCATCTCTACACGCCGGCGGACTGGACGCCCGGAGATCCGGCGCGTCCGACCATCGTTTGCCTGCACGGCTACAGCGGCATGAAGGAGGTCTACGGCATGGATGTGCCGCAACGCTTCTGGGAGGAAGGCTACTTCGTACTCGCCCCTGATCATCGCGGATTTGGCGAAAGCGGCGGCGATCGCGGCCGGCATCGGCCGCTGGAGCAGGCCCAGGACGTGTATGACGCCTTCACCTATATGGAGACGGTCGAGGGCGTCGATCGCGACCGGATGGGCTGCTACGGCACCAGCTGGGGCGGGGCGTCCGTCATCTGGTGTGCGGCCTTCGATGAACGCATCAAGGTGATCGTAAACTCCGTCGGCGTGTCGGACGGCGAGCGCTGGATGAAGCAGGCGCGGCGGCCCCACGAATGGCTCGATTTCAAGGACAAGATCGCCGAGGCAGCGCGCAAGCGCGTGACCACGGGCGAGCACACCTACTGGCCGCTGCTCGACATCATGCTCACGGACCCGCACACGCTGGACATCATTCAGAGCCAGCATCAGAAGCACGAACATTATGTGTCCGACTATGACCTGGAGAGCGCAGAAACTTGCCTGCGGTTCAAACCGGAGGCGGTCGCACATCTGATTTCGCCGCGCCCGGTCCTCCTGGTCTACGCCGAGGATGACTGTACGGTGCCGCCGGAGGAGCAGTTCGGCTGTTACGCGCAGCTGGGCGAGCCCAAGAAGCTGGTCAAGCTACCCGGCGCGCATCACTACGAATCCTACTATTTCGTCAGCCCCGAGATGCACGAGATCGGCATGTCCGAGGCTGTCGCCTGGTTCGAGAAGTATCTCTGAGGGTTCTGCGTCTTACGCCTTCGGCGCGGTCGGGAACTCGTCCGGCCAGTTGTCGAGCAGATGCTGCAGATACGCCTTCAGCGCGTCCGGGCTGACCTGTGACCCGGCGCCGACCGCGTCCGCACCCGCGGGCGGGTCGGGGTCCAGATGCAGGGAATCATGCATCCGGTTCCGCATGTTGCGGAACGCACACATGGTCGTCAGTTCGACGATCTCGGCCTCGCTGAAGACGGCGGCGACCGTGTTGAAAACGTCGTCCCGGTTTTTTGCCGTGTTCAGCGTGACATGCTCGGTCCAGAGCAATGTCGCCTTCTCGCGCTCGGTCAGCAGATCGGAGTTCATATAGGTGTCCGACTGAATGACCTCGAGTTCTTCGTCTGTTACCCCCGCCACCCGACCGAGCGACACATTGTGATGGGTTCAGTAGAAGCAGTCGTTGATGGTGCTCGTCTTGATGTCGATGAGGGTCTTGAGCTTGGCGGGCAGGATGCTGCCGGAGCCGTTGCGCTGCATCGCGGCGATCAGCGGTGCCAGCCAGCGCGCGACCAGCGGGATGTGCGAGATCAGCTTCAGGGAGTTGATCGTCGAGGCACGCGCGCCGAACAGGATGTCGTTCGCGGCGTAGTTGGTCTCGATATCGTCTTTCAGATGATCGGGTGCGTTGCTCGCATCGATCAGGCTAACCCGGGCCATTGTTTTTCCTTTTGCAGGGGTTGCGCGTCAGACTTTTGGCCACACCCGCCGGCCCGCATGGGGGCTGCCGGGAGCGTGGGTAACGTACTCCAGGACATGCGGGCCGGACCATTCTTCGTTTCGGTCGGCCTCGATGAAACGGGGCTCGAAGGAGTAATCGTCCGGGCCCAGTTCGGTGCCCTCCCACAACACGCCGTGCTTGGCCCAGCCGGTGAGGGACAGCATCTTGCGGCCGCGGATGATGCCCCGCGAAACCGCGATGCGCGGGAAACGCTCGGCGCGGTACCAGCGCGCCAGCATCTCGTTATGCGCGGTGGTGTCCGCGTTGAACGAGCCGATCTGCATGGCCGGGGGCGGACCCGCGCCATAGGGCATGGCCCGCTCCTCGGGGCCATTGACGACCTTCTCCTCAACAAACACGCAGACGCGATGATTGTGCCATGCGCCGAGCCTGTCCGCGTTTGCGGCGTACAGCGCGTCGACCTCGTTGTCGGGGCCGAGGAAGCTGTCGGTCGACAGGCCGGACGACAACACCACGTTCTGCCATCCCGTGGCGATAGCCGGATCCGTCGTTTCCTGTTTCGCTGGCGCGCCCTCAATGTAAGGCCGCGGCGGATGCGCGATGATGTCGTAATGGCCCACCCAGGCGACGCCTTGGGCGGCTTTCAAGGCCGGCAGGAACGCGCTGTGCATCCATGCCCAGTCGGCTTCGCGGTTCTCGTCTGCAAGATCGAACCAGTCAACCCGTAATACTTCGCCCATCACATAATCCCTCTTTCTCGTGCCGAAGCCGGTTAGATCATGACCTCGCCGCCGCAAACCGCAAGAGTCTGGCCGGAAATGAATGAGCTCGCGGGCGAGGCCAGGAACATGGCCGCGCCGATCAAATCGTCGGGTGTCCCGGCGCGCTTCACAAGCCTTTTGCTCTGGATGAACTCGTGCAAATCGTCATCCATGCTCGCATGTTCGACTTCGGTGGTCGTGTAGCCGGGCATCAGCGTGTTCACGTTGATGTTGTGGTCGCTCAGCTCACGCGCCATCACCCGCGTCATGCCGATGATTGCCGATTTCGAGGTCACATAGTGCATGAAGCCCGGGGCACCCTGGGGCACGGTGCCCGATGAGACGTTGATGATCCGGCCCTGACTGGCCGCCATCATGGGTTTCGCCACGGCACTGGCGCAGAGGTAGGAGCCGGTGATGTTTACATGCATCACCTTGTTCCACTCCTCGAACGGAATGTCATAGAAGGGGCGTTGGGGAAGGGTGGCGAAGATCGCCGCATTGTTGATCAGCACGTCGATCCGGCCATAGGCGTCCAGCGCGGCGGCGACCATTGCGTCGACGGAGTCCGGGTCGCCGACATCGGTCTCGACGGCCAGAGCTGTACCCCCTGCGGCCTCGATTTCGGCGGCGACGCTGCGCACGTTCTCGCCATTCACCTCGGCGAGGACAGGCATCGCGCCTTCCGCAGCGAATGCCAGGGCGTATTCGCGGCCCAGGCCCTGTCCGGCTCCGGTGATGACGATGACGCGGTCACTTACGTCGAAACGGTCGTTTCCCATGGTCTATCCATTCCGTGAAGTTGGTTGGAGAAATCTATTCTTCTGCATTTGCTGTCCTGATCGGGACATCGATAACGCGTTTCTTCATTGGGGCCCCAGCGACAGGATCACATGCTCGTAGGGGGTCGCGTCGGGTCGCCCCGGCGCGAAGCGCCAGACCGCGTTCACATCCGGCCGCTCGGCCGAGGGCAGGGCGACGAGGGTGCTCGAGACCGTCCCGTATCCCTTGTCCGTGACGATACACATGGTTTCACGTGGGTCTTCTTCGCTGGAATGCAGACGCGTTGCCAGGATTGTTTCCCAGGCAGACCAGTCCCCTGCCTCGACATCCGGCTCGTTCGCCGCTCGGAATCGCGGTAAAAACCGCCCGATCCGTACGCTCTCCTCGTCGTCGAGTTCGCGCGAGGTGATCATGTGCAGGCCGGGGGGGATTTCGATCACCTCGACCTTTGGTTGTTCGGTCCCTCGAATCCAGAAGGCATCGTGATTGTCCGCGATGATGAGATTGAAGGAGCGGTAAGCGCTACCGTCCAGTTCGATCATGGCCTCGGCTGCCACCGCCGCGTCGGGGTGATCGACCGCCTCGAGCACCAACTCGCCGCGCGAACGCTTGTCGACCGTGGGGCCGAGAGAGCCTTCACGATTCAGAATGGCGGCCGTGACGCCGTTGTCGTTGAGAGCCAGCCATGTGCCGCCGGCTAATTCGTCCAGTCCGGCGACCACATCTTCGCGGTCCGGCCAGTGCCGCGCGGGGGATTGCCAGGCGCGATCGAGCATTTCGTCGCGGTTGGCGGCGATCAGCAGCGGCCATGGGTGGCCGGGGCGGCGAAGAATGACGAGGGTGCACATGAGATTTCAATTCAAACCGGGACGATGGGACACTATATCTATCTTCTAAGAACGACCGGCAAGAAAGCAACGGAGAGTGATTGGCAATGGCGACTTTTGATGAGCGCGAGAAGGGCTTCGAAAACAAGTTCAAGCTCGACGAAGAGTTCAAGTTCAAGGCGACCGCGCGTCGCAACAAACTGTTGGGTCTGTGGGCCGCAGATCTGCTGGGTTTGAATGAAGCCGAGGCGCAGGCCTATGCGCAGGAGGTCGTGAAGTCCGACTTCGAGCGTCCCGGCGACGACGACGTGCTTGAGAAGGTGTTCGGCGACTTGCAGGCCAAGGGCGTCGATACGTCCGAGCACATCGTACGCAAGCATATGGACGAGCTTCTCACCGAAGCCATGCAGCAGGTCCACGACGGCGTTTAGCGCCGTTCGTGGATGTGCACGCGTATTTCAGTCTGAAAAAAGAATGCCCGGGGGCGGTGTCGATGGATGACGTAGGTCAGGTCACGGGGCACAATTGTCTCGTGCCGCTCGTGGAAGACGAAGATTTTTCGGCGCCGTTTCGCAAATCTGCCGAACGGGTTTCGGGCCGGGTTGGCATGGTCGCCAACAATGTGCGCGCGATGGCGAATTCGCCGGAACTGGGCGCGACCATGCGCCAGTTCCTGGACGATGTCTGGGATCACGGCGACCTGCCCAAGCCCCTGAAGGCGCTGATCCGGAACAAGGTTTCCAACATCAACGCGTGTCTTTATTGCTCGGCCCACCAGGTGCGGGTGATGCTGAGCCAGGGGGTCTCGCAAGAGAAGATCGACAATATGTACGATTATCTCTCGCACCCGGCCTTCACCGACAAGGAACGCGCGATCCTCGCCTATTGTGAGGGGTTGACGCTTGATGCCGGTGCCATCCCGGAGGATGTCGTCTCGACATTCATGGAGCACACCACGGCCCAGGAGCGCACCGAGGTGACGATCGTCGCGGCGGCGATGGGATTGCTGAACCGGCTGAATGACGGGCTTCGAGTGCCGCTCGAAGAGCCGATGCTGGAGATCGCCAACGGCATCTCCTTCGATCGTAAGTAGGGCGGCTCTCATGGCACGTATTGATATCGGTCACATCACGCTCAACTGCGCCGACGAAGGCGAAGGGCCGGCGTTCATCTTCATTCCTGGCCTGGTGGGCCTGCACGACGCCTGGTCGTTCCAGTTCGAGCATTTCGCCAAGCGTTACCGCTGCGTGACCTTCGATCACCGCGGGACGGGGGAAAGCGACAAGCCGACGGGGCCGGGGGCGTATTCGACCCAGGCGATCGCCGACGACGTGATCGCGCTTATGGACACGCTGGGCATTGACAAGGCACATATCGCCGGCACCTCGACGGGCGGCTGCATTCTGCAGAACCTCGCGCTTGATCATCCGGACCGGGTGCGCGCATGCATCTTCAACAACACCTGGGTGACGGCCGATGAGTTCATCACCCGGGTTGCGATCACGCGGAAGCGCATCGCTGAATCCTATGGTCCCGAGGAATATGTGAAGGTCTCGTCGATGTTCACCTCGGGTGCGGATCAGTTTCGTCACAATCTGGACGCTGTCATGGAGCTTGAGCGCCGCGCGCTGGAGACGGTCGGGCCGGTGGAAATCCTGACCGCCCGGCTCGATATGATGCTGGCCCATGACCGCACGGATGAGATTGCGAAGATCGACAAACCGTCGCTGGTCGTCGGGACCGTCGACGATGCGACAATCCCCTACTATTTCGCGGAAGACCTGAGCGCCGCCATTCCCGGATCACAGATGAAGCTGTTCGACGATGGCGGGCATTACTCCTATCGGCGCCACCCGGAAAAGTGGAACGCGATGATCGGGGAATTTCTGACCGAGGCGGAAAAGACAGTATAGGCGCCGATGGCGTCGAATTTTGGGGGAAGAGGAATGGCCAAGGCCTATTGGATTGCGGCATATCGCGAGATTCACGACGCGGAGAAACTTGCGGCGTATCTTGAGCTCGCCGGTCCGGCGATCGCCGCCGGCGGCGGGAAATTCCTCGCGCGTGGGCCAGCCGCGAAGGTCTATGAGGCCGGTATTCTGGAGCGCACAACGGTTATCGAATTTCCGTCTCTCGACGCGGCTGTGGCCACCCACGACAGCCCGGCCTATCAGGAAGCCCTCAAGCTTCTTGGCGACGGCGTGACCCGCGATTTGCGGTTCGCCGAAGGGCTCGAATAGCCCTACACCCCGTTAGAACATGTCGTAGGGGTGCCAGCCCTCGCGATGCTCGATCTCGATCACCCAGAGGTCGGGATCACGCCCGACTGCGCGCTCGATATAGGCATCAGCTTCAGGCTCGGGGATGGCGGCCCCGTCCAGCGCGGGGAACCAGGTCAATTGGCCGTCCAGGTCTCGCGTCTGGCTGAGAATCCGGCAGCCCCGGTCGAGCTGATTGAGCTTCAGGATCACGGTACCCGACTGACGCTCGCCCCTGCGTATGACCGCGATCGGAACGCTCTCGTCGGAAGCCCGGCGCAGGCCGGCGCTAATCCAAAGATCTGTCGGCAGCCGGCTGTCGCTCATCGTTTGGCTTTTGCCCGTGTCGGATCAGGCCGCGCCGAACACGCGGGTGAAGATCGTGTCCACATGCTTGGTGTGATAGCCGAGGTCGAAACTTTCGGCGAGGGCGTCGGCGGAAATGAGTTTGCTCACAGCCTCGTCGCCCTGCAGGAATGACAGGAACGCACCTTCGCGCTCGGCCTCCGGTAGCTCCCAGACTTTCATCGCGTTTCGCTGCACGGCCTGGTAGGAATCCTCGCGGCTCATGCCGGCCTGGGTGAGGGCGAGGAGCACCCGCTGGGAATGAATGAGCCCGCCGAGCTTCTCCATATTGGCCGTCATGGTCTCGGGATAAACGAGCAGCTTCTCAACCACGCCGGTCAGGCGGACCAGTGCAAAATCCAGCGTGACCGTGGCGTCGGGGCCGATCATTCGCTCGACAGAGGAATGGGAGATGTCGCGCTCGTGCCACAGGGCGATGTTCTCCATCGCCGGCACGACCGCTGCGCGGACCACCCGGGCAAGTCCCGTCAGGTTTTCCGTCAGGATCGGATTGCGCTTGTGTGGCATCGCGCTGGAGCCCTTTTGGCCCGCGGCGAAGAACTCCTCTGCTTCGCGCACTTCCGTGCGCTGGAGGTGCCGGACTTCGACAGATAGCCGCTCCACGGCACCTGCAACCACGCCGAGCACGGCGAAGAACATGGCGTGCCGGTCGCGCGGGATCACCTGGGTTGAGACCGGCTCCGACGACAGGCCCATTTTTTTGGCCACGTGAACTTCAACCGACGGGTCGATGTTGGCGAATGTCCCGACCGCGCCTGAAATCGCGCAGGTGGCGATTTCCGCGCGGGCCGCAACGAGTCGATCCCGGCAGCGCGCGAATTCCGCATAATGTCCGGCAAGCTTGACGCCGAATGTGGTGGGCTCGGCATGGATGCCGTGGCTGCGGCCAATACAGACATCGTCTTTGTGTTCGCGCGCACGTTTCTCCAATGCGGCGAGCAGCCCGTCGAGGTCGGCGAGCAGGAGGTCGGCGGCCTGGGTGAGTTGCACCGAAAGGCAGGTGTCGAGTACGTCGGACGACGTCATGCCCTGATGCACGAAGCGCGCGTCGTCGCCGACATATTCGGCCAGGTTGGTCAGGAACGCGATGACGTCATGGTGGGTCTCGCGCTCGATTTCGTCGATCCGATCGATTTCCCAGGCACCCTTTTCCCACACAGTCTTTGCAGCAGATTCAGGTATGACGCCGAGCGCGGCCTGTGCGTCACAGGCATGCGCCTCTATCTCGAACCAGATCCGGAACTTGTTCTCTGGTTCCCAGATATCGGTCATTGCAGGGCGGCTGTAGCGGGGGATCATTTGTGGGGGCTTTCGCGTTGGAAGGACGTTCGAATGGAGAAGAAACTTAGGTTGCCGAGTGATAACCCGGCAAGGCGAGTCGGGGATTGTGGACGGGTCGTACAGCAGCCTGGCGGAACGGGTGCAAAACAGGCGGCACACGGGAGTACCGTTAATGTTTCTTAACGGAGCTTTAACGGGTTACGGGCGATGTTATGGCGCACGCATAAGGCGAGAAATACAATGTCTGTGACCTACCCAGTTACAATTCCGGCACGCCGGATGATCTTCAGAAAGCAGAGCCGCTGGCCCGGCCTGATGCGCCGGCTGATCGTACTTTTCCTGGTGATGATTGCCACCGCCTAGAGTCTGGCCTGGCGGTTAAAGAAGCGACGCCGAATCCAGTCGTTTCGCAGCGTCAAATCCGCGCGAAAGTATGACACCAAGCGCATGTTTCTGTTCGCCCGCGGCCGGGTCAATCAGCGCGGCGGTGAAGATCGGATAGACGAGCGCGTAGAACGCCAGTCGCCGGTAATCCATCCAACAATCGTCCCAGCCATAGCCGGTCACGCCATGTGCTTCCAGCCCGGCATGGTAGCGCTCAACCAGCGCTTGCTCCGCCGGCGCAACGACCGCGGGGTCGCCACTCTGACTGAGATAGTAGGCGATATCGACGATGCCGCGCCCTGACGCGACATACTGCCAATCGACCATGTGCGGAGCGATGCTTTCATCGGCGGAAAACATCAGATTGTCGTGTCGGGCGTCACCATGCACGAGCGTGACGGGGCCGGTGCCGATCAGGTTCATCAGCGGCGCAACATGTTCGCCCAGCAGCATGCCGAGTGTGTTCTCGTCGTCGCCAAAACTATCGGCGAACAGGGCGGCGCAGGTCGGCCATGCCTGTTGCTGAAAGGCTTGTGGCAGGTAGGCAACCATCGCTGGAAGATTCCAGGGCGGAAGCCACTCGGACGCGGCGAGACGTGGTTCGTTCCACCAACGCGCATGGAGCAACGCGTATTGGTCGATCGCGCTTTCGGCTTCGCTCAGAGCGAAACCGGAAAGTTGGTCGCCGGTGCGCAACGCGCCCAAATCTTCCATCACGATTGCGCTGTCGCCGGTCTCGGCATCGATTTCGAGGCCATAACAGACGGGCCGGCGGACGCCGGATTCCGCGCCGATGGTCAGGTAGAATGCGGCCTCACGGGCATAAATCCCGAGTTGCCGGCCTATACCGCGCAGCCCCTCATTCTTCGGCACCATCTTGATCACGATGCTTTCGGGCGCGCCGGTATCGGCCTCGATCCGCGCGCGGACCAGGTTGCCCTGGAAGCTCGCGGTCCCCTCAAGGGGGGCGATATCGCGCAGCGCGACCGGGCTTCCCCCGGTTGCGTCGGCCATGACGGAGGTGAGCCAGTCCGATGTGATGTCGTCAATTGTGTGTGGTACGCCGCTCATGTTCGTCCCCGGTTACAAATACTTACGGGATTGGCGGCGCATCCTGTCTTTCGTCGTTGCCCGCCGCAGGTCTCGTATTCTCGCGCACAATCTCGACGATTTCCTCGAACATTGCGACCAGAAACTCCTCGGCCTCTGCGGCGAGCAGGTCGTTCATCACGGGTTCCGGACTGGCGACGCGAATGCCGCGGGACAGGCGTTCGAATTCCTGCGCTGCCCGTTTTGCTGCATCGAGCGGGTTCGGCTGGCTGACGAACCGATGCGCATACAGGTTGCGTATGAGGAGTTCGAGTGCGCCCAACCGGGCGTCTAGTCTGATGAGGTTTTCGTCCACCGGGAATGCCCAGTCATTGCAAGCCTGTGTGTGTAACTGCGAACCGCTTAAGCGGCTTTGCGTGGAATGGCCCGAAACTGAATGCCGTCTTTCGGGCGGATCGAGATCACAGCTTCGCGCTCGACCGGTTTGGTCTGCGCGAGTTGGAGATCGAAGGCCTGGAGCAGCGACGTAATCGCGATCTGCATTTCCATCATCGCAAAGTTGGAGCCGATGCAGCTACGCGGACCGCCGCCGAACGGGATGTAGGCGAATTTCGGCCGCCGGTCGCGTGTCTCGGGCGCGAAACGGTCCGGATCGAACCGCGTCGGGTCATCCCAGTATCGCGGGTTCTGGTGCATCACGTGAGGGCTGACCATTACGTTGGTGCCGGCCGGGACCGGGTACCCGAGGATGATGTCGTCCTCGATGGCTGTCCGTGATGTCGTCCAGGCCGGTGGGTAGAGGCGCATCGCTTCCTCGATCACCTGGCGCAGATAGGTTTGCTCGCGCAGCTGACCATCGGTTGGCAATTCGTCGCCACAAATCTCGGCAATTTCGGCCCTGACGCGCGCGGTCATCTCGGGATGCTGCGCCAGTGAATAGAGAGTCCAGACCGTGGCGTTGGCCGTGCTTTCGTGACCGGTGACCAAAAGAGTTGTCACCTCGTCACGCAGCTGCGTGTCGGACATGCCCTCGCCGGTTTCGCCGTCGCGGGCGTCGAGGAGCATGCCGAGCAGGTCGGCCATCGGCTCTTCGGTTTGTCGTCGGCGCTCGATGATTCCGTAGACGATATCGTCGAAAATCCGGCGTGCGGCTTTGTGGCGCCAGTAGAGCGGCGACACTGGCGTGCCGTGCAGGTCGGGGATCGCCCAGAAACGTTTTTCCGCGATTTCCAGCATGGCATCCACGGCGTCCGCGACCCCCCGGGTTCGGCCTGCGATATCCGAACTGAACAGGGACTCCAGTACGATTTCAATCGAGAGGTCGGTGATCTCCGATGACAGGTCAAAGGCCGCGTCGGGCCCGTGCACGTGCAGCCGGGACACATGTGCGCGCGCTTTGTCGCGCATGGTTTCACCGATCCGTTCAAGGCTTTGCTTGTGGAATGCCGGGTTCATGAGTTGGCGCTGCTTGCGCCAGAAATCACCTTCGCTGACGACGATCCCATCACCGAATGTGGGGCGCAGCTTGTCGTAGAAGGTGCTCTTTCGATAGTTCCGCCAGTTCGATACGAACAGATGTTCGAAGGCGTCGGGGCTGTTCAACACATACACAGTCTCGGATCCGACCCGCAGGGTTGCGATGCCGTCATAGTCGGCGGCAAGTGCGCTGAAAAAACCTAGTGGATCTCGTTTGACCTGGGGTGCGCAGCCAAGCAGAGGCAGACCCCTAGGGCCCTCCGGGTTCGGGGCGGCGTTCGGAAATTCGAGTGCTGCGACAGACATATCCGGCCTCTCAATTTCCGTTGCGGATGGACGCGAGCGATATCGCCAGCGTCAGACAGGCCGTCAGGTCTTCGCGATCATGGCGGCGCGCATGCTTGCGCAATTCCAGAAGGTTCTGGCGCAGCGCTGTCATGGAGATGGTGGGTTTTTGAACTGCGCCGGTGATGCTTCGCACCCCGGTATCTGTTGGCGTATCAAGCCTATCCATTGCTGAGCTCCTCGATTGTCGTGTTGGTGGCGGGGGCGGGCAGGATTTCCGGGACGACCTGCTCGCGCGAGAGGCGACTTTCAATGCGCGCGCGATTTTCCGGGCTGATTTCAGCCCATCCGGCGACGGCGCTTGAATTTTCCATGCGCACATGGGGCCCGAAATGCTGGGTCTCGAGACCGGCACGCTGGAGGATTCGATCGAAGCGAATGTCCGATGCCGCGACGATCCGGCGAATGCCATACCGCTCGGCAAAGTCGAAAAGTTCGATCAGCATGTCGCCGACAACCCGGCCGATGGCACCGAGCGAGACATAGTCGCGCAGCTCCGGATCGATCGCGAAACGGCTGATCTCCCAGCAGTCTTCGCTCTCGGGTGCGGCGTGTCCGTGCAACAGATGCGCGAAGATGTCTTTCAGCATGTAGGGCCCGACTGTCGGCAGTAACCGCCAGCAACCAATGACGTCACCGACCGGATTGCGGCAGATGAGGTAGACCGGATTGAGTCGGTCATAGATGTCGCGCTCGCGACCGTCCGGTGTCAGCGAGGTCCATTTCAGGCGCTCGCTGAACACGGCATGCCGCAGCCGGTACATGTCGTCGATGAGTGATTTTTCGGAGGGACCGGCGGTCGCGCCGGACAAAAGCAAACTATCCATAACTCCCGGTGCGCCCTTTGCCGTGTGAAACGGCCGACATAAGGGCGCACTTGGAGTTCAAAGTTACCTATCAGAATTGATAGGTGACGGTACGATAGTCTTCTGTCAGTGGGTGATCGGACTAAATGACGCCGCGGTCCTTGAAGGCGAACATTTTCGCGACCGCGTGGGTCTTGTTGTAGACTCCGAGCTTTTCTTTGGCCGACTTGATATGGAAGTTCACCGTCGCTTCCGAGATGGCAAGAATCTGCGAGATATCCCAACTGGATTTACCTTCGGCGGTCCAGAACAGGACGTCGATCTCCCGGCTCGTCAGCTCCACGGGTGCTTCCGGCTCGACGGGGCCGAGCATCGTGCGGGCCAGAGAATGGAAGCGCAGCGCAAACAGGTGAATCATCGCGTCATCTGATTCGACGTTTGTCTTTGCCTGCTTGGGTGTTTCGTCATGGGACAGGCTAAGGACTGCAAATTCTCCGCCCGGTCCGTGTACCGGCACGATCAGGCCGTCACGCAGGCCTGAATCTGCCGCGTCGGTGATGATTTTCTTTTGCTTCGCATTCATCTCATTGCGGCGAATGATATTGGTCCAGCGGTCGGGCAGTAGATTGTAGAGCGCAAACAACATGACAGGGTCATGGTCGTAGTAGCGCTTTTCGGAATATTCGCTCTGCCAGTCGGTCGGGAGGTTGGTGAGCCGAAATGGTCGCTCGCGGGGATCGAAACTGGTGACCCGGCGCCCGACGACGACACGCCCGGAAATATATGTGAAGTAGCGATAGCCCGCCGCGGTGCAGAAACTCTCCAGCGTCTGGCGAAGTTCGGCGACATTGCTGATGTCGGGAAGCTGGAGCGCGCTGGTGTCGATCCCGGACAAATCAATTCCCCATCGTGGCCCGGTCACGGCAGACAACAACTTAAACGGGCGAATACGGATGTTAAGTGCAACGCAACGATACCGCAACGCGCGGTATCAAGGGGCGTTGTTTCACACGCGTTCGGCTTTGCTCAAATAAGCCCCAGCGCGCGCATGCTGGCGTGTCGTCCCCGCGCAATGATGACGTGATCATGCAACGCCACGCCAAGACTTTGTCCCGCCGCCTCGACGGCGCGGGTGATCTCGATGTCGGCATTGCTCGGCGTGGGGTCGCCCGATGGATGATTGTGGACCATCACCAGCGCGCTCGCATTGAGTTCGAGTGCACGCTTGATGACTTCGCGCGGATAGACAGACGTCTGATCGACGGTGCCGGCGCTTTGTTGTTCGGCGGCGATCAAGCCATTCTTGCGGTCCAGAAACAGCACATGAAAGCTCTCACGCGGCCGGTGCCCGATGGCCGCGCGGCAGTACTCCAGAACCTTGTCCCAGGAATCGAGAATTTCGCGTTTCTGCAGATCCTCGCGGGCCTGGCGGATGCCGGCCTGATGCACGGCCTTCACCAGACCGGCCACGGCAGGGCCGGCGCCCTCCACCTGGATGATGTTCGCGCGATCGGCCGCCAGTACGCTGGCCAGGCTGCCAAACCGTGCAATCAGACGTTTGGCCAGCGGCTTGGTGTCGCGTCGGGGGATGGCGTTGAACAGGATGAGTTCGAGGAGTTCATAATCCGGCATCGACGCGCCGTCGTCGGCGGCAAACCGCGCGCGTAGGCGGGCGCGGTGGTCTTGCTGGTTTTCGAGCGCGGCCATGGGTTCGCAGGCGTCAGTCGTAAGGCGGCTTGTCCCAGCCCTTGGGCGAGTGGGTGAAGATTTCGAAACCGTCGGCAGTGACGCCAATCGAATGCTCGAACTGCGCCGACAAAGAGCGATCCTTGGTGACGGCGGTCCATCCGTCGCCCAGGATTTTCACATCAAACCGGCCGACATTGACCATCGGCTCGATCGTGAAGAACATGCCTTCGCGCAATTCGGGCCCGGTGCCGGGCTGGCCGAAATGCAGAATCGACGGGGCGTCGTGGAACACCTGTCCAAGCCCATGCCCGCAAAAGTCGCGCACCACGGAGAACCGCTCGGCTTCGACGAACACCTGTATGGCGTGGCCGATATCGCCAACGGTGGCGCCCGGGCGGACGACATTGATTCCTTCCCAGAGAGCCTGATGGGTGATCTCGACCAGCCGCTCGGCGAGGCGTTTGACCTTGCCGACGTTGTACATCCGGCTCGTGTCGCCATGCCAGCCATCGAGAATAACCGTGACGTCGATATTGACGATGTCGCCGTCACCCAGGCGTTTCTCGCCCGGTATGCCGTGACAGACGACGTGGTTCACCGATGTGCAGATCGATTTCGGAAAGCCACGGTAGCCGAGCGGGGCAGGGATCGCTCCATGGTCGAGAATGAATTCGTGGCAAAGGCGGTCGAGTTCTTCGGTCGTGACGCCGGGCACCACATGTGGGGTCACATGGTCCAGTGTCTCGGCGGCAAGTTTTCCGGCCCGGCGCATGCCTTCAAAGGCATCGGCGTCGTGAATGCGGATGCGGCGCGATTCGGAATCGGGTGAGGCGGATAGCGTGTCGTTCATCTTGTGCTTCGGCTGCCAAAGGGTGGATTGAATTCAAATGTCGATCGGCAATGGCCGGGTGATTTCGATGCTTTCGGGCGAAACGTCGCACGCATAGCAGATTGCCTCAACCCCTCGACGCCGGGCATCCGCGAAGGCGGCGGCATAGTCCGGATCGATGTCATCGGCCAGTCGAAAATGGTCGCAATCACCGCGCTGGACCACATAAACCATGACGGCACGCGCGCCGGCGTCGACGGCGTTTGCGAGCTCGCGCAGATGTTTCGCGCCGCGCTTGGTCACGCTGTCGGGGAATTCCGCAGCACCGCTGGCGTCCGTCTCGTCACGCTTCAGGTGCACATTCTTGATCTCGACATAGCAGTCCGGCCGACCCGGGTCTTCGAGCAGGATATCGATGCGGGAATTCTCGCCATAGCGCACCTCGCGGCGGAGACTGTCATAGCCGGTGAGTTCGGCGATGCGGCCGGCCGTGATCGCCTCTTCGACCAGCGAGTTAGGCAAGGCGGTGTTGATTCCCACATGGTGGGTGCCGACCCGGATGATCTCCCAGGTGTATTTGAGCTTGCGGTCCGGGTTGCGGGCGGGGGAGATCCAGACATCGGAGCCCGGTTCCTTGAGGCCGAGCATGGCGCCCGGGTTGGGGCAATGCGCGGTGATCTCGACGGGCGTGGCGTCATCGCCATCGATCTCGATGTCGGACAGAAAGCGCTTGTATCGCTGGGTCAGGCGGCCGGGGATGAGCGGGTCGGGAAACTTCATGATGGCGGCAAACTATGAAGCCCATTCGCGATGATCAAGCCATCCTGTTTTTTGACTGTCGTTTGGGTGCATGATAGTTCGTCAAACCCGTCGGATTTGGAATAACGCCCATGAAACCTGTACTGCCCTTGATGTTCGTCCTTGCCCTCGCGGCTTGCGGTGGCACGAGCGCGGCATGGGTCAAGGAAGGTGCCGGCCCGGACCAGGTGCGCGCCGATCAGGCGGCTTGCCGCACCCAGGCGGAGGGTGCGATCGGGCGCAGCGAAAGCTTCACCCGCGACATCCGCAGCTCCACGCGCGGCGGTCGTGAAGACACGCGAGCCATCGTGTCGGAATCCCGCGACCGGAAAGCGGCCCGCTCTTTCGAGCGGGTCTTCGATCGGTGCATGGTTGCGCGCGGCTATGTGCACCCGAAAACCTGAGTTCGCGACACAGACACCAACACATTAGGTAGCAAGAGATTATGAGCGACCCCCAACGCGTGACCGCAGCGGTACTGATCATCGGCAACGAGATACTCTCGGGCCGGACGAAGGATGCCAATCTTGCGTTCCTGGGTACGGAACTCAATTTGCTGGGTATTCAGCTCCTTGAGGCACGAGTCGTGGCGGATATCGAGGTCGAGATTATCGAGGCGCTCGATGCCTGCCGGGCGAAATACGACTATGTTTTCACGACGGGGGGCATTGGCCCGACCCATGACGACATCACCTCGGCCTGCGTCGCCAAGGCGTTCGGCCAGAAACTGATCCGCCACCCCGAAGCCGAGCGTCTCCTGCGCGAGCGGATGACCCAGATGGGCGTCGAGGCGACCGAGGCACGGCTGAAGATGGCCGAAACGCCGGAATTTGCCGAACTGGTCGACAACCCGGTCAGCGGCGCGCCGGGCTTCAGGGTTGAGAATGTCTACGTCATGGCGGGCATTCCGCGGATCATGCAGGCGATGTTCGAGGGGGCGAAAGGCCAGCTCAAGCGCGGCGTGACACTGATATCAGTGACCGTCGGCAGCTTCGTGCCCGAGGGCCAGATCGCCACCGAATTGTCGCTGTTGCAGGACGCCTATCCGGATCTCGATATCGGAAGTTATCCGTTCTTCTTCGACGGCAAGCCCGGTTCCAACCTGGTGCTGCGCGGGCCCGATCAGGCGCGCCTCGATGAGGCCGCAGGCCGGCTTGGGGATCTGATCCGGAACCTCGGCCAGGAGCCGGTCGAGGGCGGCATCGAGGTGCCCAAGACCGACGACTAGGGTCTCACAGCCCGTCAATCAGGGTTGCCAGAAGGCAGTCCACAGCAGCACGCCGACCCCGGCAAGGGCGAACCAGATCACCGCATTCTGCAGCGCGGCCTTTCGGTCGCGCAGGATGAAAATGATCGTCGGGATCAGAATCACCAGCGCGCCAATCAGCGCAATCAGGCGTGCAATGTCGAAACCATCCATGCGGCGAGACCCATTGGCGTTTGGCGGTGAGGCGTGTCGTTCGCTACAAGTATAGGCGAATGCGGGCGTGGTGAAATTGGTAAACACAAGGGACTTAAAATCCCTCGGCCTCACGGCTTTGCCGGTTCAAGTCCGGCCGCCCGCACCAATTATCGGAGACCGCGATACGCGCGTCCCTTGCCGTAGCTTCGCTCGGCCCTTTCTCCCTGACCAAACCGTCTCTGGCCAATCATCCAGCCTGTTTCGACTCGGCATGTCGGTTCCTGGTCGATTCTGCGCGTAAAATGATTGCCGGCGCAGTGTTGCCGGGAATTGACCGTCCTGTGGGGCATATGTCCGGATCATGCCGCCAGGCCGGGCTCACCTTCAACTGCGCCGACCAAACTGGCGCCAGACCAAATCTCGAGAATAAAAAAATCTTATATAAGACCCGGTCGTGGCTTGACTGATCTTGAGCATTATCACAGAATTTTTACCGACAGGCCGAGTGGGGTATTGGGGCAATCATCCCGAGTTTCCTTGTGTGGATGGCGCTGTCGGCAGCCGGTTTTGCGGCTGTGCGGAATGGAAAACGTAAAACGAGCCGGGAAGAAAATCCCGACCATCAGGAAAATGTCAGCACGAGAGGAAACAAAATGACGAAACAGCATAAGAAACATGGCGGCAAGATTCTCGCCGCGGGCCTGGGCCTTCTGACGGCTGTCGCCGCGTTCGGCACCGCCAGCGCCCAAAGCTACCCCGACAAACCCATCACCTTCATTGTGCCCTATTCCCCCGGTGGCGGGTCCGATCAGCAGGCGCGTAGGCTCCAGCCGGGCCTCGAGAAAGCGCTCGGCGTCGATGTCCGGATCGTTTACAAGACCGGCGGCGGTGGCGCGGTCGGCTTCAACGAGCTGTGGCGCTCGAAGGCGGATGGCTACACGATCAGCAATGTGGTCGTGCCGAACGTCGTCATTTCAGCCAAGGGCAAGGACGTGGGCTTCAAGCCGGGTGAGTTCGCCTATATCGGCATGACGGTGCGCTCCGTCGGCGCGCTCATGGTGCCGAAGGGCAGCAAGTACGGCTCGCTGTCTGAATTCGTTAGTGCGGCCAAGGCCAACCCGGGCAAGCTGACTGTTGCAGGTGTCGGCAGCACGGGTGAGCGGAACTTCGGCGAGCTCGCCAAGATTCTGGGTATCGAGACCACCTACGTGCCGGTTTCCGGCGGTGTCGGCAAAATGATGCCGATGTTGCTGGGCAAGCATGTCGATGCGGGCATGACGGCGTCCAACCACGCCGTGAAGAACAAAGCCACGGTGGATACGCTGGTCATCGCCGGCCCCAATTCCACCGCCGCGCTTCCCGGCGTGCCGAGCGAGCCCCGATGGACCTACACCACGACGTGGGGAATCATGGCGCCTCCGGGCACCCCGGCTGATCGTGTCGCGAAGCTCAACGACGCGCTCTATAAGGCGACGGCTGCCCCCAATGTTGTCGAGATTGTGAACAGTCTCGGGTTGGTGCAGATGCGCCAGACGCCGGCTGAGGCCAAGGCCTACGTCGACGCGGCAATCAAGAAGTTCGCAAACTAGCGGCTTCCTGGGCTTCGGGCTGTCCCTGCATTCCCCGTTGGGTGCCGGGGCAGCCTGTTCGCTTTTTGTCAGGACCACGTCTTTCTACCGGCCACGGGCCGGATAACGAATACATACATGAACAAAATGATGGGGATTCCGCGGTGATCGAAGGTCTCATGCAGACGCTCACCTGGTCGGTCATGTTCTGGCTGACGGTCGGGGTCATGATCGGCATGGTGGTGGGCACCCTCCCGGGCCTTACCGCGACGATGGGAACGGCTCTGCTGGTGCCGTTTACGTTCGCGCTGCCGACGGAAGCCGGCATCGCCATGTTGGGCGGCCTGTATGTTTGCGCGATGTTCTCGGATGCGATTCCCGCGGTGCTCGTCAACACGCCGGGCACGCCGGCGGCGATGGCAACGGCATTCGACGGACATCCAATGGTCCACAAGGGCCGCGGCCAGGAAGCAATCGTCGCCGCCTGTTTCAGCTCGGCGATCGGCACATTGTTCGGTGCCGCCGCATATCTTCTGCTCGCCTGGCCGCTGATCGCCATCGCGCTGAAATTCGGCCCGCCCGAGTTCTTCTGGCTGGGCATCTTCGCCCTCACCATCATCGGCAGCCTGGCCGGTGACTCGATCCTCAAGGGGCTTGCCGGCGGCGCCATCGGCCTGCTGATCAGCAGTATCGGGATCAGCCATGGCAACGAGATCGCGCGCTTTACCTATGGCGTACCCGAGCTGCGCGGCGGCCTGTCGCTCGTCGCCGGCCTGATCGGCATCTTTGCCATTCCCCAGGTGCTGGCGATGGTCGCCGATCTCCGCAAGAAGGAGTTCATCGCCGAGTACAAACCGGTGCGCGGGCAGACCATGCAGACCATCGGCAGGGTTCTCGCGCATCCGTTCCATGTGATCCGCTCGGCGGTGATCGGCGCCTTCATCGGCATCCTGCCCGGTGCCGGCAGCCCCATCGCGGCGCTGGTGTCCTACAATGAGGCCGTGCGCTGGGCCAAGGACAAGAGCCAGTTCGGCAAGGGCGATCTGCGGGGCGTCACCGCGTCGGAGATCGCCAACAATGCCGCGGCTCCCGCAGCGATGATTCCGCTTGTCACGCTGGGCGTCCCGGGGTCTTCGCCGGCCGCCGTCATCGCCGGCGCACTCATGCTCCGCGGCCTCAATCCCGGGCCCGAGCTGTTCCAGAGCGACGGATCCCTGGTCTTTTCCTTCGGCTGGTCGCTCCTGTTTGCCGGCATCGTGACCTTCATCCTGGGGAGCCTGTTCGCCCCGCTGCTGGTCAAGATCATCCGCATTCCCCTGCGGCTTCTGGCGCCCCTGATCATGCTGCTGGCGATCATCGGGGCCTACGCGATCCGGAACAATATCTTCGATGTCTACATCATGCTGGCCCTGGGGGTTTTCGTGTTCCTGATCCGGCGTCTGGGCTTCCATCCCGGTCCGATCGGGCTCGGCCTGATCCTTGGACCGATCATTGAGCCGTCGCTCGTCCAGGCGATGTACATCTCCGATGCCACGTCGGTCTGGAATGTGTTCTTCACCGGCACGATCAACATTATCCTGATTTCCTTGAGTGTGCTCTCCCTCGTCCTCGTGGTGTGGACCCGCCACCGGGACCGGATGATGGCGCGCGAAGGAATTGCGACCAACGTCTCGCCGGGCAAACCGGATGGACCGGAGTAGGGCTATGAACATGAAAAGACTCGCAGACCGCGACCTCCTGACGTCTCTCATGCTGTTCGGCGTCAGCGCTCTTTTCTCTGTTGGCTCCAGTTCGGATCCGAAGGATTGGGCGTTCCCGCTGCTGGCGAACTACGTCACCCTGGGCATCGCGATCATTTTCCTCGCGAAGTTCGTCTTTGCGGCGGCGATGAAACAACAGCCCGATCTCATTGAGATGACCGCGAATGACCGGACGTCGACCTTGGATGTGGTCGTGTTCATGCTGGTCGTGCTCGCTTTTCTGTTCACCATGTTCGGGCTCGGATTCTGGCCGTCGAGCCTGCTCATGTTGATCCTGACATCGCTCTACCTGACCCAGGAGCGCACGACCCGGAACATCCGGATGGCGATCATCGTGCCGATTTGTATCAGCATCATGGCGTTTCTGATCTTCACCCAGGTCTTCTATGTGCCGTTCCCGGAAGCTGGCTGGTTCACGAGCTAGTGCAGACGGGATTCCCGGCCGACGTTGCAGGAGGATGAATTATGTTGGCGTTTGATTTGCGGGACGAGCAGGCGTTCGATCCCACCAAGCATGTTGAGAAAATTCTTGGCGAGGTCGGCGACGGCGACGTTACCGTTGCTTGCTGGGAACCCGGGCAGGTGAGCCCGAACCACTGCCACCCCCACGCATCGGAAATATACTTCTGCTTCGAGGGTGGCGGCGTCATGAAAACGCCGGACAGGACGGTTGAAATCAAGCCGGGCGGGTTCGTTGTCCACCCGCCGGGCGAGGTGCACGAATACACAAACGGGCCCGAGCGCACGCTGTTGTTCCGGGTGCGATACGGCGGCGACAAGCTGTCGCGCCACGTCGACTGGCCGACCAATGCGAACTGGACGCAGAAGCCGGAGGACACCGCGTATTTCGAGAAGAACCCGGTCGGTTAAGGGCAGACACGCCCGCACGATTAACGCCCTCGGCCGCGCGGCCTTGCCGACTCAGGCCCGGCTGCCCGCGCCATCATCCCGCCGGGCTAAAACGCGCCACCAATATGGACAGTGTCACGACGGCGAAAAGCATCGACACCAGGGTCGCTGCAGAGGTTTGATTGACGTAGGTGCCATAGGTGGACGCCACGAGATAGACGCTCACGCCGAGGGGTGTGGCGGCGGCAATGATGGCGATGTTGCGCCACTCGGCCGGGATATCCGGGAACGCCGACATGAAAACGAAAACCAACAGGGGATAGAGCAGCAACTTGACCGCCGCCATGAAACTGGTTTCCCGCAGGCGTTCGCTGAAGGAAAGCCCGGCCAGAGACGCGCCGATCGCAAAAAGCGCACAGGGGGACCGTTGCACCCTGAACCAGATTCACGAGACCGTTCAGGACAGCGGGAATTTTCACTCCCATCATCGCCGCAGCGACGCCGAGCAGGATGGACGGCACGATCGGATTGAAAAAGACCGCCCGGAGTGCTGTCCCGGAAACGGCGATGAGACTGCTGCGCTCCTGGCTATGGATTTCCAGCAGCACGATCGCCAGGGGCACGATGAAGGCCATTTCGACGGTGATCAGGAGCGCGATCGGCAGGACGGAGGCCTCTCCGTAGAGCGCGAAACCGATGGGGATGGTCATGAAAACGGTATGGCCAAACGAAACTGCCAAACCCTGAACGGCCTGCTCGGCGACGCTACATTTGAAGATCCATCTGGCGACCGCATAGCCGACCGCAAACGACATGAGCCCCGCCAGGAGATATGCCAGAACGTAGTCCCCACGTAGTTGTTCGGCGACGGGGGCGTTGGCCAGATTGCGGAACAGGAGCAGCGGGAGGCAGAAGTAAAAGACGAAGGTCGTGAAGGCCTTAATGCTTTCCTTGCCCATGATCCCGCGCTTGGCGGAGATGTAGCCGGCCAGAATGACGACGAAGATCGGGATCGTAACCGTAAGCACCAGAATCATGATCGTTCCATTCTTCCAACGGTAAGCCGATTTTCCATATGGGCACCAAACCGGTCCGACCCTAAATTTCGCCCGGGGCGCGTTCCATGTGGCCAACCAACGCATCGGTCAATCCGGCCGGGAATCGGCGTGCTTCGCTACGGTGGGGTGGTGTTCACCAATATGCCGGCCCGTATCCGCTCATGCGCAATTTTGACGTCATTATCATCGGTGCCGGGGCGGCGGGCCTTATGTGTGCGGCGGAAGCCAACAAGCGCGGGCGCCGCGTGCTTGTGCTGGAACGCGCGGCCAACGTCGCGCAGAAAATCCGCATCTCCGGCGGGGGGCGCGCCAATTTCACCAATTTGTACGCCACACCCGACGACTATCTATCCGACAATCCGCGTTTTTGCGTTTCCGCACTATCGCGTTACACCCAGCAAGATTTCATCGGTCTGGTCGAACGCCACCGTGTCGCCTGGCACGAGCGCGACCATGGCCAGCTGTTCTGCGACGGCTCGGCACAGCAAATCATCGACCTGCTACTCGCCGAAGCAAGCGGCGTGACGATCGAAACGGCGGTCAATATTTCGCGGGTTGCGAATAACGGCGGGCGTTTTACGGTCGAGACCGATCGTGGCGCGTTTGCCGGGGACGCCCTCGTCATCGCGACCGGCGGCCCATCGATACCGAAAATGGGGGCGAGCCGTTTTGGCTATGACATCGCCCGGCAGTTCGGCCTGAACGTGATCGACCCCCGGCCCGGCCTGGTGCCCCTGACCTTCGATGCGGACACCCTGGCGAAGATCGAGGGCCTGTCCGGGGTGTCCCTGGACGCCACGGTCACGCTGGGCAAGGTGCGCTTTACCGAGGCCCTGCTGTTCACCCATCGGGGGCTGAGCGGCCCGTCGATCCTGCAAATATCGTCCTACTGGCACGACGGCGATGCGATCACGATCGATTTGCTGCCGGGGACCGATCTGTTCGCGCACCTGAAGACCGCCAGGGGTGCGCAGCCGAAAACGGAGATGCAGACGGCGCTGGCGCACCTGATTCCCAAGCGCCTGGCGCAGAGACTGGTTGTTTGGGCCGATTGTGGTGGCCGGTTGGCTGACATCTCGGACAAATCTCTGCGCCGCCTGGCGGATCAGGTCAACGCCTGGCGGGTTACGCCCAACGGCTCGGAAGGAAACCGCACGGCGGAGGTCACCGTTGGCGGCGTCGATACCAGGGCGCTGTCGTCGAAGACCATGGAAGCCAACGCGGTTCCCGGTCTTTATTTCATCGGCGAGGCGGTCGACGTCACCGGCCATCTGGGCGGCTTCAACTTCCAATGGGCCTGGGCGTCGGGCCACGCCTGCGGGCAGGTGGTGTAGGCGCCTTCCTGTTTGCCGACGCGCGTTCGCACGGGCGTTTCGGCCTGCTCAGGCCGCTTCGCCCTCCGCCGCGGCGCCTGCGCGTTCGTTGAGGTCGTCGAAATCATCGGGCCAGTTGTCGGCCAGCCAGCGCAGATAGGTTTTGATGTTTGCCGGGTCGATATTGACGGTTCCCCGGATTTTGTCGACCTCGGACTGGTTCTCGATGGTCAGCTTCAGGGAGTCATTGAAGCGGTTGATCATGTTGAACATGGAGCAGATGAGCGTCAGTTCGACAATCTCGGCTTCGCTGTACACCGCCGTCACGCGCGCATAGACGTCGTCGCGGGAAGCCGCGGTGTTCTTGGTCATATGCTCGGCCCACTCGATCGCGGCGCGCTCGCGTGCATCGAACAGGTCCGACGTCAGATAATCATCAGACGATATGGCGATCACCTGATCATGGGTGATGCCGGCGGCCTCACCGAGCGCGGTGTTGTGCGCATAGCAATACTCACAGCCATTGATGTGGCTGGTCTTGATAATGACCATTTCCTTGATCTTGCCCGACATGCGCACGCCCGGCCATTCGCGCTGATTGGCGGCCTGAAACGGCAGGAACAGCATCGCCAGATAAGGTGCGTGGGCCATCGTGCGATAGGCGTTCGGCACCCGGCCGACCAGACCTGTGACGGCCTCGTAGAAATGTTTCAGCTCATCGGGAGCATTCTCGGGGTTGATAACCGGTACTCTCGCCATTACGCATTCTCCTGTGTCTTGATCCTCGGCTGAACCGATCCTAACCCAGATTCTCCGTGAGGAGCGGCGTCACTTCACGTTTGTAACCGGCCAAAGCTTCTGTGATCCGGAAGCGGGTGGGGAAGGGGAATGAGATGTGCTTTTGCACCAGCGCATCGCGCACATATTTTTCAATCGGCATGCCCTGAATCACACCCATGCCGCCGAACAGCTCTATGCCTTCCTCGGTCAGCCGTTGGACGGCGGTGCCGGTGAAGGCGGTGGCCATCATCTCGTAGGGCTGCCAGTCGGCGCTGCCGTCTTCGAACGCCTCGGGATGGTCTTTGGCCCAGGCCGCCGTCCAGATCAGCCGTCGCGCCGCCTCGAGGTTGGTTGCCATGTCGGCGAGAAAAAGCCCGGCAGCCTGATGTTGAATGATCGGCTTGCCGCCGGCGATCCGCTCTTGTGTATATGCCAGGGTCGCCTCAAGCGCCGCCCGGCCGAGGCCCAGCGTGATCGCCGCGATCGTCACATGGGTGCCCATATCCGAGCGCGGTGGGGCCGGTGCCAGGATGCGCCCCGGCGGCACGCGGACATTGTCGTAGAAGATTTCCGCGTTGTCGCCGACACGCCGGCCGATCTTCGACATCGGATGTCGCGTGAGCCCCTCCGAATCTCCCTCGACGAGGAACGCCTTGGGGCCGTCGGGGGTCTGCGCCATCGTGACGATCAGCTTGGCGAGATACCCGACGGTCTGGAAGTTCTTGACGCCGTTGATCAGCCAGGATCCGTCCGGTTGCTCTTCGGCGCGGGTTCGGAACACCACGTCGGACGGGGTCTCTGTAAAATAGTCGAAGCCGAAATCTGTATCAGGCTCGTGAATGGCCACGGTGGTGAAATAGGTGTCGTCTTCGAGAAAGCGCGGCAGGAAATACGCCCGCTGCTCATCGTTCATGCGTATTTCGAACCAGTCGCGCACGCGGCGCGCCGTCAGCATGAAGTAATAGGCCGTGCCGATGTCCCCCGCCGCCAGTTCTTCGGCGACGATGCAGGCGGTCAGATGATCGGACGCACCCGCACCACCATTCTCTTCCTGTAGCACGAAGGAACGGAAGCCGAGCTGCGAGCCCTTCTTCAACACATCCCAGGGGATGCGGTCTTCCCAGTTGGGTTTGGCGTCGAGATCGAGGGCGATCGGTTTGATCTCGTTCTGGGCGAAGTCGCGCGCCATCTGCTGGAACGCACGTTGTTCCTCATTCAGTCGGATATCAAACATGGTCAATCCTCTTCGTTGGCCGTCCCCCAGAGCTGGGTTACCGTAACAACCACTGGAACCGGGGCTCTATCGATCATTCGAACGTCTCATTTCGTGAGCGTGTTCGAATATGCCGAGATCCGCCTGACAACGGTCTCGCGAAGGACTATTTTCAAGCAGCGACGCAACTACCTGTCCACAAGCTGGAGCGACCACGCCATGCCCACGATCGATATTCACACCCACATGTTCGGCGATGGCTGGCTCGGCATGATCAAGAAACATGGCGCGCCGGCATACGAAATCGCGGACATGGAAGACCGCCGCAACTATCTGGTCGAATATGGCACCCCGGCCTGCGCGCTCGAGGTCGAGGCGTTCGACTATGACAAGCGGGTCGAGATGATGGACCGGCTGGGCATCGATATCTCCATCGTCTCGTTGACGTCGCCCAACGTGCATTTCGGTGACGAGGCGATCAGCGTTGCCACCGCGCGCCTGGCTAACGATGAGATGGCGGCCGGGCAGACGGCCTATCCCGACCGCATCCGCTGGTTTGCCTCTCTGCCGTGGGAATATCCCGACGCCGCACTGGCCGAGCTCGAGCGCTGTATCGAACTCGGTGCCGTGGGGGTCATGTGCGTTGCCCATATAGGCAAGCGCCACCTGATCGACCCGCTGTTCGCGCCTGTCTGGGAGGCCCTGCACAAGCGCGCGTTCCCGGTGCTCGTGCACCCGACGGCCCCCCTGGGCGCCAAGGACGTCAACTATGGCCATGAGCGGATATTGATGCCGGCGGCCGGTTTCATGTACGACACCACGATCGCCCTGGCGCGGATGGCCATCGATGGCTTCTTCGAGCGCTATTCGGACATCAAGATTATCGCCAGCCATGGCGGCGGCTACATCCCGTTCGTGAACGGGCGCGTGGACATGTTCTTCGGCGTCGAGACGCTGGCGAAGTTCGATATCCCGAAACTGCCCAGCGACTATTTCAGCCAGATTTACTATGACGCCATCGTTTATGACCCGGCGGCGCTGCAGTTGGTGATCGACATTGCCGGGCCCGAGAAGGTGATGTTCGGCACGGACCTGCCGATGCCGGCGGATGTGCCCAAGCTCTATGATCTCGTGGACAGCCGCCCCGCCGGTGAGATCGCTGCGATTCGCGGTGATAACGCGGTGCGCGTGTTCGGCCTCTAGAACGTCACGACGGGGAGCAAACCATGACCGACCAGGAGTCCCCTGTGCGCTATCTCGCACCCGCTGGCGCGATCAAGCCGACGGGTACCTGGTCGCTGGCGAGCCGTGCCGGCGACCATGTCTTTGTGGCCGGCATGCGGGGCATCGATCCGGCAACCAATGAGCTGGTTGCGGGGGATGAAAACCGGATACGCCAGGCATTCGAGAACATGGCGCATATTGCGGCATCGGAAGGTGCCGGCCTTGGCGATGCCGTCCGGCTTACCGTCTATGTCACCGACATGGACCGTTACCGGCCCATCGTGAACAAGGTCCAGGAGGAACTCTGGGCCGGCGGGCCTTATCCGCCGCGCACGATCCTTGAGGTCTCGGCTCTGAACCAGGACGATATATTCGAGGTCGAGGGCACATTTTACGCCCCTGCTTGAGTGCGCCGCTTGAACACGAAGACGAGCAGCAGCGCCGTCGTCAGACTGAGCCCGGTCGTCGTCATCTGTGCGATCCCGAACGGCAGGGTTGTGTCATGCGCGACGCTGGCGACGGTGAAGGTGATCAGGAATGCCCAGCCCATGTGAATGAACCCGCTGAGCGCCGAGGCGGCGCCGGCGTAGGAGGGTGAGACCGTGCTGAGCGCCTGTGAGTAGCAGCAGGCGAGCACCAGGCCGGTCCCCAGATTGGAGATGGCGAACGCGCCGAGCACGTGCAACGGCGTTATGTCCCCCGCACCGAGGCCGAGCCCGAAGGCCAACTGCAACAGCCCACCCCCGGCACTGGCAAACCCGCCTATCAGGACGATGTTGTCGATCGGGATCCACAGGGTCAGGCGCCCGGCAAGGAAACTGCCGACCATGTAAATCATGGGCATCAGCATGACGTAGAGACCATATATCGCCGGTGACACATCCATATGCACGATCAGAATGATCGGCGAGGCTGCCAGGAAAGCCTGCATGGCTCCACTCGCGAACGCGACGGTCAGGCTGTAGCCGACGAAGACCGGATTTCCGAACAATCTGAGATAGGTCACGATCTGTTCGCCGAGCCGCGCACTGCGGCGCTGGTTGGGCGGAAGCGTTTCCTCGAGAAAATGCAGGACGCCGAGTGCCGTAAACGCGCTGATCAGGCTGGTGAAATAGAATGTGGCGCGCCAGTCCAACCATGAGACGAGCTGGCCACCGATGAGAGGTGCTGCCGACGGGCCGACGGCCATCGCGATGGCAAGCGCGCTCATCGCGCGGGCCGCGGCGGCACCCTGCGCGGTGTCGCGGATAATGGCCCGGGCGACGACCATGGTCGCGCAGGCGCCGCTGGCCTGCAGAGCGCGTGCGGTCAGCAGCAATTCTATGTTGGGCGCCAAAGCGGCAGCGAGGCTGGCCAGACTGAACAGCCCGAGGCCGCCAATGATCACCCGCCGGCGTCCATGTGCGTCGGACAATGGTCCGACGACAAGCTGTGCGATCGCAAATGCGCTGAGATAAGCCGGCAGCATCATTTGCGCGGCCGAAAGGGTCGTGCGCAAATCCTCGGCGATACCGGGCAGGCCGGGCAGGAAGATCGTAGTGGCAAGCTGGCTCGCGAACATCATCGCGAACAGCAGCGGCATCGATGGCGCATGGGGCGCGGCTCTGGTCATGGCGCCGTCATCTGACTTGTCACGTTGCGTTCATAGGCTGGATGCCGTGCTGAAGAGCTGGAAGGTTATCTCCAAACCTGCGTGTTGTTCTCGCATTCTGGAAAGAAAAAGGGCGCCGGCTGCTGCCGACGCCCCTTTTAAATTCAGTATCGAAGTCGCTTACGGCGCGACCGAAACCTCGACGCGACGGTTCTTCGCCTCGGCGACACCATCTGCGGTGCGCTTGGAGAGGAACTCCTCGCCATAGCCGTTCATCTTCATGTTGTCGCGCGAAATACCGCGGATGCGGAGTGCGGCAGCGACAACTGCGGCCCGGCGCTTCGACAGCGTCTCGTTGCTGGCAGCGCTGCCGACCGTGTCGGTGTAACCGCTGACGACAACCTGAACCGGGCTGAAGTTGGCGGAATACTTGACGGCGTCAGTCAGAACGGCGTTCGCAGCGGCGTCGAGCTTGGCACCACCGGTCGGGAACAAGACGACGAACGTCTTGCCCTTCGGCGGCTTCGCCTTCTTGGCCGGTGCGGCGTCTGCCGAAGCGATTGCATTCTGCAGGGCCGGGATCAGACCATCGAGCTGGTCGCGACAAGCGGCGATGTGCGGCGGCTGGTTGTTCTCTTCCAGCTCCTGGGTCCAGCACTCGTAAGCAACCTGAGCGGCTGCCGCGAGCTGCGGTGCGCGAACGCGTGCGCCGCCGTCGAGGACTTGGTTGAGTTCTTCGCGCGCAGTCGCCACGTAGAAGGCATCAGCCTGGGGGAGATTGCGCGATGTAACTTCGGGCAGCGGCACGACTTTGGTCGGTGATGCAGCAGCCATGGACTGAAGTGCGAAATAGTCGGCGTCCTTGTAGTCGCCTTCCTTCTGCTCCGCCTGCGCAAGCCGCAGATATCCGGCCGCAAGTGCGTTATCGAATTCCGTGCTGTCCGGCGCGGTCATCTGCGCCTTGCCCAGTTCCTGCCCCGCACACGCTGTCAGTGCGATCATTGCCGCTGCAGCGAGTAATGCCTTTTTGGTCATCCTAAGGATCCCCTTGTGAATTAACTCTTCCGGTCGATGTTGAGTTCCGCATCGCTGCGGTTCCCGCTCACATTCTCCCCCGACCGGATTCTCCCGATCGCGGCGATTTTACCAAAGTAAAATTTTATTCCAACCCGTACGTACCAAGATATGCAGATTTATGTTTTCTGCGATTCTTGGAGACATAGCATGAACAAACCGAGCGCTTCCGCCGAGAATCGCCACATATTGGCGCTTCTGTCGCCATTCCCGGTCTCCAGCGTGGCCGCTTTGGAGACAGGTCCGGAGACGGCAATGCATGTATGACCGGCATCGTCGCCGTACCTATTGCCCGTCGGGCCGGCCGCACCGGTCTCCGCGAGCCCCCATGTTGCGCCAAGGCGCTCGCGTATAGTCTGGGCCAAAAGTTGCGCAAAAGGCTCGCTGCTGGAGCGAATGCCGGCCATATCCGCGTCCGTAATGCCGGCCAATCCTTCGCGTGATTCACCTGTGTAGAGAACGCCGCCCCCGACAAAATAGGCTGAGGCACCGGGGACCGCGAGGAGCTGAGCGGACACAAGGCCACCGGCGGAGGTCTCGGCCACGGCGACGGTCTCGCCGCGCGCCATGAGGATATCGGCGATTGCGCTGGTGTGTTCGAGCAGGTCAGTCATGGTTTTTTCTCCATCTTGGCGCTGGGAATACGTATGTCGGTCAAGCGTAGCGACACAACAGCCGCGATGACCAGACCGGCACCGAGGATCTGCAGACTGCTCAACGCCTGGCCGAGGATCAGGAACCCGAAGGTCAGGCTCGCCACGGGTTCCACATTCATCGACATCGCAGCCGGTGCGGGGCCGGCGAGAGAGATCGCGATGAAGACCGTGACGATCGCGGCGGCGTAGGCGCTCGGTCCGATCAGGAAGCCTGTCCACCCTGCCAGCGTTTCGGGCAGGGCGAAGTCGCCGGCAATCCAGATGACGACGGCGAACACGATCGTGGCTGACAGCATCATGTGGAAGGTGATCGGCTGGGAATCACCATCGCCCACCAGCCGGTTGTTGAGAATGATCACGGTGGTCAAGCCCAGCGCGGCCATCGCGGCGAGGCCCACGCCCCTGAGATCAAGTGCTGCACCTTGGATGTCCAGCGCCAGGACGAGACCGAAAAATGCTACCAACAATGCGCCGACCGACAGGAATGTGGGCCGTTCCTGGCCGCTGACCCAGGTGTAAATGCTGGTGAGCAGGGGGAAGGTATACAAAATCAGGATGGCGAGGGCGACGGGGATGAACTGGATGGATGCCAGTGTGCCGTAGGAGTAGACCGCGAGCAGGCCGCCGATCGCGAAGGCCGCAAGCCGACGCCGCATCGGCATGTGCAGGCTCCGCCGATTCACGATGACGATGATGATCAGCACGAGAATGGCCGCAAGGGCCGAGCGCAGGGTCAGGAATGTCAGCGGGTTCGTGCCGCCTTCATAGGCGACCTTCGCGGCGGTGGAATTCGTGGCAAACCCGATTCCGGCGGCACCCGCCAGCGCGGCACCGAGCAACATGTTGGGACGTGACATCGTGTGCCGTTTCAGTGGACCATGGAGTCGCGACATTGGACACATCGGCCGCGTCGATCAACTTATCAGGGCCGATGGATGGTATCGCTATATGCAAAACGGGAGAGATCAGTGGCAGCGTTTGACGAGTTTGAAGACCATGATGCAGTGGGCCTGGCGACCCTGATCCGTGAAGGTACGGTCACTGCTGCCGAGGTTCTGGAGGCCGCGATTGACCGTTGCGAAGCTCGCAATCCGGCTCTCAACGCAGTCATTATGGAGTTATACGACCACGGCCGCGCGGCGGTTGCCGGCGATCTTCCCGACGGCCCGCTGGCGGGCGTCCCATATCTGATCAAGGATCTGGGGGCGACCCTGGCCGGTACGCCGACGACCGGCGGCAGCAAATTCATGGCCGATGTGGTGCCCGATGCTGACAGCGAAACCGTGACGCGCCTGAAATCGGCAGGCATGGCGATCTTCGGAAAAACCAATACATGTGAGTTCGGCATGTCGATCACCTGCGAACCGCAGCTCTATGGCCCGACGCGCAACCCGTGGGATGACGCGGTCACGCCGGGCGGCTCGTCGGGCGGGGCGGCATCTGCGGTTGCCGCGCGCATTCTGCCGGCGGCCCATGCCAGCGATGGATTCGGCTCGATCCGCGTGCCGGCGTCCTGTTGTGGTCTGGTCGGAATGAAGCCCACGCGAGGCCGCAACAGTTTCTCACCTGGTCTGGGCGAGCGCATGGGTGGGATCGTCGCCGAACATACCGTCTCGATAACGGTGCGTGACCACGCCGCGATCCTCGATGCGACCGCCGGCCCGGCGCCGGGTGATCCCTATTTTGCGCCGCCGCCGGTGCGTCCATTCCTCGAAGAGGTCGGGGCAGATCCCGGGAAACTGCGCATCGGTTTCAGCTATGGCGGGGCCACGGGTGCGCGCACCGACGGCGAGCACACGCGTGTACTCGACGAAACTCTGTCGGTGCTGGAGGGGCTCGGCCATGACGTGGTCGAGGCGGACCCGCCGATCGATAATGGTGAGATGCAGGAGATTTTCCGCATCCTGATGGCATCAAACGCGGCCCAGACGATCCGTTTGCATCCCACCAAGGGCCGCTTACCCGAACCGGGCGAAGTCGAGAATGTTGTGGCCGCCACCGCTGAAAAGGGCGAGAGCGTCACCGGTTATGACGTGTTCCTGGCGCAGGGCCGGATGCATCAGGCAGGGCGACGCATGGCCGCCTACCATGACGATTATGACGTGTTGCTGACCCCGGGGCTCGGTCATATGCCGCCGAAGCTGGGCTGGCTCGACATGATGATGGACGACGCCGACGAATATTGGGATCGCGTCGCCGCGTTCTCACCGTTTACCGTCTGGTTCAACCTGACCGGTCAACCAGCGATCAGCCTGCCGGTCGGAACGACGGAGGAAGGCTTCCCTGTCTCGGTGCAGGCCGTCGGGCGTTTTGCCGACGAGGCAACCTTGTTCCAGCTGTCGGCGCAGCTTGAAGTCGCGATGCCGTGGCGTGACCGGAAACCCCCAGGGCTTCCCGCCGTCTGAATGTCCTAAACGTAGCCAGGTGCGGCGGCGAAGGGGTGGGCCTTTTCGTAGGCCCGCGCGGCGCGCAGAACCAGCGCGTCTTCCCAGTGGCGACCAACCAGCTGGAACGCGACAGGAAGGCGCTCGCTGCCCAGCCCGCACGGTACCGAGCAGGCGGGCTGCATGGTCAGGTTGAACGGATAGGTGAATGGGCACCAATCGACCCACTGGTCCATGTCGCGCCCGTCGGGAACATTTTTGCCCGCTTCGATCGCTTCCAGCGGCATCTGCGGGGTCAGCAGCAGGTCATAAGTCTCGTGGAAGCGCGCCATCCGGTTGCCGAGTTCGACCCGCGCGGCGTGTGCGCCGACCAGATCAGTGACGCTCAATTTGCGGCCTTCCTCAGCGATTGCCACAAGTCCGGGGTCCATCAGCTCGCGTTTGTCGGCGGGGATCTGGTCTACCAGCCAGGCATCTGCGGCAGCCCAGATTACTTCGATGATCGGCCGGACCGGCGGGATGTCCGGATCGACTTCCTCGACGATGGCGCCGAGATCGCTGAGGATCTTGGCGGCGGCGGCGACGGCGGCGGCCACGTCGTCGTCGGCCCAGCCGTTTTCGCCCAGCGTCGGGCTGTAGGCGATGCGGACCCCTTCGATGCCGGCGTCGAGCGCGTTCAGGTAATTTTCATTCTGGGCCGATGCGGGCGCGGCCATGGAATCACGTGAGTCCGGGCTCGCCAGCACATTCAGCATTAACGCCGCGTCGGTGACGGTGCGGGTCATCGGGCCCATGTTGGCCAGATTGCCGATATGGCCGGGCAGGGGGTAGTTGGGCACCAGCCCGAAGGTCGGCTTGTGGCCGAAGATGCCGGCGAAGGCCGCGGGGATCCGAATCGAGCCAGCCGCGTCGGAACCCTGATGCAGCGGTCCCATGAAAGATGCACAGGCCGATGACGCGCCTCCTGAGGAACCGCCGGGTGTGCGCTCCGGGTTCCACGGATTGCGGGTGATCCCGGTCAGCGGATTGTCGGTCACACCCTTCCAGCCGAACTCGGGTGTGGTGGTTTTCCCGGTCAGGACGGCCCCGGCCTCGCGCAGGCGGGCCGTTGCCGGGGCATCCTCGTCCTGTGGCGCATCCGGGTTGCTGGTGCGTGATCCGCGCATGGTGGGCCAGCCCTTTGTCAGCGTCAGGTCCTTGATCGTGACAGGGATGCCGTCGATGGCGGACAGCGGTTCGCCCTTTTGCCACCGCGTTTCGGAATCGCGCGCGGTGGCGAGCGCGGAGTCCGCGTCGATCAGGCAGAAGCAGTTCAGGGTCGGATTGTGAGCCTCGATCTGGTCGAGCACGGCCCGTGTCGTGTCGACCGGTGAGGCCTCCCCGCTGGCATACAGATCGCTAAGTTGTGTGGCGGTCAGCGCCGCAAGATTGTCAGTCATCGATAGTCCCCTGGTCACGCAGCATCACGAGGGTGTCGTCGAGCGCGCGCTTGAAGCGCGCGATCATCTCCGCGATCTCGTCCTTGTTGATGATCAGCGGCGGGCAGAAGGATATCGTGTCGCCGATCGCGCGAACGATCAGCCCGTGCTCCTCGGCCCGCTGATTGCAATGGTCGCCGACACCGAGTGCCGGATCGAAAGCCTCGCCGGTCTTCTTGTCGCGAACGAGCTCTACACCTGCGACGAGCCCCTTGCCGCGCACCTCGCCGACCAGTGGGTGTTCGAGCAACGCTTCGAGCCCACCCATGAAATGTGGTTCCATCGCCCGCACATGGCCGACGATGTCTTCGTCTTCATAGATCCGGAGCGTTTCGCGGGCGACCGCCGCCGCTACCGGATGGCCGGAATAGGTGAAGCTCAGTCCGAACACACCGACCCGGTCACTTTCCTCGGCGATCACATCGAACACCCGGGCGTTCACCATCAGTGCAGAGATGGGGATGTAGGCGCTCGACAGGCCCTTGGCGCAGACCAGCATGTCGGGCTTGAGGCCCATCGTGGTGCTGCCGAACATATTTCCGGTACGACCGAAGGCCGTGATCACCTCGTCGGCGATCAACAGCATGTCATGCTTGCGGATCACCGCCTGGACTTTGTCGTAATAGGTCGGCGGCGGCACGATCACGCCGCCCGAGCCCATGACCGGCTCGGTGAAGAACGCGCCCACTGTGTCCGGGCCCTCGGCCTCGATCAGTGCATCGAGTTCGTCGGCGAGGCGGGTGGCAAAGTCTTCCTCATTCTCGCCCGGCTGGGCGTAGCGATAGTGATGCGGTGGGGTGACGTGCAGGAAGCCATCGAGCGGCAATCCGAAAGATGCATGATTGTAATACAGGCCCGACAGGCTCGCCGCGGCGATCGTGTTGCCGTGATAGGCGCGCTGATGGGCGATGATCTTGCGCTTCTCGGGCTTGCCCATCGCGTGCCAGTAGTACCAGACGATCCGGGCGGCGCTGTCATTGCCCTCGGATCCCGAGTTCGCGAACCAGATTTTCGACATCGGCACGGGCGCGATTTCCAGCAGCTTCTCCGCCAGGTCGATCACCGGCGAATGGCTCTTGTGATTCGTCAGATGATAGTAGGGCAGGCGGGTCATCTGGTCGGCGGCGGCCTTGACCAGCCGGTCCTGACCGTAGCCCAGCGAGATGCACCAGAGGCCGGCCATGCCCTCGATATATTTCTTGCCGTGAATGTCGGTGACCCACACGCCCTTGCCCTCCTCGATGACGACCGGACCCTTGTCCAGATGCGTCTTCAGATTGGTAAGCGGGTGGATGACCGATGCGGCATCGCGCGCTTCGGGTGAATTCGGGTGCGGGGCGGTATCGTCAGGCATTGTGTTCTCCAGACTGGGCTACTCGGCCGCGTCTTTCAGGCCGTCATCGACTTCGACATTCTCGGCCTTGATCTCGTAGCCCGCGGAACGCGCCTGCATCTCGATCAATGCCGCGAAATCATCCTCGCCATGACCGGCCCCGATCAGGGATTGGACAAGCTCACGGGTCAGGGTCGTTACCGGCATCGGCACTTCCAGATCATGTGCTTCGGCCAGCGCCAGATCGAGATCCTTGCGCAGCATCTTCGAGGTGTGGGTCGCCGTGTAATCCAAATTCACGAGGGCCGGGGCCTTGTAGTTGGTGAAGATTGAGGACATCGCGCTGTTGTTGAAATAGTTGAGGAAGGCATGGCGTTCGATGCCGCCCTTCTCGCAAAGCACGGTGATCTCGGCCAGGCATTGGGCGACAACACCAAGCATCACGTTATGCGCCAATTTCGCGAGACGCGAGGAATCGCCTTCGCCGATGTAGGTCTCGGCGCGCCCGAGTGTGGCAATATAGGGACGTGCGATATCGTAGGCTTCGCGCGGGCCGGAAACGCCCAGTGTGGCCTTGCCCGCAGCCACCGCATGACCGTTGCCGCTGATCGGCGTGGCCAGGAACATGACACCCTTGGCCTCGCAGGCCGCGCGCATGTCCTTGGATGTTTCGATCGATATTGTCGAGCTGTCGCTGATGATCTTCGGCAGGGAGCCACCGGACAGAACGCCGTCGGGCCCGGTGATCATTTCCCGGATTGCTGTGTCGTCGGTGACGATCGTGAAGACGATCTCCCGGTCTGCCAGGTCAGATGGTTTGGCGACCACCGCGACACCCAGCGGTTCTGCCTTCGCGGCGGTGCGGTTGTAGACTTTGACGTCCGCGCCGGCTGCAATGAGGAGGCCCGCCATCGGGTAGCCCATCTTGCCGGTGCCGATCCAGCCGACCGTATGTGATTTCAGGTTGTCGCCAGACATTATTCTCTCTCCTGTAGGAACGCAGTTTGATTGGAAGAATAACAGGCCCCGCGCTATACCGCCCCGACTTTATAACGAACGGTTCGCTTCGCGTACGGGATTGCCATGCCAGATGAACCCATCAATCCGCCCCCGACCTCTTTCGTCGAATGGAGCGATGACACGCGTGCGGCGAACCTTCGTGAAACGCTTGCCGCGTCGCCCGATCCCGGCGCGCTCTGGGTGTTTGCCGCCGGCTCGCTGATCTGGGATCCGCGCTTCGATCCCGACGAAACCCGCATCGCCACGCTCGCCGATTATCGCCGGGCATTCAGTTTCTGGACCATTCGGGCGCGCGGCTCCTTCGAGCGCCCCGGCCTCGGCCTGGCGTTGGAGCCGGACGGCACGTGCGAGGGCGTGGTGTTTCGTGTGCCCGAGGCGGGCCGCGAAGACATTCTCGATGCCCTGTGGCGGCGCGAGATGGCCGGCGGGGTTTATGTGCCGACCTGGGCAGCGGCTGACACAGGGGCAGGCAAGGTCTGGGCGCTGGGTTTTGTTGCGAACCGGGACCATCAAAACTATGCCGGGCAACTGCCGGTCGAGATGTCGGCGCGGATTATCGCGACGGCATTGGGAACGCGCGGCACCTGCCATGAATATCTGTCGCTGCTGGTCGACGCGCTGGAGCGGCACGGCATTGAGGACCACGAGACATTCGATCTGCATCGACGCGTGCAACTAGAGCTGGCAGACCTAACATGACCAAATTACCCAGAGAACTCGCCGCCGCCGACCGCAACCGCGATGCCGTGTTCGCGGTACTGCGTGAGGTCTTGCCGAGTAGCGGGACGATCCTTGAAATCGCCAGCGGTGGCGGCCAGCATGCGGCGCATTTTGCTGCTGGCCTCCCGGGCATCGTATGGCAACCGAGTGATGCCAACCCGGATCGGGTGGCGTTGATGGTTGAGCGGTTCGAGGATCTCGGGCTTTCGAATCTCCGCGCACCCGTGCTGCTTGATGTGGGCGCAGACGTCTGGCCATTTGAAGACCCGCCATGTGATCCGCCGGTGACCGGCATCGTGAATGTGAACATGATCCAGGTCGCCCCCTGGTCCATCTGCCAGGCCTTGTTCGCCGGCGCAGCGCGCCTGATGCCGGATGGTGGTGTGCTTTATCTCTATGGTCCGTTTATGCGCGATGGCGTCCACATGTCGGAGGGGAATGCCGAATTTGATCAGTCGCTTCGCGCACGGAACCCCGAATGGGGATTGCGCGATCTATCGGACGTATGCGACGCGGCGGCGCAGGCCGGACTGAAGCTGGACCGGGTCGTCGAGATGCCGGTAAACAATCTTTCTGTGGTGTTTCGCGCGCAAGCCTAGAAAGATGGCCTCGCCCAAGGAGAATATGATGACCGTCGAGAAGCTGCAGAATGCCTATTACGTGACCGGGGACATGGACCGGGCCATCGCGTTTTATCGCGACACACTGGGGCTCGACCTCATGTTCCAGGACGGCGGTAAATGGGCTCAGCTCAAGGCGGGCGGCGCGAACTTCGCGTTGAGCTCCGCCGAAGAGGCGCCCGATGGAGCGGTCGGCGCGACGGTCGTGTTCGAGGTGCCCGATGCCGCCGCCGCGGGTGCGGCGATCGCCTCGGCGGGTGGTGAAATTCTCGGCGAACGCGACATGGGCGACCACGGCAAGACGCTCACGTTTCGCGATCCCGACGGAAATCTTGTGCAGCTTTTCCAGCGCGCATCCTGACAACAGCCAGTTCAATCGAGAGTCCAAGGAGAGAGTTATGGAGACCAAGGCATTCCGCATCTACAAATTTGGCGGCACGGGTGAGATGAAATGGGAAACCGTCGAGGTCCCCAAGCCGGGACGCGGCGAGGTCCTGTTGCGACATACCGTGGTCGGGCTCAATTTGGCCGATACCTATCGACGCACGGGGCTCTACCCGATGCCGCTGCCCAACGGCATGGGCAATGAAGCGGTCGGCGTGGTCGAGGCGGTTGGCCCCGGCGTGCGTGCCCTGAAAGTGGGCGATCGGGTCGGCTATATCGGCGGCCAGACGTTCGATGCCTATTCGAAGCGTCGCGTGGCCAAGGTGGCGAGCCTGATCCCGCTGCCGAAGTTCATCAACGACCGGACCGCGGCGGCCGCGTTGCTCAAGGGCATCACCGCGCAGTATCTCCTGCGCGACGCCTACCGCGTGAAGCGGGGCGACACGATCCTCGTGCATGCTGCTGCCGGCGGCGTCGGTCTCATCATGTGCCAGTGGGCCAAGGCCATCGGGGCGACGGTGATCGGCACCGTCAGCACCGCGGAAAAGGCGAAGATTGCCAAGCGCAACGGCTGCCATCACCCCATCGTGGTCAAGCGCAAGGGGCCGAAATTCGCCAAAAAGGTGCGCGAACTGACCAACGGCGAGGGCGTGCACTGCGTCTATGATTCCGTCGGCAAGGAAACCTGGGAGGAATCCCTGGCCTCCGTGCGCCTGCGCGGCTCGGTCATCAATTTCGGCAGCGCATCGGGCAATCCGCCGCTGACGAACATTGCCGCCACCGGGCCGATGGGCTCGCCCTACATCGCGCGTTGCGCGCTGGTGAACTACACGACCAGCCGCAAGGAAACGATGGCGCGTGCGGATGATCTGTTTGCCGCGATCAAGAAGGGGCACGTCAAAATCCGCGTGAACCAGCGTTATGCCCTGAAGGACGCACCCAAGGCGCATCGCGATATCGAGGGACGCCGGACCACCGGACAGACAATCCTGATTCCCTAACCCAAATTGCGTGAGGGAATCAGGATCACCTGGACGGACAAAAAGTTCGCCGACATTAACGGCCGCCGCATGGCCTAGACGGGAGCCCAATGGAATTTGGTTTTGCGGGACTGGTCCTGGTCGCCGTCATCTTTGCGTTTGCCGGGTTGGTGAAGGGCGTCATCGGTTTTGGCTTGCCGAGCATATCCATGGGCTTGCTGAGTGTCCTGATCCTGCCGGACATGGCGGCGGCGATCCTGATCATCCCGACCTTTCTGACCAATGTCTGGCAAGCGTTTGTCGGCCCCCACACTTTGGTTGTGCTTCGCCGTTTGTGGCCGATGTTCGCCGGGGTTTTTATTGGCACAATCGCGACCGCGGGCATCATTACGGGTGCAAATCCGGGTCTGGCAGCGTTGCCAGTCGGCGGCATACTTCTTGTCTATGGGGTGCTTGGTCTTTCGGGAGTTCGGTTCCGGGTGCAGAGACGTTCCGAGGCCGTGGCCGGTCCGGCGATCGGGCTGATGACGGGGCTGATTAATGGCGCGACGGCGATCTTCGTTCTGCCCGGGGCGCCCTATCTGCAGGCGACGGACCTGGAGAAAGGCGAACTTATTCAGGCGCTTGGCTTCGTTGCCCTGTTCGCCTCAACGGCGCTGGCGCTGGGATTTGGCCTGAACCGGAGTGTCAACACCGGACTGTGGCCGGCGGTGGTTGTCGCGCTGGCGGCCTCCATTGTGGGAATGACGGCGGGCCAGACTATTCGTGGTCGGCTGTCGGTGGCTGTCTTCCAGCGTTGGGTGCTCGTCGGCCTCGCCGCACTTGGTGCCTTGATGATCCTGAGGTCGCTCGTCTAGCGGACGACTTTCAAACCGCCGCCTACCAGTCGTTGCGCAACAGGCGCAGGCGCAAGAACACATCCTCGTCGGTCGGGTTGTCGGGCAGGTCTGAGAATTTCGCCTTGATGGCGGCGATGACGCCGGCGCTGTCGAGGCGCATGAAGGTGTTCACTTTCCGTTCCGTACCCAGCGTGGTGACCAGTGCGGCGTCCGGGTCCTGGCCTTCGACGTCGGCCAGAAGCGCCTTCGCGTCGGCATTGTCGGGCTCGCGGTCGAGGGTGAATTGCAGATTGTTCGCGATGTAATCATGGCCGGGATAGATCCGGGTTGCGTCGGGCAGCTTGGAGATTTTATCCCGGAAGGTCGCATACAGCACATTCGGGTCACCGGTGTGGCAGTGGCCGACCCCGGCATTGAACACCGTGTCGCCGCACAAAAGATGCGGTTCGTCATTATGGCCGAACAGCGAGATATGGATTGGCGTATGGCCCGGCGTCTCGATGACTTCGAGGTCGACCGTCTTGCCGAGTTTCACTCGGTCGCCCTCGCGCACGCCCTCGTCGATCCCGGGGATGCGGTTGCCGGCATTATAGGGGCCGATCAGCTTGGCGCCGGTCGCCGCGATCATCTCGTCGTTGCCCGCGATATGGTCGGCATGCTCGTGGGTGTTGAAGACCCGGGTGATGTTCCAGCCCTTGTCTTTCGCGACCGCGAGGCATTTGTCCGGTTCGATCGGATCGATCGCAACGGCTTCACCCGTCTCCGAACACGCGACCATATAAAAGAAGTTGCGGCCCGAGTTTCCGGTCCAGATCTGTTCGACGATCATGTCTCTACCCCGTGATGTGTCCTGTTGGCGTCAACATACGCTGCCTGTGTTCCGACCGCTAGGTTCGGGCACGCTTCGTTCAGTCGATCAGGCCGCGCGCGCGCATGAGCTTGAAGAGAAACGGCACCAGCATCACCACGACGGTGATGCGCACGATATGGTGAGTGGCGACAAACGCGGTGTCGACATTCAGCGCCAGCGCCACGAGGCTCATTTCCGTCAATCCACCGGGTGAGAAGGCGAGCACGATCGATGCAAATGGAATCCCGGTCAGCGCATTCAGCCCGACAGCGAAGATGCCGGAGATCGTCAGCAATATGATCGTCGCGATTCCGCCGAGCCGCAACACGCGCCCCAGGTCACGGTAAGTCAGGCCCGCGAAGCGCGCACCGACCGAGGCGCCGAGAAAGATCTGCGCAAGTGCGACGACGATCACCGGGGGCGAGGCCTGGGTCAGACCGATCAAATGCACCGCCGCGCTCGCGACCATAGGGCCGGTCAGGTGCGGTGCGGGCAAGCGCAGAAAACGCGCGGCATAGAGCCCGACGACGGCGCTGCCGGCCAGGATCACCACGTCAATGATCGTGAAGGGCGCACCGTCGCCGGAGAAAGTGCGCAGCCCGGGCTCGAAGTCCTCGATCAGGCGAAACAGGAACGGCAGGATCATCACCACGAGGAAGATGCGGGTTGTGTGCGCGACGCTGACCTGGCGCTCGTCGCCGCCCATCGCGCCGGTCAGCGTGACCATTTCGTTCAGCCCGCCGGGCACGCCGGAGAAGAATGCGGTCTTGGGTTCGAATCCGGCCAGGCGGAAGTAAAAATAACCCACTACCGTGCTGAGCAGCACGTATCCCGCCAGGGAGATGAGGGTGATCGGCCAGAGTGCGGCGCGGTCGAGAATTTCCGGTGAGAAGGCGCTGCCGAGAAGCACGCCCAGCACGATGATCATCAGTGTACGCAGCCGGACGTCCATATTCGTCTCGACGCGCATCAGCGTTACCGACCCGGTGGCCATCATGGCGCCCAACATCCAGGGCAGCGGCAAATTGAGGGCGTTGAAAATTGCGCCGCCGACAAAGGCGATCAAGACCGTCCGCGCAAACACTGGCAGATCGCACCGCTTCAGACGCCGTACGGGCAGGATCTCCGGTGATTTGTCTGCGTCAGCCATCGATGCGCCCATCGAATTTGTGCCGGCGACCGAGGCGAGCCGCGGTCTGCCCGGCCGCCAGCCGGCGGGATGGCATGATCAGGACGCAATCGTCATAGGGCGTGCGGATATATCTCGCGCCGTCACGCGCAATGATGGTGCCCCGGTCGGCGATCACCTCCATGCCGACAAATGAGTCCGTGAACTGTGCGTCGTCGTTTTGCGGCACAAAGCTCTCGGTTACTTCGATCCAGTGTTCGGGCGTGTTGTCGGGGAGCAGGTAATCGGCCGTTTGTGCCCGGGACGCCATGCCGAGCGTCAACAGAAAGCGATAGGCGGTGTCGATGGCCATTGTCGCCGTTGCGGTTCGCCAGTGCTGACCGCATTCGGCGAGCACGGACTTCTGCGGTTGGCCCGGCGCATTGAACGGGCCGGAGTCCCGCAGGCGTGTGCCGTTGGGGTGGCCGGAATCGCACACAATGACCGCAGGGCTCGAGAGACTGTTTGCAAAATCTCGCCCTTTGGCACTCGGTCCGGCGAGCAGGAGGGCGGGGCTGTCCGACTGCATCGAGTGCAGATCCAGCAACAGATCGACGGTTTCGAAGAGCGGTCGGAGAGTGCGCACACGCGCGCACTCGACATTGCTGCGCCCGTATTCGGTTTCCTTGGCCCAAAGTCGGTTCATGTCTTCGTCGATATACCGCGACGCATTCGGGTTTTCAGGATCGAACTGCTCGAAGGCAGCCACATTGGCGAAGACCAGAGAAAGCGTCCCGATCGTCGGCTTTATGTTGCCACGCAGGATGTGGTCCAGCGCCAGGGCGCCCGATATCTCGTTGCCATGCATGAGCGCCACGATCGCCGCGTGGGGGCCGGGGCGACCGCTATCGAAGCTGGTCACATAGGGGATGCCGATGTTTCCCGCACGGTAGGCCGTAATATCCGGTGGCTCGAGTTCCACCCTCTCGGCGTTGCCGGCGTGCATCGAAGCGCGGCCGGCGGTCGTCACGGTGCGAACTGTTCCTTGAGGATACGCTCCTCGAGGTTGGTCTCGGGGTCGAACAGGATTTCGAAACTGCGGGTCCGGTCCTCCCGGATGATGACCTCGACGACGTTGCGCACTTCGAAATCATCGGCCGTCGCACTCACCGGCCGCTTGCCGGCTTCGAGGATGCGAAAGACGACATCGGCGTCATGGGGCAGCAATGCGCCGCGCCAGCGCCGCGGGCGAAAGGCGCTGATGGGGGTAAGGGCCAGGATCTCTGCGCTCAGTGGGATGATCGGACCATGTGCGGAGAGATTATAGGCGGTGCTGCCTGCCGGCGTGGAGACCAGCGCGCCGTCGCAGATCAATTCGGGCATGCGCACGACGCCGTCGACCAGGATCTCCAGCTTGGCGGCCTGATAGGTCTCACGCAGCAGGGAGACTTCATTGATCGCCACTGATTCCTGGGTGCTGCCGTCGAGTGTCTTGGCAATCATCTGGAGCGGATACAGCGTCACGGCCTGAGAGCTTTTCAGGCGGTTGGGCAGATCCTCGGGCCGGAATTCGTTCATCAGGAACCCGACCGAGCCGCGGTTGAGGCCGAAGACGGGCACGCCGCTGTCGATAAACCGGCGCAGGGTCTGCAGCATGAAACCGTCACCGCCCAGCGCGACGACCACATCGGCATCTTCCGGCGCGACACAGTCATACATGGCAGTGAGATTCTTCAGCGCATCCTGCGCGGCGTCAAAATTCGCGGCGACGAAGGCGATGCGCTCGGCTGTCACTTTGGGGGCGTTGTCGGATGCTGCTTGGGACACGATCTCGCACGCGGGTACAGGGCTTGGCCGCCAGGCCGGGAAATTGGAGTATATCGTAGGGATATGGTGACAAACCAGCCGTTGTCACGGTACCGGTGTGACGCCAGAGTGTGACGCCAGAGTGTGGCGCCGCGAGGTTCCGCTCTCAGAGGTCGTCCCAGTTGCTTAAGGACTATTGCGTATGAAGCTCAATCGCCTGCTGGCCATGACGTTGATCGCTGGATTGGCGTGGCTCTCTCTCGGGGCGTCCGCCATCGCTCAATCCGCGGATCGTCATGTCGGATATTATTATCCCGCACCAGCGACGAGCGAGATCTACGACGCGCGTGTTCCCGTTCTGCCCGGGAGCGACCGCAAGCGCCGCATCGGTTTCGTCACCGTCATGACAAACGAAATGCTGAAAAACCCCTATCCGCCGCAGTTCGCAATCTTTGCCAAGGGCGCGGAGGCCGAGAAACTGATCATCACGGGCCTGAACGCGAACAGCTATGACACGTTGTTTCGCGCGCGTGGCCTGTTCGCGATCCTGACAGCTGTCGCGCGCGGCACGCCGTTCTTCCAGGAACAGCCCGAAGCCGACCGCTTCACATTCTTCGACCTCGCGAAACTGCTCGGGTTCAGCCAGGTCACCTATACCGATGGCGCGTCATTCGCGCACCAGATCCAGCTCCGGTGAGGCGCGGCTAGGCGCCGAACGACTTCAGGGTGCGCGCGACGTTGCGGTGGTTGCCTTGGATTGCGTAATCATAAGCCGACTTGCCGTTGCCATCCTTCATGTTCGCGCGTGCACCAGATTCAATCAGGAGCCGCACGATCGTATCGTGACCGTTCCAGGCTGCCCGCATCAGGGGTGTGAGTCCGTCGCGGTCGATCACGTTCGGGCGCGCGCCGGCTTCGACCAGCTTTTTGACGATGTCACTGTGGCCATTGCTTGCGGCCCAGGACACGGCCGTGCGGCCGTCATAGTCGGTGACGTTGAAATCGGCCCCAAGCTCCACGAGGAGGTCGACAACTTCGGTGCGTCCGCGCCAGGCGGCGTTGATCACCGCGGTGCGGCCGGATGTGTCATTGCCTTCGAGGTCCGCGCCGCGCGATAGCAATTCGGCGATCTTCGCCGTGTTGCCGGCGGCCGCCGCGTCGAGCAGTTCATCGCGCAGGCCGGCGCCAGCCGATCCGCGGGCGCGCGGTTTCGCCACCGCGTCGAGCAGGCGCTTGTATTGCCGCGCGAGGCGGCGGGAAGTGGCGATCTCTTGCGGTGCCATCTGGCGTTCGAGCACGGGCAGGATTTCATTTGCCTCATCGCTGCCTTGTGCGGCCGCCAGATCGAAGAAGACGTGGGACTGGATCTTGTCCTGGGGCACGATCCGTCCATCTGCGAACAATGCACCGAGCATGAGCTGGGCTTCCGCATCGCCCCGTTCGGCGGCATTGCGAAGCAGTTCAATCAGTTTATCGGGGTCGCTCCCATCCACGAGGCCGAGCACATAGCGCTTCGCGAGTTTGGTCTGCGCTGCCGCCAAGCCGGCGTCCGCCGCCTTTTCAAGAATTTCATTGGTACGCTGTTCGCCAGGGTCCGGTGCGCCACCAATTGTGTCGAAGGGGCTGGGGTCGGAAAGCGCGCGCGCGAGTTCGTCATCGTCACCGGCGATCGTTGCAAATATCCTGGCGAGAGGATTGTCTTTGCCGTCGCGCAGGGCGGGGCGATCGAATTCGTTTACCTCCGGCGCTTGGAAGACTTCACCCGGTTGTAGAGCGGCGATCTCTGTGCCTGCGATATCGGAATCCTCGGTTATTTCCGCACGCTCCAGCGCACTTTCCGGCGCACCATCCCGCACTTCGTCGGCACGGCGCGCGAGTTGACGGGCGTCGGGCAATCCCTCCGCAATCTTGACCTGGTTTTGCGCCGTATCGTTGTTCTGGCCGATAAGGCCGTCTTCCTGTTCTGTAACGCCGGCAAGCTTTGAGCCGATACGCGCCAATGAGGTGCCGACTTCTTCGGGGTCCTGGAGTTGCTGATGATCTTTGAGTTGCGGCGCTGGTGTTAGGGCGCCGGCAATGCCTTTCAGTGGTACGGCGACTGTGATCTGAGGCTGGGCGGTGGCGTCGAGGGGGACGGGTTCGTCCTTCGGCGCCACATCCGGGCCGGCATCGGGCAGCCCGGGTTGCCCCGTGGCGGCCTGAACGGCGGTCGTTTTCTCGGACGTTTCCGCTATGCCAGACGCGATATCGTTCTGATTGATCGCCGCGGTTGTCTTCGTCGGCGCCAGGCTGTTGTCGTCTGCGATGGGCAGCGAGTCGGGCAGGCTGCCTTCAACTTCGTCCTTTACCGCGGCGGTGCCGCTTGTTGGCGAAACTTCGCCGATCTCGGGGGCGGTCGCCTGTGTGGGATCGATCGTACTTTCGCGGCCTTCGGCGCTCTCGCCGTCTTCGGGAGCGTCTGGGGCGCCGCCGCGTTCGGCCTCGAGAGGGACATCCGGCTCGCTCTGGTCCAGCGCGGCGAGCTGGGCGAGTGCCTCGCCTGCCGTGTCGACACCAATCGGTGCGGGTGTGTCGGTCGGGCCTGCCTGGCGTGCAGGGTCCGGCTCGACGGCCTCTTGGTCGGGCTCCGGCTCGGCACGAAGATTGACGAAAATGATAATCTCGCGCGTGGTCTCGCCGCTGTCTTCGGCGTCGCCGGTATCACCCTCGTCCTCGAGCTCACCTTCAAGGCTGGCTTCCTCGGCCTGATCTTCACCTTGTCCGGCGCCGCCGGCCGGCTCGTTAAGCAGCCGACGCTCATCAGGTGAACCCCGGCGGGTGTCCGTCTGGTTCGATTCTCCGGGCTCGTCGAATCCGAACTCACCGCTTGTGAGGCTGTCGATATCATCGTCGGGGTCGACGCCGGATGCCGTCTCGTCCTCGATTGTCTCACCGGGTGTGTCGGTGAGGGCGCCGATTGAGAATTTGCTCTGGAACTCGTTGCTCTCCTCATAGGAGAGGACGTCGCGCGTCGCACCCCGTCCGAACCGGTCACCGAAGGCCAACTCGATCGCCGGCAGGGTGCCCAAAGAGGCAGCCACAATAACGATGTGGACCAGGCCCGAGGTGCTGGCCGAGAAGTACATGTCAGAGCGCTGCCGCTGCTAGCCGCCCGTCACACTCATGTGACGGTCGACCGCCGGGGCGTTGTGGCGTCGATCGATGACGAAGTCATGGCCTTTCGGCTTGCGGCCGATGGCTTCATGGATCGCTTCTGTCAGCAATGCGTTATCGTCACTGGCCCGCAGCGGGGCACGCAGATCAGCAGCATCCTCCTGGCCGAGGCACATGAACAATGTGCCGGTGCAGGTCAGGCGCACCCGATTGCAGGATTCGCAGAAATTATGCGTGAGCGGGGTGATGAAGCCGAGCCGTTGTCCGGTCTCTGCCAGGTCAAAATAACGCGCCGGACCGCCGGTTGAGTGGTCGGACTCGGTCAGGGTCCATCGTTCCGAAAGGTTAGTCCTGACCATCGACAGCGGCAGATACTGATCGAGCCGCTGTTCACCAATCTCACCCATCGGCATGACTTCGATGAAGGTCAGATCGAAATCGCACTCGCCACACCAATTGATCAACCGATCAATTTCATCGTCGTTCACACCACGCAATGCCACCGTGTTGATCTTGATTGCCAGCCCCGCCTTGCGGGCGGCGGCGATGCCGTCGAGGACCTGGTCCAGATCGCCCCAGCGGGTGATGGCCTTGAACTTGTTCGGGTCGAGCGTGTCGAGCGAGATGTTGATCCGGCGCACGCCGGCATCGGCGAGTTCGTCTGCATAGCGCGCCAACTGGGTGCCGTTCGACGTTAGAGTCAGCTCGTCGAGCGCACCGCTGTCGAGGTGGCGGCCGAGGCGCCGGATGAGCCACATGATGTTCTTGCGGACGAGCGGTTCACCGCCGGTCAGGCGCAGTTTCCGAACACCCAGGTCGATAAATGCACTGCACATCCGGTCGAGCTCTTCCAGCGACAGAATTTCTGCCTTGGGCAGGAAGGTCATGTCCTCCGCCATGCAGTAGACGCAGCGAAGGTCGCACCTGTCGGTGACCGAGACCCGCAGATAGTCGATGGGCCGCGCAAACGGATCGATTAACGCCGGTTCGGATGGGACGGTATGGGATTTCGCGTTTTTAGACAGTTCAGTGCTCATGTTTGTGTATGTAGTGCATTTCGCGACCGGAATGTAGGGTGCGCACCGCGTCATTTCAGCAATGTTTGCGTTAAAGCGCATGATTCCGGTGTTTTTCGCGTCGTTTCAGCGGCAATCCTTAACGACATTGAAGCATGTTTCGTGCCATGCGGATCCGCAGCCGTGTTTAGCGCGGCGCAGACTGTGGTTTGGCACGAGGTGTCGGCACGTCGATCCCGCGCGCCACGCCCAGTGGGGGTGGCTGATCGGGGACGCTCGGTTTAACGCGGGGCCGTGGGCCTGCGATATCTGCCCAATCCACAACCGAACGCTGCGCCAAGGGCGCGTCACGTTCCAGCGCAGCGACATCCACTAGCGCCCCTGCTTCCTGATTGACCACCAGATGGGTCGCCCGGGCGCGTTTGAATGGCGCGCGGGAGGCGGCCGGCTCCTCAAGAATTCGCGCGACCAAATCGCCGAGCTGGACACCGATCCCGAAGGGCTCCACGACCATGGCCGCGAGCGCACCTCGGATCACACTGTCTTCATCGGTTGCCAGAAGAGGTAGCTTCCGGGATTCCGCTGCGGCGGCAAGCGCCTCGACAGGTGCGGCCGGCAACAGGTTTCGGTCCAGAAGGATGACGCTTGTTTGTGGGTCGAGCTCGGAGATTCTGTTGCTGACGGCGTTCTGCAACACCGAAACCGGCAACGGCATGATCGTCAGCCCCTGGCGTCTGGCGGCGGCGGTCAGGCGTTGCAAGCGCGCTTGCATGTTTCCGTCGATCGGATCGACCGGCACGGCGACGGTCTTGGTCGCCGGCGCGAGCTTCGCAATGAGCGAGAACTGCTCGATGTGGGTTTCTCCCGACACGATGCCGGTGACCGTCCGCCGGCGCCGGTCGCGTTTATAGGCTTCGGCGGTCTCGAGCGAGACCCCGGCAACCACGAGAGGCAGGCGTGAATTCGCCGCCACCGCAGCCTCGATCGACGGTGCGGTGATGGCAACCAGAACATCGGCACCACGGCGCACGAAGGCGCGGACCTGTTCTGTTGCGCGCGCGGTATCGGCGCCGGCATCGGCGACCTCGATCGTGATGCTGTCGCCGGGCCATCGGCCGTGTGTGGCCAGTTGGTCAAGCATGCCGTCGATGATGGCCTGGATATCTGCGTTGCTGGTGATGGTCGTCACCGCGACGAAGGGCATTTTTGATTCTGGCGGAGGGTTCTGAGCGTGGGCCTGCTCGACGCCGATCGAACCCGTGATCAGACCAATCGCGAGCGCGAACATCGCTGGTCTGAATATGATTGCCCGCGTGATCATAGCGACAGCGTGGCGTCCTGGTCGGGGTGCGTCAATCATGGGCAATCGGCGCTTTACCGGGCGGGTGTAAATGGCGGTGTCCCGTCAATCTCGAACCCGGCGATAAAGAATTGGCCGGCCGGGCCCGTGAGCCAGTCTACAAGCCGCGTCGCCGCACCCGCGGCGATATGGTCATGGCGTTCGGGATTGATCGGAATAACTGAGTAGAGATTGGCGAGGCCGGGGCCATCGGAGAACAGGATTTCGAGATCGCCGCGGTTCGAGAAGCTGTTCCAGGAACCGCTTTCGGTGAATGTATAGGCCGACAACGCGCTCGCCATGTTCAGTGTGGCGCCCATCCCCGAGCCGGTTTCCCGATACCAGGGGGCGCGATCGGTCCACGGGGACAGCTCCGCGACGGTCCAAAGGTTGCGCTCGGTGGCGTTGGTGCCGCTGCGGTCACCGCGCGAGATGAACGGGAACGGCCCGCCGGCGATTCGTGAAAGCGCGTCTGGGGCATGCGTCGCGGCGCGGACGCCGGCGGGATCGCCCGCCGGTCCGACGATCATGAATCGGCTCGTCATCACCGGGTGGCGGGCCAGGCCGTGGCCATCGGCGACGAACGCATTCTCCGCATCGGGGTGGTGGACCAGCACGACGTCGAAGTCGCCGCTGCGCCCGAGCTGCAGGATTGCCCCGGAGCCCCGCACGATGGCGCGAACCTCGATTCCTGTGTCGTCGTGAAATGCATCCAGCAGCGGGCCAAGCAGGCCTGAATTCTCCACCGACGTGGTCGTGCCGAGCAACAGCGCCCGGTCCCTGTCATCCGCAGACGCTGGTGATGCGAGCAATGCCGCCAGAAGGACCGGGACCGAGAGTATGCGCGTCAGGATACTCACCAGAGAAGTTCCCCAGCCACGAACGCGCGACCTTCTTCGGTCTTGGGCTGGCTGAAAAAGCTCTCCGCGTCGCCGCTCTCCAGCAGGTGGCCCTTGTGCAGGAACAGGATTTCATCTGCGATCCGCCGCGCTTGCGCCAGATCATGGGTGGCCATGACAATCTTGGTGCCGGCGGCGTTGAAGCCCTCGATCAGGGTCTCGACGGCGCGGGTCGCGGTCGGATCGAGGCTCGATGTCGGCTCGTCGAGAAACAACACCTCCGGTTCCGTCGCCCAGGCCCGGGCCAGGGCCAGCCGCTGCTGTTCGCCACCCGAAAGCACTCGCGCGGGCCGTCGCGCGACCTGAGACAGGCCTGCCAGTGCCAGTGCGGCATGGGCGCGCGGCAGCCGTTCGGCGCGTGGCACCCCATGTGCGGCAAGCGCGTGGGTGATGTTGCCGACCGCCGAGCGCCGCAGCATCACCGGATGCTGGAACAGCATGGCCTGCCGCCGGGCGGATTCTCGCCCCTTGAAGGCCCAATGGACCTCTCCCGATGTCGGCGTGAGAAGCCCGTGGCACAAGCGGAGCAGGAGGCTTTTCCCCGCACCGTTCGGGCCGAGCAGAACCGTGCGTCGTCCGGCCTGCAGGTTGAAGCTCACATCGTCGAGCAGGCACGTGCCGCCGGCCTCGAAGGCGAGGCGCTGTACCCGCAACGGGAGGATCGAAGCCGGACCGCTCATGCCATCATCCTCATGCCAGCGCCGCGCGTTTGTCGGCCGAGGTGTTGATGATTTGCACGGCCGCATTCACAGTAAGCGCCAGGAACAAAAGCACGATCCCGAGGCCGAGAGCGGTCGACAGATTGCCCTGGCTGGTCTCGAGCGCGATGGCGGTCGTCATGACCCGGGTCGCATGATCGATGTTCCCGCCGACGATCATGACCGCACCGACCTCGGCGATCGCCCGGCCGAACCCGGCCAGCACGACGGTGGTGAGGGAATAGCGCGCGTCCGCGATTAGGGTCACGAGCGTCGTGATCGGCCCGGCATCCAGCGACTTCAGATGCTCGCCATACTCGACCCAGAGATCGGCGACGATCTGCCGGGTCAGCGCGGCCACGATGGGCGTGACCAGGATCGTCTGGGCGATGATCATCGCGGCTGGCGTAAACAAAAGTCCCAGCACCCCGAGGGGCCCCGCGCGCGACAGGACGAGAAACACGATGAGCCCGACCACGACCGGCGGCAGACCCATGAAGGTGTTGAGCAACAGGATGACGAACCCGCGGCCGGGAAAACGTGTGAGCGCCACGATCGCACCCAGAGGAAACCCGATCAGGCAGGCCAGCGCGACGGCAGACAGGCTGACCCGCAGGGACAGCCCGACGATCGACAGGAAGTCGGGATCGAAGCTGATTAGCAGCGCGCCGGCTTCGGAAAAGGCTGTGACGAAGGTTTCCATGTGGTTTCTGTGTGAATCCGCTGACTTCTGTCTGGGACCTATTATCTATGCAGGACGGTGATGCATGTCCACTGAGGGCGTTTTAGTGATCCATACGGGCGGGTCTCAGA
>TARA_R110002110_G_scaffold405550_1_pt1 | contig 83228 bp, 69 predicted proteins | sample TARA_R110002110 | Tara Oceans TARA_R110002110 (sample SAMEA4397330) | marine metagenome | biome: Polar Biome; feature: [SRF] surface water layer (ENVO:00010504); material: water (ENVO:00002006), including particulate matter (ENVO:01000060) such as... | depth 5 m | reverse complement strand
ATGAAAAATCTGGAGACCGGAATTACACCACTTGACGGGACACTACCGGCGGGTGACCCCCGAAACTGCACGTCTCCTGCAACACTGGCGCCATCATGATTTCGCGGGCATCCGCCCCTTCTTTTGTCAGGTGGAGGCAGTCGAAACAGCGATCTGGCTTACCGAGGTTGCCCCGCAAGCGGGCAAGAATGGTGAGCGCTTTCTGGAACATCTTGCCAATGCCAACGCCGAGGCCAACCCTGAGCTGATGCGCCTGGCGCTCAAGCTGGCTACCGGTGCCGGCAAGACCACCGTAATGGCTATGCTGATCGCCTGGCAGACCGTCAATGCTGTGCGCAAGCCCAGCAGCCGTAAGTTCACCCGCGGCTTCCTGCTGGTGGCCCCCGGTATCACCATCCGCGACCGCCTGCGGGTACTGATGCCCAATGACCCGAACAGCTACTACAAGAGTCGCGAACTGGTTCCTGCGGACATGATGGACGATCTCAACAAGGCCAAGATCGTTATCACCAACTACCATGCCTTCAAGCTGCGCGAGCGCATTGAGCTGTCCAAGGGTGGCCGTCTGCTGCTTCAGGGCCGCGATGGAGACCCACTCAATACCCTCGAAACCGAAGGCCAGATGCTGCAACGGGTGATGCCCGAGCTCATGGGGCTCAAGAATATCCTGGTAATCAATGACGAGGCCCATCACTGCTACCGAGAAAAGCCCGATGGCGATGAGGAGGAAACCCTCAAGGGCGACGAGAAGAAGGAAGCCGAAAAGAACAAGGAAGCTGCTCGCCTGTGGATAAGTGGCCTGGAAGCCGTGAACCGCAAGCTGGGCGTAAGCCGTGTCTTTGACCTTTCCGCCACCCCTTTCTTTCTCAGCGGGTCCGGCTATGTCGAGGGCACACTATTTCCCTGGACCATGAGCGATTTCTCGCTGATGGATGCCATTGAATGCGGTATTGTTAAATTGCCCAGGGTGCCAGTGGCAGAGAATATCCCCGGCAACGAAATGCCCATGTTCCGCGAGTTGTGGAAGCATATCGGCAAGAAGATGCCCAAGAAGGGCAGGGGTCAAAGCGCTGCTCTCGACCCTCTCAGCATCCCAGTGGAGTTGCAAACGGCGCTGCAGGCCCTTTACGGCCACTATGAGAAAACCTACCACCTGTGGAATCACGCGGGCATCAAGGTGCCGCCCTGCTTTATCGTGGTGTGCAACAACACTGCCACCTCCAAGCTGGTGTACGACTACATCTCCGGCTTTGTCCGCGACAACGAGGACGGCTCCACCAATGTCGAAAACGGTCGCCTGGAACTGTTCCGCAACTACGATGAGCATGGTAACCAGCTTGCACGTCCCAACACCCTGCTGATCGACAGCGAGCAACTAGAGTCCGGTGAAGCTCTGGACAAGAACTTTCGCGACATGGCCGCCGACGAGATTGAACGCTTCAAGCGGGAAGCCCTGGAGCGGGGCGGGGTGCTGGCCAACGAGCTGCGGGCCGGCAAGGAGATCGATGATGCCACCCTGCTGCGGGAAGTGATGAACACCGTCGGCAAGGTCGGCCAGCTGGGGGAATCCATCCGCTGCGTAGTGTCGGTGTCCATGCTTACCGAGGGTTGGGATGCCAATACCGTCACCCATGTACTTGGAGTCCGTGCCTTCGGCACCCAACTGTTATGCGAGCAGGTGATTGGCCGCGCCCTGCGCCGCCAGTCCTACGAATTGAATGAACAGGGCCTGTTTAACGTCGAGTACGCCGATGTACTTGGCATACCCTTCGATTTTACGGCCAAGCCGGTTATTGCACCGCCGCAGCCGCCCCGGGAAACTATCCAGGTCAGGGCCGTGCTGCCAGAGCGAGAGGGTCTGGAGATCCGCTTTCCCCGCGTTGCCGGCTACCGGGTGGAGCTGCCGGAAGAACGCCTTACCGCCCAGTTCAACGACGACTCCGTCTTTGAACTCACACCGGCCATTGTCGGTCCCTCCATCACCAAGAATTCCGGCATCATCGGCGAAGCGGTGGACCTGAGCCTGGAACATATCAAGGACATGCGCCGTTCCAGCCTGCTGTTCCACCTCACCCAGCGTCTGCTCTACACCAAGTGGCGCGACCCCGGTGAGGAGCCCAAGCTGCACTTGTTTGGCCAGCTCAAGCGCATCACCAAAGAGTGGCTGGATACCTGCCTGGTGTGCAAGGGTGACACTTATTCAGGCCTGCTGATGTACCAGGCCCTGGCCGATATTGCCTGCGAACGCATCACCGCCGCCATCACCCGTGCCGAGCAGGACAAGCGCCCCATCAAGGCCGTGCTCGACCCGTACAACCCCACCGGCTCCACCCGCCACGTCAACTTCAACACCTCCAAGACCGACCGCTACGAAACCGACAGCCGCCGCTGCCAGCTCAATTGGGTGATTCTCGACAGCGACTGGGAAGCGGAATTTTGCCGGGTAGCAGAAGCCCACCCCAAAGTGCTGGCCTATGTCAAAAACCACAACCTGGGGCTGGAAGTGCCCTATCGCTACGCATCGGAAACCCGCAAATACCGTCCGGACTTCATCGTACAGGTTGACGATGGACAGGGTGATGGCAACCCCCTCAACCTGATTGTCGAGATCAAGGGCTATCGCGGCGAAGACGCCAAGGAAAAGAAATCCACCATGGACACTTACTGGGTGCCGGGTGTGAACAATCTTCACGGCTATGGTCGTTGGGCCTTTGCCGAGTTTACCGACGTGTTCCAGATGCAGGATGACTTTGCCAGCAAGGTAGAGGCCGAGTTCCAGCGCATGATCGCTGAAGCGACTGCCAGCGGAGCGCAGCAGTGAGCGACCAGCATCTGTATAGAAAAGTGGTGATAAGCAAACGGGTGTCGGGCTACATGTATAGAAAAGTGCCATTTTCTATACATACAGTTGCCCAAGCAGAACACAAATGATGGATTTTATTTTATTTCCACTGGCAAGGCTGACCCATACTCATAATGTATGCACCGAAGTCGAAGCTGAATGCAGCAGGATGCCCGAGGCAGTTACAACGGAACCAATAGCCAGGGAGGCGAAATCATGAAAAATAATAAAAATCATAGTGTTATAGAATTTATTAAAAGTAAAATATTCGGTTGCTCTGTCGACACTAAAAAAGCGACAGCTTGGAATGCAGTCTGCGCTAGACCGCTCCAGAGGGTTGCGTTACACCAAATCTGTAACTATAGTTCGCAGCACATCCGCCCCTTGGCAGTACGCCGACTCACCTATTCCGAGTTCGCGCCGAACCCCTGGGGCTTTTCTTTTTTCAGCTATAGCCTGGCAGCTCCCATCGAAGGGAGGTGCGCATGAGTACCCGGCGCATCGCTATTCTTATCGACGGTGGTTACTTTCTACACCGCTTGCCCACATTGGTGCCGCCGGCCCGCTGCGCCACCCCGGAACGTATAGCAGGCTGCCTGCGCCACCTGTGCCATAACCATGTTCTGTCCCTGACCAACTGCCCCAGGGATCGCTGGCAGGAGCATGTCTACCGCATTTTCTATTACGATTCGGCGCCCTACGACGGCAAGGCTCACCACCCCATCGACAACCGGCCCCTGGACTTCGCCAAATCCGATGTGGCGACAGAGCGTCGTGCCCTGTTTGACTGTCTCAAGCGCCAGCGTAAATTTGCTTTGCGGCTGGGAAAGGTGAATCGCGAACATGACTGGGCCATAAAGCCTCAACTGACCAAAAAACTGTTGCGCAGCCGGGAGGCGTTTATGCCCCTGCCTGACGGACTGGTACCGGACGATAATGGCAACATCCACCTCACTCTGACTGCGCAGGACTACCAAAGACTGGTGGATTCCCGAACGGTCTGGCAATCCCTCAATTCCGGGTCCGTCGCTCTCGGGCTAAGGCAAAAAGGCGTGGATATGCGCATTGGACTGGATATCGCGTCCCTTTCCTTGAAACGCCAGGTGGACACCATTGTGCTGGTATCCGGCGACAGCGATTTTGTGCCTGCCGCAAAACTGGCCCGTCGGGAGGGGGTGGACTTTATCCTCGACCCCATGTGGCAACAGATCAACGCCGACCTATTTGAACATATCGACGGCCTGCAATCGGGCCTCGCCAAACCGGGTCAGCGCACTGGACGGCAAGCAGCCACAAGTCAGCCCTGACTCCACCGAACGAGTACAGCAATCCATGGCAAAGAAACCACAAACTCCCAAATCCGTCGAAGCCTTGACCCACGACGAGGCCAGCCGCAAGAACATCCCCACCGCCGAATACCAGTCGGTAATGAAGAAGGATGACCAGGCGACGGTAAAGGTCAGCTACCCCCGTGGCAGCGGCGAGCTGGCGGATGAAAAGGAAAGCCGCAACCACGACCTTGACCCGCAACTGGTGTGGCGCGGCAAGGACCAGCAGGACTGGTCCGATCTGGTGGTGCACGCTCCGCCCCTGTATATCCAGGAAAAGGTCCATCCCAAGGTACTGATCGACGACCTGCGCCGCCGCAGTGAGATCGATAGGGAGGCCAGCGACGCCGAGCAACCCGGCGCCATGGTCGACCTCTTTGCCGATTTCAATGGCCTGCCCGACGATGGCGCCAAAACCGAGTTCTACCAGCACGACGCCCACTGGACCAACCGCATGATCCTCGGCGACTCATTGCAGGTAATGGCCAGCCTGGCGGAGCGTGAGGGCCTGCGGGGCAAGGTGCAGTGTATTTACTTCGATCCGCCCTATGGCATCAAATTCAACTCCAACTTTCAGTGGTCTACAACCAGCCGCGATGTGAAAGATGGCAATACCGACCATATTACCCGCGAGCCGGAGCAAGTTAAGGCGTTTCGTGATACTTGGCGCGATGGGATTCATTCCTACCTGACGTATCTGCGTGATCGATTGACGGTCGCGCGGGATTTGTTGACACATTCTGGCTCCATCTTTGTGCAGATTGGAGATGAGAATATGCATCGGGTTAGGGCGTTGTTGGACGAGGTATTTGGCGCTGGAAACTTTGTCTCAGTAATCACGGTAAAGAAGACCTCAGTTCAAACGGACTTGGCTATTCCAAGTGTTTCAGATTACTTGATTTGGTTTTGTAAAAGTCACGATGCCATAAAATTCCGTTCTTACTATCTTTCAAAGCAGGTTGGTGATCCTGGTTCAGAACAATATAGGTGGGTGAAGCATGATGGGGGACATTTCCAACGAGTGGCTTCTCAAAGTGAATATGCGATCGACCAGCTTTGTAGGCCGGACAATCTGACATCGAGCCATGAGTACAGTCGGGGAAAAGAGAGAATATCCTACCGCGATAACCAGTATGGGCCAGGTGGAAGATACTGGTCAACAAGTCCAAATTCTATTGAAAGGCTTGGCAAATCTGACCGACTACACGCTGGTGGTAAGACACTGAGTTATGTTCGATATTTGTCAGATTTTTCCGTTATGCCATTACTTAATGTTTGGACAGACACCGGTACAGGCGGCTATGGCGATGATCGGTACTATGTGGTTCAGACAACAACCAAAATCATACAGCGTTGCTTACTGATGACCACCGATCCAGGTGATCTTGTTCTCGACCCGACATGCGGCTCCGGTACCACCGCCACCGTCGCCGAACAATGGGGCCGCCGCTGGATTACCATCGATACCTCCCGCGTTTCTCTGGCACTGGCGCGCGCCCGTATTATGGGCGCCCGCTATCCCTATTACTTGCTGGCCGACAGCCGCGATGGCCAGTTAAAAGAAGCGGAAATCACCCGAAGCGCGCCCTCCAGTCAACCTGCCCGTGGCTATATCGGCCAGGGCTTCGTCTACGAGCGGGTGCCCCATATCACCCTCAAGTCCATAGCCAACAACACCGAAATCGATGTGATCTGGGACAAGTTCCAGGAAAAACTGGAACCCCTACGGCAACAACTCAACAAGACGCTGGGCACAGACTGGCAGGAATGGGAGATTCCCCGTGAGACGGATGAGGGTTGGTCTGATGTCACAAAGAAACTTCACACCGATTGGTGGCAACTGCGCATCGCCCGTCAGCAGGAAATCGATTCCTCCATCGCCGCCAAGGCCGATCATGAATATCTCTACGACAAACCCTACGAGGACAAAAAGAAAGTCCGTGTAGCTGGCCCCTTTACTGTGGAGAGCCTGTCCCCCCACAGGGTTCTCGGAGTGGATGAAAACGATGAACTGATCGATCCCAACATTGCTGAAAATGACGGCGCCTACGCCGAAACCCGCGACTTCGTTCAGATGATTCTGGAAAACCTGAAAACCTCGGGCGTTCAGCAGGCCGATAAGGCTAACAAGATCAACTTCACCGCACTCATCCCATGGCCCGGCGACCTGGTCTGTGCTGAAGGTCGCTACTTTGAAGGTAACGATGAGAGTGGAAACGAGAGGAGGGCGGCCATATTTATTGGCCCTGAATTCGGCACTGTCTCCCGCCCCGACTTGGTGGCTGCCGCCCGCGAAGCCGGCGACGCCGACTTCGATGTGTTGATCACCTGCGCCTTCAACTACGACGCCCACTCCAGCGAGTTCAACAAACTCGGCCGTATACCCGTCCTCAAGGCTCGCATGAACGCTGATCTCCACATGGCAGATGACTTGAAGAATACCGGCAAGGGCAACCTGTTCATCATCTTCGGCGAACCGGATATCGATATCCTCGATGCCGAGAACGACATGGTGCAGGTCAAGGTCAACGGCGTCGACGTATTCAAACCCCAAACCGGTGAAGTCATCAGCGACAGCGCCGACGGCATCGCCTGCTGGTTTATCGACACCGACTACAACGAAGAATCCTTCTTCGTCCGCCAGGCCTACTTCCTCGGCGCCAATGACCCCTACAAATCGTTGAAGACCACACTCAAAACCGAAATCAACGAGGATGCCTGGTCTACCCTGAACAGTGACACCTCAAGGCCATTTGCCAAGCCGCAGTCTGGGCGAATTGCCGTGAAGGTGATCAACCATCTTGGGGATGAGGTGATGAAGGTGTTTAGGGTATGAATAGGTTTAAAAAAAAGGGGAGTATTCAATGACTGTTAGCGTCCACAATCCAGATCAATATATGGCTAGTCTGAGACAGATCATAGCCCAAGGTCGAAAGCGGATCGGTCTTTTGGTCGGAGCGGGTGCGCCTGCTGGAATCTTCCCCCCCGGAAGCGACAAGCCCTTAATCCCTGCTGTAGCAGGTCTTACGGAGATGGTGATGGAATCGCTGAAGGCTGATTACGGCAATACTCTGGATGCGGTACGGTCAGAATTGGAAACCCAGAATATCGAAACGATCTTGTCGCGGGTACGAAGTTTGGCTGGAGTAATTGGCAAGACAAAAGTCCATGACCTCGATGGTGAGGGGTACGCGAAGTTGAGCGATGCGATATGTGAGCATATTGGCACCATCGTAAATCAACCTCTTCATGACGGACCTTCACCATACGTTGAATTCGTGACATGGATCAGCGGTACCGGGCGAGAGCACCCAGTAGAAATTTTCACTACTAACTATGATCTGCTATTCGAGCAGGCGTTGGAACGCACACGAGTCCCGTATTTCGACGGTTTCACCGGCGCAAGCGAGCCATTCTTTGATCCATCGTCTGTCGCATGTAACGACTTACCTGCACGCTGGACCCGCTTGTGGAAGCTGCATGGTTCACTCGGCTGGACAGCCAACGCACAAGGAGAAGTGATCCGCACTGGACATGCGAAGGCTACACACTTGGTGTTTCCTGAGCACCTGAAATACGATCAAACGCAAAAGGCACCATATGCAGCCCTGTTTGATCGCTTGCGCGCATTTTTAATGACACCCGACACGTTACTGATTGCGACCGGTTTTTCCTTCGCCGACGCACACATTTCAGCAAGAATAGACGAGTGCTTGTCTGCTAACCCATCGGCGAGTGTGTTTGCGTTTCAGTTCAAACCACTTGATCAAGAGGTTCACGCCCGGGATATTGCCGGTCGCCGCTCTAATATGAGCTTGTATTCTCCAGACAAGGCCATGATCAATGGCGTTGTAGCGCCGTGGATGCCTGGTGATCTGCTGACTCGTGACTGGGGTGCGATTCGAGGGACGTACTGGGGGTGCAATGCCACAGATGGTGTTCCAGAATTTCAGTTGGGACGATTTGATCGGCTTGCGCGATTCTTTGCGTCATCTCACTCTACACAGCACTTTTCGGCTATTGTTCCGATGGTAGATACGGCAGTTGCTGCCGGGTCGACCTCATCGGAAGCTGATGTTGCGTTAACAGCTCATCCTTCCGTTGATGGTGCCGAATGAGTTCGAAACCGACATTGCTTGGCCATGTTGGTGCTGTGACTGGTGCCGCGATCAGTGTACGTCAGTCTCCAAACGTGGCGTCCGGCATCGCAATCATAGGTGGAAAAAGCTACCGAATCGGCCAAGTAGGTAGCTTTGTACGTATCCCGCAGGGTTACCACGACCTATACGGCATAGTCGCCGAAGTCGGTGCTAACGCCGCACCGGAATCAGTACGCGAACCGAGCGATCGAGGCGACCGTTGGATGACGATCCAGCTTGTGGGAGAGATCATTGGCGCTTCATTTGAACGTGGCATCAGCCAGTACCCAAATGTAAAAGACGAAGTCCATCTTGTGACCGAAGAGGATCTCGCGGTCATATACGGTACGCAAGATGGAGGTCAAGTGATGATAGGTCGCCTGGCCAATGCTGAGGGCATACCCGTTCGCATTGATCTGGACAAACTCGTCACGCGTCATAGCGCAGTGCTAGGTTCGACAGGGGCAGGCAAGTCAACGACTGTAGCCAGTTTGCTGAGGTCGATAGCCTTGGGAGGCGGTGGAGAGGGCGGTAGCGCGTTTCCAAACGCCCGGATTTTGCTGCTCGATATTCACGGAGAGTATGGTGAAGCGTTGCGGTCGGTGTCTACTGTTTTTCGTGTCAATCCAAGTGTCGATGAACAACCACTCTACATTCCATTCTGGGCGCAGGAGCCGGCCGATCTCCTTACTTTCTTGATGGGCGGGCTTGACGATAAGCCGTTGTCGCAAATCCTTGATCGCATCTTTGATTATAAAAGCAAATACGTGAACGAGGCGTCAGTCGCCGGATTGGACCTCAACTCGATGACTGTCGATAGCCCGATTCCGTTCAGTCTTAAAAAGCTCTGGTTCGAATTATTGGAGCCTGAAATCAAGACATGGGCTGACCAGCCACGCACCCTGCCGGCGTTAGATGAAGCTGGGGATGCGGCGACACTCAAAGCTCCTCGCTACAAACCGCATGGTGCGGGCGCCGCAGCTCCTTTTATCAATCAGGTCGGCGTTCTGGGTATCCGCCGCCCATTGGATCAGATGCGCTCACGGATGCTAAACCGACAGTACGACTTTTTACTCCATCCAGGTGAATGGGAACCTGATCTAAATGGCAATGCCGCGAAGGACTTGCCAGAACTGCTGCATGCTTGGCTGGGGCACGACAAGCCTGTCACGATCCTCGATCTATCCGGAATTCCCAGTACTGTAGTTGCTCGTCTTATCGGTGCAATTTTAAAAATCATCTATGAGGGACTGTTCTGGGGTAGAGATAAGAGCGAAGGTGGGATCGCAAGGCCGTTGCTCGTGGTGATGGAAGAAGCGCACCGCTATCTCTCTAAAGATGCTGAGGGCCCAGCGCGTGCTATGGTCCAACGGATCGTGAAGGAAGGGCGTAAGTTCGGTATCGGTGCGATGATTGTCAGTCAGCGCCCATCTGAAGTCGACGAAACCATCCTGTCTCAATGCGGAACATTCATCGCGCTGCGTCTCTCCAATTCGTCAGATCGCGCCAAGGTTCAGGCATCGTTGCCGGACAACTTGGCGGGTATTGTTGATAGTCTGCCAGTACTGCGCGTTGGCGAGGCCATCATCACCGGAGAGGCGGCGCGTCTTCCTATCCGTTGTCGCATTACTTTGCCGGACGAGAGACATCGACCGAATAGCGAAGATCCCGCCGTTGCAAAGCGTTGGCAGGGTGCTCGGGTAGCTGAAAACTACGAGCGTGTTGCTGCTGCTTGGCGCGCACAAAACCCTATCTGGAGTTCATTACGCGTTCTGCGCACATCACTTTCAACAGAGGAGATAAAAAGAATGGAAAGGGAAATGGTAGTTTCGTCGAGTGTGCTATCAATTGGCTACGAGCCTACCAGTAGCACGCTTGAAGTTGAGTTCAATGTCAGTGGGATCTATCAATATTACAACGTTCCGGAGCCGATATTCCAGCAGCTCATGGAATCTGATTCCAAGGGTAAGTTTATTAACGCCTACATTAAACCTGCCTATCCGTACTCCCGCGTTTGATCGGCGATGGAACCAGACTCGGTTAACTGCTGCCGGTCGTCAAGGTGTCGAAGCCTCGGAAGGCGGGCATTGTTTCGTTGCTATTAGGATTGGCTCAGTGATGAATGTACAGGGAAGTTACGATGGTACTTGAAGGTTTACACAACCAATACGCCGCCATTGATGCAATGGCGTGTCTGTATGGCGCACGCCGTATTCTCGGCTGTGGTTCTGTGGCTCGCAGCCATGAACAACCCGATAACGATGTGGATTGTCAGGTAGGTTTCTCGCAGGTCTACGATTTATTCGCTCAGCGCTTGCCACAAGCAGGCAAACTGTCCGAACTGATTGGCCGCAAGGTGTATATAGTACCCGAGCACGAGTTGGGCCCCCAAATTCGGCAGCAGGTACTCGATGAGGCGGTGGACCTATGGGCAAGCCCTTGGTTTGCATGAGGCATATGCTGGAAAGAGGCCACAACCTTTGAACTTCCGCATTGCCGATACGTTCACCAGCAGCCTTGCCAAACTCACCGGCGAGGAGCAGAAGGCTGTTAAGACCACGGCCTTTGACTTGCAGGTGAACCCCGCCAACCCTGGCATGCGCTTTCACAAGCTGGACAGGGCAAAGGACAAGAACTTCTGGTCTGTGCGCGTAAGCAGCGACATTCGGATGATTGTCCATAAGACTGATTCCAGCCTGCTGCTTTGCTATGTGGATCATCACGACAAGGCCTACCAGTGGGCAGAGCGCCGCAAGCTGGAAACCCATCCCAAAACCGGTGCCGCCCAGCTGGTGGAAATCCGCGAGACTGTGAAGGAAATTGTGGTGCCCTCTTATGTCGAGGGGCAAAGCTACCCAGAGGCAAAGCCACCCTTGTTTGCTGGCATCGCCGAACAGACACTGCTGGCATATGGCGTCCCGCAAGAATGGCTGGCCGATGTGCTTGCAGCAGATGAGGACAGCCTGCTGCAACTCGCTGATCACCTGCCCAGCGAGGCGGCCGAGGCCTTGCTGGAGCTCGCAACTGGCGGCCAGCCCCAACTCCCGGTTGTGGCTCCCGCGGGTATTGACCCCTTCGAGCACCCCGATGCCCAGCGTCGCTTCCGGGTTATGACGGATGCCAATGAGCTGGCTCGTGCCCTGGATTACCCCTGGGACAAGTGGACGGTCTTTCTGCATCCTGCTCAACGCCAGTTGGTAGAGAGAGACTACAATGGCCCTGTTCGAGTTTCGGGTTCGGCGGGCACCGGCAAGACGATTGTTGCACTTCATCGCGCAACGCATCTGGCTCGCCAGAATCCGGACGCGCGGGTCCTCTTGACCACATTTTCCAATATTCTGGCCAATGCACTCCGTGCAAAGCTGCGTAGCCTGATTAACCATGAACCCCGTTTGGCAGAACGCATTGACGTGGAGGCTATCGATGCTGTGGGTGAACGCCTTTACAAAATTCATCTAGATGCGCCAAGGTTGGCTTCCCGTAGTCAGATCAAAGAGTTGTTACATGACGTTAGCGAAGATATTGCTGGCTTTCGTTTCAGCCAACGCTTCCTGCTGGGCGAGTGGGAGGATGTGGTGGATGCCTGGCAGCTCCAAAGCTGGGAGGACTACCGCGACGTGAAACGGCTTGGGCGCAAGACGCGCTTGCCGGAGGCCCAGCGATCTGCCCTGTGGCAGGTGTTCTCATCGGTAAAAACTGAGCTCGTCAAGCAGGGATTGATCACGCGAGCTGAGATGTTCAATCAGTTGGCCGATGCGCTGGGCCAGCGAAGCCACCCACCCTACGAATTCTGTGTGGTGGATGAAGCCCAGGATATCAGCGTGGCCCAATTGCGCTTTCTCGCTGCCCTCGGCGGCGAACGGCCAAACAGCCTGTTCTTTGCCGGCGACCTGGGGCAGCGTATATTCCAGATGCCTTTCTCCTGGAAGTCCTTGGGCGTCGATATTCGCGGTCGCTCGCAGACCCTGCGCATAAACTACAGGACCTCACACCAGATTCGGATGCAGGCTGACCGCTTGCTGGGACCCGAAGTTTCGGATGTCGATGGCAATGTGGATGATCGTCGCGGCACAATCTCGGTCTTCAATGGACCGCGTCCTGATATTTGCGTATATGACGATGAGCAACAGGAAATCAATGCAGTCAGTGAGTGGTTGATCGAGCGCAACCATGAAGGCCTGGTGGCGAATGAGATCGGTATCTTTGTCCGTTCGCCTGGCCAGCTGAAGCGCGCTGAAGCTGCCGCCAATCAATCCGGCTTGCCGTTCAAGGTAATTGATGAGCAGATGGACACTACTACGGGCAAGATGACCATCAGCACAATGCATCTGGCAAAGGGTCTGGAGTTCCGGGGGGTAGTGGTCATGGCCTGCGATGATGAGGTGATTCCACTGCAAGAGCGGATTGAGTCGGTGTCTGATAATGCTGATCTTGAGGAGGTCTACGAGACCGAGCGACATCTACTCTATGTGGCCTGTACCCGAGCGCGAGACCGGCTGTTGGTAACCAGTGTTGATCCGGCTTCTGAGTTTTTGGATGACCTTGTACTGGACGGGTAATTGCTTAAGTTCTGATGGACTGTGATCAGTTCGTTATCGGCCCGCTCACTTCAAGAGCCCCCTCCCGCATGAGAAATTCCAGCAGTTCGGCACAGCCGTTGTCTGCCGGCAATGGCAGCACCCCGTCGGCGCAGAGCGTAACGAGCGGTTCCCGCACCTGCAGGCCAAACAAGAGGCTATTGCCATTGGCAAACACCCGAATGCCCTGGTCCAGTGCCTGCCAGGTAACCTGGGCCCCCGCAGCCACTCGCACATGGCCGTCGGCTTTTTGCAGGGCTGATCGCATCTGCCGCAGCTCGGCACCACCGGGTGGTTCAGCATCTGTCTCGGTCACCAACTCCCCGAACCAGCTGTTGTCCGTGCGGGCCGTGAGCAGTTCCCGCAGCTGCTGCAGCACATTGTCGATGTCCCCGCTGCTGATCTCCCCGGGAGCCGTCGCCGGCGCGCGGCCCGGGTCTTGCAGCAGCAGGCTTGGCGGCAGTTGTTCCAGACGGGCATCGACCCAGCGTGACAGCAGATCCGACAATCGCGGCGCCCTGAAGCCGATGGAAAAGCAGGTGGAGTCGCCACGGGAAATGCCCCAGTGGGCCACCCCGGGCGGGATATAGAGCACGTCGCCGCAGTGCAGAGTGTATTCGGCCTGGCAGTCGAAGGTCGCCACCAGTTTCAGGTCCTGGTGCGGCAGCAGCGCAGTGCTGTCGTCACAGCGCTGGCCGATGCGCCAGATGCGTTCGCCCTCGCCCTGCAGCAGGAATACGTCGTAGAGGTCATAGTGGGGGCCGATCCCGCCACCGTCGCTGGCGTAGCTGACCATGATGTCGTCCAGGCGCCAGCCGGGAATGAACGCCGCGAGTGAGCGCAGTGCCGCCACGTCGTCCAGCAGCTGGTCAACGCCCTGCACCAGCAGGGTCCAGGGGTGGCCGCGGTCGAAGTCGCTGGCCTGGAAGGGCCCGTGTTCGAGCTGCCAGGCCGCTGCGCTTGCCGGGTCGCCACGACACTCCGCAATGCGCGATTCCACCTCGGGTTCCAGGGCCAGTCCCGCCAGCTCCTCGCCGCTGACCGGCGGTGCAAAATCCGGTACCGCGGCGCGTATCAGCAGCGGTTCACGCTGCCAGTACCGCGCCAGGAATTCCGCCTGGTCCAGCGCCAGCATGGCGCCGTCAGTCCTCGCGGATGGCGCGGGCCTGGGCGGCCGCATTGCCGGTGTAGCTGGCCGGGGTCAGCGCCAGCAGTTGCTCGCGGGCTTTTTGCGGCAGCGCCAGATCGTTGATGAAGTGTTCCAGGGTTTCCCGGTTCATGGCCTGGCCGCGGGTCAGCTGCTTGAGTTTTTCGTAGGGCTTTTCGATCCCGTAGCGGCGCATGACGGTCTGGATGGGTTCGGCGAGCACCTCCCAGCTGTGATCCAGGTCCTCCGCCAGCCGGGCCTCGTTGAGCTGCAGTTTGCCAATGCCCTTGAGGCTGGCCTCGTAGGCGATCAGGCTGTAGCCGAAACCCACGCCCATGTTGCGCAGCACCGTGGAATCGGTCAGGTCCCGCTGCCAGCGGCTGACCGGCAGCTTCGCCGCCAGGTGCTGGAACACGGCGTTGGCCAGACCCAGGTTACCCTCGGAGTTCTCGAAGTCGATCGGATTGACCTTGTGCGGCATGGTGGATGAGCCCACTTCACCGGCGATGGTGCGCTGCTTGAAGTAGCCGAGTGAAATGTAGCCCCAGATATCACGGTCCAGGTCCACCAGGATGGTGTTGAAGCGGGCGATGGCGTCAAACAGCTCGGCCATGTAGTCATGGGGTTCGATCTGGGTGGTGTAGGGGTTCCAGGTCAGCCCCAGGCTGCTGACGAAAGCTTCGGCATTGGCCTGCCAGTCGACATCGGGGTAGGCGGAGAGATGGGCATTGTAGTTGCCCACCGCGCCATTGATCTTGCCCAGGTACTCCATGGACTGCAGTTGTCGCAGTTGCCGCTGCAGGCGGGCAACCACATTGGCCATTTCCTTGCCCATGGTGGTGGGGCTGGCAGTCTGGCCGTGAGTCCGCGACAGCATCGCCGCTTCGGCGTGGCTGCCTGCCAGCTCCGTGAGGGCCGCGATGATCTGGCCCATGGCGGGCAACAGCACCTGCTCCATGCCATCGCGCAGCATCAACGCATGGGACAGGTTGTTGATGTCCTCGGAGGTGCAGGCGAAGTGCACGAATTCGGAGATCGCCTCCAGCTCGGTGTTGCCGGCAAAGCGCTCCTTGATGAAATACTCCACCGCCTTGACATCGTGATTGGTCGTGGCCTCGATGTCCTTGATACGGCGCGCATCAATCAGGGTGAACCCTGTAGCGATCTGCTCCAGCAGGGTAGTGGCGGGCGGGGACAGTGCCGGCACCTCGGGAATGGCCGGCATGCGCGCCAGCTGCTGCAACCAGCGCACCTCCACCAGCACGCGGCGCTTGATCAGGCCATACTCGCTGAATACCTCGCGCAGACTGGCGGTCTTGGTACCGTAGCGGCCGTCTATGGGGGATACTGCGGTGAGGGAAGTGAGATCCATGCTGTGCTCCAGGAATGCGGTCAGAAAAGGTTAAATCACGTCCAGCTCGCGCGCCAATTGCTGCGCACAGTGCCCTATGGCCCGGCGCTGCAGCACCAGCTTCCAGCGACGGCCGCCAAGCTGGCGCCAGAGGAAGGTCGCGCGAATGCCGGCCAGCAGCAGGGCGCGGATGGTGTCTGCGCTCTGGCGATTCTGCAGATGCTGGGCGCTGCCGCTGACCTTGATCCGGAATTTGAGGGTGCTGAGGGTATCCTGGTAAATCCCGGACACACTGTGGCAGATGTCGTTGGCGTGGGCGCTAAAGTGTTCGGCGCGAAAGCTGGCATGCTCCAGCCGCGAGCGCACGACCGCCATCATGGCCGGATCCGCGGCGAACTTGCGCTCCAGGTAAAGCAGATTGAACAGGTAGCGGACCATGTCCCGCTGCTCCGGAGAGTGCTGGTTGTGCAGCACCATGGCCAGCGTATCCAGGCCCAGCCTGATGCCCGGCAGGCCGCCGTAGATCGCCTCGACCGTGTCGGTGTCGAAGGCAAACAGGCTGTTCAGGGAGGCCTGCAGAAACTCCGGTGGGCAGGAGCCGGTGCGCGATACCTGGTCCACCAGGCGTGCCGCCTGGGCCACGCCGGCCAGGGCGATGGTTTGCTCCTCCAGCGCGCTGCGCCGGGGGCGGTCGGCCTCAACGGGTGCGTTCAATGATACCTCCTCCGAGACAGCGTTCGCCGCTGTAGAACACCACGGACTGACCCGGTGTGACGGCGCGCTGGGGGACATCGAACTCGACCCGGCAGCCATCGTCGGCGGCTGTCACCGTACACTCCTGGTCCGCCTGCCGGTAGCGGACCTTGGCCGTGCACCGCAGTGGCAGGGCTGGTGATGCGCCCGCGATCCAGCACAGCTGGCCGGCTTGCAGCGTGCTGCTGAACAGGGCCGGGTGGTTGTTGCCCTGGGCCACCAGCAGGACATTGCGCTCCAGGTCCTTGCCGACGACATACCAGGGAGCATCGTCATGATTGGCGAGGCCGCCGATGCCCAGTCCCTGGCGCTGGCCGATGGTATGGTACATCAGGCCCTGGTGGCGCCCGAGCAATTCGCCTTCCAGGCTGTGAATCTCACCGGGCTGGGCCGGAAGGTACTGCTGCAGGAAATCCTTGAAACGGCGCTCGCCGATAAAGCAGATGCCGGTGGAATCCTTTTTGCTGTGCGTCACCAGGCCGTGAGCCTGTGCCAGCGCCCGGACTTCGGGTTTTTCGATAGCGCCGACCGGGAACAGGGTTTGTGCCAGCTCCCGGTGGCCCACGGCGTGCAGGAAGTAGCTCTGGTCCTTGTTGTTGTCGAGGCCGCGCAGCAGGGTGGCCTTGCCCTCGCACTCGCCGCGGCGGGCGTAGTGGCCGGTGGCAATGCAGTCGGCGCCGAGCATCAGGGCGTAGTCGAGGAAAGCGCGAAACTTGATTTCCCGGTTGCAGAGGATGTCCGGGTTGGGTGTGCGGCCGGCGCGGTATTCCGCGAGGAAGTGCTCGAATACGTGATCCCAGTACTCCGCGGCGAAATTGGCCCCGTGCAGGGTGATGTCCAGCTTGTCGGCAACGGCCTGGGCGTCCGCGTAGTCCTCCTTCGCGGTGCAGTATTCGGTGCCGTCATCCTCCTCCCAGTTCTTCATGAACAGGCCTTCGACGCGGTAGCCCTGCTCCTTGAGCAGCAGCGCGGCAACGGAGGAATCGACGCCGCCGGACATGCCGACGATCACTGTGGTGGCTGCGTTGAGGCTCATGGCGGTGCAATCAGGTCCAGCGGATAACGGAGCCCGCTGCGGTGCTGCTCGATAGCGGCGAGCACCAGCGGGCTGCGCATTCTAGCAGAGTTGGCCACAATTGCCTCGTAATCCAGCCAGTGCACGGCAAGGATGTCCGGGTCCAGCTTCGCCCCTGCCCGGGGCTCCAGCGCGCGGGCGCAGAAGGTGGTGCGATAGTAGGTCACGCCGTTGCCAGGCGCGTTGTACAGCGCAAGCCCCAGAACCCCCTCGAGAGACACCAGCCAGCCGGTTTCCTCCAGGGTCTCCCGCAGGGCCGCCTGCTGCAGCGACTCGCCGCGCTCGAGGTGCCCCGCAGGCTGGTTGAAGACGATGCGGCCGCTGCTCTTGTCGCGCTCTTCCACCAGCAGATAACAGCCTTCCCGCTCGACGACCGTGGCGACAGTGACATGTGGATACCAGCTCGACATTACGGTTTTCTCCGTGGTCCTGGCGCCGGCTTGCCGCGTGCTGAGCTGCCTCGCGACACCGGGCGGTGCACCGCGAGACGGCGGTACTCCCCTGGCGCCAGGCCCTGCAGCATCCAGTCTCCGACCCGGTAGCGGATCAGGCGCAGGGTGGGCAGGTTCACCGCCGCAGTCATGCGCCGGACCTGGCGATTGCGGCCTTCGCGGATGCTGAGCTCCAGCCAGCTGTCGGCAACGGTCAGACGGCTGCGCACCGGTGGATCGCGGGGCCAGAGGCCTTCCGGTTCCGGAATACGCTGCACCCTGGCAGGCAGGGTGGGGCCGTCCTTGAGCTGCACGCCATTCTGCAGGCTGAGGAGAGCGGCATCGTCGGCGACACCCTCGACCTGCACCCAGTAGGTTTTCCACAGCTTGTGGCGTGGATTGGCAATCTGCTGTTGCAATTGGCCGTCATCAGTCAGCAGCAACAGCCCCTCGGAGTCATAATCGAGGCGCCCGGCAACACGGAAGCCCGGTGCCTGCAGATAATCCGCGAGTGTCGCCCTCGCGGCACCTGCAGGTTCCCGGTCAGTGAACTGGCTCAGCACCTGAAACGGCTTGTTGAGGAGAATCAGTGTAGCCATCAAAGCTCCTGGGCGCGTCCAAAAATCTGCCCCCGGTTAAGCAGAAACAGCAGGAAACCTGATACACTAGGCGCCGTTTTAGAGGGGCATCCTGCAAGGATACCGCACCCCGAGATTCAATGGACCCACATCTACGGAGAACAATCTATGGGCTACAAGCATATCCAGGTGCCGGCGACCGGTGAAAAAATCACGGTCAATGACGACTTCAGCCTGAACGTCCCCAACAACCCGATCATCCCCTATATCGAGGGCGATGGCATCGGTGTGGATATCAGCCCGGTCATGATCAACGTGGTTGACGCCGCAGTCGAAAAGGCCTTTGGTGGCCAGAAGAAGATCTCCTGGATGGAAATCTACACCGGCGAGAAAGCGGCCGAGTTGTACGATGGCGACTGGTTCCCGGAAGAGACCCTGGCGGCGATCAAGGAGTACTCCGTGGCCATCAAGGGCCCGCTGACGACCCCGGTAGGCGGCGGCTTTCGCTCCCTGAACGTCGCCCTGCGCCAGGAACTGGACCTCTATACCTGCCTGCGGCCGGTGCGCTGGTTCGAAGGTGTGCCTTCGCCGGTGAAGGATCCCGGCTCCTGCAACATGGTGATCTTCCGCGAGAACTCCGAAGACATCTACGCCGGTATTGAATACCAGGCCGGCACCCCGGAAGCGCAGAAAGTCGTGGATTTCCTGATCAAGGAAATGGGCGCCACCAAGATCCGCTTCCCGCAGGAAGTGGGCATCGGCATCAAGCCGGTCTCCGAGGAGGGCACCAAGCGTCTGGTGCGCAAGGCCTTCCAGTACGCGATCGACCAGGACCTGCCCTCCGTGACCCTGGTGCACAAGGGCAACATCATGAAGTTCACCGAAGGCGCCTTCCGCGACTGGGGCTATGAACTGGCTCAGGAAGAGTTTGGCGGAGAACTGCTCGACGGTGGCCCCTGGGTGACGTTCAAGAACCCCAAGAGCGGCAAGGACATCATCGTCAAGGACGTCATCGCCGATGCCATGCTGCAGCAGATCCTGACCCGTCCCGGTGACTACAGTGTCATCGCCACCCTGAACCTGAACGGTGACTACCTGTCCGATGCCCTCGCGGCCCAGGTCGGCGGTATCGGCATCGCGCCCGGCGCCAACCTGTCCGACACCATCGCCCTGTTCGAAGCGACCCACGGCACCGCGCCCAAGTACGCCGGTCAGGACAAGGTCAACCCCGGCTCCCTGATTCTCTCGGCGGAAATGATGCTGCGCCACCTGGGCTGGAACGAGGCCGCCGACCTGATCATCAAAGGCATGAACGGTGCCATCCAGAACGGCACCGTCACCTATGACTTCGAGCGCCTGATGGAAGGGGCGACGCTGGTGAGCTGTTCCGAGTTTGGTCAAAAACTGATCGACAATATGTAATTCCGTTCGCGGCGTTACCAGCAAGGGCTCGTGGCAACACGGGCCCTTTTTCGTTTCCCGCTCTTCACGGTATTACCCCTGATAGCGACGGCACTTCGTAGCACGGGCCGTGTGCATTCCGGGGCTTTCCGGGTCGCTCGTTTCTGATGATGGTGGCGAGCGCGATCACCCGGTGGGCCATCCGGGAAACGCTACAAGCACATCCATGTGCGCTCGGAGACGGCCATCCATGGCCGTCTACGTTCCCGGATGGCCCACCGGCCGCTCCCGCTCTTCTTTTCAACCTTATGAGCGCTATCCAAGTCCTGAGCAGTGCGCGGGAGGTCGCGTAACTCGTGGCCTCCCACTCACGGAAGTGCTACCCAAGTTGAAAAGTGCGCGGGAGCCCCGCACCTTGTGCCTCCCCGGACCGTTGGCGGCACGGATGCCGCCACCGAGCCTACATGGATGTATGCACGGCGAGTCCGGGGAGGCGCAAGGTGTGGGGCGACCTCCTGCCGCAACGAATGCACTTGGGGTGACCGGCCCCCGGCGTGACCCTCCACCGCCACGCAACCTTGAATTGACTTATAATGAGCCCATATCCACTATCTGGTCATGGCAACGACATGAGAGGAAAGGCGTGAACGAAGTACCCGTAGTTGGTCATTGGCGGCTGTCTGCCGGCGATGAGCAGCGCGACAACGACGGCGGCTTGACGCTGCAGGAGTCCAAGCCGGAACTCAAGAAGCCGCCGCTGTTCAAAGTTGTATTGCTGAATGATGACTACACGCCCATGGAGTTCGTGGTCGAGGTGCTGGAGGTGTTCTTCCGCATGAACCGCGAACAGGCGACCCATGTCATGCTGACAGTCCATACCAAGGGCAAGGGCGTATGTGGTATCTATACCAGGGACATTGCCGAGACCAAGGCGACCCAGGTCAATCAGTACGCGCGGGAGAACCAGCACCCGCTGTTATGCGAAATCGAGGCATCTGAGGGCTAGCAGCCCGGGAGTGGTAAAGTATGCTGAGCAAGGACCTGGAACTGACGCTGAACGAGGCGTTTCGGGAGGCGCGGGGCAAACGTCACGAGTTCATGACGGTGGAGCACCTGTTGCTGGCACTGCTGGACAACAACGACGCGATTCGTGTGCTCAAGGCCTGCGGCGCTGACATCAAGGCTCTGCGGGGCGATCTGGTCGAGTTCGTGGATGCCACCACGCCGCTCATTCCCGAGGACAACGACGAGCGCGAGACCCAGCCGACGCTGGGTTTCCAGCGGGTGCTGCAGCGGGCGGTATTCCACGTCCAGTCCTCCGGCCGCAGCGAAGTCACCGGTGCCAATGTGCTGGTGGCGATCTTCAGCGAGCAGGAGAGCCAGGCCGTTTACTTCCTCAAGACCCAGAGCATTGCCCGCCTGGACGTGGTCAATTACATCACGCACGGGATTTCCAAGGTGTCCGAGGACAACGAGGGCGGTGAGCCCGGCGCGGCGGGTGCCGAGGGTGTGCCGACAGAGGAGGGTGAGGGCAACCCGCTGGACAATTTTGCTACCAACCTCAATGAGGAGGCCAAGGCCGGGCGCATTGACCCGCTGATCGGGCGCATACCGGAAGTGGAGCGGGTGGCCCAGATCCTGGCCCGCCGGCGCAAGAACAACCCCCTGCTGGTGGGCGAGTCCGGTGTTGGCAAGACGGCCATTGCCGAGGGGCTGGCGAAAATGATTGTGGACGGCGAAGTGCCGGAGATGCTCAAGGACAGCGTGGTCTACTCGCTGGACCTGGGCGCCCTGCTGGCCGGGACCAAGTATCGCGGTGACTTCGAAAAGCGCTTCAAGGGCCTGCTGGCCAATCTGAAGAAGCGCGAGGGCGCGATCCTGTTTATCGACGAGATCCACACCATTATCGGCGCGGGTGCGGCCTCCGGTGGCGTCATGGATGCCAGCAATCTGCTGAAGCCGCTGCTGACGTCGGGCAAGATGCGCTGTATTGGCTCGACCACGTTCCAGGAATACCGCGGCATTTTCGACAAGGACAAGGCCCTGAGTCGCCGCTTCCAGAAGATCGACGTGATGGAGCCGACGCCGGATGATGCCTACAAGATCCTCAAGGGGCTGAAATCGCGCTTTGAGGAACACCATGGCCTGCGGTATACCAACAAGGCACTGCGGGTCGCCACCGACCTCTCGGCCCGCTACATCAACGACCGGTTCCTCCCGGACAAGGCCATCGACGTCATTGACGAAGCCGGTGCCTATCAGCAGTTGCAGCCGCCGTCGAAGCGGAAAAAAGTGATCGGGGTGGCGGATATCGAGGCCGTGGTGGCGAAAATAGCCCGAATTCCGCCGAAATCGGTCAGTTCGGACGACCGCGAAACCCTGCAAAAACTCGAGCAGAACCTGCAGATGGTCGTATTTGGCCAGGATCGGGCCATCAGCAGCCTGGCGACGTCGATCAAGCTGGCGCGTGCCGGGCTGCGCTCCGGTGACAAGCCCATCGGCTCGTTCCTGCTGGCAGGCCCCACGGGCGTGGGTAAAACCGAGGTGACGCGCCAGCTGGCGCGGGTGCTGGGTCTGGAGCTGATCCGCTTCGACATGTCCGAATACATGGAGCGGCACACGGTGTCACGCCTGATCGGTGCGCCTCCGGGCTATGTCGGCTTCGACCAGGGTGGCCTGCTGACGGACGCCGTGACCAAGCACCCGCATGCGGTCATCCTGCTGGACGAGATCGAGAAGGCACACCCGGAAGTGTTCAACCTGTTGCTGCAGGTCATGGACCACGGTGCCCTGACCGACAACAACGGCCGCAAGGCCGACTTCCGCAACGTTATCCTGGTGATGACTACCAATGCCGGCGCCGAAAGCATCAGCCGCCGTACGATCGGCTTCACCACCCAGGATCACAGCACCGACGGGATGGAAGCGATCAATCGCCTGTTTACGCCGGAGTTCCGCAACCGTCTCGACAGCATTGTGCAGTTCGAGCCCCTGGGCGAGGACATTATCCTGACCGTGGTGGACAAGTTCCTGACCGAGCTACAGGGTCAGCTGGACGAGAAGCGGGTCACACTGGACGTGGATGAGGATGCGCGCCTGTGGCTGGTGGAGAAGGGCTACGACCGCAACATGGGCGCCCGGCCGATGGCCCGGGTCATCCAGGAGCACATCAAGAAGCCGCTGGCGGAGCTGGTATTGTTCGGTTCCCTGTCCCAGGCCGGTGGGGTGGCCCGGGTGCGCGTGAACACGGCACGCGATGACCTGGAGGTCCTGGTCGAGGAAACCGAGGCCGAACCGGCCTAGGCAAAGCCTACCGCTCGCGGTAGGTGATGCGGCCCTTGGTCAGGTCATAGGGTGTGAGTTCCACACGTACCTTGTCGCCGGTAAGGATGCGGATATAGTTTTTGCGCATCTTGCCGGAGATATGGGCGGTCACAACGTGACCGTTCTCCAGCTGGACGCGAAAGGTGGTATTGGGCAGGGTGTCGATAACCTCGCCCTCCATTTCGATCTGGTCTTCTTTTGCCATGCGGCGGCAATCCCTCGTAAAATCAGGGGCGCATTTTGCCCTAAAGCCGCCGCTGGTGCCAGTTCAATCTCCGGCATAAGTGCCGCTCAGTTGCCGAACAGCTTGCCAAAGGCCTTGCCGATCTCTTTGCCGGCGTTTTCTATCGGATTGGCCGCTTGATCTTCGGCTTCATCCTCTGGCTCGGCGGCTTTCTCCGCCGCGTTACCACCGAGGATCCCGGACATGAAGCCGCCTTCACCGCCACCGGTAGCGCCTGCCCCGAACAGGCCGCCCAGCCCGGAAAGGTCTGTGGGCTCTGCGGGCAGCACGAAGCGGGCGTCGGCGACCTGGGTTTCGGTGATGGCAGTCACGCGCATGTCGTCGCCATAGCGCAACACACCGAGGTTCATGCCATCCAGTTGCGCCTGCAGACGATCGTGGGTGCCCTGTTGTGCGAGCATGCTGGACATGGTTGATGCCATGCGATGGACGGCGTCGCGGAACCCCATGGCACGGCGATCCGAAGACAGCACCATGTCTGATTCCTGGCGCCTGCCTTCCTGATCGGTATACTTGAGGTTGTACACTTCGCCGGGAATCCCGGCGACCGTTTCGCTGCGGCCGGTGGCTTCCAGTGATTCCACATTGACTGCAGCCATATCGGGAATCGCGGACTGGGCCATGTTGCCGAACATGGACAGGGTCTGCTTGACGTCGATAACCATGATTTCGCCGTCGTTGTCGGTGACGGCATAGATTTGCTCGCCCCGCACCAGCATGTAGCTGTTTTCCTGGTTCATGTTGATGCGCAGCTGGTCGCCCTCGTATTCGAAGGACATCCTGTTGCCCTCGGCGTCGACCACCTCGGCGATATCCGCGCTGGCGGGGCCGGCACTGAGCCCAAGGGTCAGCAGAAGGGCTGGGTAGAGCGCGCGGCGTGCGGTTGTGATCATATCGGTACTCCAGGTCTGGGATATTGGTTTCGGGGTGGCAGCTCCCGGTTGCTCTCTAGTATCGACGCTGCGCCCACAGAATTCCAGTCGTCACCGACTGTATCCGGGGGCAGTGTCAGCCGCTGCGAATCTGCTGATAGGCTGACATTGCCGCCTCCCGTGCCTGGCGATGATCAACCAGGGGACGCGGATAGTTGTTGCCGAGGACCACACCGGCCGCGGACAACACCTCGTCTGTAGCCTCCCAGGGCCGGTGTAGCCAGCGATCCGGCAGGCGGGCGATTTCAGGTACCCAGTGCCGCACATAGGCGCCGTCGGCATCGAACTTCTCGCCCTGGATGACCGGGTTGAAAATCCGGAAGTAGGGGGCCGCATCGGCGCCGCTGCCGGCAACCCACTGCCAGCTACAGGTATTGCTGGCGGGATCCGCGTCCACCAGGGTGTCCCAGAACCAGCGTTCCCCTGCCCGCCAGTGGGTCAACAGGTGCTTGCTGAGGAAAGACGCCGTCACCATGCGGATACGATTGTGCATGTAGCCGGTGTGCCACAGTTCGCGCATCCCGGCATCCACTACCGGGTACCCCGTCTGGCCTCGCTGCCAGGCCCGCAACTGCGCCTGGTTGCCCAGCCAGGGGAAGTCGGAGAACTGCTCCTTGAAGGGCTTTTCCGGAATGCTCGGGAAATGGTAGAGCAGGTGATAGGAGAACTCGCGCCAGCCGAGTTCGCTGAGGAACTTGTCCACCTGGTCCTGCTGCTGTGGATTGCGCGCGGCGAGTTCCCGGGCCTTGTGCCAGATCTCGCGCGGCGAGATCTCGCCAAAACGGAGGTGTGGCGACAGCCGCGAGGTGGCATTCTCGGCCGGGTGGTCGCGACCACTGGCGTAGCGCTGCAACCGGTGGCGCAGGAATTGCTCCAGGGCGTGCCGCGCCCCCGCGGTGCCGGGTGTCCACAGTGTTGGCCAATGCGCAGCCCAGTCCGGATTGCGCGGCAGCAGCGCCCAGTCCTCAAGCGAGTCGGAGCTGCTTTGTGGCTTGCACCAGGTGATCCCGGATGGAGTGCGCAGCGGTAGCCCCAGACCGTTCTGGCGCCGGCAGTGGCGCCAGAACGGGGTGAATACCTTGAACGGCTCTCCCGCCTGGTTGGCGATATTTTCTGGCTCATGCAGCAGCACGCCAGGGAAGCGCTTGAGGTGTACTCTGCCATCGAACTGCTGCCTCAGCTTCGTTTCAAGCGCCCTCTCCCAGGGACTGTAACTGCGGCTGAAGTGAATGGCACCGGCGCCGCTGGCGGTGACCAGTTCCTGCAGGCAGCTCGCCGTATCGCCGCGGCGCAGCACCAGCTGCCCGCCACCGGCGGCGATGTCGGCGGCCAGTGCCCGCAGGCTGTGGTGCAGCCACCAGCGGCTGGCGCCACCGTGAGCGCGGTCACCAGCGGCGTCGTCATCGAGAATGTAGACGGGCAGCACCGGGCCGTTGGCGGCTGCAGCCGCAAGCCCCGGCAAGTCAGCCAGGCGCAGGTCATTGCGGAACAGGTAGATGGTTGTGGTCATGGTTGTCACTCAGGATACGGCAGTCGGGCAAAGGCGCATGATAACCCTTCGAATGGCCGGCAACGGCGTGTGTGTCCAGTTTTTGTCCCTGTTCTCCAGAGCAAGCGCCTGTCACGCTTCATCTGGCTGTCCCCAGGGCAACGTAATGATTGCTGAACCCACCGGAGAGGTAGCAATCATGAATGTGTCTCGATCGTTGTGCCTGGCTGCAGTTCTGGCCGCCATTGTCGGCTGTAGCGACAGCTCGGACCGTCCCGCCCAGCCGGAGGTGACCCCTCCGCCACCCCCGCCGCCAGCGGTAGAGCCCGCCCAGCTGCGCGTCACCCACGCCGGCGCGGACGCTCCCGATGTCAATGTGTATGTCGACGGCGAGCTTGCCCTGGAGGAGGTGGCATTCAGGCAGAGTTCCGGATTGCTCACAATCGACAACCCGGGCTCGATTGAAGTCGAAGTCAGGGGGCTGCTTGCGGATGGTTCCGAGGTCACCGTCATAGGGCCGGTGGAACTGGTGTTGGAGGAAGGTGTCAGGACCGATGTCGTCGCCTACGACACCCTGTTTGATGCTGACGGAGAGCTGAATCTAAAGGCCAAAGTGCTGGATCCGGTAGCCATCGAAGAAGATATTGCCGATGTTCGCGTGTCGGTCATGCACGCTGCGCCCGTGGCTGGCGATGTCGACATATACGTGACGGGTCCCGATGATCCGCTCGCTTCTGCCTCCCCGATTGATGCCGGATTTGGTGATGCGCTTGGCCCCCTTGCGCTGGAGCCCGACACCGACTACCGGGTCCGGATTACCGGCGATGGCAGTGACGCTGTGGTTTATGACAGTGGGGTCCTCAGTTTCCCCGCTGGCACCGAAGTACTGGTACTGGCAATCAATAACACCTTCAAGGTCGGCAGCAACCCTGTGAACCTGCTGGCGGTCGGTGCAGAGGGCGCAACAGAAGTTGTCGATCCAGGCATGGGTGCGGCCGTGCGCGTGGTCCACAATTCGGCAGATACGCCCGCAGTGGATGTGATTGTCGATGGGGCGACCGTACTTGCCAATGTGCCGTTTCCGGCGGCAAGTGCCTACGGTGATATCGAGGTGCCCGCGGGGACCTACAATGTGGTGGTCGCCGCCAACGCGGACAACAGTATCGCCCCGATAGATGTCGACCTTGCGCTGGAGCAGACTGCAAGCTACACAGTGCTGGCCCTGGGCTCATTTGCGGCCAATTCCATCGAGGCTCTGGTTACCAGCGATGACCGCAGAAGCATTGCCACTGCCGCCAGAGTCGAGGTCATCCACGGCTCCTCGATTGTCGCTGGCGAGATTCCGGTCGACGTCTACCTCACTGCCGACGGTGTGATCGCCGACGCCGATGCGGCAATCTCGGGTCTCGCCTATCCCGGCACCACTGGGCAAATCGCGCTGACCCCGGGGAGCTACTGGATCACTGTTACCGCTGCCGGCGACAAGTCGGTGGTGGCATTCGACAGCGGCGGCACGGTCACGCTCGAAGGGGGCGTCAACTATACCGTTATCGCCCGCGATCCGTCGCCGGCGGAGATTGCGGGAAGTCCGCTGATAGAGTTGACGATTCTTGTCGACTGAACTCGAAGCAGGAAAGGGAAAACCCGCGTCGGAGAGCGCGGGTTTTTTTTGCCCTGTTCATCCCACAGCTCAGGCAGGGAAGGGGTGTGTGGCGCGGTCGCCCAGGATGTTTGCCAGTTCGTCAAGTAGCGATTCGCAGGGCATCGCCAGTTTCAGGCTGGCGATGGCGTCGGCGCGGGTAATGCCCGGGTTGATCACAATCAGCGGCTTCCCCGCGGCATGGGCCGCGCGGCAGAAGCGGAAGCCCGAGTAGACCTGCAGGGAAGAGCCGACAACCAGCAGGGCATCGGCAGCCGCGATTGCAGAAGTGACACGCGCTACCCGCTCCCTGGGCACGGTGCCGCCGAAAAAGACGACGTCGGGTATCAGGGTTCCCGCACAGGCAAGGCAATGCGGGACAACCGTATGTCGCGCCTGGCTATCGGGCAGGGACATGTCGCCATCCGGTCTCGAACCGGCGCCAGCCGCCAGCGAGGAAAAGTGAGGGTTTGCCTGTAGAAGTCGGTGCTGCATGTTATCGCGTGGAGAATATGCCCCGCAGGTGAGGCAGCGCACCCGGTCCAGACGCCCGTGCAGATCGACTACCGCGCCGCTGCCGGCACGCTGGTGCAGGCGGTCCACGTTCTGTGTCACCAGCAGTTCAATGGTACCGGCGTGCTCCAGCCGGGCGAGGGCCCGGTGCGCCGTATTGGGGTTGGCATCGCGGACACCCGGCCATCCCAGCCAGGACCGGGTCCAGTAGCGTTGCCGGGTCGCGGGGTCCTGGAGGAAGTCCCGGTGCTGTATCGGCGTGCTGTAGAGCCACTGCCCGTCGGCGTCACGGTAGGTGGGGATACCCGAACTGGCGCTGATGCCCGCGCCGGTAACTACCACCAGACGCGGCCGCTCCTGGAGCACGGCCAGCAGCTGTTGCAGTTCAGGCATGACATTGTTCATGATGGTGGCCTTACGCTGCTGCGGGAGAGGAGAGGACATGCACATTCTGATCACGGGAGGTACCGGTTTCATCGGCCAGGCGCTGGTGCCGCATTTGCTCCAGGCGGGACATCGCATCAGTATTCTCAGCCGCAGCCAGCACCGGGACACTGCCCAGTGTACCTTCGTGCGCTCCCTGGAAGAGTTGTCGCCTGATTCCGCGCCCGACGCGGTCATCAATCTTGCTGGCGCGTCCCTTGCGGGAAAGCGTTGGACCAGAGCCTACAAGGAGGAGCTGGTCGCCAGCCGGGTACAGGGAACCCGGGCGCTGGTGGCGTACTTTGCTGAATCCGCCGAGCCCCCGCGGGTACTGCTGAGCGCGAGCGCAATTGGTTACTACGGGCCGCGCGGGGATGACGCGCTGACGGAAGAGGCAGCGCCCGGCAGCGGCTTTTCCAGCGAGCTGTGCCAAGCCTGGGAACAGGAGGCCGCCCGCGCTGCGGAAGCGGGGATTCGCACCTGTCTGCTGCGCCTCGGCGTGGTTCTGGACCGGCAGGGCGGTGCCCTGAAGGAGATGGCGTTGCCGTTCCGTTTCGGTGTGGCGAGCTGGCCGGGCAGTGGCCACCAGTATCTCAGCTGGATTCACCGCCAGGATGTGGTGGCCGCGATGGCGTTTCTGCTTGCCGAGGACACGCTGGCGGGCCCCTTCAACCTCACCGCGCCAGGCCCGGTAACCCAGCGCGAATTCTGCCGTGCCATGCGCAAGCACTTCCGGACCCTCCCGGGAATGCCCGTGCCCGGCCCGGTCATGCGGCTGCTGCTCGGGGAAATGGCCGGCGAACTGTTGCTCAGTGGCCAGCGGGTGGTGCCCGCCGGCCTGCAGCGCGCCGGTTTCGAGTTCCGTTATCCCGGCATTGACGACGCACTGGCAGCGATTTTCGGTGCTCAAGCCGGCGACAGATTGCCGTGATCGCGGGCGGCATCCTGTACCGTACTGTTGTGGCTCAGTTTTTCCAGTGCTGAACGCTCAAGTTGACGCACCCATTCGCGGCTGACCCGCATTTTGTCGGCGACTTCTGCCCGACTCAGGGGTGGCCCCCGATGCAGGCCCCAGCGTGCGATGACGACCTCCTGTTCCGCAGGTTCCAGCTGCTCAATCTCCTGCAGCAGGCAACGTTGCAGGGAGGCGCTTTCCGCGCGGGCGGCAATGTCCTGAAACGGGCCGCCGGGAACGCTGTCGAGCAGTGATTCGTCATCATCCGCGTACTGTGGCTGGTCCAGGGATACGGCCATATTGCGCAGCTGCCGCAGCTGCCGGGCTTTTTCCGGTTCGATGCCGGCCGCGCTGGCAAGCGCCTCCTCGGAGGGTTCCTCCCCGGTGCTCGACCAGATGGCGTTGCGCTCACGGTGGAGTTTGCCCACCTGCTCGCGTACATGGGTGGGGTAGCGGATCAGTGCTGCGCCGTCGTTGACGTAGCGGCGCACCGCCTGTGAGATCCAGTTGTAGCAGTAGGTGCTGAACCGGTAACCCTTGTGCGCCTCGAACTTCTCCGCGGCGCGAATCAGGCCCAGCGTCCCCTCCTGGATCAGGTCGCGGTAGGGGGCGCCCTTGCCCAGGTATTTCCCGGCTATGGAGTAGACCAGGCGCAGATTGTGCAGGGTCAGGGTGTCACGGGCCTGGTTGAAGCGCGATAACGACAGTTTCAGACTCGCCAACTGCGCCGGCTCCAGGCGGTAGCGGCGAACGTTCCGCTCGATGCCTTCCGCCGTCGCTTGCCACGCCAGCAGGGCGTCCGCCACCCGACATTTGGCGTCGTGCTTGTTGTGGCGACCGACCACACTGGCCATGCCTACCAGCAGGCTAGCCGGCAGAGCCATCTCGGTAGCGATTTCCCCGGCCGCAACCAGATCATCAGCCGCCAGTGCTGATGCCAGCTGGGCTACGCCGCTGGCATGCGCTCCGCCGGGCAGGTACGCTACCAGTTCGCGGCGCAGCAGGAAGTGATGGTCGCGGTTGTCGAAGTTTGCAACATCCGGGGGCTGGGCAACGATCCGGTCCAGCAGGTCGCGGAAGAATGCGCGCCCTCCCGCGCTGGCGAGCAGCAGTGCCTGGATGTCGGCTACGGCCTGCCATTTGCTGCCGTCAATGTCGCGCTCCTGGTCGGCACTCAGCAATGGGTAGCGGCGGGCTTCCGCAAACAGCCGCTCCAGTTCCCGGTCATCGGTTTCAGTTTTCCAGTTTTCCACAATACAGCTCCTTCCCGGTTTGCTGTGTATACGCCCTCTGGCACTTCCTTGGACAAGCAAACCGGACAGTTGTCCAGATAACATGCGAACACAAGTTGGGCAACTCATCCAGTCAGGCCACCGCAGCGTAACAAGTCCGACAAACTATCGAGGCTCTGCACATGGATCAGGCTGTTATGGAACCCCGCCCCCTCTACGGTATTGGCACCGTTGCCCGACTTACCGGTCTCAAGCCGGATACGCTGCGGGTGTGGGAGCGCCGCTACGGGCTGGGAGCCAGTCACAAGTCGGCGACCGGACGGCGCCAGTATACCCAGGCTGACCTGGAGCATTTGCAGCTGGTTGCTGCGCTGGTGACGAGCGGCTCCCGGATCGGTGAAATTGCCTCTACCGAACGCAAGACCCTGGAAATGCTGCTCCGCAGCCGCGGCAAGAGCGGCCGCGCTGCGGTACCGGCACCGAAACCGAGAGTCATTTTTATCGGGCTCCAGCTCTGCGAGTGGCTGGAGGAACACCAGGGTTGCCTGGCGGGTGTGGATGCTCTGCTGGTGCGGCTGCCGCTGGCAGAGATCAGCCCGCAGTTCTGCGGGGAAATCGGCCCGGCCGATTCCCTGGTCGTCGAATGCGCCAATCTCAGTGGCCCGCAGACCCGGCAAGTGGGGGATCTGATGGGGGACCTGGACGTAGAGAAGGCCCTGGTTACCTACCAGTTTGCCAACGAGCGCTGGTTGCAGGCACTGGAACAGCAGAACATTGCCGCCACTACCTTCCCCCCGGATCCCGCTTATCTGGCGTTTGAGCTCGCCCGCAGCGTGGCGGACAAAAGCACCAGTCAGGGGGATGCCAATCTCGGGGAATTGATGAGCGCCAAGCCGCGCCAGTTCAGTGAGCTGCAGCTGCGCGCAGCCCGGCAATTGAAAAGTACCCTCGACTGCGAGTGCCCGCGCCATATCGCCGACCTGATCCGCTCGCTCAGCCATTTCGAGGAGTACTCCTCGAGCTGCTCAATCGAAAACTGGCACGATGCGGCTGTACACGCCTGCATCTACGCCTACACCTGCCAGGCGCGCTGGCTGATGGAGCGCGCCCTGCAGGCGGTGCTGGAGGAGCGCGGGGACGAGTACCAGGGGCTGCTCAGGGACGTCGCCGACAGCCCGGTGGGGGATGCTGCCTGAGCACGGGGGTATCAGTCCTGGTGCTCACCGTCTGCGGCAGTATCTGTTGCCCGCCCCAGTAACAGCGATTGCCAATGGGGGCTGTCACGCACGGCCCACGCCCAGAGCAGTATCGGCGCCACCGTCGGCACGATCAGTGTACTGAACTGGTACAGCAGCGCGATGGCCGACGGCGGCGGCAGGGGCAGAGAGGAGGCCTCGTGCATCATCGGCCCGACAGCGACCATCACGTCCTTGAGCGCGACCGCCACGAAGCCCACAAGCATCAGGAACCACAGCACAATCAAGCTTCTGGCGTAGCGCCCAAGGGAGTCCTCGATGCGGCTGGCACAGTGCAGCGCTGTGTAGAAAGGAATGGAATAGGACAGGAGTCGGACACTCTGCGGGAACGCCAGTTGATACTCTGCCTGGGCCAGGGGAACGATGGCGCCATCACGCTCGCCAAAGCGACTGAAAACCATCAACTGGTGTTGATCCAGCGTTACCGAGTGAATGATATCCGGAGCCGCCCAGGGCAGGGCAAGCTGTGTCAACCAAATGGCAGGCGCCGCCGGCAGTGCCCCGAGGCCATACCAGAGCGCAAAGCAGGGGATCATCAGCAGGATCACCAGCCCGATGAAGCGGTACAGGGTCATGCGTTGGTGACCGCTACCGGCTGGCGCCGCTCCAGGAAGCGCAGGTACAGGACAAACACAATCAGCACGTCAAGCATGATAAACACTGGCCACAGGTACAGGTGAGTCCATTCGAATATTTCGTAGTTCCACTGCCCGAGGTAGAAAAGGCTGATGATGCGGGCAATGTTAAGCATCTGGATGGTCAGGAAGCCCGCGAGTATGGCCCCGATCCGAAAGTGCCAGGGCGCGGGATAGGCGAGAACGCCGGCAATCAGCACGATCGCGGCTTCGACGCCGTTGCACCCTGATTCTATGGAGACCGCAAAGTTGTTGACGCTGTGGGCAATAACCCGTCCGTACGCGAGCACGTTGCTGTCGAAGGGCGTGATCAAGGCGGCGCTCAGGGTCGCCAGCGAGGCGGTAAAAGGCTGAATGACCGCTGCCTGCACCGGCTGCAGCATTTCCACGGTGAACAAACCCACCAGGACCGACATGAAGATAACAATGAACTTTGCCATGCTGATGCTATTATGCGCTCCCGTGCCGGTTTGCAGGACGGGATCGAGAATACCACAACGGGGCGGAAAGGTGACACAGACTGCGCGGGCCATAGGAATTGTCGTGACCCTGGCGATGCTGGTGTTCAGCGGCTGGATGTATCTGCAAACGGGCGACTGGGTGGCAATGGTGTTTGCCGTGGCGAGCCTTGGTTACGGTATCTTTTTCCTGTCAGTTACCCCCCGCGACAGGGACGGATCATGACTGCGCCCGGCGTGCGTCTGTTGCTGGCGGCGATGCTGGCGCTGGCTCTGGGCGGCTGCAGTAGCCTGATGCCGGGGATCGAAGCCCCCAAGGTCAGTGTGGACAGCGTGCGCAGTCTTCCTGCCGGGGGGAGTGGCCCACGCTTTCAGATAGTTCTGCGCATCGCCAACCCCAATGCCCGGGCCCTGGATATCGCCGGTATCAGCTATGGCATGCAGCTGCTGGGACGGGAGCTGATCAGTGGGGTCAGCAACCAGGTGCCGCGCATCGCAGGTTATACGGAAGAACAGGTTGTCATCGACGCCGGGGTCAACCTGCTGGAAGTGCTGCGCCTGCTCGGCAATCTGGGTCACAGCCGCGGCGATGCGCTGGATTACCGGTTCACCGCCAAGATTGACTTTCGCGGCCTGCTGCCGACGCAGTACATCGAAGACAGCGGCAGCATCGCCCTCGCGGCGTTAACCCAGCAATGACTGGGCAAAAATCAGCAGGATGATGACCGGGCACACCACGCGCACATAGCCGGGCCATATCTTCCAGAACAGGCTGTGCTCGACCAGGTCATTGCCCTTGCGCAGCTCCTGCAGCAACTGATCCCGGCGCCATACCCAGCCAGCGTAGAGGCAGAACATGAAGCCCAGCAACGGCTGGCTATAGCGGGTGGTGGCCGCTATGACGAGTCCGAACAGCAGCTCGAAATTGAGCAGGATCACCGTGCTGACGATGGCAATCAGGATGCCGATCACCACCACCGCGACCTTGCGGTCGACACCGTGTTCCTCAATGGTATAGGCCACCGGCACCTCCAGCATGGAGATGGAGGAGGTGAGGGCGGCGATGCTCATGAGGAAGAAAAATACAAAGCCCACCAGCACTCCGGCCAGTCCCATGGTGTCGAACAGGCGCGGCAGGACGTTGAAAATCAGCGTGTCCTCGGAGATCAGCTCGCCGGTCGCGGTAAAGATTTCCACGCCGTTGTGCAGTGCCACGTACATGGCCGGCAGCACCAGGAAGCCGGCCATGACCGCGATGCAGATGTCGACGAGGGTGACCAGGCCACCAACGACTGGCAGGTTCTCGCGGTCGCTGATATAGGAGCCATAGATCAGCATGGTGCCGACGCCCAGTGACAGCGAGAAAAAGGCGGCCCCCAGTGCTTTCAGAATCAGATCCGGCGCCAGCGCGCGCTCGAAGTCCGGCAGCAGGTAGACGCGCAGCCCGTCCATGGCGCCGTCCAGGGTGAATACGTACACCACCAGGAGGACCAATGATACCAGTAACATGGGCATCAGCCGGCTGGACCAGCGTTCAATGCCCTGCTGCACACCCTCGGAGATTATGCCAACCGTCAGCGCCATGAAGACCAGCATGAACCCCAGGTTGCGGGCGAAGCCGAACTCCGTCAGCCAGGCGGCGGCAGTGTCGAACCGGAACAACTCGACCAGAGCGGCCAGGCAGTGCGCCAGCATCCAGCCGGCAACAATGGCGTAGAAGCTGAGGATAAAACTGGCGACGATAAAGCCGGTGACACCGGTCGCGGTGCCAAGCCGTCGCAGCCCGGTATTGGGTGAGATCAGCCGCAGCGCATTGGCGGCGTTGGCATGAGCGTGCCGGCCTATGATCAGCTCTGCCATGAGTGCCGGATAGGCGAGGGTAAAGGCCAGCACCAGGTAGACCAGCAGGAAAGCCGCACCGCCATTGCTCGCGGCCTGGGTCGGGAACCCCCAGATATTGCCGAGGCCGACGGCACTGCCGGCCGCTGCCATGATAAAGCCGAATCTCGAGCTGAATTCACCCCGGGGAGATGCCATAGTCTGGTCCATCAGTGCCTGTCTTATTGTCTCTCGCAGTATACCACGAAGGCTGCCGGTTCGGCCCGGACTAGGGGTTGACTGTAATCACGCAGCTGCGCTGGGCGGTCTTGTCGTGCTTGCCGATACCGAAAATCCTCAATACCAGGCGGGGCAGGAACAGCAGGGCCTCGCTGGTCATGTCCAGGGTGGTGGTGACGGGCGACACCGAGGTGCGCGGGCTGGCCATGTCCCCCCGCAGGCTGATGCTGGAAGGAATCTGGATGCTGCGGGATTTCGACCGCGGAGTTAGGGTCAGCGCCAGGGTCCTGGCGGGGAGGTTGAACTCGCCGACACCGGTGGCGGTCATGTTCGGTGACTCCACGAAGATGTCATTGCTGCGGGCGACACCATCCTCCAGGCTGAACTGGGCCATCACGCAGTCCAGATAGGTCGATTCCTCCCTGGCAGCGCCGGAGAACAGCCAGGTGAGAATGCCGCTTGCCAGCACATCATAGGCGGCGCCCTCAATGGTCGCGGCTTCCAGCGCGACCCCCACAGTGCCGTCCAGCTGGGCCAGGAGTTCGGCGCCGGTGGCGCCCTGGCCGCTGAGGCCCCCGCGCACGTTCAGGGCACCGCTGATATCCGTCTCGATGCCGAGGTCGCGGGACAGGGTGTTGAGCGGAATCGACTCCGCCTGGCCCGCGATACTGAGTCCCGGCGGGGTCAGGCTGATATCGATCACGCCGCGGATCTGGGCGGGAGCACTGGCGTAAACAAAGTCGAATTCCCGCAGCAGGTAGGTCGTGTCAGCGCCGGTGATGTGCACGTTGATGTCGTCGAAGCGGCTCTCGTCGCCCTGCAGACTGCCCAGCGCCAGCCGCAGGTCCAGCGGGTACCTCGGTGCGAGTTCCAGCAGCCGTTGCAGCGTCGTGTTCTCGGCGACAGGTTCCAGCTTTTCTGCTGGCCGGTAGCTATCCTCATCGGTGCCGGTGGCCTGCAGGCCCAGATCGCGCAGTCTTGCCAGCGGCGACTCCAGGCTGGCGCTCAGGCTGCTGAGCTTGCCCTCACTGTGGCTGGCCTCGACATGCAGCGCCAGTTCCGTAGTGCCCACCCGGGTTTTACTGGCCAGCGTGGCAGTGGCCGGGTCCATGGCCAGGGTCATGAAGCCACCCACCGGTGCCAGTGGCAGGCCGCTCAATGCCTCCAGCAGGGCGCGATCATCACTGCCGAATCCCAGGGTAAATTCGCCCTGCCAGGTCTCCTCCGCATTGTAGTTTCCGCCCCCATCCAGGCGCAGCTGCAGGGGAGATGATGCCGGGCTGGCCAGCGCCAGCTGTGACAGCGAGTAGCCGCCACCGCTGGCGTTCATCTTGAAGCCCCCGGTCAGTGTGCCCAGGTTCGCCGGGGGCGTTGTTGCCGGCGTCAGCAGGGCGATGAGCCCGCCGATGTCCAGGTGATCCACGGTGCTGTCCAGGCTGATCTCGCGTCCGCCGGCAATATCCCGGGCACTGCCGCGAGCCGTGATATCCAGCTGGCGGCCAGTCAGTCTGGCAGCGAGGTCCCGCAGATCAATACGCTGGTCGCGCTGGCTCGCCCTGGCGGTAAGCTCCAGCCTGCCCAGGTCCGGCAACGGAGATCCGGCGAGATCGGACAGGGAAGCCAGATCCTCTGCGCGCAAGTGCAGGCGGGCCTGTCCACCCCGGGGTTGGTAATCCTCTGACCGGTGTAGCCGCACACCGGCGCCGTCGAAAGCCATCTCGAGATGCTGATGACGCAGTGTCCCGGCGCCACCGGTGAGCGTCAGTTCGCCGCCGTTACCTGCCAGCGTGGCGCTCGCCTCCAGGGCGAAGCCTGCTGGCAGCGATTGATTCAGCCACCCGGCCGGCATCGCCAGATCAGAGCTGACAGCAGCCAGTGTCAGGTCGATGTTCTGGATCCCGCCCGGATCGTCCAGTCTGTCCAGGTCAATGCGCGCACTGCCGTCAGTGGCGCGCAGTAGCGTGGTAGCGGCGCTGCCCAGCTGTGCCTGGATATTTTCCATGCCGAGATCACCTCCTGCCTCCACAAGCCTGGCCGACAATTGCCAGGGGCCGGCATCAAAGCCGATCGGCTGACTCAGCCAGGGGTCGAGAACCTCAAGACCTGGTGCATGGGCGTGGAGGGTAAAGTCGGCGTCTGCGGGCAACTCTGCGCTGCCGAGGCTGCCGGGGCCAGAAGATCCGTTCAGGGTAATCCACAGCCCCTCACTGCTTTGGGTCACAATGGATAACTGGTCGACGACAGTCGCTGCCATGGTTCCCGACAGGGCAATGCTGGCCCGGATGCCGCCCAGCGGCGTCAGGTCCAGCTCGAGCCAGCGCAGAAAATACTCCAGGGAGTCCATTTCCCCGGATGCGATCAGTGACAGGGTCGGGTCCGCGCCATCGACCCGCTGCAGATCGCCGCTGGCCTCAAAAAAGTAGGCGGGGCGGTTGTCCAGTTCAAAGCCGGCAGCGGTGAGTTCGTAGTCTTGCAGGTCGCCCGACAGTCGCCCCCGTAGCGACAGTTCGCCAGCCAGTGGCGGCGCAGCGGGAAATGCGGCGAGCAGGGTGGATACCTGCGGAAACCGTGCGTTGACTGTCACATCATAGTGAATGGACTCCGCATGCGCTTCAAACAGGCCCTCCAGCCGGGCTTCGGTGGCGCTATCCGGTGCTTCAACACTGGCCGTGAAGTTGACCCCGCCGCGATCCAGCTCCCGCCTGATGGAGGTTAGCGTGAGCGCAACGTCCAGAGGCGCGCCGTCTATGTCGGCGCGCAATTCGGCCGCGAAGCCGTCGCTGCCCGTGCGCCGCCCCGAGAGGTTCTCGACAGGAAATATGGACACGTCGCCATGCTGGTTGATGACATGGACCGTCGCGATATCCAGTTGCTGCGGCAGGAAGCGCAGGTACTGCAACCACTGCTCCGGGGTAGGGTCTTCAGCGTCGTCATCGGCGGCCACATAGACGATGACGCTGTCTGCACTCAGGGTGGTGTTGGCCAGGTCCCGTTGCCGGAGGTCCCTAAGGCGACTGTCGCCATTGAAACCGAGGACCGAGATCAGCGCGGGACCGTCTACACCCTGCTGGTAGAGATGCAGCGCCTCCAGGCTCAGGCCGACTGAGCGCGGCCGGATTTCCAGGCCCGTGATTTCCAGTCGGTAGCTGCTGAACCGCTCCACGCCCCATTGCAGTGTGGACACCAGCAGCGCCGGCGAGGACAGCAGGGCAGCACTGGCTGCCAGCAGTGCCAGCAGCAGCGCGACAGGCAAAATCCAGAGCTTGCGCATGTCCACCAAACAGGGAAATCCAGTTGCCGCCAGTGTAGCACGCGGCGAGACCGCAACTTGTTCAGCAAAAGCGGTGTGCTATCATGCCGCCGCGCCGGTTCCGGCGCCTCCACGCAGCGCCCGGGTGGTGAAATTGGTAGACACAGGAGACTTAAAATCTCCCGATCATTGCGATCGTACCGGTTCGATTCCGGTCCCGGGCACCAGAAAACGCCTGCTTTTAATCAAGCGCCTCTCCATGGCGTTCACTGCCGGTAAAATCCTCTGGCGCGAGAACCTCCGCGGAACGCCAGTGGAATGGATACCAAGGGATCCGCGCCGCAGAATTTCCGCGCCACCGCCTGCATGCGCGCCTTCGCTGGCAGGTCGGTGACGGCCCTCGACCGCACTTACTCTGCTTTGCTTGTTACTACCGGCTCACGCCACCAGTACCCGCCACTGCCCATGGCCTGCCAGGTCCAGCGCAGCCAGCCGAGCAGGGCCGAAGCCAGCCACACCGACCACAGCAGGATCGCAAGCCGGTACACCCATAGCGGCGCGCTCACAATGCTGGTTTCGGGCAGCGCGGGTGCGCTGCGGTCGACAAACCAGCGCAGCTCGCTACTGCTGGAACCGTTGCCCACGACCTGCATCTCCGGTTGCCCGAGCAGCCCGGCGGGAATCACGCTGAACAGCACTATCAGCGCGAGCACGGTCAGCAGGCCCAGACCCAGCTGGGCGCCATTGCGCTGCCTGCCAGTGAGGTCGGCACCGTTGCGTTCGCGCCAGTCGACCGCCAGCAACCAACCCACCACCAGCACCAGCGCCGGCCAGGAAACGGTGGAGAATCCCAGGCCCAGCAACAGCCAGTGATGCAAGCGCAACGGTGTGCGGCCGCTGCGTGAGAGTGCGAAGGCGACCAGCAGCATCACCGCCAGGGCGGCCCAGTACAGCACTGCGGGCCCCAGCAGGGGGCCACCGGTCCAGAGCACCCAGCGGCGGTCGGAGAGAGTGGCAGTGGTGCTGACATTGGCCGCTGCAACGCCAAGGTCCGGAACCGCGCTGCGCCAGAGGATTCCCGTGTCTTCCGGCTGGTGCCAGCGCACCACCAGCTGTTGCTCGCCCGGGGCCAGCGCCAGGCGCAGGGCGCCGTCTTCCGCCTGCAGGTTCTGCGCACGGTTCTCGATGTTTGCCTCCAGCAACTCCGCGGCGGGCGGCAGCTGCACGGTATGGGTACCCGCACGGGTGGCGCGCAGGCGCGCCTGCAGAGTGTATTCAGCACTGCGTGCACCGAGGCGGATATCCAGTCCCACCCGGTCCGCCGCCAGCCAGGGGCCCTCCAGGGGCGCGATTGGCTCAATCTCCAACACCAGGGTTTCCCCCGGCAATGGCCGGAAGTGCTGGCGGCCGCCGGGATCGCTGATGGCGACCAGGGGAGTGCCGCTGGCGTCCACACGCCAGAGGCCGGAGCTGCTTATTTGCCACTGCTCGCTGCGTTCATCCAGGGCACCAGCGGTCACTTCCATGTGGGTCACCGGCGCGATGCTCGACAGCCACTGTCGCTGTCCTGTGCCCGCCGGCAGTGTCAGCTCAACCGCACCACCGCGCACGGTCAGGTTATCGTCCAGCGGGTTTTCGCCCGGCCACAGCGGAACCGTCAGGACGAGGTTGCCGCCAGCCGGAGCGAGGCGCTGCACCCTGGTCTGCAGGCGCCATTCGTTGCCCAGGTGCAGCTGCCGTTGCACCCGGTAAAACGGGCTGGCGTCGAAGCCGCGGCGGCTCAATGCCGGCGCCTCCGGGCCAGTGCCCGGCCTGGCGGTTTCCCGGTGCAGTTCCAGGGTGTCGCCGGCAAGACGTCCGGCGCTGACCCCGGCCGCGCTCCAGCCCGGGCCAGTATCCACAAGGACCGTCCGCGGCGGAATGGCAAACTGCAGCGAGGCCCTGTCTGCCTCGGCTGTCAGTGCGGCCCGCAGTTCGACCCGGTGCACGCCCCGTCGTAGCCACAGCCAGCGCTGGTTTCCGCTCTGGCGCAGGCTGTTGACCTCCGCGCCGTCAACCCTGAGTTCCAGTATTTGCCACCCCGGTTGCACCCGGGGCAGCGCCAGACCGGCGTCAGCCGCGGCATGCACATCCATCCGCAGATGCAGATGGCTGCCTTCGATTCCGAGTGCGAGCGCGGGCAGTTCCAGGCAGGCGGGCGCGCACGCGGGTGGCCGCAGGAGCCATTGGCGCAGTTCCTGCAGCTGTTCCGGGGGCGGTACTGCAGCAGCCGCTGCGCTGGCCTGTGGCGGCGCCAGCAGCAGGGTCGCAAGCAACACAAGCGCCAGGGGCGCCGCAGCGCTGCTGCCCATGCCGGATCGTGGAGAGGGCAATTGAGCCCGGAACCAGCGCCAGCACAGTGCCCCGAGCGCCACCACGGTAAGCACGCGCAGCAGGGTAGTGAGCCAGCGCGGCAGGATGACCAGGCGCATGGTCTGCTCGCTGACAACCGGGCCACTCCAGCTGAGCTCGGCGCGGCGCCAGCTCCAATCCGGCTGCCCCGGCCCGGCCAGGGCCTGGGGGCTGATCTCCGCAGCGGGGGACGGCTCGCTGGCCACAACAGAGTCGGGGGCCACTCTATCGAGGCCTACTCCTCCAACCGCGAATTTTCTGCTCTCCGCGCTGGCCGGGGCGGCCGCCTCCGCCATGTCCTGTCCCGTCTGGACGATGCTGCGATGCAGTGGCTGGGCCTGATCTATCTGGTACAGCTCCAGCTGCGGATAGAGCGCCAGCCGCAATTGTCCGGCGATAAAGGGCAGGGCGACCAGGACCAGCCCGATCACCAGGCCCCGGTACACTACCCCGATAGCATTTGCGAACAACCCGTTGCCTCCAACCGCCTGGCGCAGCAATTGCACGGCGGCGGTGCTGCCCAGCAGGTACAGCAGGACCGGGTAATCCGGATAAGCCAGAGCCAGCAGGAGCAGCCCCAGCAGCCCCCAGACAGGGCCCAGCAGGCGTCCCAGCAGCATGCCGGTCACCAGCACCAGGAACAGGTCCAGCAGGTCCCAGCCGGCGAGCCAGGTATGCGGCGCCCGGTCCGCGCCTGGCGCCGCGACCAGGATCTGCCCCGGCGGCAGGTGCAGGGTCGTGTCGATGCGGTCAAAGGTCTGATCCCAGCCGCTGACCCGGATGTCGCCGCCGCTTGGCACTCTGGCACTGGCCCGCAGCGCGAGCTGCAGGGTTCGCAGTTCTACGCCGCTGGTGCCGTCCGTGCCCGCGCTGAGGGGCTGGGGTACACCGTCGAGCTCTGCGCGCAGCAGACTCCAGGGCGCGCTCTGCTGCAGGCGCTGGAGGCCGCCGGTGCTGCCGGTGATAGTGTCGGTGACATGCAGGACAGGCTGGTGGAAATCCAGCCAGGCCTGACGCAGCAGTGTGAGTCGGGGTCGTCCGACGCTGCCGAGTCCGCGGCTGCGGAGCTCGGTGGTCAGCGTTTCACCGGCATCGAGGCGCCAGGCCGGAAACTGCCTCCAGGCTGGCGGAATGTTTTCCTGCAGCGGGTCTACCGCACGGCCACCGTCCAGTTCCAGGGTCCGCAGGGCGGGGTCCGCCGTATAGCTCCACAGCTCACTGCCGGGCCAGGGCGCCGCGCCGGCGATTGCGCTCAGGGTGGGCAGCGGGGAACGGGCGCGGGCAACGATGGTCACACGATGCTCTCCGGGTCGCAGCAGCAGGAACAGGCCCTGCTCCGGATGCAGGCCCGTTTCCAGCGATGAGGTCAGACTCATGGCCTCGAAATCCGCTGGCAATACCGGCCCCAGTGCCAGCTCCCGCAATGCCCCGGACACCGTCAGACGGAGCTGGGTTTCAAGCAGGACCGGGACGCCGTCTTCAACCCGCCGGAACACCTCGATCTCAAGTGCGTCGGCAGCCACAGCGCTGGCGGTGTCGGTCCTTGGCAAGCCGAGCCACAGGCCCTGCTGATCGTGTTCGGGGGCAACACGGGCCTCACCGTCCACGGACAGCGTAACCCAGCCATACAGTGCGGGCAGGGGCAGATAATTGGGTCGCTCGGACCAGTCCAGACGGCCCTCTATACGGTGGCTTCCCGCAGGCAGGCGCAGAGCCGGCAGGCCGCCGTGCCGGACCACCGGCCAGGCCTCGCCGTCGACCAGCACCGCGCGCGGCCACAGTGCAAAACTCCCGGGCAGCGGCAACCAGTCCTCGGCGTAGAGCGTTGCGCCGCCGCGAAAAACGGCTCCACTGTTGTCCACAGTGAGGTCCAGGCGCTGTGGCCAGACGCAGGCCCAGGCCCCCGGTTCCGGGATCTGGCCAGAGTGCAGCAGGGGGCAGCGGTGTTCGGGAATCTCCCGCAACACCCACTCCTGCCAGTCAACCAGCGGCTCGGGCATGGCGATGGTTTGGGCCTGTACCCAGAGTGGCAACAAAAACAGGGCAAGAATCCTGAACATTCTATTCTCCCGAATCCGGGGCCAGCCGCGCCGTCAGCTGGTCGAGTCCCTCGCCTTTGCGCAGGTTGAGGTCCACCTGCGGAAAGGCAATTTCGATGTTGTGCTCGCGGAACAGGCGATCGACCTCCCGGTTCAGCTCATCAATGGCTGGCAGACGGTCGCCGACATCCTTGACGTGCACTCGTAGTTCATGTTCCAGGGTACTGTCGCCGAAATTGAGGAACAGTACCTGGAGGGGTGGTTCCTTGAGCACGCGCGGGTTGTCATTGGCAACCTGCTCGAGCACCTTCCGCGTCAGCGCCAGATCGGATCCATAGGCAACTCCGACACGAATTGACACCCGGGTTATGGTGTCGTGCAAGGACCAGTTGATCAGCTGCCCGGTGACGAAATTCTTGTTGGGGACGATGATTTCCTTGCGGTCGAAGTCGGTGATTGTGGTGGCGCGAATCCGTATTCGGCTGACAGTGCCCGACAGGTCTCCGATGGTGACAACATCGCCGATGCGAACCGGACGCTCGAACAGGATGATGATGCCGGAGACCGCATTGGCGAATATTTCCTGCAGACCGAAGCCCAGGCCCACGCTGAGGGCGGCTACCAGCCATTGCAGCTTGTTCCAGCTCACGCCGAGGGCGGCGAGCCCGGTAATGAAGCCGACGCTGACGATCACATAACTGAGCAGGGTGGTGACCGCGTAGCTGCTGCCCTGTTGCAGATTTATCCGCGACAGCACGAGGATTTCCAGTAGCCCGGGGAGGTTGCGCGCGAGCGCGACGGTGAACACGATGATGAGCAGGGCGCCGAGAACATCCGCGGCACTCATCGGCACGCGCTCGGGTACCTCGCTGCTGCCAGCGTTGTACTCCCAGAGCGTGATGGAGTCCAGGTAGGCGGTAGCGCTTACCAGATCCGACCAGACCAGATAGATGAGGACCGAAAACAGCGCCAGCATCGCGAGCTTCGCCAGGCGCAGGGATTGCTCGTTGACCTGGGCAATGCCGAGCTCGGGTACTTCCACTGCCACCTCGTTCTCTGCGCCTTCGCGGCTCAGGTCTGCTTCGCGACGCGCAACAGCACGCTGGTAGGAGAGGCGGCGTCCGGCCACGCTCAGGTTGCGCACGATGGTGCCCTCGACAAGCATCCACACGACTATCAGGTACAGGGTATACCAGTACCTGTGGGCGAGATTCACCGCCGTGTACTGGAATCCCCAGAAGGTCATGCCTGCGAGGAGCAGGGGCGTTGCCGCCAGCGCCAGAGTGATGCCAAAGTGGGCCGTTCTCGAGCTGTAGAGCGGTTGCGTATTCCACATGCTGCGTCCCAGCAGTATGCCCAGCAGGGTCATGCCGACAATGATAAACAGCCGCCCCAGCGCATCCTGCTCCTGGTAGTCGGGGATCTCCACGTTGATGGTAGTGATCAACACCAGCGGCAGCAAAATCCAGGCGGTATTGCGGACCAGGTTGTGCAGCTGTTGCACCAGTCTGTTTTGCCAGCGGAAGTGCCGCCCCGCAAGCCCTGCCGGATCCAGGACCCGATACAACAAATGCAGTATGAACCAGGCGAGTGCCAGCTGTATCAGCGCCGTACCGGTTACCGGCAGGACCGGTTCCAGGCGCAGGCACATCAGACCCGTGGTCACCAGGACCAGTGGTACCGGGGCGACCTGAAACACTGTCAGCAACAGTGCCAGCGGCGTATGGGCGGTGGTATCCTGGCGGAAGTGCCTGACGTCTTCATGCAGGGCCGCCAGTCGCACCCGGAGCTTTCCCCGGACACGGAAATAGACGCCAAGCAGCGCCAGGGAGGGCAGCAGCCAGGGCCAGTTCTCGCGCAGATTGGTGAACAGGTCGCCTGTCAGCCCGGTTAGATCCAGGTCCTGCCATTGCGATTTCAGGTTCACTGGCAGGGCTGTCAACCATTTAGTGTCGACCGGGCGGGTACTGGCGACCCAGATCAGCTGGTCATCAATCCTGCGCCGGAGGTTGTCGCTCAGGGTTCGCAGACGCTGCTGGTTGAGCTGCAGGGCAATGGCCTGGCTCAGTCGGGCATTGGTAATGGGCTCCAGCTGCGCGATCAGGCTCGCCCGGTTGCTGATGACCTTTTGCATATCCGCCCGCAGTGCCTGCTGCTGTTCTGTTGGCAGCACTGCAAGAAGCCGGTCCACCAATTGCGCCTGATCCTCCAGCTCACTTTTCATTGCGTTCAGCTCGAACTGCCGCAGCCTGAGGTCGGCGATCCGGTCAGTTGTGGTGAGGGAGCCACGGACCCCGGGCAGCTCCCGTTTCTGTTGGTGAAGGATGCGCGACAGCAGGACGCTGCCCTGCAGGACCTCGATCTGTTGCTCCAGAGCCTGCTCGATCTGCAGCAGGCTTTCGATCTGCCGGGCGGTGGCGATGCCCCTCCGGGTCATCTCTCCGACATTGACTGACGCGGCCAGCAGCTCCTCGCTGAGTTGCTGGTTGAGCTGGACCTGTTTCCGCAGGAGCTGGTGGTGGCTGGTCAGGTGCAGACTGTCGGTGGCTTCGGAGACGGTCTGCAGTGACTGGCTGCGACGGGTTTCTTCGAGAAGATCCTGAAGTGTGTCTGTTTCTGTTTCCAGCGCACTGATTTGGGCACGCAGCAGTGCCCGCTGGGCCTCGGCAAGCTCCTGCAGGACAGTGTTGCTCAGCAGCTTGCGCCGCAGCAGATTAGTGGTTTCAGTCAGACTTGCCTGCTCCGCCCGCAGGCGGGCGATGCGGGCACGCTTGAGCCGACTCTCCGGCTGCCGTTCGAGCTGCCGCAGTTGTTCATTGAGCTCCTGCTCACGTGCCTGGTTGCTCGCGATTTGGCCCTGTGCTGTCTCCGGCAGGGTTTGAGCGGCAACCAGCTCGCCGTTGACTGCCGCCAGCTCGCCCTGCAGGGCAAACATGGCGCTGACCTGTTCCCGCAGCCGCGCCTCAAGCGTGTTGAGGTCTGCCTCCTGAAAACGGCGTCGAATGGACTCGGTCGAGGGTGGCTGCAGGCTCTCCAATTGTTGCCGGTAACGGCTTAGTTGTTCGGGAGCTCGCTCAATCAGGGCGTCCAGGGCAGCCTGACTCTCCAGCTGCGCGTCGCGCCTGCGCAGAAATTCGATCCCTGACTGGTACAGCTCCTGGAGTTCCTGCTTCTCGGCGTCGGACTGGCTGGCCTCGACCGCTTGCTGCATTTCGTCCTGCAACGACTCAATACTGTCGGGGGTGGCGGCACCTGCCAGCCGTGGCAGGACGCACGCGAGCAACAACACGGTTACGATCCGGCCAAACCTGAACATCGGCAGCACTTCCAGCGTTAATGTCGAGCAAGGGTAGTCTGCCTGTCGCTGTTTGGGAAGAAGCTGGTATCCTTTGCCCAGACCAGACAGCAGCCCACAGGAGCTCTCACTTGGAACAGGCACTCAGAACCATGCTGGCCATGCAGGACCGAATGAACACGCGGGTCCATCCCCACTGGATCAGCCAGGAATTCGCCTGGTACCGCGCGCTGTGGATCGAGTGCGCGGAGCTGGTCGAACACTATGGCTACAAGTGGTGGAAAAAGCAGTCTCCGGATCTGGAGCAGGTCCAGCTGGAGGTCATTGATATCTGGCATTTCGGGCTCTCGGCCCTGTTCGCCAGCGGCGACAGCATTGACACCATGGCCGCGAACATTGCAGCGGAAGTCGGCGATTTCCAGCCGCAGGGGCTGGGAGTGCGCGACGCCACCGAGGCGCTGGCCCTGCATTCGCTGCAGACCAGGAGCTTTTCGCCGTCCCGCTTCTGGGAGCTTCTGCTGGCCTCGGGGCTGGACTTTGAGCGTCTCTACAGTGCCTATGTTGGCAAGAACGTGCTCAACTTTTTCCGCCAGGACCACGGTTACCAGGACGGCAGCTACCAGAAATTGTGGCAGGGGCGTGAGGACAACGAGCATCTGGTCGAGGTTCTGGCGGCGCTGGACAGCAACGCCTCCGATTACGCCGACCGTGTCTATGCCGCGCTGCAGGCGCGCTATCCCGGCACTGCGGTGACCGCCAGCGCATGAGCGGCGAGGAGGAGCGCCTGTCCACCACCGCGCTGGCACGGGCCCTGGAGATTCCGGTGCAACAGCTTTTTGTCACTCTCAAGGATTACGGCTGGATCCAGCGCCATGACGACACCTGGCTGCTGACGCCGAAGGGCGAATATGAGGGTGGCCGCTATCGCGACAGCAAGCGCTTTGGCCGCTATATTGTCTGGCCGCCGGCACTGGCGCAGCACCCGCTGCTCAGTGCCATCGAATCCAACCAGCGCATTACTGCCAGCCAGATGCGGCGTTATTACCCGCGCTTGCAGCCGCGACAGCTGAACCGGGCACTGGCCGAGCTGGGGCTGCAGCAGCACAGTATCCTGGGCTGGGAACTGACGGAGTTCGGCCGCCAATTGGGCGGGCAGCAAACCGAGAGCGAGAGTACCGGTGCGTTCTATGTCAACTGGCCCCACGAAATTGTCGATCACCCGGTCATTCACCGCGAGCTGGAGCGTCTCTCGGGCCAGCCCGACTGCGCCAGCGGCGAGGGTGTGTTGCCCGCGCAGGATCCCCAGGCGCCGGACCTGTTTGCTCCAGAGCAAGCCGGCGCGCCGGCCCTGGCGCGTGGCTGCAGCGGTATCGACGGCCACCGCACGGACTCCCGGTTGCAGGCGCTGGTCTGCAACTGGCTGTATCTGGCGCAGCTGGCGCATGCCACGCAGCGCGCGCTACCGGTGGAGGAGTCCCTGCATGCGGACTTCTACCTGCCCGCCGGCAGTGTCTACATCGACTGCTGGCAGGACGGTGCGGCGCCGTCACACTTGTCCGCCAAGCTGCGTAACAAGGAAGTCTGCAAGGATCACGGACTGCGCTATCTCGAGGTCAAGGACAGTGATGCCGAACGCCTGGACGAAGTCCTCGGGCGCGGTCTGCTGGCCTTCGGCATTCGCTGCTAGCGTAGTGCATCACCCTGCAGCAGTACGCCACATTCCATATGGTCGGTGTAGGGGAACTGGTCGAACAGGGACAGTGCCTCCACCCGGTGCGTCTGGCTTAGCACCGACAGGTTGGCGGCCAGGGTCTCGGGGTTGCAGGAAACGTAGAGGATGGTGGGGAAGCGCTGCACCATCGACGTCGTGGCCGGGTCCAGCCCGGCCCGCGGCGGGTCCACGAACACCGTGTTCAGCCGGTACTCTGCCAGCGGCTTCGGCAGGCCGGCCAGGCGCCGGAACACGCGTTCGCCATTGATCGCCTGGGTTACCTCCTCGGCGGCCAGCCTGATCATCTGCACATTGTCGACGTTGTTGGCCTCCAGGTTCCACTGGGCCGCGCGGATGGAGGTCTTGGCCAGCTCGGTGGCGATCACCTGGTCAAAGTGCCGCGCCAGAGGCAAAGTGAAATTGCCGTTGCCACAGTACAGCTCCAGCAGATCGCCGCCGAGGGGTGCTGCGGCGCGACAGGCCCACTCGATCATCCGCATGTTGACCTCGGCGTTGGGCTGGGTGAAGGCCTGTTCGTACTGGCGATAGTGGTAGTCGCGGCCGTCGATGTGCAGTCGCTCGGTGACAAAGTCGCAGCCGATCACTTCCTTCTGCTTGCGGCTGCGCCCGACCAGGGCAATGCCCAGGTCGGTGGCGAGGGCTGTCGCCCGCGCTCGCCAGGCCTCCTCCAGCCGCCGGTGATAGACCAGCGTAACCAGGGTGTCCCCCGCCAGGGTGCTCAGGAACTCCACCTGGAACAGTTTGCGGCGCAGCTCACTGTCATCCCGCAGAGATGCCAGCAGCCTCGGCATCAGCTGCTGGATGTGTTCGCAGGCAATGGGAAAGTGTGTTACCGGCACCGGCGTGGCGGGTTCACCGCGGCGGAACATCACATAGTCGAGGTCGTCGCCATCGTGCCAGACGCGGAACTCGGCGCGCATGCGAAACCCTGAATCGGGCGAGGCAACTATTTCTGCTTCGGGCCCGCCAAAGGGCGCCAGTAAATCCTGCACCCGTGCGGCCTTGGCGGCGAGCAGTTGCGGGTAGTGGTCGGGATCAAAGGTACTCAGGGGCATGGGTGGCTACAGGCAGTTGTCGGGTTTCGGGAGGCCGGCGATCTTGCTGCCGAGTTTGGCCGGCGAGCCGGGGAAAAGCGACAGCAGATAAAGGCTCTTGCCCTTGTCGGGTCCCAGTTGCTGCGCCACCCATTTCACCAGCGGACGCATGGCGGGGGAGCTGTCAAAGCGCTGGTAGTAGGCCCGCAGCAATTCGAGGATTTCCCAGTGCGCGGGGGTCAGGCGGATATTTTCGTTCTCTGCGATTTGTTGCGCGACTTCGGGAGTCCAGTCTCCCAGGTCCCGCAGAAAACCTTCCGGGTCGAAGGCGCTATCCGGCAGCACGGGCGCTAGTACCAGGCCAGTTGACGGCTATAGCGCTCGGTCAGGGCGACGAAGCCGTCGTCATCGACTACTGTAGCGTCGGGCAGCAATCGACCTTGTACGCCAGCCAGGGCGGCATCGGCTTCGAGTATGAATACGGTGGCGCCGCTGGCGGCCAGCAGCGCGGCCGCTTCACTGCCGGCCAGTGCCGCGTAGACACCATCGCCCAGCAGCAGCAGGGCATCATCCGGCCCCAGCAGCGCCAGGCAATCGCGCAGCGCAGTGTGGGCGGGAGAGCGACTGACGGTGTGCAGCAGCATGGCTCAGAACCCCAGGACGTGGTCGTGGCGGGCCAGCAGCGCCTGTACGCCGGCGGCATCCAGCCACTGGGCGCCGGCGGGCAGGACGTCCCGCGGCAGGCCCAAGGCGGATGCGGCGGCGGCATCCACATACAGTGTCTCGATGTCGTACAGTGGCAGCGAATCGATCACCTTGCGCAGGTTGCGTACCCCCGTCGCACGGCTGTCCTGGCCCGGCAGCAGCTGCAGGACGCCCTCGCCCTGGAACAGCAGCGCCACCGGCTGGTCGAAGGCTGCCGCCGCCAGTGCAGTATCCAGCGCCGAGCGCGGCAGGCTGCTGCCCGGGTGGGCGTGACGGCTGACCACCAGGATGGATTTGCGCGCAGCCGCGGGCACGGGGCTCATCCGAACGTCACCAGGCGGTCTGCGGTCTGGGCCGCCTCCACCAGCAGGCCCAGGCCGCCCAGCTCGAAGGACGGGTGCGCAGTGGCGGCGGGGCGCTCGTGGCGGGTGGCTTCGGTGCTGTCCAGGAGGCCGCGCTTGAGGGCGGAGCTGATGCAGAGGATGAGTTCGGTCTGGTGCTCCGCGGCCAGCTGTACCCACTGTTCCAGGGCGCCCTGCTCATCCTGGGGCGTGACCGCGCTGGCAAGGCCGGTCAGGGTACCGTTGTCGAGAAAGAAAACCCGCTGCAGGTGATGGCCCCGGGCCAGCAGTGCGCGCGCAAACCGGGCCGCGGTGAGACTGCTGTGGCCGGAGGCAGGGCCGGCAAGGACCAGCAGGGCGTAGCTCAGGGGCATGTCAGCAGCTCAACAAAAAACCCCGGCACTGGCCGGGGTTCGGGGCATTCACCAATACTGTCTCAGTCATCGCCGCCCAGGGCGGTGAGCAGGTGCAGCATGTGGATGAACAGGTTGTAAATGTTCAGGTACAGGCCCACGGTGGCGCGGATGTAGTTGGTTTCGCCCCCGTGAATGATACGGCTGGTATCGAACAGGATCAGGCCGGACATGATCATCACCACTGCCGCGGAGATAGTCAGGGACAGTGCCGGGATGGCCAGGAAAATATTGGCAATCATGGCAACCACCGCCACTATCAGGCCCACCATCAGGAAGCCGCCCATGAAGGAGAAGTCCTTGCGGGTGGTCAGTGCATAGGCGGACAGGCTGAAGAAAACCAGCGCGGTGCCGCCCATGGCCTGCATCACCAGGGACGGGCCGCCGGGCATCGACAGGTAGTGGTTCAGCATGGGACCAATGGAGGCACCCATGACGCCGGTGAAGGCGAAAATGGCCAGCAGCCCTTTGCTGGTATCGGCCATCTTGTGCACCACGAACAGAAGCCCGAAGCCCACCAGCATCAGCACCAGGGCAGCGCCGTGGGGCAGGCCCACGGCCATGGAAATGCCGGCGGTGACCGCGCTGAACAACAGGGTCATGCCCAGCAGCATGTAGGTGTTTCTGAGCACCTTGTTGGTGCTGACCACAGACTCCATGCCCGCTGTGTTCAGATTGTAGAAACCTTTCTCTTGCATCGCTTGCTGCTCCATTGCCGTGCACACGTGGTGCGTTCAACCATTGGACTCAATGTTAGAGCCAAAGTTTCCAAAAACCAACTGTTTCCGCTCGCCACTATGGCGATTATAGCCATAATAATCAAATGGTTATTATGAGTCCGCGGTCCTCGACCGGGTGTTGCGGCCGGGTCCCGACGGCCCGCTTCACGGCGCCAATCCGTATGGATTGGTAGTCCGATTGCGCTTTTTTGCCCCACTGCTGCTCCAGATCTCCGGCTGCCGCTTCGCAGGCGGCGGGGAAGCGCTTTAGACTGTGTTCCAGCGCCGTGGTTGCGGTCGCGGCCGGGCAAATTTGGCAAGACCTCATGAGGACAAAGCATTATGAAAGTATTGGTTGTTGGCGGTACCGGCCTGATAGGCGGGCATGCGGCGTTGTATCTCGCCGGCAAGGGTCACGACGTTACCCTGATGGCGCGGTCAGCGCCCTCGGTGCCGGCCCTGTCAGAGTTGCCCTTTATCCCGACTCATTATGTCGAAGATGATGTCACCGATGGCCGCCTCGCCGGTTTTGACTGGCTGGTTTTTGCCGCCGGCGTTGACATCCGTCAGTTGCCCCAGGATGGATCCGTGACCGAAGACGCCTTCTACACCCGCTACAATACCGATGGTATACCGCGCTTCTTTGCCGCCGCGAAGGCAGCGGGCATCAAGCGTGCAGCCTATATCGGTACCTTTTACCCACAGGTGGCGCCGGAAAAAATCGAGACCAGCCCCTACGTGCGTTCGCGCGCGTTCGCCGACGACGCCATCCGCGCCATGAGTGATGACACCTTTGCCGTCTGCAGCCTCAATGCCCCATTTGTTCTGGGCCATCTGCCGGGGCTGGAGGTCGAGCATCTGTACTACAATTATCTGTACGCCAAGGGCTTCATGGAGGGCGTACCAATGTTTGCCCCCGAAGGCGGCACCAACCACATCACCACGCCTTCCCTGTCGGAGGCGGTACTCGGCGCCCTGGAACACGGCGAGTCCGGTCGCGCCTACCTGGTGGGCGATGAAAACCTGACCTGGAAGGCCTACTTTGAATTGTGGTGCGATGCGGTGGGCAACCCGCAGAACCTGGAGGTGCGCAGCGAAGAGCACCCGTTGCTGCCGGACGTCATCATGTTTGCCGGCCGCGGCGCCACCGTCAGCTACCAGCCGGAGGGCGTGGAGGAGCTGGGCTACGGCACTGGACGGGTGGCGGCCACCATCGCCGAGCTGGTGGCCCACTTTGAGGCCCGCCAATGAACCAGGACTCGATTCCAGGGTCACTGGCTGCGCGCTATGCGCAGCTGGTGGATGGTCGGGATTTTGCCGCCATGGAAGCCATCATGTGGCCTGAGTTCACTCAGGAGGGCCCCGGTTTCCGGGCTGAATCCCGCGCTGTCTTCATCGGCAACCTGGAGTTCCTGCGCCAGTTTGACCGGACGTTCCACCTGCTCGGGCAAGTCAGCGGGGAGTGGCAGGGCGGTACCTACAGGGGCGAGACCTACTGTGTGGCCTCCCATTTCTACCAGCGCGATGGCCGCGAGTTGTGCCTCGACATGTACATCCGCTATCAGGACCTGATTGAGCTCCGGGATGGCGATGCCCGCTACCTGCAGCGCGATCTCATCGTGGTTGCCCAGGATGAGCGCGAGGTGCGGGCACCGTCCTTCGGCGGCTGACAGTTCCCAACAGGGGGCAGTTTTGGCGTATCCTCGAGCTGGTGATCAAGGCTTGAGCTGATGCGCTAATAGGACGTACCTGTGTTGGATCGCTTTTCAGAAATCCGCCTGCCGGCCCTGGGCGCAGGAATGCGTGCAGGGCTGGGTGAAGGATATGGTTGGGCCGGCCTGCGCGCCGATATCATGGCCGGACTCACCATTGGCACGGTCGCCATCCCCCTGTCCATGGCCCTCGCGATCGCCATCGGCGTGGCACCCCAGCACGGTCTGTACACGGCCATCATTGCCGGCGCGCTGATTGCGCTGGCGGGTGGTTCGCGTTTCAACATTTCCGGGCCTACCGCTGCGTTCGTGGTCATTCTTATCCCCATCGTGCAACAGTTCGGCCTCGGTGGACTGCTGCTGGCGACGATGATGGCGGGGATTATCCTCATCGCCTTCGGAGTCAGCGGTCTCGGACGTATGGTGATGTACATACCCTATCCGGTGGTGCTGGGGTTTACCGCGGGTATCGCGGTGGTCATTGCGGTGTTGCAGCTGCCGGACTTCTTTGGCCTGGTGATCCAACAGCCCGGTGCGCACTTCCCCGACAAGGTCGCGGGCATCGTCCGGGCATTGCCGGCTGTCAACCCCGCCGAGCTGGGTGTGGGTGTCTTCACCCTGGTCATATTGCTCTCCTGGCCGCGGCTGCGGTGGCCGATACCCGCGCCCCTGGTGGCCCTGACTTTGGCGGCATTGGTGGGCTGGGGACTGGAGCGCATACTCGGTGCATCCTCTTTTTCCGTGGCAACCATTGCCTCCCGCTTCAGCTGGTCAGTGGGCGATTTGAGCGGCAGCGGCATCCCGCCGGTATTGCCGGAGCTGGCCTTGCCCTGGCGCTTGCCGGGAGCGGATGGGCAACCGCTGGTGGTGGACTTCAGCCTCTTCAGGGCCCTGCTGGGGCCCGCTGTCGCCATTGCCATTCTGGGCGCGATCGAATCGCTGCTCTGTGCGGTGGTCGCCGACGGCCTGACCAAAACCCGTCACGACTCCAACGCGGAGCTGGTGGGGCAGGGTATCGGCAATCTGGTGGCGCCCCTGTTCGGTGGTATCACCGCCACTGCGGCACTGGCGCGAACGGCCACCAGCATTCGCAGTGGCGCCCGCTCGCCGGTGGCGGCACTGGTCCACGCCCTGGTCGTACTGGCGGCGCTGACCTTCCTCTCGGGGCTGCTCGGGCTGGTGCCGATGAGCGCGCTGGCGGCACTGCTATTGGTGGTTGCCTGGAACATGAGTGAATCCCGTCATTTCCGCCACACCCTGCGTTCGGCTCCGCCGGGGGATGTTGCGGTGCTGGTGGTCTGCTTCCTGCTCACGGTGCTGTTCGACATGGTTATTGCCGTGGCAGTGGGCATCGGCCTGGCTGCGGCGCTGCTGATCGGACGCATGGCGGGCCTGAGCCACACCCGGCAACTGCACAAGGCGGCGGAGCCGCTGCTGCAGGGCTTGCCTGACAGCGTCGCGGTCTATGACATGAGCGGCCCCCTGTTTTTTGCCGCTGCCGAGCGCGCGCTGGCGGCCCTGCGGGTGGTGGATCCGGGGGTGAAGGTGGTGGTCATTGATATGGGCGATGTGTCGACCATGGATTTTACCGCCATCGTGGCGCTGCAGTCCCTCATTGCCGACATGCACAGCGAGGGCATTGCCGTGATCATGGCGGGGCTGCCGGCGCGGATTATTCTCAAGCTCAAGCGGGCGGGGATTCGCCCGCAAAAGGGCCAGCTGGCGTGGGCTTCCAGCCTGACCCAGGCGGGTGCCCGGGCGCGCCGCTGGAGCGCCCGCTGAGCCGTGTCAGGCCAGCACTTCCAGCCCGCGCTCAATGCACCACAGGGCGGACAGGGCACCGAGCAGGTAGACCGGTAGCGGCCGCAGCTGTGCCTGCCACTCGCCGACAACCCGCCGCAGGCTTCGCCACAACAGCAGGGCCAACAGGATAAAGGCGATCTGGCCCAGTTCAATACCGATGTTGAAGAACAGCAGGGCCAGGGGCACATTGCCCGCGGGCAGCCCGGTCTCCGCCAGGGCGCCGGCAAAACCCATGCCGTGGAGCAGGCCGAACCCGCCAGCCAGCCACCAGGGGTGGCGCCGAAACAGGCTGCGTTCGCCGCTCTGGCTCAATGCCACCGCGAGCCAGAAGATACTGACGGCGATGGTGAACTCCACCAGGGCCACGGGATAGTCGAAAAATCCCAGAGTGACCAGGGACAGGGTGACGCTGTGGCCGACGGTGAAGGCGGTGATGGTCCACAGCAGGCGAACGTTGCTGCCCACCAGCAACAGCAGGCCAAACACAAACAGCAGATGATCAATACCGGTCCAGATGTGGTCGATGCCCAGCACCGTGTAGTCCGTCATGACCTGGCCTGCGCCCGGCTCCTCCGGTACCGTAAACCGCGGCTGCTCCGCGTTCAGCACCTGCTGGTACTGGCGCCCGTCCAGCAGGGTCAGCATCAGCATCACGCTGGCCTGGTTGGCGGCGAGGCCGTTTACCCCCAGTGTCTGCCCCACCAGGCCGGCGCCACCCAGGCCGTCACAGCGCAACTGCAGGCTGGTGACCAGCCCGGTGCCCTCGGGCTGGGCCGGGCTGGCACTGGCCACACTGCAGTCCTGCGGCCAAACCGGCGTCAGTGGTACCGGGCTGGTGGCCTGGGCCGGTGTCTTCCAGACCACGTTGTAGGAACCGGGGGCCAGCTCCACCAGTTGCAGCAGGGTGGGTGCGAAGCGGTGGGCCTGTGCCGTCGTGCCCAGGCAGGCTGCCAGCAGCAGGATAGCGAAGTTGGCCAGGCGCAGGCGGCGGTTCACAGCAGCAACTCGTAGCGGTCCGCGAGTACCGCGATGGCATCTGCCAGCGCCTGTTTGCGCGCCTCCAGCTCAAGGTCACGCCGCAGGATGGGGCGAACCTCCTCCAGTTCGGCGGGCCGAGCCGGGGTGACACTGTCCACCCACACGTAGTGCCAGCCGTAGGCAGAGCGCAGCGGTCCGTGCCAGCGGTTTGGGGTCGGATCCGCGGCCAATAGATTGCTGACGAATACCGCCCCGAAAATCCGGGCGAGCTGGTCCGGTGTCTGGGCGCGGAAAGTGTAACCGTGCATGAAGGGTGAGCTCAGTTGCAGGGCAGCTTCCGGGTCCATGCCTGCGCCTTCGATTCGCGCCACCAGGGTTTCCAGCTCCGGCTCCCGCTCGCGATCGAAGAAAAGCTGCAGGATCGAATAGCGGGGTGGGTGTCGCAATTCCCCGGCGCGCTCTGCAAATGCGGCGGCTATCGCCTCGGCGGAAGGCGGCTGCGGAGGATTGGTCGCCAGCAGCAGCTGTTCCATGACCTGCAGCAGCCGTCGCCGCACGACTTCATCGCCGAGATGCAGCCGCAGGTCCAGGGCGCGCTCGAACAGCTCGGCGTCAGTGGCACCTTCCGCACCGAGGCCCAGGAACTGCATGTTCAGCACCAGGCGCTGAAACACAACCGGGTCCTGGCGGTGCAGATTCATGCTGACTGCGTGCTGGAACAGCATGTCCTGTTCCAGCTCCGCCCGCAGTATCCGCTCCAGTTCGGCGCCCTGCGGACGCCGACCGGTGGCCGCATGCCACTGACTGATGAGGCCCTCAACACGCGCGTCACCGAGCGGCCCGACCACAGGTTTGGGAGTCGGGAACAGCTGATTCTGCAGCCAGAACAGCAGTATGCCCAGGAGCAGGAAGTGGAGCCAGGGACGGCGGAGGAGTACTCGCAACAACGTGTAGGTCTCTTGCACAGGTTCGGGGGACAACGTTACTCATATGGTCGCACCCCGCTACCGCAATGGATAGTCGCAACTGTCTGGATGCAGTCCGGGTATGCAGTTTTACACCCTCTCTGCCTGCCGCTAGTTGCAGGCCACACTGCAGACAGCGGCATAGGCGGCGGATTCCTGTTGCAGCACGGCATGCTGGATGTCGAAGCGTTGCTCCAGCAGTGTCGTTGCCTGCCGCAACAGCGCGTCGTCAGCGGAGGCGGTCTCCGCGAGCACAAGGTGGGCCGTGACTGCGTTTTCCGAGGTGCTCAGGGCCCAGATGTGCAGGTCATGCACAGACACTACTCCGGGCACGGAGAGCAGACAGTCGCGCACGGCATCCAGATCCACACCCTCGGGCACACCGTCGAACAGCAGGTGCAAGGAGCGCCGGAACAGGGACCAGGTGCCGATGATCACGACCAGGGCGATAATCAGGCTCATGACCGGATCTACCCAGCTCCAGCCCTGCCACAGGTATAGAAGGCCGGCAATCACTACGCCCAGCGAAACCAGAGCGTCTGCAGCCATGTGCAGGAAGGCGCCGCGCAGGTTCAGATCCCGCTTGCTGCCGGCAACGAATAGCCAGGCGGTGACAGCGTTGATGACCACGCCAATGCCGGCCACGATGATGACCGTCGTTGCCGCCATGCCAGCGTCGGCCTGCAGGCGCTGCAGGGCCTCCCAGGACAGTGAGCCCATGGCCAGCAACAGGATAACCGCATTGGTGAAGCTGGCCAGAATGGAGCCACGGCGCCAGCCGTAGCTGTGGCGTCGATTCGTCGCCAGCCTTGCGGCGGCAAAGGCCGCCCAGGCCAGAACCAGCGCGCCGACATCACTCAGGTTGTGGATGGCATCCGCAAGCAGCGCCAGGGACTGCACCTGCCAGCCATACCAAGCCTCGATCGCCACAAAGACCGAGTTGAGGCCAATGCCGATGGCAAACGCCTTGCCATAATGTGTCGGGCCATGGTTGTGTGCCTGCATGTTATCCTGTTCCACTCCCTACAGCTGTGCCCTGCCATGAACCATCTCGCCCATGCCTTCCTTTCCGGCGCCAATCCCCAGCATCTTGTCGGCAATGTGGCGGGAGACTTCCTCAAGGGCCCGCTGCAGACGCTGGACCTGGTGCCGGGGATCAGACAGGGAGTGCAACAGCATCGGCGGATTGATGCCTTCGCCGACGGGCATCCACTGCTGGCTGAACTCAGGAGCACGTTTCCGGCCACTCAGCGCCGGTATGCGGGTATTGTGCTGGATGTTGCCTTTGATCACTACCTGGTTCGTCACTGGGAGCGTTTCACCAGCAGGGGGCGTCGCGAATTCATCGACAGCGTTTACAGCACACTCTCCGAACATCGGCGGCGACTGCCCGCTCCATTGGCGGGATACCTGCCGCGCCTGATCGCCCATGACTGGCTGGATCGCTGCGCCACCATGGAGGGCGTGGAAGCAACCCTGCACGGCATCTCCCGGCGCCTGCGGCGGGATAATCCGCTGCCGCTGGCGGCTGCTGTCATCGCCCGCAAGGACGCCGAGCTGGAGAGTGTTTTTCTGGCATTTTTCCCCGACGTCCTGGCGTTTGCGGCGTTGACGCCGGACTGAGGTCCTGGCTCCTGCTGAAGCTGCGGTTCACGGACCAGCCGATTCAGCTGGCCATCCAGGACGGGAATGGCAGTTTGTGTCGCATGAGGAAATCCGGGTTGAACAGCTTGCTGTGGTAGCGGCTGCCGGCATCGCACAGGATCGTCACGATCGTGTGCCCCGGGCCCAGTTCTTGCGCCATGGCCACGGCCCCGGCGATATTGATGCCCGAGGAGCCGCCCACCGAGATCCCCTCGTGCTTGAGCAGGTTGAAGATGTAGGGCAGGGCAGCATCGTCATCCACCTGGCACGTGAAATCCGGCGTCACGCCATCGAGATTGCCCGGCACGAAGGATACACCAATGCCCTCGACGATGGAGTTGCCTGCACCCCGTAGCGGGCCGCCGCCAAAATGGCTGTAGAGCGCCGAGCCCATCGGGTCCACCAGGCCGATCTTCACCGCGGGCTTGCGTTCGCGCAGGGCCGCAGCAACCCCGGCCAGGGTACCCCCGGTGCCCACCGCGCAAATGAAGCCGTCCAGCTTGCCCCCGGTCTGGGTCCAGATCTCGCGGCCCGTGGTTTCATAGTGCACCATCCGGTTGGCGGGATTGTCGAACTGGCGCGCCCAGGTGGCGCCATTGGGTTCGCTGCTGGCCCGGCCCCGGGCCACATTCTCGGCGGTGTGGATGTAATGCCCGGGACTGTCGTAGGGCGCTGACGGTACCAGGATCAGATCCGCCCCCAGCATTTCCAGCTGGTCGATTTTCTCCTGGCTGGCAGTCTGTGGCATCACGATCACCGCCTGGTAGCCCAGGGCGTTGGCCACCAGCGTCAGGCCGATGCCGGTGTTGCCCACCGTGCCCTCGACGATAACGCCACCAGGGTGGAGTTCTCCCGCTGTCTCGGCGGCGCGAATTATGCCCAGTGCGGTGCGATCCTTGACCGAGCCACCGGGATTCATGAATTCCGCCTTGCCGTAGATATGGCAACCGGTGAGCTCCGAGACCTCCCGCAAGTACAGCAGGGGTGTATTGCCGATCAGGTCAAGAATCCGGGATTGTTCGGGCATCGGTTGCTCCTCGGCTGGTGGTTTGCAGTGACACAGGCTCCAGACTTCCCGCATAGTCTAGCAGCCTCCCGGGGATCGCGGTTGCGCTGAACATGGCTGCATTTTACTGCCAGTCGTCCTATGATGGGATACGTGTGAACCGAGGTCACTCCAGTGTCAGGACAGATCAGGGTAAATAATGGCGGAGGCGGTATGGTAGCTTTTCTGGGCAAATTCCCCTGGGTGATACTGGTCATTGCCTTCCCGGCCATCATGTACCAGCTGCAGGTGGACATGGCGGCCCAGATCCACTTCGGCTTCGCCTATATCGCGATCGGAGTATTTGTGCTGTTCGTCGAGTTCTTCAAGTCCGGCGATATCAATGCCGCGTCCTTCCTGCTGGATCTGTTCTGGTCCATTGTCGCAGTCATGCTGGGGACGGCCCTGATGACCTGGTTCCTGCTGGAGGGGCGGCCCGCGGGCAGCGCCGGCGAGAGCTGGCAGCAGCTGAACTATTTCCACTGGTTCGGTTGTGCGATTGTGCTGGGTGACGCCATCATCAGCCCCTTCAACGCGTTCCGCACCGCGTTGCGCAATCTCGGGCTGGGAACCTCTTTGTAAGGCTGGGGCGAGCAAGTCCCTGAGATTGCGGCTGAAAGCGGGATTGTCGGTTTTTTTTACAACTGGATTTCAAAGCCTGGTTGATGCATCGAGTAATTCATTGTTTATCAAGAGGTTGGAGTTTTGGCATTGTTTTTGCTTTAGAGTCAGGTGACGGTCCGGGCCGCCGCTGAATAGTACGGCTGTCGAGACCTCCGGGTTACTCAATTAGAGCTAAAGGATTAGAGTCATGCAGACAAAGCGTAAATGGCTACTTGCTGGTGCCATCCTGGTAGCCGCGACAACCGGGCCGGCCCATGCAGCGTTGATTAGCGCAACAAACTCCACTGGCGGTTTGGCCAATGCCTCGTTTATTGATCGTTCGGTTGGTGTAGTATCGACAGGAACCGTTCTCGATGTTGATATCTTGGTGGAGTGGAGTAAGTGCGGCGCAGAAGGTGCTACCAGTGACTTTTTCTGCAGCAGCGGTGGTTTTTCTCCTTTCGCGGGCGAGGCCTATATGAACCTGACCGGGCCGACCGGGACCAATGTGGTGCTTTTCCCCAGCAGCTACTTCACTGGGCCGGGCAGCAGCATTAACGTGACCAACACCTTCGATGACGAGGCTCCATCGATTCTGCCGACGATCATTCAGTCGGGAACTTTCCAGCCCACCGGCTCACTATCCGACTTTGATGGTACAGATGCTTTCGGTACTTGGACTCTGCGGATTGGTGATACGGTTGGTTTGGATCCCATTCTGTTCCGCTCCTTCACACTTAACATCAGGACAACAGACAATGGTGTCAGTGTTCCCGAGCCCGGCTCCCTGGCATTGTTCGGCCTTGGCCTGATCGGACTGGGCTTCTTGCGCCGTCGTCGCAGCTGATCGCCGGCAGTCTTTTCCCGGCTTCTACGCCGGGTAGGCAACAAGCAAAAAGGGCACCTTGCGGGTGCCCTTTTTTGTTTTGGCGGTGGGCCAGAGATGAATCACAACAACCTTGAGGCTGTTGTGACCCCTCCGGGGCTTCGGCGCTGCGCGCCTCGTTGCAAAACGCTCCCGGGGTCGCGTTTTGTCGAACCGGGGGGGTCGAACCAGGTCCGGGCTCATCCACCATCAAAGAAAAAGGGGCACCCTTGCGGGAGCCCCTTTTTTCTTTGATTGGCGGTGGGCCAGTCGGTTTTCTCGATAGCGATTGAGACGACATGAAGCAATAACTAGCTGAAAAGATTGGAGTTTATCAAAATTGTTTGTCTTGACCTGTCTCAAAAAATCGCATGTAATTGCATTATTTATGGCGGGAATATTGGCGGGTATGGGTGTCGTAGGGGGTTTAGGATCCCTCATCTGACAAACGTTGGCGGGATATATGGCGGTGATATTTCTAGGTCTTTGAAAGCTAGCAAGTTTGTAATCCGTGGTTCGAATCCCTAAAGGTGCAAAATGCCGAAACAAGCCCGAGAAAGGAGCGCAACTGAGTTGCGCCGGATGACAAAGCCCGGCATGTACGCGGTGGGCGGAGTACCTGGCCTGCATGTGGTTGTGACCCACGCCGGCGCAAAGTGCTGGATTCTACGCACAACGGTAGGTGAACGCCGCCGCGAAATTGGACTAGGAGGCTTTCCCGAGGTGTCACTGGCGGAAGCCCGCAACAAGGCCCGGGAGTTGAGGGAACAGATACGGCAGGGCATTGATCCGGTGGAGCAACGCAAGGAATATCGCACCCAGCTCGCACAGGCTACCGCCCGTAGCCTCAGTTTTGCGGAGGCGGCCAAGCGTTGCCATGCCGTGAAAGCGCAGGAGTTCAAGAGTTCCAAGCATGCCACCCAGTGGCTAACCACGCTGGAAAAGTACGTCATTCCGCAGCTGGGCACATTGCCCGTGGCGGAGATCGACACTCCCCAGGTGCTGTCCGTATTGCAGCCGATATGGGCGGAGGTGCCCGAGACAGCCAGCCGTGTGCGTCAACGCATGGCTGCCGTGTTTGACTGGTCCAGGGCCGCGAAGATACGCACAACACCCAATCCGGCGGCGTGGAAAGACTGCCTGGAACCGCTGCTCCCCGCTACTGCTAAGTTGCGCAAAACTGCCGGGAAGGCCCGCAAGCACCACGCCGCACTCCCCGTGCCTGATGTGCCTCGCTTAATGGCCGACCTGTGCACCCGGGACGCCCCCAGCGCCCACGCATTACGGTTTGCCATTCTGACTGCCGCGCGTTCTCGCGAGGTCAGGCTGGCAACCTGGAATGAGATTGACCTGGACGCCGCTGTGTGGCGCCTCAGTGCGGACCGCATGAAGGCCGACAAGCCCCATTTGGTGCCGCTGCCTCGCGCCGCGGTGGACTTGCTGAAGTCGCTCCCGAGGGACAATCCTGCCGGGCTGGTATTTCCAAACAGCAAAGGCCTGGAGCTGTCGGATATGGCACTATCCAAGTTGCTGAAGGATGTCCATGCAGCAGATCTGAAGAACGACGGGCCCGGGTACATTGACCCACAGCTCGACCGGATTGCAACGCCCCACGGTACCGCACGTTCCAGCTTCAAAGACTGGTGCCGCCAGCACAACCGATTTCCCGATGAGTGGTCGGAGCTGGCGCTGGCTCACGTCAACAGCGACCAGACTAGGGCCGCGTACGCCCGTGGAGAGCTTCTAGAGGAACGTCGGGGCATGATGGAGGCGTGGGGACAGTACTGCGAGCCTCTGCGCTCGCCTTCCGCGTGAGGTGTGGCAGTGCATAGAGAGCGTCGACGTCAGAGTTATTCCTCACTAGCTGCCGGACTCTACACCCGACCCGAGCCTCCACTACACTAATAAAAACAATGACTTAGGATGTGTTTTCATATTTATCCTACAAACCATCCTATTACTTAGTAACGGTACCCCTGGTCCTGCAGCGGCCTGATCCCAGCCTCGAAACTTATGTAGCGACACGCTCGCCAGCGCCTGCATGGAAGCTCCAAGTACTGCTGAGGGAATAGCAGGGTAGGGTTCTCACGGTTACGCTGAGGAGCGACTCACAGAGGGTTCGTACCGTTATTGATGGTATTCGTTCGGTGGTGAATGAGCGGCTCCCTCACCGCCACTCTGGCTACCCAGCTACTGATTTATATAGATTAATAAGCAGGACCTAAATAGTTACCAACGAAATCCAACAGAGGCCCCCGCCTGCCCACGCTGCTGATTTTAAGCGGAACGTGATTGACAAGGCAGAAGCGGAGATCAATGACAAGACTGATATGGATTTATCTTGGCAGTCGGTGGTCCCGGGCACCAGCGGCCAGAATCAACGCGCGAACCCGTACGGTCGTACCGTCCGGGATGTCGGACCATCGAGGCCCCGGGTACCAATAGACTATATAAATCAATCACTTATAGAACTTTAATAAAAATACCCTACAAATAACCATATCTCCTGAAAATGGTGCTTTCCTGTGCTTCGGGGTGCGATGAGCGTCATGAGACACCCTCGGGCCCCGCCGTGAAAAAGCTCTGTGAGCGTGCCTATCGGGTGTTTGGTCGGTAAGCGCCCAGCAAACCACAGAGTGGTTACCGGTCAATGCGGAGCCGTCAGAGACGGTCGTCATACCCATTGTTGACTTCGTCTCCTCGACCATCAGCGTCGTCGACCAGAGCGTGGCCTTCGTAGTTTTTTCTGTAACCTTTTTTCAATCACCTCCGCCACCCTATCATCAGTGATGGTGCGCGGGCGTCCCATTCTGGGCGCGTCCGTCAAACCGGCTATCCGGTATCGCTCGAAGCGCTGGCGCCGCTTCGAGACGTTTGCACGTACACTTCGTGACGTGCCGCAATCTCCCGGCCTAGCAATCCCTCCGTGCACGCCAAAACCAGCTGCGCTCTCTCCTTCTCTGCAGCGGGCAGGGTTCGCCAGCGCAATCAAGCGGAAAACTCAAAGCGCTCTTCCACATACAACTCAAGTAAGATTGGCTTACATCCAGCCACCGCGACCACACCACCCAATGGGTGACTTGATGGCTGAAAATTATACATCTGAGCTGGCGCGTTCCCATGTATCTGATCATGGCGCTGATGGTGTCACCAGTGCACAGTAAATAAGGTGGGATGTCACTCTTTTAACGAATGCATTCGCCACAAGTAATACACCACTGGTAGAACCAGCAGAGTCAACACCACTGCGCTGATCATGCCGCCCACCATTGGCGCCGCAATCCTGCTGACCACCTCCGCGCCCGTGCCAGTGCTGAGCATAATGGGAAGCAAGCCAGCGATTGTGGAGACTGTAGTCATCATCACGGGGCGTACGCGAAGTCCCGCCCCCTGCGTGACCGACTCGAGGAGCTCTTCCCTTAGAGGAGTAACACCTCGTTTGTGGCATGCATCTAGTAGCCCCCTGTAGGACTGATTGAGATAGGTCAACATGATGATCCCTATCTCCACCGTGACGCCTGCGAGAGCAATGAAGCCAACGGCCACTGCAACTGAAAAATTGTAATTCAGCAGATACATCAGCCAGATGGAACCGATCACCGCGAGCGGTAACGTGCCGAGAATGATGGCTATCTCGACAAAGTTACGAAAGTTCATATATAACAGCACGATAATGATCACCAAAGTCAGTGGCACTACATACGTCAACTTTTCCTTGGCTCGTAGCATATACTCATACTGTCCTGACCAGGACACGGAATAGCCGGCTGGTAAATCCAGCTGCTGCTGGACGATGCCCATGGCGTGTTCAACATAGCTGCCAACATCTACACCTTCGATGTCCACGAACGTCCAGCCATTGAGCCTCGCGTTCTCACTCTTGATCGCAGGCGGACCATCCTCCACATAGACGTCTGCCACATCAGCGAGTGCAATACGCTGGCCTCCGGGTGTGACGATGGGCAGCAGCGAGAGTTGCTCCGGCGAGTCCCGGTAGTCCTGGGGATAGCGTAGATTGACGGGGTAGCGCTCAAGCCCCTCAATAGTCTGGGTCACGTTCATACCGCCAATGGCGGTGGCCACCACCTGTTGCACATCGGCAATATTCAGACCATAGCGAGCGGCCTTTGCCCGCTGAATATCCACCTTGATATAGCGGCCTCCGGCCACCCGTTCGGAGTAGACCGAGGCGGTTCCGGGCACATCCTTGAGGATCTGCTCCAGTCGCTGACCAATTTTCTGGATTTCTTTAAGGTCCTCGCCCGCTACTTTGATACCCACCGGAGTCTTGATCCCGGTGGCCAGCATGTCGATGCGGGTCTTGATAGGCATCACCCAGGCGTTGGTCAGGCCGGGGAATTTTACCAGGGCATCCAGTTCCTTCTTGAGCTTCTCCGTAGTCATGCCCTCCCGCCATTCTTCCTTGGGCTTGAGCTGGATGAAGGTCTCGATCATGGTGAGCGGGGCCGGATCCGTGGCTGTCTCGGCGCGACCGACTTTTCCAAAAACGGTTTTCACTTCTGGCACGGTCGCAATCAGTTTGTCGGTCTGCTGTAATAGCTCCCTGGCTTTTCCGATAGATAAACCTGGGTAGGTTGTGGGCATGTACATGAGATCACCTTCATCAAGATCAGGAATGAACTCACTACCGATTTTGTTTACCGGCCAGATCCCGACGAAGAAGATCAAGACTGCCACAAGTAGCGTGATTTTGGGGAAACGCAACGCAGTTTTGAGCAGCGGCAAATAGCCAGCAACCAAAAACCTGTTGATCGGGTTTTTGCCTTCAGCGACCACTTTCCCTCGAATGAAATACCCCATCAATACCGGTATGACCGTGACAGCAAGAGCCGCGCTCGCGGCCATGGCATACGTTTTGGTGTAGGCGAGCGGACTGAACATGCGTCCTTCCTGTGCCTCCAGGGTAAAAACCGGCAGGAAGCTCGCCGTAATAATCAACAGGCTGAAGAACAGTGCCGGTCCCACCTCGGAAGCAGCGTCAGCCACTATCTTCCATCGGTTTTCCGGCGTCAACGGTGTACGTTCCATGTGCTTATGCATGTTTTCGATCATGACGATTGCGCCATCGATCATGGCGCCGATCGCGATCGCAATGCCACCGAGAGACATGATGTTGGCGTTGATGCCCTGCCAGTACATCACGATAAAGGCTGTCAGGATTCCCAGTGGCAGACTGATGACCGCCACCAGGGATGACCTGAAATGCAGCAGGAAAATGACGCAGATCAGCGCCACGATGGCCAGCTCTTCGATCAGGCTCTTCCACAAGCTTGCAATAGCGCGGGAAATCAGCCCGGAACGGTCGTAGACAGTGACAATCTCGACCCCTTGCGGCAAACCCGCCTTGAGCTCCTCCAGTTTGGCCTTGACGCCATCAATGGTCTTTTGCGCATTCTCGCCGAAGCGCATCACCACAATGCCGCCAACGGTCTCACCCTCGCCATTGAGTTCGGCGATACCCCGGCGCATCTGTGGCCCCATTTCGATATCCGCCACATCCCTGAGGAGCAGCGGCGTCCCTTGGTTATCCACACCCAGGGGGATCAAGGCGAGATCCTCGACGCTCTGGATGTAGCCAGTGGCGCGCACCATGTATTCGGCTTCGGCCATTTCCACCACCGAAGCTCCCACCTCCTGATTGCCGCGCTGAATGGCCATCTGGATATGAGACAAGGGTATGCCAAATGCGCGTAGCTTCTCCGGGCTCACTTTCACCTGGTACTGCTTGACCATGCCACCGAGTGCGGCGATCTCGGAAACTCCGGGCACGGTCTGCAATTCGTATTTTAGAAACCAGTCCTGCAGGCTGCGCAGCTGACTGATGTCATGCTTGCCGGTGCGGTCGACCAACGCATAGAGGTAGACCCAGCCGACACCGGTGGCATCCGGCCCCAACTGTGGCCGGGCACTGGGCGGCAGGGTGGGGGCCACCTGGGACAGGTACTCCAGCACCCTCGAGCGTGCCCAATAGGCGTCCGTGTCCTCATCGAAAATCACATAGACGAAGGAGTCACCGAAAAAGGAATAGCCCCGGACGGTGACGGCTCCTGGCACGGACAACATGGCGGTGGTCAGCGGGTAGGTCACCTGATCCTCCACCACCTGCGGCGCCTGCCCCGGATAGCTGGTTTTGATGATCACCTGGACGTCGGACAGGTCCGGAATGGCATCCACCGGCGTGTTTTTCAGCGCGAAGAGGCCACCTGCAACCAGTATCAGGGTGGCCAGCACTATAAAGAAGCGATTGCCGATCGACCAGCGGATAATGGACTCAATCATGGTCGCTCTCCCCATGGACGTGGCTGGGGTGCTCAATAGGCTCCTCGTCACTTTGTGACATCCGTTTGAAATCCGACGTCTTGCTGGATTCCGAATCAATCAGGAACTGCGCCGAGGTGACGATGCGCTCGCCTTCGTTGAGACCAGAAAGGATTTCCACCTCACGCTCACCTACGCGTCCGACATCGACGGCAATGGACTTGAATCTACCTTCGCCCAAGGCCAGCACCACACGCGCCTGACTACCCGTGCGAATCAGCGCCTCCCTTGGGATCAACAGATTTGCACTTCCTGGTTGGGTTTTAATCACCATTTGCGCGAACATGCCCGGCTTCAAAAAACCATCCGGGTTGTCAAAACGCGCACGAATCTGCGCGGTGCGCGTCTGTTCGTTGAGCGATGGATAAACATAGTCTACCTGCCCCAACAGTTCCTTTCCAGGAAGGTAGTCCAGCTGCATGTGGACCTTATCGCCAGGCTTGACGAGGCTCGCCTGGCGCTCGAAGACTTCGCCGATAACCCAAAGGTGCTCCAGCTGGCCAATGGACATCAAATTCGACCCTGGTTTCACGAACATCCCTTCGCGAACCTCCAGGCTATCAATGACACCGGACTGCGGTGCGGTGATGGTGATCGTCTGGCTAACTTGCCGGGTCTGACGCAACTGCTCGATATCTGCCCGCGGCACCTGCAAGGCCGACAACCGTTCCACTGCAGCCCCAATCAGAACCGGATTGTCCCGCTTCAAGGCCAGCAGCAACTCTTCCTGGGCGTTGACCAGGGTAGGAGAATAGAGCGCATAGAGCGGCTCGCCTCGCGTGACAGGATCTCCGACCGCCTTGACGTGCAGTGTCTCCACCCAGCCTTCTACGCGGGGGCTGATAGTCACCAATCGGTCCTCGTCGTACTGCACATAACCCACCGTTTTGACATCCAGACGCAGGCGGCCCGATTCGACATTGCCAGTGCGTACCCCAAGATTGTTGACAACATCCGGTGATATACGAATGGTGCCAACTTCACTGTCTCGACCTTGTTCCTTGTAAACTGGAATCAAATCCATGCCCATCGGCGATTTTCCAGGCTGGTCGCGCCGGTAATTCGGATCCATAGGCGCCACCCAGTAGAGCGGTTCGCGCTCGCCGTCAGTCGCCTTGGCGCCGTCTTCCTGGGAGCCACTCAACAACCATGTGCCGCCTGCCCCCATCAGCACACCGAAAGCGGCCCCCATCAGACCCATTGAAAGCGTCTTCATCCCGATACCTCAGTAGTTGTCCACCGGCTGCGCGGAATCAGGCGATGCCCGGGCAAGCAGGTAATTGATTTGAACGATGGTCTTCTGGCGCTCCACTGCTATGACGAGCGCTTCGATCCTGGCATTCAGCTCGGCGATACGTGCGCGCACAGCCTCGGCGAAGTCGCCGTCGTCGTTGTTGTAGGCGGCCAGCGCGGCTTCGGCCTGCTCAGACATTTGCGGCAACAGCTGATCGGTGTAAAGGGCGTGCCGCTCGTCAAGGCGCGCCAGGTTTACGGTTGCCGTTTCCAACTCCGCCATCAACCGGCGGATCAACAACTGCTTGTCGGTCCTGATCGCCTCGGCATGGCCAACGGCGGCGCTGACTTCCCTGTCTTGCCGGTTCGCCGTGAAAAGAGGCAGATCGAAAGTGACGCCAACGGAAAACAGATCGGCCCTGTCCCGACCCATCAGGTCCCGGTCACGATACCCATACTGGGCAGTCAGCCCCCACTCTGGCTTGTATTTCTGTCGCGCAAGATCGACATCGGTGTCCATGGCTTCGATACGCTTGTCCAATGCCAACAAGGTAGGATGATGGCTTACCCGCTCATACCACTCCTGTTCAGAATCTTGAGTCTTCACTTGTGCGGCGGGCGAGTCTGTTGGCAGCGCCGAGGTGAGCCGATCGTCGGCGCGCGAGCCAATCCACTCAGACAGGCGCATCTGCGCGGTTTCCTGTCGCTGCCTGAGCGCTGTCAAGCGGTCCTCCAGGCGCGTCAGCTCCAATTGGGCTCGGATCACGTCCTGCTGCCTGGCGCGACCCACGGCGGTCGCATAGCTCGCCTCTGCCGCGTCGACCAGGTGTTCAAATAAACCGCGATCTTGCTCTATCACGCGGATGCTTTCCTGGGCGTTGTACGCATCCAGCCAGAGCTGCGCCACTGTCGCCGTTACCCGGGCCCGACGATCTTCCCGCAACAGGGGATGTTGTAGCGCCAGCTCCAGCTTCTTCCGTTGCGCAAGCACGAGCGTGTCGCCCCGGGGAAACATTTGGCTGATGCCCACGGACAGCTGGGTCATCGGCTCCTGATTGATATCGAAACTATCGACAGGAAAATTACCGGCCATCAGAGTCATTCTGGGATCGGGTAAAGTGGCGGCGGCGGTCGCCTCATCGGTCAAGGCGGCCTGGGTATGGCGGCTGCCAGTCAGCCAGGGATCTGCCGCGATGGCCATGTCCACGGCCTCGTTCAGCGCCAATCCCTCGTGTACTGTCTGTGCATTGACAATGGCGGCACCGGCACCAAGTATCAGCAGTAGCAAGTGTCTGGTTACTTTCATGGCTGTTCTTCCCGCTAATATTGCTGCGCCGCGCTCTCGACGCTGGCGAACACTTCACTGCCACCGTCTTTTTTCAGCAGCAGCACCTGATAGGGTGTGAATCTGTCGCTTACTTCCATACCGGGGCTGCCGAGCGGCATGCCGGGCACCGCAAGCCCGATGGCGTCACCTGGCGGATTTGCCAGGAAGGCCTGAATGTAGCGGGGGGGAATATGCCCTTCGAAAACATAACCCCGAGACGACACGGCGGTGTGGCAAGACTGGTAGCGGGGTGCGATCTGGTATCGAACCTTGATGGCATATAGATCTGTGGTCTGGTTCGCGGTAGTATTCAAACCCGCTTCTTCAAGATGAGACATCCACTTCTTGCAGCAATCACAGGTGGGCTGCTTGTAGACGGTGAATTCTTCCACCCTCTTTGTACCGGCAACGCCTGTTGTCAGCCGGTCATTCGAATCCTCGCTACAGGCAGCCAGCAGGGGGAAGATGATTAGGCCCAACGTGAGACCTTTCAATCGCAACAACTTCATATTTGCCTCCGGCGACAAATCGCCAATGAAACTCGGGTTACAGCCATAAGTTTTTGTAATGCTCCTATCCTTCCGGACGGGGGTACCTTAAGCATACTCTGAAAAAGTCCGGAATCTTGCGATAATAGGCCGTCTCCCAGCAGCAGGATGTCACCATGACCCAGATGACCTTCGCCGAAGCCGAGTTTGCCAACAAGAAGCGCAAAACCCGGCGCGAAATCTTCCTGGAGCGCATGGAGGCGCTCATTCCGTGGGCCAAGCTGGAGAAGAAGCTCCGCAAGCACTATCCCCGGGGTGGAAATGGCCGCCCGCCTTACCCCTTGCCTGTCATGTTGCGGGTGCACTGCCTGCAGTTGTTCTACAACGTCAGTGACCCGGCCATGGAAGACGCACTGTATGAGTTGGAATCGATGCGTCGCTTTGCTGGCCTTAGGCTGTCGGAGCGTATCCCCGACGAAACCACCATCTTGAACTTCCGGCATTTCCTCGAGAAGCGCGGCCTGGGCCAGGTCATCTTCGATACCGTCAACCAACACTTGGCTGCGGAGGGGCTCGCGCTCAAGGAAGGGACCATCGTGGATGCCACTATTATCGCTGCGCCGAGTTCGACCAAAAACAAAGACAATGCACGTGATCCCGAGATGCATCAAACCAGGATGGGAAACCAATGGCACTTTGGGATGAAGATGCACATCGGTGTCGATGAGACCTTTGGCCTGATCCACAGCGTCGCTACCACGCCCGCCAATGTCAGTGACATTGCCGTAGCGGACCAACTGCTGCACGGTAATGAAAAAATAGTCTGGGGAGATGCTGGTTACACAGGCATTGAGAAGCGCGAGGAACATCAGGGCCGATCGGACGACTGGGAAGTCACCATGCGTACCGGACGCCGTGCCCAACTCCCCGAAAACAGTCTGCTGCATAAGGTTGAGAGGATGAAAGCCAGTATCAGAGCCAAAGTCGAGCACCTGTTCCTGACCATCAAGCGAACCTTCGGCTATAGCAAAGTTCGCTATCGGGGGCTGCATAAAAATCAGGACCGGCTGATAGTACTTGCGGCCTTCACCAACCTGCTGCGTGCCAGGCCGTACCTCGCAACATAGGGTTAGTACGCCCGCTGCACGGGAATTACCCGGCAGCGAGGCGAGAAGAAGCCCGAAACTGGGGGATGTATGACCAGAAATCACCAATTTAATCTCTGCGCGACGGAAATCATTGGTTGTTCAGCGCTTCCTTAACGGGATTTAGAACGGATTGCGCCCGTGAAATCAGGCGATGGGAGGCCTTAGAAGTGGGAAAACCGGCGCCCGGGGATAGACGACGGGATAAAAAGCGATGCCGGTAGAACGAATGCTCGAAGCACCTCGTGCGATCATGGTCGGGGTTACCAACTGTATGGGTAAGGCACAACCCGGCATGAGGCAACCACTTCCTGATATCTCGGTACCACAGCAATTCCCCCTGCTTTGGTGCTCGTCGTCGGCATGACCTTTTACCTCGTGAGCGAGGTGTTTTGCAGCGTCCTGGTAAATCGAGACCAGACTGCCCGCGTCCTCGCGCATAGAGCAACACGTGGGCGCCGCAGCGGCAGAGACCTGCCACAACAGCGACATTGTCAGTAGAACTACACCACGCATATTCCAGATCACCTAACCGCACCCTTAGCTGTGCCGAATCGTCGTTGGGCTTGACGATAGATCAATCTCCACCTGTTTTACGCTTATCCCCTCGGCATCAGTCACGAATAGAGCCTTTTCGTTGCCAATTATAAGAAAGTAGAGACAACAGGAAGATTACCAAAAGATTACATCTTTGTAATCGATGCGTCATGCTGCAGAAAGGGGTCCCTTCTATGATGAGCGGGAATAGCTTGAGGTTTTGTGATGCTAGAGAAAGTTGAAATCACAACCCCAGTTGACGGTTGTTTACGGCGCCAGCCCTGGTGGAACGAGGCGAGGACGGATGATAGCCACAAAGCAGGATATTGCAGTACCTCGATAGCTCAAGCACGGACTTGACCTGTGTCCTGGACACAGGTCTATCTTGTGGGGCAAAAGCATTGAAAGGCGGGTCTATTGCCTGGCGACTTAACACAGATCATGGTCTGACTGGAGATCTGCAGCTAGCATCATGAGAGACGTTCGCCGGAGGGGATGTGTTGCATGCGCGTCAATGAATTGGCCAAGACGCTTGGCGTGACCGGGGATACCGTGCGTTACTACACGCGTATTGGATTCCTGCAGCCGGCGAAGAGCCCTTCCAACGGTTACAAGGAATATAGCCCGAAGGACAGGCGCCTACTGGGTTTCATCCTGAGCGCCAGACAATTGGGGTTCTCGGTAGATGATATTGGCGAGATCCTCCGTACCGCCGAACACGGCGACTCCCCTTGTCCGCTGGCTAGACGGCTGATCCAGCAGCGACTGGAGGAGAACGAAAAAAGCTTTCAGGACACCGCACGATTGCGGCAGCGCATGCTCAACGCGGTCGAAACCTGGAGTCAGAAACCGGACCGAGCACCAACCGGAGACATGATCTGTCATCTGATTGAAGAATTTTGCGATGCCACCTCATCGTGAACAGACAGCAAAAGGGAATCGGAGAAGCTGCCATGGATAAACAGTCACTTTCACCGCAGTCACATGCCCGCGATCCGTCAGGGGATAGTGGATCGATCCAGCTTTTGGTACCGGGCATGGGCAGCGATCACTGTGCCGGGCTTGTCTCCAGTTCCGTCAAGCGCCTCGCCGGTATTACCGATATTTCCACCAATATCGCCAATCACAAGGTGACGGTTCTTTTTGATCCGGAAAAGGCGGGCGCGGAGACGATCAAAGAAGCTATTGAGCGAGCGGGTTACGAGGTGGCAGGCGTCAGCGAAAACCGAGAGCAACGGGATTCGGAAGCGGACGCGGCGGTCGATGAACGCTATCTTGAACAGGCATGGAAGCGCCTGTGGTTCGCCGCCATACCCGCGACCCTGATCATGGTACTGATGATGGTCCACATGCTATGGGTGCCGGTGCCTGGTTATCTGATCCTGGTTGCTCTGCTCGCCTTTCCGGTGGTGTTCCTTAAAGGTGGTTGGGCTACCCACCGCTCGTCCTGGCGTTCCCTCACCAACCGCACCGCCAATATGGATGTCCTCATCTCCATGGGGAGTTTGCCTCCCTATCTGATCGGGCTGGTGGGTTTTGTCTACCCCATGACCTCCTTTATCGAGATGGCTGCCACCATCATGACCTTCCATATGCTGGGCCGGTACCTGGAAACCCGGGCCAAGGGGCGGGCGTCGCAGGCGATCAAAAAGCTCCTCAAACTGGGCGCAAAAACAGCAGCTGTGTTGCGGGATGGGCAGGAAGTGGAAGTACCGGTGGCAGAGCTCCAGGTGGGGGACATCATGGTGGTCCGGCCCGGCGCCAAGGTACCCACTGACGGCGAGATCGTCGAGGGTAACAGCCATCTGGATGAATCCATTGCCACTGGCGAGTCCGTTCCGGTGGAGAAAGGGCCCGGCGACGCGGTGATCGGCGCCACCATCAACAATGAAGGCATGCTCCAGGTGCGCGCCACCCGGGTGGGCGCCGACACCTTCCTGTCCCAGGTCATTCGACTGGTGGAGCAGGCTCAGGGCTCCAAGGTGCCCATCCAGGAATTCGCCGACAAGGTGACTGCAAAGTTCGTCCCGGCTGTAATCCTGATCAGCCTGGCGAGCCTGGTGGCGTGGTTGCTGTTTGCTGATGCACTGCGCCCCATCCTCTACTGGGGGGCCGGCTTTCTACCCTGGGTCGACCCGACAATATCACCGCTGATGGCGGGCATCCTGTCGGCGGTGGCGGTACTGGTGATTGCCTGCCCTTGCGCCTTGGGGCTTGCCACCCCCACCGCCATCATGGTGGGTTCGGGGCTGGGCGCCGAGATCGGTGTGCTGATCCGATCGGGCGAAGCCATTCAGTCTCTCAAGGACATCAAGGCGGTGGTCCTCGACAAGACCGGCACCATCACCAAAGGCGAACCCGCCCTCACCGATGTCATTGCCGCCGCTGACTTTAACGAGAGTGATGTACTCAGATTTGCGGCGTCGGTGGAAGCCGGCTCAGAGCATCCCCTGGGCCAGGCCATCGTGACCGGCGCTCGGGAAAAGGACCAGGAAATTCCTACTGTGACCGACTTCCGGGCCATTACCGCGCGCGGCGTGGAAGGCCGGGTCGACGGCCAGCTCATTCGCGTCGGCAGCCGCCGGCTCCTCAACGAAGCGAACATCGAGCTGGGCGACCTCGAGGAGGCGATGGTTCGATTGGAAAACGAAGGCAAGACCGCCATGCTGGTGGCCGCCGGCGATCGTGCCGCCGGCATTGTCGCTGTGGCCGACACCATCAAGGAAGATTCGAAAGCCGCCATTGCCGCGCTTCATGAGCTGGGTATTCACACCGTCATGATCACCGGTGACAACGAGCGCACCGCGCGCCACGTGGCGAGTCAGGTCGGTATCGATGAGGTGCTGGCGGGTGTCCTGCCGGAAGGCAAGGTAGACGCCATCAAGAAGCTGCAGGAAAAGTATGGCCAGCTGGTAGCGATGGTTGGTGACGGCATCAACGACGCCCCAGCGCTGAAACAGGCCAATGTGGGTATCGCCATCGGCGCCGGCGCTGATGTCGCCATTGAAGCGGCGGATGTCACCTTGGTGAAAGGCGAGCTCTCAAAGGTGGTGGAGGCCATTCGCCTGTCCCGCGCCACCTTCCGCAAGATCGTCGAAAACCTGTTCTGGGCCTGGTTCTACAATCTGGCGGCCATCCCCATTGCCGCGGTGGGCCTGCTGCACCCCATGATCGGAGTCATCGCCATGACCACCAGCTCCCTGTCAGTGATCGGCAACTCACTGCGCCTCAAGCGGGTGAAACTGAATGTGGATAAATAACCTGGCACTAATTTAACAGCGCCGCTTAACGGGCGGCACAGGAGATGCCCAATGGCAAGCAAACCCGGATACTGGACCAGCCTTCACGGTCTGGCAACGCTCACACTGATTGGCGCCGCACTCTATTTTCTCTTTATGGAACACGGCGCTCATGTCCTCCCGTATCTCCCCTTTCTGATTATCTTGCTGTGCCCACTGATGCACCTCTTTATGCACAAGGGCCACGGCGGGCACGGTCACGGAGAGAAAGGTCACGGCGAACATCAACACCAGGATGCGGACGAGGCCTATCGCCGTGGGCTGGAAGAGGGCCGAAAAAAACCGAATGACCGGCCGTAGTTTCCGGCCAGGTCACCAACGGTAAACCAGACGGGAATAGTCCCCTCGTAATTAAACTCAGGAGATAACCATGAAATACTTAACCCGAGCACTCACCCTCGCCGCCATCCTTGCCGCGCCAGCTTTCGCCCAGAATGACCAGCACAGCGATACATTGCAAGACAACCCCATGGAAATGCAAGATCAGGGAATGACGGATATGCAAGACCATATGCGGGAAATGCAGGCTCTGATGGACCGAATTCAACAAGAACAGGACCCTGAGAAACGCCTACAATTGATGCAGGAGCACATGACTGCCATGCAGAGAGGAATGCAAGCGATGCACGGAGACATGGGAGATATGACAGGTTTGGAGAAAAAGGAGGGCATAGAAAGTATGGAAGGCATGAAGATGGAGCCGAATAACATGGAAACCTGCATGGGTATGATGAACAAGCGTATGAACATGATGCAGATGATGATGGACCAGATGAAAGATCATCAGATGGAATCGAAGAAATCCATGAAAATGGGCCACATGTAAGGTTATGTGTCATAGGCATCTGCAGCGAGCGCGTGGTGCAGGCTAATTATTGAGAGTAGTGGGAGTCGAGGCGATGAAACACAAAGCACATCGGTTAGGTGTATCTGAAGTCAACCTCGTGCACCGTCACCTCGTACTTTTGAGGCCGATTGATACCGCGAAACTGAACGCAGTCCTTGCGGAGATTGACCAACTATACGGTCTGGATGCCGTTACTTTTGATCAGCAGTCCGCCAGGCTCGATTTTTCCTACGACGCATCCCGATTGTGTATTGACGGCGTGGAAGAAATTATGACCAAGCACGGTATCCAGGCCAGGCATGACTGGTGGACGCACTTCAAAGAAGACTATTATCGGTTCGTCGATCAGAACGTCAAGGAGAATGCCAGGCATGAGCCCTGGAGTTGTCACGGCACACCCAACCATACCCGGAAATAGGGGCTGAAGCGTCATGCCCTTGCTCCCGCATGCCGAACACAGGTGCCAAAGTGAACCAGAAATCACAACAGAGAAATAGCTCCCAAAAGAAAAAGCCGAACAAGCCCGTTGCTTGGCGATATTGGTTTGTTTTCTGTGGTTTCACCGCTTTTGCCGCACTGCTTCTCCTGCAGGAGCACAGAGCCCATTTATGGGGCATGGCGCTTTATCTGCTACTGATTTTGTGTCCGTTGATGCTTCTCGTTATCTATCGCGAGGGTAAATCGCTGGATCGATTATTCGGCAAAATGACCGAGGACGATGGGGAAAACAAGCCATGAATCATGAAAGCATGCAGGCCTACGGCTTGTGGGGCCTGGTGATTGTCAATTCGGCGATTTTCATTTTCTTTGCATTGAGTTTTTTCAAGCCGAAAACCCGCGCGGACTGGCGCAGCTTCAGCGCATTCAGCGCATTCCTTGTCGCATTATTTGCGGAGATGTACGGTTTTCCGCTTACCATCTACCTGCTGTCGGGCTGGTTGCAGAGTCGTTTTCCGGGAATTGACTGGCTGTCCCACGATGCCGGCCACTTGCTGGAGATGATATTCGGCTGGGAAGCCAACCCGCATTTTGGCCCCTTCCACCTGCTTAGCTTCGTGCTGATCGGTGGAGGCTTCTGGTTGATTGCCAAAGGCTGGCAGGAACTCTACTCTGCCCAAAAGGCAAAAATACTGGCCACACAAGGTCTCTATGCCCGGATGCAGCACCCGCAATATCTTGGCTTTATCCTGATCATGACCGGCTTTTTGTTCCAATGGCCAACGCTGCTGACCCTCGCCATGTACCCCGTGCTTGTTTACATGTACGTGCGCCTCGCCAAAAACGAGGAGAAAGCTGCCGAGGCTGAGTTCGGGGAGCAGTGGCGACACTACGTGCGGAAGACCCCTCGATTCATTCCCGACTGGCGAAAAATGATAACGCCAACCCACTAAGAGTCGGACCATAGCGACTCGGAAGCGTGGTGGTTTTTTACGGGGAGCACTGCGCGCAGCTAGCGAGAAAGGTAGCGTGAGACGATGAAGATCACTTTTTTGGGGGCGGCCGACACCATCACGGGTTCACGCTTGCTGCTGGAGCGGGGGGACCACAGGTTTCTGGTAGATTGTGGGCTGTTTCAGGGCGGGCCTAAAGCCTCAACCTCCAATCGGGAAGCCCTACCGTTCTCCCCGAGTGCATTGGATGCGGTCCTAGTTACCCATGCACATATCGATCATAGCGGCTTTCTGCCAGCGTTGGTGGCCAAAGGCTACCAAGGCCCGATTTATACGACCTCGGCCACCGCTGAATTTTGCGGCATCCTCCTGCCGGAGTCCGCTAGACTGCAAAATGAGCATTTCACCTATCTCCAACGACACGGGCTAAGCACACCGGATCACGAACCTCTATATAGCGTAGAGGATACGGAGAAAACGCTGAAGCTCTTTCAGCCACAGCCGTTGCACAAATCCTTCCCTGTCTCTCACGGTGTGAGCGCACAATTTCTCCCTGCCGGCCATATTCTTGGTGCCGCCAGCCTCTATCTGCAGGTCGACAATCGACGCATTTGTTTCTCAGGCGATTTGGGGCGTCCCGGGGATCCCATCATGCAGCCCCCCCAACCCTTTGCCGGCGCCGACTACCTGCTGGTGGAATCCACCTACGGCACGCGACAGCACCCCCCGACCAACCCCCCCCTGGTTCTAGAGCACCTAGTCAATGAGACCGCTAACAGAGGAGGCACCGTGCTGATACCGGCTTTCGCGGTGGGCCGGGCGCAAAGTCTCCTGCACTTGCTGACCAAAGCTACCAATGCAGGCCGGATACCTAATCTCCCGGTGTTTCTCGACAGCCCTATGGCTATCAATGCCACTAAAGTGTTCTGCCGCTACCCAGAGGCCCACCGTCTAAACAGCGACGAATGCGAACAGATGTGCGGTCGCGCCCGCTATACCAGCAAAATACAAGACTCCAAACAGATCTTCTCCCATACCGGCGCCAAGATCATTATCGCCGCCAGTGGCATGGCTACGGGTGGTCGCATCTTGCATCACTTGACGCATTATCTCCCGGACGCACGCAATACTATACTGACCATCGGTTATCAGGCGCCCAGTACCTTGGGGGCCGAACTACGAGCGGGTGCCAGGAAAGTCGAGATACTCGGTCAAGAAGTGACGGTGGAGGCACAGGTGGCAGCCATCGATGGCCTCTCCGCCCATGCGGACCAAGCTGAACTCACCGATTGGCTGTGGGGAGCCGAAGCACCACGCCACACTTTTATCATACACGGCGAGGCTGAGGCCAGGCGTGCATTCGCCGACCATATTACCCGTACACTGAATTGGACCGCTACCTGCCCTGACAAGGGACGGATCATCGAACTGGAGTAAGCGTTGGATACCTCTGTTGCACTAGTCAAAGCCTATCCGCAAATCAACGGCAATTTTTGCGTGAAGGAATATTCGCTCATGGAAACCGCCAAAGGCGGTAAAGTTCGCACCCTCAGCGATCTGGACATGCACGCGTTTCGGTTTCCCCATGCCGGCGGGGAAATCAGTGTCCGCAAGTGGCACAAATTGGTCGGGGAAGCCCGTTTCCAGCTCGATACTGGTTTAGGCGCTCCACGCGTCAGGGCTGACATGATCATTGGTGAGGTTAAGCGTGGACAGGCCCGGTTCAGCCCGACCGCGCGAAAACCTAAAGTCCTGGTCGGCGCCCTAATGAGATTCGGGTGCTGCAATCCCTTGCAATCCAAAGACCTGGCCTATGATCTTCACCAACACACGCACTCTGAGAGCGAATATGGTCACAGAATAAGAATGGTTGCCTTCGGTGGTGCTGACGACAACGAAGATTCCGGAGTGTCCTTGTCCAAGTGGCGCATTATTTATATAAAGAAGATAGCCCGATGCCTGCGGCGACACCTGCATGACAACCGGAATGTACTGCGCCGCGTACCTTTCGCAACTTGCTCGCCATTCTGGAGCGTGTCGAGAACGCGGCGGAAATCCGCCTCTTGAGCGGAGGGTTCAATTAATGCGCGGACAGGGGTATCTGCTCGAACTGCGCCGGCTGGGTAAAGACGATCCCACACTCCAGCCATGCAATCGATATCACCTCATGGCTGGTCAGCAGTGTGCGCGACAAGGACTGAAACCAATGCAATCGAATCACGCAGTGAATATAGTATTTTATACTAGGCCCCCCGCTGCCTGTCCGGCGGAGGACGCTCGGCACGACGAATGGATGCTACATGGCGCGGCTGGCATTGATGCTCTTGTTGGAACAAAGTCCATTGCAACTTTCTGTCATCGCGCGCAGCTATTGCGTCTGCGGCATCTGGTGGCCGCGTGCCTGATCATGATCTGGTGCTTCCTTGCCAGTCTGAGCCAAGCGCAGCCTGCAGCAGAAGATCACTTGAAACACCACCCGGACCCTGATGCGACGCTTCAACCGGACACCCCGGTCCAGCCCAGCGCTGGGGACATGATGCAGAGCATGGGCGGCATGATGGAAGGAATGTTTCAACTGCCCCCAAAGGCACTCTACCCGTCGCTCATGGAGCTTCCAGAGCTCACACCTGAAAAACAGGATGAGCTTCAGGCCGCTGCCCAGGATCGAATTCAAAGCGGAATGGGAATGACATCGGAGGGTCATGATCAATTGGTTATTGCGCGACGTTCCGGGGATCTGTCAGCGATGCAGCAAGCTTTGCGGATGCTCGAGGAGGGGACGGCCATATTGAGAAGCGGCGTCGCCACTCAACGTGCGATTGCCGAGAGGGACACACCGCAGGATATAGCATTGAACTGGTTTAGAGCAGAAATGAACCTGAATGCGAGCGCACGGGAGGAGGTCCCCGGCCTTTTCGGCGTGTCCTGGTTCCACTTTTCGGTCATGGTTGGTCTATTTGTGTCAGTCTCAGCGATGCTGTGGCTATATTTCGGCAAAATGCAACGCGCTTCCCAGTTACTACAAAGCCTTACCGGGGTGGGGGACGCGGATAGCGTCCACGCCGTGCAACCGCAAGTTCACGAGGACATGCTAACGGGAGCGCCTGCTACCACTGGCGCCGCCTCTCAGGCAAGCAAGAAAAAGTGGGCTGGACAACTGCGCGTGGGACGGATATTTAGCGAAACACCGGACGTCAAAACTTTTCGTTTTATCAACCCACTCGGTGGCCGGCTGCCGTTTGATTACTTACCCGGGCAATTTATAACGGTCACCGCGTCTATCAATAATAAGACCGCGCGGCGCGGTTACACCATTGCGTCATCACCGACACAGCAGGATTACGTTGAAATCACTGTGAAGAATGTTGCTGGTGGACTGATTTCAGGACATCTGCATTCGGACGTACAAGAAGGAGACCTGGTGGAACTGTCCGGACCAGCGGGTTCTTTCGTTTTTACGGGGCGTGAATGTAAATGCATCCTTCTGATCGCAGCTGGCGTGGGAATTACGCCACTGATGAGTGTTTTACGCTATCTCCTGGATCGTAGCTGGTCTGGAGAGATTTTCCTGATTTACGGCTGTAAATCACCCGACCATATCATTTTTAAAGAGGAACTAGATTACCTACACCGTCGACACGCGAATCTAAGAGTTGTTATCACGGTATCCATTACCGAAAACACTCTCTGGGATGGGCCTAGAGGCCGCATCACAAAGGATCTCATTGTAGAGTCTGTACCGGACATCTCCTCCCGCTATGTCCATATCTGCGGTCCGGTGCCCATGATGGAATCGACGCGCAAGATTTTGGTGGATATTGGGGTCCCTATAGAGCGCATCAAAACCGAAGCGTTTGGACCAGCCCTTGGTAAGTCTGAAAAAATTGCCACAAGCCACCCACCACTGGCCACTCACGATCTCACGTCGGGCCTGCCTACGGTAGCGTTCGTCGATTCAGACAAGGCGGGATCCATTGCACCAGAGAGAACAGTACTTGATGTAGCCGAAGATGTCGGTGTAGATATCGATTATTCCTGTCGTGAGGGCATTTGCGGAGTCTGCCGAGTTCATTTGCTCAAAGGAAAGGTAACGATGGCGATCGAAGATGGTCTCGAGCCTGGTGATAAGGAAAATAACATGATCCTGGCCTGCCAGGCCAAGACGACGGAAAATATTTCGGTGAAAGCATGAAGGAGAGAGAACGCGTTATCATCACAGGCCTGGTGGCCCTGATGCTAATCCTTTGGCTCGGGTTTCTCTTCCATCGCTCACCAAGATTCGCTGGCAGTTTAAGTGGCGGAGTGCTAGGGGTGTCGGGTGCGACACTGATGCTCGTCCCCCTGGTTTACCTGATTATAAAGCGCATCAAACCACTCAAGGAGTGGGTTACACAGTTTGTATCGATGCGAACCTTGCTCTCCTGGCACATATATGCCGGAGTAGCGGGGCCGATTCTCGTAATACTCCATAGCGGCCACAAATTTAACAGCCCATTGGGTATCTCGCTAACCGCAATGACGTTGGTGGTAGTCCTCAGCGGTTTTGTCGGACGGTATATGCTCACCAAATTTTCCGACACCATTCATGAGAAAAAGGAGATGCTGACCCAGCTCGAAATAGCCTATCGCCATGTGGCTAGTGAGCTTTCAGGTGTCCCGGATCAGGTATCCATAGTGCGTCCAATGGCAGGCTTTTTTCGCCGCTGGATAGCAAGCAGCATTATGTTGCGTGACGGCAGCCAAGAAGCCAGCGCCGCACTTCGGGCGCTAGCGCTTGCGGATGCCATTGCGAACGTGGAGTACGCGATCAAGACACATTCGATGTTTAGGACTGCTTTCAAGTGGTGGCTAAAGTTCCATATAACCATCGCATTCGTTCTTTATACTTTGCTGACATTGCACATCTGGTCTGGCATCCACTTCGGCTTGCGGTGGTTCTCGTGAAAGTGGGGCGACTAATTCCCATTGCCGCTGTTTTGATCCTTGTATTGAGCGCAGTTGCATATGTGTCCCGATACCATCCCGCCGAGGAGCCCTTCGCCTCTATAGATGTGGTGGCCCTGCAACGCATGGCTATACCTGGCGCACTTTCCCGTGCGCACAGATTTCTGGAGCATGACTGTTCGGCCTGCCATACACGGATAAAAGGGCCGGATGCAACCAGCTGTATTACTTGCCACGCCGATAACGAGCCCCTGCTCAACACTCAATCAACCGCTTTTCATGCCAGCATAAAAAGCTGCGGTGGGTGTCATGTAGAACACCAGGGTCTCGATGCAAGACCGATGCTAATGGACCATACTGTGTTGGTGAAGATTGCAAAAGCGGCCGACACATCGAGTCAGGAACCAACGATGGGGCTGGGTTCGGTTTTCTTTCATTCCAATCCTCCAGAGTCGACGCTGGTTTGCTTCAGCTGTCACGCCAATCAGGATTCGCATCGGACCCTCTTTGGCAAGGAGTGCGTTAATTGCCACACGACGCTCACATGGCGCTTAACGAATTTCCGTCATCCCTCCCCGACATCCACGGAGTGCGCGCAGTGTCATCAGGCGCCACCGAGCCACTACATGGGGCATTTCGAAATGGTATCCAAGAAGGTGGCTGGCGTTGAACATGCCGCTGTATCCCAGTGTTTTCTCTGTCATCGCACGAATTCCTGGAATGACATAAAGGGTGTTGGCTGGTACAAGCACCATTAATATCATTACGACAACTCCTACAGACTGGTGAATCGTGTTGATCTCGGTACTGCATATCGCAACGAATATCCTTGAGTCGATCGGTGCCATTATTATTATTGGTGCCGCGGCAGCGGCAGTAGTCAATCTTGCCCGTTCCCTTTATAGGCGTCAGCTCAGGGAAATAATAGAACGGGCACGCCTGCAGTTCGCACAACATCTAGTGTTGGCACTGGAGTTCCTGATCGCAGCGGACATACTCGCATCTATACATATCCCAACACGCGATGGACTATTCCTATTGGGTGCTATCATCGCCATGCGTACGGTGCTGAGCCTTAGCATTGCGTACGAACTGCGTCATGCGAACTCCGCCCTCATGTCTGTTGGATACAATTTGTCAGCAGAGGAAAAAAGAGACGGTGGCGCTCCATAGAGGTGCAAGACCTGCGTATGCACCAAGCAACTACATCAGTGCGCCAGTTTGGTGCGGGATTTCAACCCTTTCGAAAGAATACTGGTTTACTCGAAAATTGAGCTAGCTGATATTGACTTGCATCATGTTCTTTGGCTCCGTCGTGAGTATTTTCCAATCCATAAATGAGTCTGAACAGGCAGGTGGCGTTA
>TARA_R110002110_G_scaffold400317_2_pt1 | contig 85605 bp, 81 predicted proteins | sample TARA_R110002110 | Tara Oceans TARA_R110002110 (sample SAMEA4397330) | marine metagenome | biome: Polar Biome; feature: [SRF] surface water layer (ENVO:00010504); material: water (ENVO:00002006), including particulate matter (ENVO:01000060) such as... | depth 5 m | reverse complement strand
TACCAATACCTAAACCAATCACCCCTGTAGAAATACGATCACTTTTTCCTTGTGCATACTTTATCACAGCCCCTACCCCTGTACTGGTCGAATAGTAAGCATTGGGTATTCGCTTTTGCTTCCCGTTGCGATTCTCAACACCATGCCATATTCTGCCATGTATCAAGACTCTCGTTTTGTTGGTGTCCACAACTTTAATCAAGCCATAAGGATTTCTCACTTGAACCACTTGATTCCGGCCAACAACATAAACTTGGTATAAAATCATACCTAATAAAACAATACCGATAGTTTTGCTATAAGACATTATTCCTGTGTCAGTGCACTCTTCTCGACTTTGGGTCATGATCACATACTGCCGAGCAACGATTACCGTTATGGCCAAAATTGTCAAATAAAAATCCCACCAATCGTTGAATATCATCAGAGATACTAAATTCGTAAAAACACCGCCTAATACTCCACCAAAAGCCACACTCAAATAAAACTCAGTTAAATATTGACTCTTGGGAGCACTGATAACTAATCCACCGTGACATACCATACAGCCGCAATATAGCAAGGCCAATAACACTATGACCATCCCCAGCCCCGATGCAGGAATAAAAACTAAGACCAATAAACTCAGCAACCAACATGAGCCCCAAAAAACTGGGTTATATTGAAAACCTTTACGAAATGTAATAATAAAAGTGGTTAAATATAAAGCTAATGTAATAACCCATAACAACGGTAAATTTATAACATTTTGTGATAAGTACTGGGTAATAGATAGTAATAAGGCACAGGACGAGAAGCTCAGAGCCAACCATGTTAGCTTTCGCTTGTTTAAAGGCTTAGCAACTCTAGAGGCAGCCTCAGTATCGACATTCACTTTCCTGGCTTTCAATGTATAAGAAATTAAACAAATAACTAACAATACAATGTAAATTAAAAACAACATACCCCACATTGATGTTTGCAATCTCACACCCAGAAAATACTCAATTGCAAATGGATATACGAGTAACCCGAGTAAAGAGCCTGCATTTGAGATAGCATAGTAATAATATGGGAATTCAACTTCACGAATACGACAATACCAATGCTGTAATAAAGGCGTCGAAGCACTCAGCAAAGCAAATGGAACAAATATACTTCCCATTAACATCACCAGCACAGACAAAGGGGGCCATAACGAGGTTAGCGTATTTGAGGTATATAGTTGTAAGGGAATGAAGCAAAAAGAAAGTGTAATGCAAAAAAAATGTATCACCCCCTGATACCAACGTGATTGAAGTTTGCACAGAAGGTATGCATAGACATATCCAGCCAGCAAACCAAATTGAAAAAACAACACGCTGGTCACCCAAACAAATGCTGAGCCGCCAAAGATAGGCAACATAATTTTAGCCAACGTGGGCTGAACCAGGAATATTAAAAATGCACTACAAAAAATAGTGAGTGCAAAAATCAGTTGTAACATAATTTATTATTAATCCCTAATATCTAAAGAATGTTTAAGCTCTATTCTCAAAACGTAACGACTCACCCTGCGGAACGTAGATAGAGAGGTACAGGGTGCCCGGTTACCTCAAAATAAATAATCCACCGCTTGCTGTAAGGTCGTGACAGCTTTAACCGTCATTCCGACTATCTCTTTTTTAGGGGCATTGGCTTGGGGAATAATTGCGGTAGTGAAGCCATGCTTTTGTGCTTCATTGATTCGCTCTAAACCTGCTTGAACAGGGCGAATTTCTCCTCCTAATCCCACCTCACCCAAAATAATAATTTTTTTATCAATTTTGACATTTTTATAACTAGAAATAACGCTCATTAATACACTTAAATCTGCAGCTGTTTCATGAATACGCACACCACCCACCATATTTAAAAATACATCTTGCTGGTGCATAAACAAACCACAGTGTCGATTCAATACTGCTAATAACATTGCCAGTCGATTGGAATCATAGCCTACAGTGACTCTGCGCGGTTTGTCTAATTGACTTTCATCCACTAACGCCTGTACCTCTATTAACATAGGACGCGTCCCTTCCCAGGTCGCCATCACACATGAGCCTGAGCCACTTTCAATGCTTTTAGATAAGAATATAGCGGAAGGATTCGTCACGCCTTTTAAGCCTTTATCTGTCATGGCAAAAATACCTAGCTCATTCACAGCACCAAAACGGTTTTTACAGGCACGTAATAAACGATAACGATTATCCGTTTGGCCTTCAAAATATAAAACCGTATCCACCATATGCTCTAAAACTCTAGGCCCAGCAATGGCACCTTCTTTGTTCACATGCCCTACCAAAAATAAAGCGGTGCCGCTTTGCTTTGAATACTGTACTAAACGTTGGGCACTCTCTCGCACTTGACTCACAACACCTGGTGCGCCGGGTAATGCGTCTGTATATATAGTTTGTATAGAATCAATCACCATAATCTTAGGTTGTATTTTATTAGCTACTGCAATTATTTTGTCGACTTCTGTTTCCAGCAACAAAGGCATTTTAGTATTATTCAAGCCAAAACGCTTTGCACGCATGGAAACTTGCTGTAACGATTCTTCTCCGGTGACATACAACACTTTTTGTTGCTCCGACGTTTCTGCGAGCGCCTGCAATAATAGCGTCGATTTTCCAATACCGGGATCCCCGCCGATTAAAACGACCGATCCCATAACCAGTCCACCACCTAATACTCTATCTAACTCAGGCATACTAGTCTGTAATCTATCAAAATTCTCAGTCACTACTTCATTTAATACTTTCACCTCACTCAGCGCACCCGTGTATCCGCTACGTGAATCTGATTTCGTCGCCACACCAGCTCGAGCCATCACCATCTCAGTCAAACTATTCCAGGCACCACAATCTTGACATTGCCCAGCCCACTTAGAGCTGATGCTACCGCATTCTTGGCAATTGTACTGTAATTTTGTTTTAGCCATATTCATACCCTAAAGATTTTTTCTGAGAAGGCCGACACACTAAATATGACAGATAAAGCCTCAGAAATATTAATTAATGCCACCCGTGTGAATTCAGCACAGGCAACTGATTTATATGAATTTGTTCTTAACGATTCACTATATGTCATCGAATGCGTGCGTGTAGAATCACTCTCAGAAGGAATTATTTATCCTGTAAATAATTACTTAGGCTCACTACAAAATACACTTTTTGAGCTGAATCATGTGCGCGTTAATCCCAGGGCAGATAATACCCACATTATTCAACTCCTAACCCAAGAGCTTGAAAATATTGGGGTAGATGTCTTAAACCCACCCAATGAGGAGTCTATGTCTATGTGTTACAGACCCCTGGGGGAAATCACTGAAAATGTTCGTTTCCATTTTAGTGAGTCTGGAAAATGTACTTTCCTATGCCCTAATGCAAAACTTAGGGCTGTCTCACAACCTCTGTTGCGAGACGTGTCCAAAAGCAACTTTCGGCCCAAGTAAAACTTTAGTTTAGGAACGCTTCACCCTCTTGTTTTAGACTTTGCCAATTTTCCAATATTTTCCACTGTTCTGGTACTTCACTCATCTTAGACGTCACCGCAATTTTTGCTGACTGCTCACTTAATAGCAACCGATCAAAATAAAGCTGTAATTGTTTAATGTCCATTTTTTGAATGGCTTTCGCCACATCTGTTCTGAGTGTGAAATCTAATCGCCCAGACTCAATTTTTGACCAAAAACGAATGCTTTGCTCATCTAGCGTTTTATCTGGATCAAGTAGTTCATTGACTAATGATTTTTTTATTGGGGCAATTGCCTCATCTTTCATCTGTTTTAATTCAGTCCCAAATTGAACGAGAAAGTTCTGAATCTCATCGTAAATAGCTTCTGGTGTATAATCAGGGGACTGTACAAAGAAATTGAGTCCATTTACTTTCGCTTGCAAATTCACAAAGCTGCCTAATGCGTAGCCCATCTGTTTTTCAACCCGCAATGCTTGATACATAGGCGTGCCAATCAACTTAGATAATATCATCGCCGCAGCAATATTCTTTTCAGTCGCTTCTGGACTCTGAGCATAAAGTACTAAAGTATGATTTTTGTCCGATGCAGATATAGATTTATAATGTATACCTTGTTGTGGCAACTTATAAATCTTAGGCAACGCATCTACCTTAGGCAATACCTTGTCTACAGAGAAATGAGTTTGAACGACTTTGGCTAAGTTTTTGGCATTTTGTTTTGAGTAATTGCCGCTTACAAACATTTCTATACGGCTATTCTCAACGAAAGCTTTTTTCAAGCCTTCTAAATCATGGCTGGTAACTTTCTCTAATGCCGTCAATAATTCTGTTGGATGCCAGCTAGGAGCAATAAAAAGAGAACTCAAACCTTTAATCGCCTGTTGAAACAAAGGGAGCTGATCAAAGTTTTTTAAATCTCGCTCTAAGCGTTCTTTGAGCAAATCAAAATCAACCGGGTTTAATTCATAGTGCCTGAATGCAGAAACTAAGGTCTCTAACAAAATAGCTTGTTTATCACTATACCCACCTAATTGTATTGTTAAACCTCGCGGATGCGCATATAAATTAATGCTTTCTCCAACCATAATCGCCGGGTATAGTTTCTGCTTTAATTCTTCAAACACCAACAAAGCATATAAACTACTTTGCATTTGATGTTCTGCCGTGTCCATACTATTGGGGTTTGCCAAATTAATCAAAATGTTCGCTTTAGGATGGGTGAATGTTGCATTATTCACATGCCATAGCGCAAAGTTTCTACCTTCTTCCAGTAATACCGGTTGTTGTGGATTTTTAATGCTATCTTGTACTTGCGTTTTTAGATTATTTGGAATGTATGGATTCGCCTCTGGTAACGCTAACTCTTTACTCGTTTTACCTTTTGAATCTGCCCGCTTAATCTGCGATGGCAATGCCTCTAAACTATATTCTACCCCAAACCATTTTGATGTTCGTTTGCCCAGTATATCTGGACTGATAACAAAACGTCGCATATTCTGATGGGTTAATGCCTGAATGGCTTTATTTAATGGTGCTTGAGCTTGCTCAAAACTCACATCTGGCATCAAATAGCGACAACTAATGACTTCTGGAAAATCGTACTCTTGAAGTTGATGGGCCAAATTAGACGCCAACGTAGTTTCGGACTCTCTTTCATGATAAGTGAATTCTAATTGATGAATTGCCTGTATATCTTTAAAAAACTGTTCAGGATAGCCTTTCTCTTTCAACAGACCTATTGCATTAAATGTATATTGGGTAATATCATCCACATGCTTTAACCCCATTGGCGTTAACTGAAAGGCTAATTGTAGTAAGTCCTGAGTGCCACCTATACTGCTATCTGCAGAACTGGATAATGAAGTTATCCAGCCTTTATTTTTCAAAGCAGCATATAAACTACCTTCTCCTTCATAGCCCATAAATTGACTAAGCAGATGCAAAGGTTGTTCTTTATAGTTTTCTTGCAGATCAGGTAAGGCAAATAAAATCATCAACTGCCGACCGTTGCCCTGCGCTTTAATTTTTATATCAACGCCCATTTGCTCTGGTGTGAACAAGGGTACATCTTTAATCTTTGGCGTTTCTTTTTGTTTGACCTCAGAAAAATATTTTCTTGCAATATCCATCAGTTGTTTGGTCGATTGAGGCCCCACCAAAACTAATGTCATTCTATCACTGCTATAGAAACTTTGATGAAACTGAGTCAATGCTGCATGTAGGGCTTGTTTATCACCTGGCAAAGTATCAACGTTTCCAACGCTAAAACGATGAAAAGGATGGGCCGGACTGCTCGTTTCTTTACTCACATCCACAACCCGCCAATTATCTTGATTTAAGTACATACGGAATTCAGAGTCAACATTTTTACGCTCTCTATCCATGTGCTCCACAGTCAACAAGGGTGTTTTGAAAAACTCAGAAAATTGGTCAATTGTTTTTTGAAAGTGATCTGCTTGAATATTAAAATAGTAATGCGTTCTATCTGCACCTGTAGAAGCGTTAAACTCTCCACCATTATTATGTATTTGCGTTTGAAATTGATCTGTCTCTGGATATTTTTCTGTGCCCAAAAACATCATATGCTCTAAAAAATGGGCTAGCCCCGGGTAGGCATCAGGCTCATGATTACTCCCGACGTTAATTTCTAGGCTACATGCGCTTTTAATAGCTTTAGGATCATGTACGACAATGACTTTCATGCCATTTTTTAATGTGTCATATTGATATTCTCGAATATCATTGGGGCTTTTGATAATTTCCTGATTTGCAGCTTGTACCGGCACCATGCCTCCTAATAAAATAAGCGCGAAAAAACAAAGTACCGAACTTAACAATGCAAATCTCACCCGGTGACTGTTCATGAAATATACTCTCCTGAATCATGCTGTCATTGTAAAAATTATACAGAAATCTGTAAGTGTTAACAGTTTTCACTTGCTTGTAGTAAACCACTTACTAGTATTAATATAAATAAAGCTCATCTATAGTGTGTGCCATAATATGATACTGACCCTATTCTACTTGATTCATGCCATTATTGGCCTAATAGATTTTGTTATCTTAACACTATTTTTATTCACTCTTAGTTTTCTACCTGACAAATTGCGGGGTACCTGGTTCCCGCACCTAGTAACCTATTGGTTCCATGTGTTTATCCGGGCATTGCGCGTAGATCTATTTATTCATGAGAAAAACCAAAGGCCTCTACCCAAACAATATATTGTCATAGGAAATCACCCCTCTTGCTTCGAGGACATTGGAATACTATCCGCATTTAAAGTTAAATTTCTTGCTAAAAAAGAAGTGCGCAACTGGTTTTTAGTCGGTCGATTAAGTTATGTTATTGGCACTTTATATGTTGATAGAGAGTGCAAAAATTCCCGGAGCCTGGCCTCAGACAGTTTGTTAGAAGCCCTAAAATCTGGGGAATCTATTGGCATCTATCCCGAAGGTGGCTGCAAAGGTAGGCGCATACATACGCCATTTCGCTATGGTGTATTTGACTTATCCATTAAAGCAAATGTCCCTGTATTGCCCATTTTTCTGCATTATGAGGCGCAAGAAAAATTTGAGTGGCAAAACCAACACTTATTACATAAACTGTGGACGATTTTTACGGCCCCTAATCGCCGCGTCAACTATTATGTTTATGATGCCATTTACCCATCACAATTTAACAGCAAAGAAGAATATTGTGAGTTTGTAGAACAGCTCTATTTAGACTGGCAAAAACGTTATTTAGATTAGAGCCTTGCTTCTAACTTTTGCTCGCGTTGCATAAGACCATGATCTGTATCCCTAGAAGCTTCTAACTCGTCCAGGCTGACATATCCATGCTCATCATCAGCCCCATTTTGACAGCCAATTTTCAAACTAGAAAATACATGGCATATAGCATTTAAGGCTTGGGAAAAGCAGCAAGATGGTTGGTCTTCAGGCCTCGATAAAAAATCTTCGGGTGTCAATAGCCAGTCATCTGGCGGCGCCATATCATCCAGCTCGGGCGCTTGGGCCATTAATTTAGTTTGTTCTGCTAGTCTAGACTCCTGGGCTATTCTCTCATGGTATAGTTGGCGCTCTAATCGATTAAGATAAGCTCTTCTCTGCCTATCATATCGGTATTCTTGATAAAGCATATCTAATATATGCATATTCAATTTGAGAAAACCATATAGGTTTCTGTTGGTTCGCCTCAAATATTGCAACATAGAGAAACCTTGAGAGCTAGGCATTTGCTCTAGTGCATCAATATACAAATCTCTGATTGTTTTGATGTCAGTTGTGGCTATTTTAACGTGGGGTATATACTCAGACAGTCGATGAGCAAATACAAACCCAATACTATTATCTCCATCTCGTCTCAGTAAAAACTGATGAAACGAGCCCTCCGGATTAAAGTATTCTAATAAATGTTTATGCATGCCCATCATGACACGAATAATATCATTCATTTCATATATGGGCGTGGGTGCAGGCTCATCTTCTGCCGTTTTATTCCCCTCGACAGGATGCTCAGACTTTGTTTGTTCTTTTTGCGCTTGTTCTTCTTGCGCTTGTGGTCCCTCTGCAAGCATCTGTACCTCCTTGTACACATATCGCAAATTTTTTTAGTTTTTAATGCCGACTCCTTTTTCTAGCATCCACCAATCGACTGCAAATAACAGAGCGCAAAAAATCCCTAAAAAGCTTAGAGCGCCTACTATAGGAATATCGCTCACTCCTAACATACCATATCGAAAAGCATTAACCATATACAACATAGGGTTAAAATAAGATACTTTTTGCCAAAAAGAAGGCAACATATGAATAGAGTAAAAAACACCGCCCAAATAAGTCAAAGGCGTTAAAATAAATGTCGGCACAATACTGATATCATCAAATTTCTTTGAAAAAATTGCATTTAATAATCCAGCCAGCGAAAATAATAAAGCTGAGAAAAATGCTACCAATAATATGATCCAAAAATGATATATTTGTATGTTGGTAAAAAAGAGCGCAACAACACTAACAATTAAGCCAACCAAAAGCCCCCGAATAACCCCCCCCAGCGTAAACCCGAGTAAAATACTTAAACTAGACATAGGAGAAACATACATTTCTTCAATGTTTTTTTGGAACTTAGAGCCAAAAAATGAACCCACGACATTCGCATAGGAATTATTGATGATTGCCATCATGATTAACCCAGGCGCAATGTACTCCACATAAGAAAAACCATCTAACTCGCCAATTCTTGGCCCTATCAAACTTCCAAATATAACAAAATATAAAATCATAGAAATAGGAGATGGCAGTAAAGTTTGGGTCCATATACGCGTAAAGCGCAACACTTCTCTGCGTATTAATGTATGTAGTGCAATAATATTATGTGCATTCATTATTTTTTTTGCCCCTGTGCCACTCTGGCCAAAAAGAATTCTTCAAGACGATTCACTTTGTTGCGTAAACTTAACACTTCATAACCTTGTTCTATTAATTTTTCAAATAATATGTTCAGATTTAATGGGCGCTGAAAGCTCACCTCTAAAGTAGAGTCTCCAGATAAAATGCACTCAAAGCCCTCCAATATTGGGGTGTCAACAATCGCAGTCTTTAGATCTAATATATAGGTCTCTTGATTTGTTTGGCTAATCAGATTTTTAACACTCGTATGTTCTATTATTTCACCATGATCTATAATGGCAACATTACGACAAAGATGCTCCGCTTCTTCTAGATAATGTGTGGTTAATATTATTGTTGTGCCCTGTTCGTTCAGCTCTTTCAAAAATTCCCACATAAAGCGTCTCAACTCTATATCAACCCCTGCAGTTGGCTCATCTAAGATCAATAATTTGGGCTGATGAATCAACCCTCTGGCAATCATTAAGCGCCTTTTCATGCCGCCTGAAAGTGTATTGGCAGAAAGATTCGCTTTACTCCACAAATCTAATTTCTTAAGTAAATCTTCTGCTCGCTCTCGAGCAATGTCATACGGAATACCATAGTATCCCGCTTGCCCTACTAAAATATTAATTATTTTTTCAAAAATATTAAAATTAAATTCTTGAGGTACTAAACCTAATTGCAACTTAGCAGCGCTACTATTTGTTTCTAAATTCTCACCAAATATTTTAATTTCACCATCCGACTTATTTATCAGTGTTGAAATGATACCGATGGCTGTGGATTTACCTGCCCCGTTTGGCCCCAACAAGCCAAAAAAATCTCCCTCGTCTACATCAAGATCAATTCCTTTTAATGCCCAGGTTCCTTCGGAATATTGTTTTGTTAAATTTCTAATTGATAGTGCTTTCATAATTTCAAACTGTCCTAAATACTTATTTTTTAGAGTATCATGTATGTAAGGTTCAACAAATAGTAAGTTACAATGTTTACTCTTAATAGCAAGCCGGGCAACTCAACTGAAATAATAGAAAGTGGTTTTATCCTTTATAAGTCTACATGGGTCAGATGTTTTACTTTGTCATTTTTAGCAATGCTCTGCTTTTTATTACCTCTTTACTGGCCCCACTTGCTACCACAGCAAGCAGGCCATATGCCTGCGCTAGAAACAAGTTTATTTTATAAGTTATCTTTGGCCTTGGCATGGGGCTGCTCATTTGTTTTGACTGCCGCCTTAGTCTTTAAGTTACATTGTGAAGCCCATAACTTAAAAAGTACCCTCCTACAATCTATAAGACACGGTATCAGCCGCTTTATTCCTCTTTTGCTGGTTACTTTATTGTATGTTATTTGTGTACTCAGTGGTACCGCACTGCTCGTGGTCCCGGGATTCATTCTCTCTATCTCATTAATGCTTTGCTTCTTTTTAGTACTCAATGAAAATAAAGGCGTGTTTATGGCTTTACTATCAAGTCATCGCTTAATTTGGGGCCATTGGTGGCATAGCTTTATCGTAATGAGTGTCCCCTTATTACTTTTCATCTCTCTCAACATGATAATGTTTATCCTAATGGTTGCTGTTTTTTCTCAGTTTAGTTTAGATTTACCCTATTTTTATCTTATAGCATTTACAATACATATTTTGCTACAAAGCCTAATCGCTCCTTTTTCTTTTTGTATTGGGCTAATGCTATTGCATGATCTCAGAATGCGACAAGGGCAAAACTCACAAGGTTATCAAAAATACTGAACTAATTTTACATTCATCACTAATCAAGGAAGAAGATATCGTGTTTAAAATATCTATAAGCTGGTTGAGCATCGCCACACTCATCGCTATACTACCATTCAATATAGCGCTCGCTGACGAAGACACTATCAAGATTGGCATTGCAGGCCCATTATCTGGCGCATATGCTGCTTTTGGCGAACAACTTTGGCGTGGTGCAAAACAAGCCGCTGAAGATATTAATCAACACGGTGGTGTCCTGGGAAAAAGTATTGAACTTATACAAGCCGATGATGCCTGCGAGCCCAAACAAGCCGTATCCGTTGCCAATCGTATTGTTGACCACGAAGAAGTTAATGCTGTGATTGGACACTTTTGCTCTTCATCCACTATACCCGCATCTGAAATATATGCTGATGCAGATATCATTATGATCACCCCTGCATCGACCAACCCAACCGTCACAGATCGAGGTCTACACAACGTATTTCGAACCTGCGGACGAGATGATCAACAAGGTGTTGTGGCCGCTAGTTTTATTGTTGATGACTTAAAAGCCAAAAACGTTGCTGTCATTCATGACAAAGACACCTATGGCAAAGGCTTAGCCGATGCCATGCAAAAACAACTTAAAACTTTGGGCGGCAAGGTTGTATTATACGAAGGCTTAACCCGCGGTGAAAAAGATTTTAATGCCTTAATCACAAAATTAAAACAAGTTAAAGCAGATGCCTTATATTTTGGTGGCCTGCATACTGAAGCCGGGCCTTTGGTCAGACAACTGCGCGAACAAGGCAGCGAAATACCTTTTATCGCAGGAGATGGGATTGTCTCAGAAGACTTTGTGATTTCTGCTGGCGGACCCAAAATGGTTCGCAACGTCTTTATGACATTTGGTGCCGATCCCCGAAAATTATCCACAGGAAAAAAAGTCGTCACTCAGTTTCGAGATAATGGGTATGAACCAGAAGGCTATACCCTTTACGCTTATGCCACATTACAAATTATTGCCCAAGCAATGAATAGCGCCAAATCAGTCGAAGGTGAAAACCTTGCACAATGGCTAAAATTAAACCCTGTCACCACGGTGATGGGTGAAAAATCTTGGAACAATAAAGGCGACCTCAAAAAATCCGATTATGTCATGTACTATTGGGATAAATCAGGAAAGTATTTTGAGTATGATAAGTAAGTATTGATAACCGAAGCGAATCTGCTCCCTCTCCCAATACTGGGAGAGGACGGCCGTAGGCCTGGTGAGGGTTAACAAGTAATATTTTTTAGCTTTCTTCTTATCTAACCTCATCCGCTCTACGGGCACCTTCTCCTGACATCAGGAGAAGGACAGTGCCACTAGAGAATATGATAATAAATATAATATTAAAGGCAAAACCATGGACTGGATTGTTTTAGGTCAACAACTAATTAATGGCTTAGTACTAGGCTCTATATATGGACTGATTGCCATAGGCTATACCATGGTTTATGGCATCATTGGCATGATTAACTTCGCCCATGGTGATGTTTATATGATCTCTGCCTACTTAGCCGCTATATTTTTGGCTTTGTTAGGTGTGTTAGGCATTACGGCTATTCCGCTAGCCCTAGCACTGACATTAATACTAACGCTCGCTGTCACAGCATTATATGGATGGACAATAGAAAGAGTGGCTTACAAACCCTTGAGAGGCTCATCTCGTTTAGCGCCTCTCATATCTGCCATTGGAATGTCTCTCTTATTACAAAATTACGTTCGCGTCGGTCAGGGTGCTCGCAGTCAGGGTATACCGGCTCTCATTGACGGTCATTGGCGTTTGGGTAGCGAAAACCATTTTCTTCAAATCTCACAAGTACAATTATTAATTATAATAACAACGATTATTAGTATGGTGTTGCTCACATTGCTCATATCCAAAACAAAACTGGGCCGAGCGATGCGTGCCACCCAACAAGATATGACTATGGCCAATGTTTTAGGGATTCCAGTCGATAAAATTATCCCCTCAGTATTTGTCATTGGCGCCATCATGGCCGCAATAGCTGGGATTCTCGTCTCGTTAAACTATGGCTCCTTTAATTTTCATATTGGCTTTGTGGTGGGTATTAAAGCTTTTACAGCAGCGGTACTGGGTGGTATTGGTTCATTACCAGGTGCAATGTTAGGTGGTTTAATTCTAGGTATGGCTGAGTCACTCTTCTCAGGTTATATCGATGTAGACTATAAAGATGTCTTCGCCTTTGCCGTGTTAATTTTAGTGCTCATATTTAAACCCAGTGGGTTATTAGGCTCACCCGAAGTTGAGAAGGTGTAATGATGTGTACTTCTAAATTTCTAATTCGTAAAGCCCTATGGGATGCCTTTGTATCAGCATTAATTGCTTTTGTCCTTTTTGGCCCAATGACGGGACTAATACTACAAGGCTTTACCATTAAGTTTGAGCTAATACGTCCCACAGTCATAAGCATCATTGTTTTTTGCGGCCGCTTATTACTCATTTGGGGACAAACAACACAAAGTCATAAAAAGTGGTGGCAGAAACTCTCTCCTTCTGCCGCTCATCAAGTCATAGTCAAGCAATCCTCTCACCATATACGAAAATCTTTATTACTCGTATTTATTATTGCTTGCACCGTTCCATTCGTTTTAAGTAAATATTGGCTCAGTGTTGCCATCTTGGCATTGATTTATGTTTTACTAGGATTGGGTTTAAATATTGTCGTAGGTTTGGCAGGGTTATTAGACTTAGGGTTTGTCGCATTTTATGCTGTTGGTGCATACGGCTATGCATTAGGTGCAGAATATCTAGGCTTAGGCTTTTGGACGGCCATTCCTTTTTGTGCGCTATTAGCAGCCTCTTTCGGCGCAATATTAGGCTTTCCTGTCTTAAGAATGCATGGAGACTATCTCGCCATTGTCACTTTAGGGTTTGGTGAAATTATTCGATTAGTACTCAACAACTGGGCAACTTTTACCCATGGCCCCAATGGTATTTCTACACCTTCTCCCACTTTCTTAGGCCTGGAATTTACACGTCGAGCAAAACAAGGCGGAACGACATTTCACGAATATTTTGGCATAGACTACTCATCTAGCTACAAATACATGTTTATTTATTTTGTTTTATTTATTTTAGTTTGTTTTATCTTAAAGTTTGTCTCTCGCTTACAGCGTATGCCTATTGGCCGAGCTTGGGAGGCCCTAAGAGAAGATGAGATAGCCTGTCGTTCGCTTGGCATTAATCATGTGACCACTAAGTTATCAGCTTTTAGCATGGGCGCGATGATTGGCGGCATCGGGGGGGTCTTTTTTGCGGCTTATCAGGGTTTTATTAACCCCTCTTCTTTTACCTTCATAGAATCAGCCATTATTCTAGCCATCGTTGTACTAGGGGGTATGGGCTCAATCTTAGGTGTAGTTCTAGCTGCGATTATACTGACCCTATTACCCGAGATATTGCGCGAATTCGCAGAATATCGAATGCTGGGCTTTGGCTTATTAATGGTCATGATGATGATATGGCGACCACGGGGTCTCGTGCGTATCATTCGACAGTGGATCGAGCGACCTAAAATGCAAACAGAGGACAAAAAATCATGAGTACCTCAGATTTAATTCTAGATATTAAGAACTTAGGTATGCGATTTGGCGGAATTGTGGCCTTAAATGACACAACGTTCTCTGTGCAGCGAAATAGCATCACCGCCTTGATTGGTCCAAATGGCGCCGGAAAAACAACTCTATTTAATTGTTTAACTGGATTTTATACAGCGACCAGTGGCAACTTACTTTATACAAACAACCAAAAAAATATTAACATTCGCAAAGTATTAGGTGAGCCATTAACTTTTCACCATTGGATACATCCACATAACTTTATAACAACTTTATACTATAAACTATTAGGTGGCTCCCATATATTAGCGCGTAATGGCATTGCTCGAACCTTTCAAAACATTCGTTTATTCAAAGAAATGTCTGTTGTAGAGAATCTTTTGGTCGCACAACACATGTTTGCCAACAGAAACTTAGTCGCAGGATTATTTGAAACCAAAAACTTTAAACGATGGGAAAAACAAGCTATAGAGCAAGCCTATTATTGGCTGGACATCTTTGGTTTAACCGATAGTGCTAACAGACTGGCTGGCGAACTATCTTATGGCAGACAACGGCACTTAGAGATTGCACGTAGTATGTGCACAAAACCTAGCTTATTATGTTTAGACGAACCAGCGGCAGGTTTAAATCCTAAAGAAACGGATTTATTAAGCCAACAAATACAAGACTTACGCCAAGACCATCATGTCACGGTATTACTGATTGAACATGATATGTCTATGGTCATGTCTATCTCAGATCATATTATTGTATTAGATCATGGTGAAATAATTTGCCAAGGCGACCCCAAAGCAGTTAAAGAAGATAAACGCGTGATAGCCGCCTATTTGGGTATAGAACAAGATGCTGCGTAAGCATAAAACTGAAGAGTAAACACTATGCTAAATACCAAAACGCCTCTACTAGAATACAAAAATATTCACGCCGGATATGGTGCAATTAATGCCTTAAATGGTGTTAGCTTGAAAGTATATGAACAAGAAATTGTGACCATGATTGGTGCCAATGGTGCTGGGAAAACTAGCCTGATGATGTCTCTATATAAGCAGCCGGCCCTTAGCCAAGGAGAAATTCTCTATCAAGGTGTCCCTATACACGACTTACACCCCAACGAGATTATCAAGCAAGGCATTGCCATCTCGCCTGAAGGCAGAAGAATATTTCCCAAACTGACCACAGAAGAAAATATAAGACTAGGTGCTTACGTTATTAAAGATAAAAAGCATATCGAGAGTCAGCTTAAAAAAGTTTTCGATTTGTTCCCAATATTATTTAACCGAAAAGATCAGCGCGCTGGCACATTATCAGGCGGTGAACAACAAATGCTTGCTATGGGGCGAGCCCTGATGCTTAAGCCTAAATTATTTTTCTTAGATGAACCTAGTCTAGGTTTAGCGCCACAGCTGGTCATTCAAATCTTTGATATCTTGAAAAATATTTCTCAGTTAGGCACCACTATTTTTTTAGTTGAACAAAATGCACACCATGCTTTAAAGTTAGCAGATAGAGGGTACGTTTTAGTGAATGGCAAGATCACCCTAGAAGGTGAAGGCAGCGAGTTGTTAAGCGATCCTAGCGTGCAAGATGCGTATTTGGGTGGACATTAGTAAAGTGACACCACCAAAAGCGATTTAAATACATCTAATGGTGGCATATATAAGCCTATGGTTATTAGGCAGACTCAACCAAAATCTGCAGATTGAATTGCTTCAATCATCCCTGCTTTAAGCGTCTCACCATCAGCGCCTTGCATTGCATCGCTCAAAACAACATTTTTAAATAATTGGTTGATAAGTTGCAGCTCAGGATAACGACAAATCTCGAGCATGGCTTCCGTCACATTTTGACAAGTTAACTCTGCGGTACAACCTGCTGCAATTGAGTTTAGTTCTTGTGGGTTTACTGCACGCATAACGACTCCATTTATTATTTTTATCGGGTTCATTATAGCCACTTTTAATATTCAAAACCATAAACATCAAAGTATTTATGGCCCAGAATGTCTGCGTTCCTCTGAAGAACTATCTGAATCACTGCCTAAGCTCATAGTTGCCGCAGTACTAGAGCCTTCTCGCCGAATGTTGGCCCTCTTCTGCAAAGCCTGTTTAAACTGTGCTCGATCAAGAGTCTCTCCTGCACTCTCCACTCTGTGTCGAGCCTTTCTAGCCTGAGCCCTACTATCGCCAACAACTTTGCGTAATGCTGAGACCCGAGAACAACTAATCGCTAACGCAGCCCTTGCTGCAGAATCTTGTTCGGCATCCTGCCCTGCGGCCCTAAGAAGGAGATTTTGTAAACTGTGTGCTCTTCGTACAATAACAGCTCCAGTTTCTTTGGCATTTTGTTCTCTATCCCCTTTTGCGGAACTCAACGCACCTCTTAAGGTTTTAGCTCTCCTCTCTGTCTCTCTACTCTCAGACTGTAAATGTCTTAGTGCTGTCTCTCTAGCAGCAACTTGCTCAGATAAATATTGTTCTTCAAATGTTTGTCCATATTTCGCTTTGGCTTTGCCAAAAGAATCATCATTCTCTTCATCCCCCAATGGGTAACCGAGAATACAAGCAAAAAGCATTTTGTTTTCTCTTACTTGCTTTTGAAAAGTGAGATCACTCGCACTGTGACCTCTAGACAAAGCCTCATAGATTATTTCACCGATAAAAGAACCTAACTGCAGTATTTTAGAGCCGGTAACCTCGCTCTGTTCTAAAGTCAATACCCCTAAGCGAATGAGCGTATGAAAAATACCGGCAATTTCATTTTGAGCTCGCTCCGAGCTACCACCTAAGGCATCAACATATTGATTAAATTTATGAAACGCTTTTTCACGTGTGCCTGCTGGACCTAAAGTCTGTATCGCCGCAAGCAAAGAGCCATGCAAAGCTTGGTCCGTTTCACCAATGCCTTTTATTCTTAAAACAATGTCTTTTATACTTGCTAAAACATCATGCACATTTTCACAGGTAATCTCTGGATCACCACCCATATTATAAAGTTGTATGATTTGTTCTACTTTATAAGTATCACCGGTTTCAATAAATAAACCCGACATTTTTAATAAATCTAGATTTGAGGTAAATTGTTGAACTATCCTTTCAAGAATATTTAAAATTCTATCATTTGTGAAGTTTACCATTGCCCCGTTTAGTTGTGGTCCTGCTGCAGCCATTTTAGTCCCCTAACACCTTGTCTTGTATGTTGAATAACTTGTTATTTTGCAGGACCTTAACCTACAAAAAAAGGGGGGAAATCCCTTCTGGCTGTTCATCACCTTTTTATCACCGCCTTTCGTCTAAAATCGAAAAAATTCATTCAAAATAATCCTGTTTAGCAATTAGTTTTATCACATCTTATTGATTTTTTCACATCTAGACACAACATCAATCAAACATATTTTGTCTAAAACAGGCAACAAATACTTGCGATGGGGCGAGTCATGAGACTCAAGCCTAATCATTTTTTAAATGAGGCTAATCTAGCTCTAGTATGGAAATTAGTTATTTAAAATATTGATGCTTTGATAATATTTCTCATTTTGAAACCACTATTTTTTTAGTAGCGTAAAATGTCCGCCATGCTTGAAAGCTCGCGAACAGAGGCTATGTTTTAGTCATTAGCAAAATTGACATGGAAGGGAATGGGGATAAACTACTCAATAACCCTAGTATTCAAGAGGCCTATTTATGAGGCTTTGATAATACAAATAACTTTTTATAAGTTATTATCTTTTCCCAACTTTTGAGCGAGAACCTTCTAGCTCTCCCCGTTTAACTGGCATGACATCTTCTTGTATGTTACTCATGAAGTTTTTTCCATCTGGATTTTTGCTTTTTGGAAGCTCTGTTAAAGCCTGTTGAATCTCATCCAAATCCGAAGCCGATAAGTTGCCATCACGAATTTTATTATGAATGCTAGTTTGTACTTCTTTTTGAGCTGTTTGCATAGGATCATGATTGGGATTATTTAAAATATCAACTAGCGCTTGAATATCTATTTTAATATCTGCCAGTAGGTTTATCTCGGGTACTTGTTTACTAGATGATTTCTTTTTAAAATATTTGAAGCTAGTGACAACTTTTTCAGAGATACTCTTTGAATGGTGATTTGACGTATCTAATCCAGGCGTCTTCGCGCCAAGCCCCAAATTGGAAAGCCTATTTTTCAACCCTGGATCTACATCATGATAACTGGATTCTTTTGGTTTGACGTTAGAATCAAATTGTTTCGCGCTCTCTTTTATTGTCTTAGATAAATCTTGTTGCCCTGACATTTCTAAAATTTCGGTGATACTTCGTTCGGGGGCTGTAATTAAATTTTTCAAACCACCCGGCTGAGTGAAAACATCTTTTATTTTTGTAAAAAAACCCCTTTTGTAATTCTTTGTTTTCTCATTAACATCGGCACCTGCTTTAGCCAACCTTTCAACTAATCTTTGACTCTTATCATCGCCTGCTAAAACAGCATTAACTGCTTTCCCAAGTGGCGTCATGCCATCGTTATCTTTTTGAGCAATAATAGTCGATATTTTTTCTTGTGCATTAGTAATGGTGTTTTCTGCTGATTTTATTTGTCTTTTCCGTTCAGCTTCGTCAACGACAATATTAATAGTTAATAGTTGATCTAAATCTGATTTGGCTCCATTTGCTTGATTCATAACCTCTAATATTCTATTTTTTTGAGGATCCTCATCATTCAGAGTATTGGCTAACGTATTTCCCGCATTATAAATATTATTCCCCTGCTCTACTAAGTGCTTTGTGTCATTACGAACAGTCTCTTTGTACTCAGACAATAAACCATCAATAGAAGGCTCAATCTCTCTAACAGAGTCAATGACCTTTTCCGAAATCACCGGCGGCAGATATGTCGCATTGGCGGTATCAAGTTGCGTTATCCAGTTGTTTGTTAAGCCGTCACTTTTTCTCAACTCCCTCAGCATAACTGATAAAGCTTCTTTCTCTTTTGCAGTTTTATTGGGCAAAGCCTTACTTAAATTTTCTACAAAAGGAAAATATATTTGACCAGCAAAGTCACTTTGCGCTTTTTGGATATATTTTTCTCTTTCACTTTCATTTAACTCTTGGGATTTTTCCTCTATATCTTCCATAAATTGATGATAAAAAGGCAATACAGCATGGAGCACCTCGTCAGGAAATATTCCGATTTTATCTTTTAATTCTGATTTTGAATCGACATTCCCATCATTTGACAGTTGAACTAAATCAAATAACCCAACCGCATTATTCGAGCTAACAGGAAAATCAACCTCATTTACAATCCCCTGAAGTAATGCCTTGGTGAAAAACTCAGTATTTCTATAAATTTGATTAAACCCTTGAGTCGGATCAAAACCGTTAGACGTTCCTTTCTCTTTATTATACCTTCTCAGTGCAAGCTCACCCGCAAAGGCAATTCGATCTTGCAAAGACAATTTTTGCATCAACTCATGAGCAAAAAACTGGCTTGTCCCTTTTTGGCTAAGAGCAGACCAATCATTCAAACTTTGCTCTTTTGTTTTCGGACCTGATGACCCCATACCAAACACCCACCTTTATCGTAACGACATTAATGACTGCTGTTTTGACCAGCATTAAAGCCAAATAGTTCAAAAATCTTAAGAATTTAGTTTAGTATAGTTGAGGATTAAGGAATAAGGCATATAAAATATAATGGGAAAACAATCAGTTAGGAATAATATAGCATGTCAGACAAAGGCACGTTAAAAAGGGCGCACAAACATGATTTTAGGTAAAAATTAGTTTTTGTTGGTTTAAGAAAAATGGGCTGATTAGATAGCTTCAATCATTGGTACTTTAAGCGTGTTTCCATCCTCATCTTGCATGGCATCGCTCAAAATAATATTTTTAAATAACTGATTGATTAGCTGTAATTAAGGATAACTACAAATATCTAGCATCACTTCCGTCACATTTTGACAGGTTAGTTCTACAGCACAACCGCCCGCTATTAAGTTTAATGCCTACTGATTTAATTGACGAATAATGACTTCATTTATGATTATTTTTATCGGAGTCATTATCGTGATTCTAAGTAACCAAGTTCACAATCAAATTCGGTTGCTCCCGGTATTATTTGATGAACTTTTTTTGGATGCTGGCGAGGGAGGAAAATATGTTGTTCCTCCCTCTATATAAGCCCCATACTGCAGCATAACATTTGCAGAAACAGGTACTGACAGTGCTCCATCAACCACATCTTCCCCCATCGGCTCATAAAAATTTCTGGGGGGCATACTCATCGCAGCTAAATAATAATTTTGCTGAATATAATAATGACGATAATCTACAAATTTTGGCCAAATCACTTGCTCCAGTAAAGCAAATATCTGACGCTGTCTGACTTTTTGATCCACAGCTTCAATATCACCATCATAAAGCAAGAAAAATTGCTCTAGTACTTTATCAATTGATGACTTAAGGTTAGACGTACTATAAACACCCTCTGTGCCATCATCAATCAAACGTATTTTTTCCAAGGCAGGCAACAAAAATAAAGTTAATAAATACAACCTGTTTTGAATAGTTCTCTGCTTTACGCGATACTTGTCAATCTGAGCTAACTCATGCTGCATAAATTGAAATGAGATAGACTTTTCATCGATATATTTGGCCCAATCAGCCCCCAAAGGTAAGCTAATATTGGGCAGCATACCTAGATTGAGTAAAACATGTAGATGGGTTTCTCCTGAACCGCGTAAAAACATCTCGCCCAAATGACTCAAAAATTTCCCAAAAGGTAATCTATTGAGCATATGGCCACAAACACTTAATGCTTGATGAATTTCAATATCCCACATTCGTTGTATATGGGTAGAATAGCGTATCGTTCGTAACATACGACTCGGGTCTGATTTATAAGCTGCAATAATATTATGTCCCGGGATAGGCTTTAATTCAGGCGCCACGGCTAATGCCATAACCCCTAAAGGATCTAGTATTTCGCCTTGACTATTTGCAAACAAAGCATTCGCGGCTAAATATCGTGTACTCGAAAATGCCTCTAAATCTAACCCTGACTCTAAGGTAACGCTAACCGTCGCGCTAATGTTGTAAACAATTTTATCGACTAGTCCCTGTTCTTTTTTTGCATTAGGAAATAATAATTTAAACGTATCTTCATCACAGTCCGCAACTAAGTCAATATCATTATAGGGCTTTTGTAACACATTATCTCGCACATAGCCGCCATAAATATAACTCTGTTTTCCAGACTGATTTAAACGGGCCATGATTCCTTGAGCCTCAATCGGCAGACTAAAAGGCAATTGACCCACCACTGGATATTGGGTTTCAACACCAACAACGGTTAAACCAGCAGTACTCACCAATACTTCAGGCTCAATTACCACTGCTTTTCCCTCCGGTGTAACTTTAGTGGATTGTAATATTTTTGTCGGCGTAGAAGATTTTAGCGACTTCTCTTCAACGCTACGGGATACCCTGTTTTGGGTTATAAGGGCATGTGTCTTTTCTTTTGCAGCGGGATGATTGCGATGATTCTTTTGGTTACGTTGTTTTCTTTTCCCTTTTTGATTTTTTTTCTTTTTATTCTTTTTATTCTTTTTATTCTTTGAAACTAGCGTCCAACCTTGTTCTTGAGCAGCTTCCTTAGGCAGCACTATTGCTAGGGCTTGAAATTCACGACTCAAAGTATCTTCTGTATTATCCTCTTGAGTACCTGAACTACCAACCTCACATTTTGCATCTTTGACTTGGGATGGCGCTTTAGGATGCGGCTTAGAATCTAACGTAGACTTAACCTCTCCCTGAAGTTGAGATGTCGATTCCTCACTTTTCTTTTCACTTGTCTTTTCACTTGTCTTTTTAGTTTTCTTACGACGACTCGCACTCGCCCCAGCATCTTCTCCTTCAATCCAAGCCACAAGTGAATCTGCAGAAAAGTCTTTTAATCTGAGCGCAGACTCAAGCCCATCCAAACTATCCGTAACTTGCCCTATAAATTCTTCAGACACTTCAAAAGATAACTTTGATATTAAACTACGATTAATAAGATAAATAGCTTCATAGTCTAGCTCTATGTATTTTATGCTCACCTGGGACATTTGTGACACCAACCATTTTATCCATGTGCGCATTAATGTCGTCATGGCTAAAGCCACACGTTGATCATCACTTTGGTGGTAAACCACTAGAGCCATTTCAAGATGCTGCCCAAATATATCCTCAATTTTTTCTAATGCTTTTTTAGATTCAATGTGCCGCTCTAATATTTTAATTTGGGTAACAATATCATTTAATGTGGGTATAGCGCCCTCTTTATGCTCATATGTGTCTCTATCAAGACCATCAGTCAACAGCTTACTTTCTAGCAAATCAAACATGTTCTTAATATTGAGTTCTAAAGGAGTTGGTGATATCTCTCGAGAAGATATTCTGGCAATATGCGATTTATATTGAATGAGCTCTTTAATACAACCTGTGACATCTTTATTTGCATGCTTGCAAATACCCTCTATATTCTTGCCAAGATATTGCGATACCGCCTCAAATTTCGTCGAGTTCTCATTTAATCGTTTTTCATCTTTAAGATTATGCGCCAGAAGAATATTGGCATAATAGGCTTGCATGGCGCCAAAATGCATAGACCATAAATACAGCTGCATTTTTTTTAATAACGGATTTGTCGAACCAGCCCCATCCGATAATGCGGCATCTAAAATACTTTTATTTTGTTCATATATTTCAGCAGTCGCCACTATGTGTTTTTCTCGCTCAAATAAAGATATGCGCGCTTCTCTGTATTCAGCATCATAACCAGATTTAAGACCAAACCGTGAGTAATGCTGAAAAAGATTAATGTGCTTATCCATCAAATCTAACTTGATATGGCCATAGACATCAGCAAACTCATCACTGGGTTTCAAGTATTGATCCAAAAGCTCATATACAGCCAGTACTTTTTGCAAAATAAAGATATTTTCATGATAATGCTCATGTGTAATATCCGGATGCGCACAATCATATAAACCCGGCTCATTTTGGCTTGCACTCAATACAATTTGTTTTAAATATTGCGGTTGGCTTAAAATATGCCCAATGTTTGGAAAGGCAGCAAGTCTTTCAGCAATATCGTCAGCAGACATTGCCTCATCAGCCCAAAGTTCTCGAATCAAAGAAGAAATATTTCTGAGTTGTGAAATATCCCCCATTAAGCTTGCTCGATGTTCTGGGCTTGCCTTGACTAAATCTTGGATAATATTTCTGGGATTCGGTATGGAGACTAATTTGGCGGATGCTGAAATATTTGGGCCTTGAGTAGACATATGCTCTGAAAAACCTGTACTAACTAAAAAATAGTAGGCATTCTAACATGATAAAAGGCATGAAAAACAATTCATATTCTTTATCTTATTGAAAAAGAGACAGAACTTCCTTGTCCGAAGTATCCCGTTATCGCTTATGTGGCCGACGCTTTGGTTTACGTGTGGCCTCACTTTCATTGCCGCTTGAACTACTATCTGAGCTATAACCTGGCAAATCTACTTCCACAACAAAAGAAGCACCCGCTGCTGCGTCAGTATCAGAAGCACTAGCCACTCTTTTTTCTTGTGTCGCTTTTGCATGAAGCGCTGCCATTTTTAGACGTCCCAATGAAGCGCCTGCCTGCATAGCTCTTTGTGCTTGAAGACGCCTAAATTGCCGGCTATCTCGGAAAACCGCCCTTAAGGCCATTTTTCTTGCTCTCTCTATTTCCAACGCTTTGAGCGTCTCATCTACCCTGGCATCCGCTTCTTGGGACTCAGGTTTCTTTACCAAAAGGTTTTGAAAGCTCATTTTTCTCGGTCCAATAGATCGATGGTCTACAGTTAAAGCTTGAAACTGCTCTAATAATGCTTTCTCATCATCCCTTGAGCCTTTGTATGCATCTCTTAACCGTAATTCTCTTGCTCGCGCATCTCTGCGCTCTTTCTTTGCTGCCTTCAACGCCGCTGCTCGTGCTTCGCATTCTTGCTCACCATATTTCTCTATAAATGGCTTAGTGTATTCGTTTGAGCCCATGACTATGCCAATCACTCGATTAAAATTTTCTATTCTATTCATCTGAACAGACGGATCAGAGTCGGGTGTATTAATGACCAACATGTCTGAAATTTTTGCGCCTAATACAATTGCACAATTATTCATTGTCATTTTATTCGCTTCTGCTTGAGTTGCTATTAATTGCCCTAAACGAATTAGTGTATAAAATATTTCTGCGATTTCATTTTTCGCTCTATCACGACTACTGGCTAAGCTGTCAATGTATGAATTAAATGCTTGAGCAGTTTTTGCCTGTTCAGTAGCATCATCGTTCAAATTATCAACTATGCTGAATAAGCAGTCTCTCTCTAATGAATCAACCTCACCGATGCCTTTTATTTCCAACAAATTTTTTTTCAAACAGCCAATAATTATATGTATGTTATCTTCGGTTAATACTGGCATCTCACTATCAAAAATATATTGTTCTTGTAGAGCTCCCACTTCCCTTTGCTCCGCCGAAACTCTTAATAAACCCTCCGTACGTAATCGATCTATATTTTCAACGAGTGATAACTGCCCATATAACCCTTTACAAAAATCTAGGATTTGTCGGTTTGTTAAACTATGTGGGCCACGTGCAGCCATAATTGCGCTCCAATTAAAATGTAAGAATTCGGATAACTAACAATAGTATTAAAAATATGACTGCTTCGAAAGAGGGATAGTCCCCTTTTTAACGGAATGTTTGATTTATATAAGGTATTTAGCAATTAATTTTATACCGGCAAAAAAAAGACTGTCTAAAACAGCCTTGGAATGTATGATGCCTAGAGCACTAGGCTTTGCGTCATATTTTTATTTTCTATCCCTCAACCTATGTAAACCTCTTTCAACCGCCTGATAGTCTGGCCCATCTAATAGCCCAGGATAAGGTCGTCGATAATAATAAGAGTTGCCTGGTATGTTTCTTTGTACTCGCTCACAAGGCCAAGTACCGTAGGGTTTTCCATAGCGGGAACGGACACATTGCTTAGATGATTCTTTTCCCGTGTTGTAGCGAATACCGTTATCATGCCTATAATCATGTGATTGCCAATACACATCAAAATGCGCCATCGCCGTCGGCGAACCAAACAGCAGAGAAACGATTAAAATGTTGCGCAGTGTGTTCATAAATACCTCACTAAATTCTGAGAAAATACCCAGTATTACGATATGTTTTATCCATACGTTTTGCCTTTCTTACCTGGTAAGACAACTTTCAACTGAGATGGTTCCAGATTAATTCACTAAAAAAAGTGCAACCACACTTTACAGCTGTTATTTACATAACTTTCAATTAATTAAATATAAAGCGCCTTATGCTTGCTTTGTGAGTGATTGTTCGCTTACAATGCTATTTCAATCATTTGCACTGGACAAATCAGAATGAGCGTACAAAGCACTACAAGAAAGACTATTAACTTAATTCGTTATTTTAAAGATAAAGCCAAAGCCGCTATTATTCACACAACAAAAGCCACAATAGGCTTTATCAAACGCTTGCCACAAAACTTAGGTCGATATCTGGCCGCCTTTTGGTCTGCTTGTAAGGTTGGGCTATCTCTTGGGAAAGAACTTATTAAACTACCATTTAGAGCTTTGCGATATATACTGCAAAACTTTGGGAAATGTCTAAAATCCTTATGGAGAGCATTTAAATGGGGCTTGAATATAGGAAAAGAATTAATCAAACTCTCTTTTGAAATTGCAAAATATGTTGTTCTAAACTTTGCCACGGTTATAAAAAATGTAGCCACTATCATTTCTGAAGTGACCAAGTTTTTTTATCGCTTCTATAAAGCACTTTTTACTGCCATCTATAATAATATAGCGGCACTCGCCAAATGGTTCTTCAACAACACCTTGGATATCATGTCCCAAGTCGTTGGTATTACTTTGGGTATTATCATCGCCCCATTTGAAATATTATTTGATATCACTAAACCCATATTTAAGGGTCTTTATCATGCTTTCGCTGCTTTATGCAATAATATAGCAGATAAAGCCTCAATCGCTATTGGAATCACATTAGGCTTAATGATTGCGCCCTTTGAAATTGGCTTAGAAATCATTCAAGATATTTTTGGAAAAAATACAAGTGCTAACCCTGCTCCAATACCCGAGCATTCTGTTCGTGAAGATAATGATGTTGTTAGCGATGTTTTAAGTCGATCAGAAAATACCGCAATACAATTTGCTCATAGGCACAATTCTCAAGACTCAAGTAGTCAAACAGCAGCCTCTAATGATTCCCTGAATCTAGATGATGATGCTATGCTTTATAGAGAATCCCCAAGCAGACGAACCTTTAAAAATTAAACCGCAAACATTCCCCAGGGGACCCCACCCTGGGTTTGATCTTTTATATCTCACTTCATCCGATATTTCATTTAAACATCATAATATTTTCTTCAAGGCTTGATATCTGCAGCACAAATGATATATTCAATTTCAAGTAAGATTATTTGAAGTTGTACTATTATGCCGCTCATAGAACCTATACCGCCTGTAGAAAGGCCCGCTTCTGCAGCACCTACTGTCAGTGAAACGCCTACTACAGGTGAGACCGTTAATGCATCAATGGTTATCAGCCCTGCTCATTATCAAAAGCTATTGGAAAGGTTTAACGCTCTGGCTTTAGCAAATGAACCTACGCACCCCAGACAACCCGTTTCTTTAACCCAAGACGATATGATACGAGACTTACCCCCTTTTCAGGCATCTGCGGCGGCTAGAAGTCACTCCGCTCCAGATCCCTTTTTTTGCATAAGTGCTGGTGCTGGTGCTATCTGCATGTCTCCCAAACCGTTTGTATTCATGTATGATTCTACTGCCTCCCGCGCAACCACCCAGGCTATCAGAAGTGCGGGGGGGGTACGGCCATTTGATATTGAAGATCCAGCTCTTCATGCACTCTTCGATACATTTTCTAGTCTGTGTTTTGAAAAAGCAGTGGAAAAATATGTACAATACGCCATTGAAAACAAATATTCCCATGAAAAATTTGCGGAAAATTTTCAATATTTTCATATTGTTTTTGGGTCACTCGGAAAAAGCCAGCTTGTTGACGGCTTAAAAATTATTCACCACTCTGAGTTTATACCAAGAGTAACCGGTACATTTTTGTCGGATATTTTAAGCAGTTTAAAAATTGATATGAATGCTACGGATAAAACTGGCTTACTTCGTCAAATTTATAATAAAAAAGAAACTGTTTGGGAACTAGTGAATAGAGATGGTTTGTACATGCGACAACCACTATCGCCATCAGAACCCATGTTAAATCTTCCCTCTGGAAAGTGCCAATTAACCTTAGTCATTGTTGAGCATGAGGGCAAGAAAAAAATATGGATAGGACAAGGACACCATGCCACAATCGCCCGGGGCAAAAAAATGGTCTTTTTTGCCGGCAATATATTTTTTGATGCTGAGGGCAACATTGAAAAAATTGATGACGCTTCAGGTGGGTTTCACGGTCTTGAGGCAGAAAACGCTGCTGTGAAAGAACTGCGCAAAGAACAACTGGGTGCATTACTAGAACAGGTCGGACTGCCCGCAGATAAATTTGAACCTGCATATACTACAGCTCCAGTTAAGCCCAAATTAACTTTGACGAACAGTCGTTCCGCATTTGTGTAAGTGTCAATTAATATCCCCTATCACGCATCCGGCGCATGCCTAGAGCATCTTGGCTATCTGCAGGGGGTTGGCCTGCTCTAATTTCATCAATGGAACACCCACATCTATTTTTTGCTCGCAAAGCCAGCGACTGGGCTCCTCACCATAACTGAATGTAAATACTGAATGCTAGCCTCAGTCTAACGCTTCTTCCCATGCCTTCATCACTACGCAAGCCATTAAAACCACCTGGATTCTCCTGTCATGGCGCCATTAGAGCAAGACTTACTAAAATACTTTCTATACATTAAGGCTATTAGCTTAAAAAAAGCTTTTGATTATTTAGAGGAATAAGACTGGAGATTTATATAGCAAGCAATACACGGGCCAAGATAATTAACCCGCATATTAACTTAAATTTTATTTAAATATAGTTTAATCACGATCAGGGAAGGCAATAAAAACAGGATGTCCTTCTTTGTCTTTCTTAGCTTTAGCATGCCTATTTTGCTCACGCTGATGCTCAATATACTGCTCATCATTAGGTGCTTCATATCTGGATTGATCGTTGCTGCCGCCCGTATATATTTCGTGCTCATAACGAATCATTTCCGCGGAAAACACTGGCGATGCAAATGCCATTGCCGAGATCATAAGTAATGCCACGGTTCCCTTTTGCATAAGAGGCTCCTTAAATAATTTTTCTAATTTTTGTGACCTATAGCCTAATACTAGCATATAGATCTCCAGCTATCGATTTTTACATTATTTAAATTTATCTTTAGTTTTATTGTTATAACGAGGTCTATTATACTAATCATTTGTTAATATTGGTTAGCATAACTACATAGCAACAATGTAAGGAAATAACTATGTCGATACTAGGACAGTGCGCAAAGCTATACACACTCTTAACTAAGGTTCTAAACTGTCTGGCACCTTTAGGAGACCTCACCTTACGAGTCTGGTTGTTTGTGACATTTACCTGGCAATCAGGGCTAACCAAACTGAACAACTGGGATAGCACTTTAAAATTATTTGAATACGAATATGAAGTACCAGTACTTTCTCCAACCTTCGCCGCATATCTAGGTACGGCTGCAGAGCTTGTATTACCAACTATGTTATTAATCGGCTTGTTTTCGCGTTTTGCTGCATCGGGATTATTTGTTTTTAATGTCGTTGCTGTATTCGCTTATCCTTTTTTATGGACCGATGATGGCACCGCAGGATTTAATCAACATTTATATTGGGGTGTCATGATAATGGTTCTGATGGTACATGGCCCAGGAAAGCTCTCAATCGATTGGTTATTCAACAAGAAATGTAGTGAATATCAATATTAAAGGCCAGATAAATTAATATCCTTCTGGGTTGTCCCTAAGGGCAACCCATTTGTTGCTTCTAATATTAAACCGTCGCTTTTCTGAGCTCTTCCATCACAACGCCTAAGAACCGGGTTGCTTCCCCCCCAGTCACTGAACGATGATCAAATGTTAAAGACAACGGTAATACCGCATGCACTTGTGGGTCGCCATTAACCACAACAACCTCTTGTCGTAAGGCACCTACTGCTAAAATAGCCACTGTAGGTGGTACAACCACCGCATTGGCGTAGCGCCCCGCAAATTTACCAAAATTAGATAAAACAATAGTCGAGCCTTGTAGTTTTTCTGCTCCAATGGTTCTATCCAATACTTCTTTTTTCAGCGTGTTTACTTCATCTCGTATTGCCTGAGCGCTTTTATCTTGAGCATCTTTCATCACAGGTACAAATAACCCATCTTGGGTATCCATCGCAATACCCAAATTAACATTATCTAATACCCGGCGACCAATCGCTTGCCCATCAAACCAAGCATTCAATGCTTTTTCAGACTTACAGGCTTTGACCATGGCTTGGATAATACGAACCGTATAATCTCCGCCTTCAGCCCATGCTTGAATATCCACATCGTCATTAATCGTAACAGGTACAACTTCACTATGAGAGTGAGACATCGCTGCCGCCATAGCACGACGCGTTCCTCGTAATAGCTCTAATGGCCCTGCCGCATTTAATGTATCGTTCGCTTTTCTGACATCATCTGCTGTAATCGTACCGTTAGCGCCTGTTGGTGTGACCGATTTTAAATCCACATCTAGCTTTTTGGCCAAAGCTCTCACCGCTGGCAAAACTTTTACCCCGGATGATTTACCCGACACAGAGGTAGCTGCTTGTTGAATCACGGTATCACTTTGTTCAATCTTACCGGCAACCGTACCGGTGTCTGCTTTATCCAACACATCAAAGCTAACTAAAGACGCGCCTGTTTGGACGACATCACCCGCAACCCCATGCAACTTCATAATTTTGCCAGAATAAGGCGATGGTACCTCTACTACGGCTTTTGCTGTTTCCATTGAGACAAGGGCTTCATCTTCTTTTATCGTATCACCCTCAGAAACATGCCACTGAATAATTTCAGCATCTGGCAAACCTTCCCCTAAATCGGGCAAATTAAAAATCTTCATTTAGAACTCCAAAACTTGTTTCACGGCAGTTAAAATCCGCTCTTTACTGGGCATATAAATCTTTTCTGTTTTATATAGTGGCATGATGGTGTCATAACCTGATACCCGCTTCACAGGTGCCATTAATGATGTCAAAGCACGTTCTGAAACTTGCGCTGAGATTTCGGAGCCAACAGAACAAGTCGCCATGGCTTCTTGCACGATGACACAACGCCCAGTTTTTTGAACCGACTCTAAAATCGTATCCATATCTAAAGGCTTAATCGTGGCGACATCAATCACATCTGCACTGATACCCTCTTCTGCTAAAGCATCTGCCGCTTGCATCGTTTCATGTATCATCGCACCCCAAGTCACTAAGGTTACATCATTTCCTTCTCTTAGATGAAAGCAAACATCCAGTGGTAGAGCCTCTCCATCATTCGGTACTTCTTCTTTCATCAACCTATAAATACGTTTAGGCTCTAAAAATAAAACTGGATCGGGATCGCGAATCGCCGCCAACAATAATCCATATGCTCTGCTGGGAGAGGATGCTATCACCACTCTTAGGCCTGGTATATGAGCAAACATTGCTTCTGTACTTTCTGAATGATGCTCAGGGGCATGAATGCCGCCACCAAATGGCGCACGGATAACCATAGGGCAACTTAAACGCCCGCGCGTACGGTTGCGCAACCTAGAGGCATGACAGACCACCTGATCCATTACGCCATAAATAAATCCCATAAACTGAATTTCAGCAACTGGCTTTAATCCCGTTGCTGACATACCTACCGCTAACCCGGCAATTAAATTTTCAGCCAATGGTGTATCACGCACGCGGTTTTCACCAAATTTTTGAGCTAATCCTTCTGTGGTTCTGAACACACCACCATTTTTGCCAATGTCTTCACCAAATAATACAACATCGGAATCATGCTCAAGTTCATAAGAGAGGGCTTGCGTTACCGCCTCGGCTAGAGTAATTGCTGTCATTTGACCCCCTGTTGTAAAGCTTGATACTGCTCTTCATAGGCTTTAGGTAATGTCTCAAATAAATATTTGAGCATGTCTTCTGCTGGTGGCGTCGGTGTGTCAAAGTAATTCTGTACTGCTTGCGCCACCTCTTCACCGCATTGTGCAATCATTTGCTTTTCTCTTTCTTCATCCCAGTGACCTTCACGGATAAGATATTTTTTCATACGCGTAATCGGATCATATTTTTCGTTGGCTTTTAGTTCTGAGTCTTCTCGATAGCGACTAGCATCATCTGCTGTTGTATGGTCACACATTCTATATGTCATAGCTTCAATCACAGTGGGGCCTTGCCCGTTACGTGCTTTCTCTAAGGCAGTTTCAACCGCGTCTCTCACGGCAAAAGTATCATTCCCATCAACTTGTACTCCTGGGACGCCACAAGCCACCCCTTTTTGAGCTAATGTTTCTGCGGCACATTGTTTGTCTCTGGGCGTGGAGATGGCCCACTGATTGCTGTTAATCACAAATACAACAGGCAACTTCCAAACACCCGCACAGTTCAATGCTTCATAGAAATCACCCCGAGAAGTACCGCCATCACCAATGGTGGTCACAACAGCACGTTTTTCATTTTTGTATTGCAGTGCAAATGCAGCACCCACTGCATGCAAGGTTTGACTTGCAATAGGCACACAAATAGGGAAGTCTTGTTTACACTTTTGAAAATTACTACCGACTTCATTTCCGCCCCAGTACAACAATATTTCTTCCATTGTGACGCCACGCCAGAATTGTGCCCCATACTCACGGTAGTAAGGACAAAGAATATCGTCCTCATGCATGGAGGCACCAATGCCCACACAAATCGCTTCTTGACCTAAGGTTGCTGGGTAGGTTCCCAACTTTCCGGTTCTTTGAAGCATAATTGCTTTTCTATCAAACACGCGTGTCTTTACCATCATCTGATAGATTTTTCGCATTTTTTCCGGATCTTTTAAATGGTCAGGACATTCTTTTTCAAATTCTCCAGCTTCGTCCAGATAACGTTGATAGGTAATAGAAAATGTGGCTACGGTCTTTGGCTCTTCGCTCACAAAGATCTCCTTTTGCATTGCAGCATAATTTTTCCGCTTCTTTAATTAGCACAAAATTTTAACAGTCTAATAGTAGGAAGGCTAATGGCATATCTCTTTAATTTAGCTATATTTTGAAATGGTCGCAGCTTATCCGCTAAAAGCATAAAGAAAACCTTAACAAGTAATCTGGCCAACATGTTTGAATGAAAACGGAAAAATCGTATAATGCGCTCAAATAATATCTAAAAAAGAGGATGCTCATGTTTTATAAGTTTATTTTAGCGACGAGCCTGTTTGTATTATGTTCCTGTGCGCAAGTCTCTCAAAATCCTGATCCTCAACATAATCCAAATACAGTAAGCAGTGGCCCTGAACACGATACTTGGGGCAGAGGCTCTGATCCGTGGATAAGCGATTGGGAGCGGGCACAAAAAAAACAAGCCCAGATAGCTAAAGACATCCACAGGGCGCAAAAACCTAAAGCAGGCTAATAAAAATATTGTGGCTTAAAGTTATAAGCCCCCCACTCGGCGATTGAATTAAGCTCCTCTCTAATCGCCACTAAGCCCTTAACTTAACCAAGAAGAAAATATAATATTTCTTCTTCGAAGTAATACATTTTAAAGTTTATACGCTGGTGTCAACTAAGTGCATCCATTATCACCATACTTTGCAGATTACGCTATTTCCCCCTATTCTAAGAAACAAATATGATCACCCTAAGGATGTTATAAATGTTACTAAAGGAAGAAGACTGCCTCATTCAGCAAGCAGCCAAAAAAATAGCCTCAAAGCATATACAGCCATTCGCTGACGAATGGGCCAAAAATAAAACCTTCCCACAACCTGCGATAAATGCTTTAGCAGAGGCTGGCTTTATGGGTATCCTCATTCCGGAAACTTACAATGGCTCTGAATGTAATTATGTCGCCTATGTCCTTATTTTAGAAGAAATCGCTAAAGCCGATGGTGCAACAGCTACCATTGTCAGCGTGCATAACAGCGTCGCTTGTTTACCTATACTCAACTTTGGAGCAGACACGCAAAAAGAACAATTTTTAAAACCAATGGCCCAAGGTAAATTACTCGGCGCTTTTTGTTTATCAGAACCGCAAGCAGGTTCGGACGCAAAAAACATCATGACAAAAGCGACAAAACAAGGTGATAGCTTTGTATTGAATGGTGTGAAGCAATTTGTCACATCAGGCGATGTCGCTGATGTGGCTATCGTTTTTGCCGTGACTGGCCAATCCAAACAAGATGCTCAAAAAGAAATCTCTGCCTTTATCGTACCAACAGATACACCGGGCTTTCAAGTCGCAAAAATAGAAAGAAAAATGGGACAACATGCATCCAATATTGCCCAAATTGTTTTAGACGACGTCAAAATTCCAGCTTCAAATTTGCTAGGTGACATTGGACAAGGGTATAAAATAGCTTTGTCCACATTAGAATGTGGTCGGTTAGGCGTAGCCGCACAAGCATTGGGTATGGCACAACAAGCCTTTAATGTGACTTTACAGTACGCGCATGAACGCGAAGCCTTTGGTAAAACTTTATTTCAACACCAAGCTATACAATTTAAGTTTTCAGAAATGGCAACGAATATAGAAGCTGCTAGGCAACTTCTGTATCACACCGCAGCCAAGCACGATGCCAAGCAGCTTGTTCTCAAAGAAGCGGCCATGACAAAATTATTCACCACTGAAACAGCTGAAAAAGTTTGTAGAGAATGCCTGCAAATATTTGGCGGTTATGGCTATTTGAGTGATTACCCTATTGAGCGCATCTATAGAGACGTACGAGTCACCACGATTTACGAGGGTTCTAGTGATATACAGAAAATTATTATAGCAAAGTCGTTGGGATTGTCGTAATCTCCTCATCCTGCTGCAAACTTCCTTCTTAGTCCATTGTTCACAACCCAACAACCCAACAACCCCACACCCCATATCTTTAACAGTCACAAACTGGGGACAACCCCCAGTTCACCCTAAAAAAATAATGTGTATACTGGCTTTTACAGCAAATATCACAAAACTGCATGGGTTCGGGTTAAGCTTGTCTTTGCAAAGGCATGCAAAACTAAATACATTTCCTCTCTAGAAGCCACCATTTAAATATTTGCCTTAAAAATTAAAGTTTTTCATACCAGGAGTTCGTTTTGCCTTCTATTTTTTTATTCAAAAAACAAGTCTTAAGAAAAATTTTTTTTATAAACTTTTTCTTGCTCATATTAGCTTTAATACCAGGAGTCAAGTATTTACCCAGCACACCAAGCATAAGTCAGCAAACAAGCATATCTGATATATTTAATATAATAGAAAAAACCCCTGGGCAAGTGGAAAAAGCCATACTATCTCATGATGGAAAAATCACATTATATATGCAGCAAGGCCATACAGTGTATTCAAATTTTTATTCAAATTTTGGCCATATTAACGACTTACCATCAAAACTTGATGAAGCTAGTATTTTGTATGAACAGGAAAAAAATATAAAGAATCCTGATTATTTCATCTCTGCAAAACACATTTTATTATCTTTATTTTTCCAGACTGTATTGGTCGGTTGTTTTTATATTTTATTCCCTACACGAGAGAACAACAAAGTACCCCTGGACTCTTACAACAATAAAATAGCAATCCATAACAATAACAACTGGGTTATTGCATCTCCATTTATTGCTTTGATTTTCCCTATATTTCCCTCAGTTGCTTATGCTGTATTACCATTATTGTGCTATCTTTATTTTCACAAAAAAAATAAAATTCACCATGCCAGTTTAGATTATGTTCATGGCTATTTCACTTATGCGCTATTATTTCATTATTTTAATATTTTTATATCTCTTGCAGTGCTCTACTTAAACAATCCTATTATATTTTTCTATGCGGCACCACTACATTCGATTAGTGGCCTTTTCTTAATCGTAATGCCAACCCTAAATTTATTTAGCCATGCAAAACAGAAACCGTATCTACCTATAAAAACTTAAAATACTATAAAGTAGACTGGATAAAGTATTGCATTAGATTTCGTACATCACTTAACAATATGATGTACGAAACCCTTGCTAAAAGATAACTTTCATCTCTCACGGTTTAAGAAAGTTCAACTAACATTTCAGGTTTAGTCGCCTCTACCGGAAAAAAGTATGAATCCGCAAGCTTTGCACCCATCATAATGGTAGCGTATCCCGCACCTATACCAGCACCCACAACAAAATCACCCCCCAAGAAAACCGTACTCAGAACACCAACCGTTAGCGCATTACCCACAATAAACGAAAAGTTATAGCCACCATTGTTACTGCAGCTACCACCAGAAACAGACTGTACTTCTAACATATTTAATTCTTTCATCATATTCCCCAAAAGTTATTATTAAATTCAGCGGGGATAATATTCTCTTTGCAAACTGAAAAAAACTTAAAGGGGATGCACGGTAAAAAATATTAGATAAGCGGTAATCGCCTTGCACCTTAAAAACCTATTTGACTAACTGTGTCAGTCTCGGCTTTTAATCTGTCATTATTTATTTCTTACTAATATATTATGATATTTTTATTGATATTATATGTTTTTACTTCAAATTCTCTACGGTGAGCTGGCGCAAAGCCGCCTGCTCGTTGTCGCAGATGTTTGTATAAACTCTCATCACACCATCCTTACAGCTCCATCTAAGCGAATCACTTCACCATTGAGCATGGGATTATCAATAATATGACAAGCTAATTTTGCAAACTCTGATGGCTCACCAAATCGTTTGGGATAAATTGTCTGGTTTAATAAATGTTCAGAGACTTTGTCTGGCATACCCTGCATCATAGGTGTATTAATCATGCCTGGTGCGATAGTCATGACTCTAATGCCAAATTGCGCTAATTCACGAGCCAAAGGTAAAGTCATTCCAACAACGCCTGCTTTTGATGCGCTGTACGCGCTTTGTCCGACTTGTCCATCAAATGCGGCTATAGAAGCCGTGTTAATTAATACTCCATTTTCACTATCAGGCTTGCTGTTTTTGATCATTAAATTAGTGCATAAACGCATCACATTAAAAGTACCAATCAAATTAACCTTAACCACAGATTCAAACCACTCTAAACTCACAGGCCCCTCTTTACCGACCATACGTTTAGCAGGCGCAATACCAGCACAGTTAATGTTTGCTTTCACCTTAGATTGTAAATCTGTTGGCAAAGATTGTATGGCTTGCTCAACATCTTCTGCGACCGTGATATCACAAACTAAAGCAACTCCTTTTGTTTTGTTCGCAACACTTTCTGCTTGCTTGCCATTTTTATCTAATACAATGACCAACGCACCTGCCGCCGCTAACGATTCACTTAGAACAGCCCCCATGCCACTTGCCCCACCTGAAATAATCACCGCTTGATCTCTGATATCCATATTATTACCTTAACTTACATTAAAACTAGACGCATACTTGTGATCTGTTGCAAACAAGGATAGAGTTTGGAAAACATTTTGCAACCGAGTTATTCAGTACACTATGGAATTTTGGCAAGAGATATAACTATCTTCTAATAGTTAAACTATTAATATTCTGGATGCCAACCTTCTTGAGCATCCCAAATAGCCGACATAAAAAGGATAAACCCATGTATTCAGCCCTGAACCAAAATCTTGGAGAAACCGCAACGCTTATTCAAGAGACTGTTCGTCAATTTGCAAACAATGAAATAAGCCCCATTGCGGAACAAATTGACCAAAGCAATGAATTCCCAAATCAATTATGGAAAAAAATGGGCGAGCTCGGCTTATTAGGTATTACCGTAGAAGAAAAGTATGGTGGTGCTGAAATGGGATACTTAGAGCATTGTCTGGCTATGGAAGAAATCAGTCGAGCATCTGCCTCAGTAGGATTAAGCTACGGTGCACACTCGAATCTGTGCGTGAATCAAATATACCGCAACGGTACAGAAGCGCAAAAGCAAAACTACTTACCCAAACTAATTAGTGGGGAGCATGTTGGTGCATTAGCCATGAGTGAAACGGGCAGTGGTTCAGATGTCATGAGTCTAAAACTCAATGCCATAAAGGACGGTTCTGACTATATCCTAAATGGTCACAAAATGTGGATTACCAATGGCCCAGATGCCGATGTGCTAGTGGTGTACGCCAAAACAACACCAGAAGGTGGCTCCAAAGGTATTACTGCATTTTTGATTGAAAAAGATTTCCCAGGCTTCAAAACTGCTCAAAAATTAGATAAATTAGGTATGCGTGGTTCCAATACTTGTGAATTGGTTTTCACGGATTGCAAAGTACCGGAAGAAAATATCTTAGGTGGGTTAAATCAAGGCGCAAAAGTTTTGATGAGCGGCCTAAATTACGAGCGACTTGTTTTAGCCGCAGGCCCTATCGGAATTATGCAAGCCTGTATTGATCAGGTTGTGCCTTACATACATGACAGAAAACAATTTGGTAAAGCCATTGGCGAGTTTCAGTTAATTCAAGCCAAAGTAGCTGATATGTATACCACTTTAAATGCCTCAAAAGCTTATTTATACCAATTAGCTAATATAGCAGACAACACAAAGCAATTGACCAATAAAGATGCGGCTTCTGTTATTTTATTTGCCTCAGAGAATGCAACCCAAATGGCATTGCAAGCGATACAATGTCTGGGGGGTAACGGCTATATTAACGAGTTTGCCACAGGCCGACTCTTAAGAGATGCCAAACTATATGAAATTGGTGCAGGCACCTCTGAAATTCGACGCATGATTATTGGTCGTGAAATTTTTTCTGAATTTAAATCTTAAATGAAAGAACAGGATAAAACTATGAGCTCTCAATCAGATAACCCTATTGTTATCGTTGCCACACAACGAACCCCGATTGGAAAATTCCAGGGTTGTTTTAGCACCATGACTAGTCCTCAGTTAGGCGGCCGCGCTATTCAAGCAACATTATCTTCTATTAATTTTGATCCTCGCGATGTGGATGAAGTCGTGATGGGGTGTGTATTACCTGCAGGTTTAGGACAAGCTCCAGCCAGGCAAGCGGCTAAGTTTGCACAAATTCCCAATAGCGTCGGTGCTGTTACGATTAATAAAATGTGTGGCTCTGGAATGAAAGCCATTATGCTGGGTATGGATTCTATTTTAGCAGGCACGAATAAAGTCGTCATTGCTGGCGGTATGGAAAATATGACTTGCTCCCCATATTTATTGGACAAGGCTAGAGCCGGTTTTAGAATGGGCCATGGCACCATTAGCGATCATATGTTTTTGGATGGCCTAGAAGACGCTTACGATAAAGGCAAGCTGATGGGCGTATTTGCTGAGCTGTGCGCAGAAAAATATGACTTCACAAGACAAGAACAAGACGAGTTTGCATTAAACTCACTCAGAAAAGCCAAAGAAGCTGTTGAAAAAAAAGCTTTTGTAGATGAGATTACACCGGTAGAAGTACAATCACGCAAAAAAATCCTTAGTATTCATACGGATGAACTACCCATGAGTGCTATGCCTGATAAAATCCCAACGTTAAAGCCTGCTTTTAAGTCTAATGGTACTGTTACTGCGGCTAATGCCAGCGCGATTTCTGATGGCGCGTGTGCTCATATTTTAATGCGCCAAAAAGAAGCAGAAAAACGAAATTTACCAATTTTAGCTCGTATAGAGGCACACACAACTCACTCTCAAGAACCAAATTGGTTTACCACAGCACCTGTTGGCGCCATTAAGTCTTTATTAAATAAAGTGAACTGGTCAATCAGTGATGTTGATCTATTTGAAATCAATGAGGCTTTTGCTGTCGTCACATTAGCAGCCATGAAAGAACTAGATTTGCCACAAGACAAAGTCAATGTTCGTGGTGGCGCTTGTGCTTTGGGACACCCCATAGGCGCTTCTGGCGCAAGAATTTTAACAACGCTGATTTATGCTCTAAAACACAAAGGCTTAAAAAAAGGCGTTGCTAGCCTTTGTATCGGGGGGGGAGAAGCTACTGCTATTGCCGTGAGTCTTGTTGATTAAAACATTTGGATGAATCATGCCGAACATTGCCAGCAAAGTGAATACACAATCTGAAGCCTTTAAACATAATGCCACGCACATTAAGCAACAGGTGGCAGCATTACAAGAGCTGAGCGAACAAATCAGCCAAGGGGGCGGACAAGCAGCCCAGCTAAAGCACACCAATCGCGGCAAACTATTGCCGCGAGATCGTATTAATAAGCTTTTAGATCCCGGCTCTCCCTTTTTAGAATTGTCTTTGTTTGCTGGTTACAACCTTTACAAAGAACATGTACCTGCGGGTGGACTGATTACGGGCATTGGTCGTATACAGAATATAGAGTGTATGATTATTAGTAATGATGCCACGGTTAAAGGTGGCACTTACTTCCCAATCACCGTTAAAAAACATTTACGCGCTCAAGATATTGCCGCAGCAAACAACCTACCATGCGTATATCTGGTTGACTCTGGCGGCGCAAACTTACCCTACCAAGATGAAGTTTTTCCTGATAAAGATGATTTTGGCAGGATATTTTTTAATCAAGCCGTCATGTCTAGTAAAGGCATATCACAGATTTCCATTGTCATGGGCTCTTGCACCGCAGGTGGGGCTTATGTTCCAGCAATGAGCGATGAAAGTATCATGGTTAAAAATCAAGCAACCATCTTTCTCGCTGGCCCTCCGTTGGTGAAGGCCGCTACAGGTGAAGAAGTCTCTGCTGAAGAGCTAGGCGGCGCCGATACACATTGCAAAATATCAGGTGTAGCGGATCATTATGCTCAAAATGACGAACACGCACTGATGCTTGCTCGGGATTGTATCCAGAATCTTAATAAGGAAAAAAAATTAGACTTTACATTAAAGAAACCTTTGCCACCTCGATATCCTGCTGAGGAAATTTACGGCTTAATTCCCAGCTCTTTAAGACAACCCATGGATGTCAAAGAAATCATCGCTCGTATCGTGGATGACTCTGAATTTCACGAGTTTAAAGCACTGTATGGCAAAACTTTAATCTGTGGCTTTGCTCATTTGCAGGGGATGCCAGTCGGCATTATTGGTAATAATGGTATTTTGTTTTCAGAATCTGCAAATAAAGGAACACATTTTATCGAGCTCTGTTGCCAACGCAAAATACCACTGATTTTTCTACAAAATATTACTGGCTTTATGGTTGGTAAACGCTATGAGCAAGGCGGCATCGCTAAAGACGGTGCCAAAATGGTGACCGCTGTGGCATGTGCCAATGTACCAAAAATCACCCTGATTATAGGCGGCAGTTTCGGCGCCGGAAATTATGGTATGTGTGGTAGAGCCTATGACCCTAGATTTTTATGGATGTGGCCCAACGCTAGAATTTCTGTGATGGGAGGCGAGCAAGCCGCCAGTGTTCTGACTCAGGTTAAAACTGCCAGCATGAAAAAGAAAAAACAATCTTGGGCGCCAGAAGAAGAATCGACTTTTCATGAATCTATCGTTGCCCAATATGAAGAACAAGGCCACCCCTATTATTCCAGCGCAAGACTTTGGGACGACGGTATTATTGACCCCATCCATACCCGTGACGTCTTAGCACTCAGCTTATCAGCCGCCTTGAATGCACCGATTGCCCCAACCCAATTTGGAGTCTTTAGAATATGACACAGTTACCCGTACTTTTTGATGTCACAGATACCGGTATAGCGACTATTACGCTTAACAGACCAGAAAAGCATAATGCTTTTGATGATCATATGATCCAACATCTCACCGATATCGTCTCATCCGCTATTCATAATCCCGAAGTCCGCGTTATTATCCTGAGTGGCGAAGGAGATAATTTTTCGGCTGGGGCGGATTTATCCTGGATGAAGCGTATGGCTAACTTCTCAGAAGAAGAGAATATTGACGATGCAATGAAATTAGCTAAGCTCATGCATACACTATATCATTCACCAAAACCAACAATAGCGTCTGTTCAGGGTAAAACCTTTGGTGGGGGCATTGGACTTATTTCATGCTGTCATACAGCGATTATTTGTGATGACGCACAATTTTGTTTTTCAGAAGCAAAATTAGGCATTATCCCTGCGGTAATTTCACCTTATATCATCAATGCTATTGGCCCTAGATGGGCAAGATATTATTTTCTACACGGCCAACGTTTCAATGCACAACAAGCACTACAAATAGGTCTATGTCATGAGGTCGTTGCACCAGAGGCTCTCAATCAGGCCTCTCAAAACGCAGCTGAAAATTTACTAAAAAATGGCCCCAATGCACTGCAAGCCACTAATTACTTAGTCAATGATTTATCCCCATTCCTAATAAATGATGATGTGATGCAGTATACCGCTAGAATCATTGCAAAACTTAGGGTATCACCAGAGGGCCAAATCGGCTTAAATGCATTTTTGAATAAAACCAAACCAAACTGGAATCATTCATGATCAAATCTTTACTGATTGCCAACCGGGGTGAAATTGCCTGTCGGATTATAAGAACTTGCCATGCTCTGAACATTCGTTGTATTGCTGTTTTTGCAGAGCCTGATAGACAAGCTCTGCACGTAAAGTTAGCAGATGAAGCTTATTGCATCGGTTCTGAAAAACTTGTCGACAGCTACTTAAATACCCATAAAATTTTGCAGGTTGCCCAACAAGCTGGTGCTGATGCTATTCATCCTGGCTATGGTTTTTTATCAGAGAATCCAGATTTTGCTAAAGCTTGCGCTGAAAATCAAATTATCTTTATCGGCCCCAAGCCAGATGCCATAGAGCTGATGGCCTTGAAAGACCAATCTATCAAAACGATGCAAACCGCCGGCATACCTACGACACCAGGGTATTATGATTTACCCGATATAAAAGCCTATGAAAAAGCAGCCGCCCAAATAGGCTATCCTGTTTTAATTAAAGCGACTGCAGGTGGTGGTGGCAAAGGTATGCGCAAAGTAGCCAGCGTAGAAGAACTACCAGAGGCAGTGAGACAAGCCAAACAAGAAAGCTTAAATGCCTTTGGAAATGATACGCTGTTCATGGAAAAATACTTAGTTGCCGCTAGACATATAGAAGTTCAAGTATTCAGAGATACCCATGGCCAATGTGTACATTTATTTGAACGTGACTGTTCAACGCAGCGCCGACATCAGAAATTAATAGAAGAAGCGCCCGCCCAAGGACTCAGCCCAGAACTAAAACAAAATTTATATGGTGCAGCGATACAAGCAGCCAATGCTATAGATTATGTTGGTGCTGGCACGGTTGAATTTTTAGTGAGTGCAACGGGCGAATTCTATTTCATGGAGATGAACACTCGCCTGCAAGTGGAACATCCTGTGACTGAAATGATTACTGGGTTAGATTTGGTTGCTTGGCAAATCAAGATTGCACAAGGCGATAAAATGCCTTTAGAACAATCCCAAATAAAACTCAAAGGCCATGCGATTGAAGCTCGTATATACTCGGAAGATCCTAATCAGAATTTTTTACCTCAAATTGGTAAAATACAAGCTATTTTCTTGCCAACGAGTACAGATGTACGCATTGATTCTGGCATTCAGGCCGGGGACCAACTCAGCATTCATTTTGATCCTATGATGAGCAAAATTATCACATGGGCTGAAACGCGAGAACAAGCCATTCATAAGTTAATACACAGCTTGGATCAATATCAAATCATTGGTGTCAAAAATAATGTTGACTTTATTAAAGCCATTTTGACTAGTCGTGCATTTCAAGCAGGACTAGATATCCAATATATAGAGAAAAATGCGGCGTCACTGATTATACCTGCTCCACAAGCCTCGGCAGAACTATTGGCTATTGTCAGTTTAATCCAAGTTTTACAACGACAAAAATCAACCCAATACCTTGAATATTCACCCTGGCTTGACAATACTTGCTTTAGAATCAACTTACCCACTATTGAAACGATTACAGTATGCCAGCAAGCACTGTCTCATCAAATACTCATTGAGCACATCCCTAGCACTCGTGAGGAAACACAATGGCTACGTCTTAATATACCCAATCAAGATGAGACTATTGATATCGAAGGGACCATACACCCCTATGCTGTAAAAAACACTTTGTTTTATAAGCTCACATATACAATAAACGACCAACAACAAACACTCACATATTTTAATGATAATACACACCAGATACATTTACTTTATAAAGGCCAACTTTATAGTTTTAATGCAGGTGTTTTTGAGCATGATGTATACCAAAGCGCAGAATCTGATAGTAATGCCATACTTTCCCCAATGCCGGGATTGGTTACTAAAATATGGGTCAAAAAAGATGCTTCTGTCAATAAAGGTGAAAAACTACTTGCTTTAGAAGCGATGAAAATGGAACACACTATTGCCGCCCCTAAAGATGGTAAAATCAAAACAATCAACTACCAGCCTGGCGATCAAGTGATCGAGGGTTCTCTATTAGTTGAGTTGGCAATAGACTGAATAACAGAAGGTTAGCGCCATTATGATCAAAATAGTTGAAGTCGGTCCACGAGATGGTCTACAAAATGAGAAAAAGACTATCCCGACAAAAACAAAAATACAGTTTATTGAAAAATTAGTCGATGCGGGCCATAAAACTATAGAGATTACAAGCTTTGTCTCTCCTAAATGGGTCCCGCAAATGGCCGATCACCAGGACGTTGCAACGCATTTTTCGACACAAAAATCTGATTGCCATTTTATGGCGCTCACCCCTAACCTAAAAGGCTTAGAAAACGCCCACGAAGCGGGCATCAAAGAAATTGCTGTATTCACCGCGGCCTCAGAAAGCTTCACCCAAAAAAATATTAACTGTAGCATTCAAAAAAGCCTGGACATATTTCAAGAAGTGATTGCCCAAGCAAAAAATTATAATATCCAGGTCCGTGGTTATATTTCTTGCACCTTAGGCTGCCCTTATGAGGGGGAAACTAATCCTCAAGCCGTGCTGGATATTGCCACACAGCTTCATAATGCAGGATGCTATGAAATCTCAATAGGCGATACCATTGGTGTGGGCACCCCAAATAAAGCACGCTCGCTTATTCAGCGATTAAAATCAGAAATTCCCACACAAAACCTCGCCGTACACTTCCACGATACTTATGGCCAAGCGTTAGCCAACATTTTGGCTTGTTTAGAAGAAGATATCACGACCATTGACAGCTCCGTCGCAGGATTAGGAGGCTGCCCTTATGCCAAAGGTGCGAGTGGCAATGTCGCAACAGAGGAAGTACTGTATATGTTGGAAGGTTTGGGCTTAACGACAAATATAGATTTAGATAAAACCATTATGGCTGGCAACTATATTTGCCAGGCTTTAGATATTTCTAATCGCTCTAAAGTTGCCAATGCTATCTTAGCAAAAAAATAACACTAGGAGAAAACAGTGTCAGGTTTCAATAAAGTAGTCACTAGTTACGATAAAGCTCTTGAGGGCATAACAGACAATATGACCATCATGGCCGGTGGGTTTGGCCTATGTGGCATTCCAGAAGGCCTCATTAATAAAATTCATGAATTAGGCATTAGCGGTCTAACCTGTATATCGAATAATGCTGGTGTGGATGGCTTTGGCTTGGGTAAATTATTAGAAAAACGTCAAATCAAAAAAATGATCGCCTCATATGTCGGTGAAAATAATCTTTTCGAAGAATTATTTCTCAGTGGTGAAATGGAAGTCGAGTTAACCCCCCAAGGCACATTGGCTGAGAAAATACGCGCAGGTGGCGCAGGCATCCCTGCATTTTATACCGCCACAGGTTATGGGACCCCTATTGCAGAAGGCAAAGATGTAAAACAGTTTGATGGCAAAAACTATATCTTAGAAAAAAGCCTTACAGCTGATTTCGCTATTATCAAAGCCTGGAAAGCTGACACGATGGGAAACCTAATCTTCAATAAAACTGCGATGAATTTCAATCCGATGATGGCGACAGCCGCTAAAATCACCGTGGTTGAAGTGGAAGAAATAGTACCGGCTGGAGAGCTTGACCCTAACCATATCCATATACCCGGCATATACGTTAAACGTATTATCAAAGGGCAATTTGAAAAACGCATTGAAAGAACCACATTACAACCAAGCTGAAGGATATATCATGGCATTATCAAGAGAACAAATCGCTCAGCGTATCGCGCAAGAATTACAAGATGGCTACTATGTAAACCTAGGCATCGGTATTCCAACGCTGGTTGCAAATTATATTCCTAAAGGTATTGAGGTTTGCCTTCAATCTGAAAACGGTTTGCTGGGCATGGGCCCTTATCCTACTGAGGCGACAGTTGATCCGGACCTCATCAATGCAGGAAAAGAAACGGTCACAACCCAAGTAGGCGCCAGTTTTTTCTCGTCCAGCGATAGCTTCGCTATGATACGGGGTGGGCACGTTGATTTAACCGTACTAGGCGCTTTTGAAGTAGACCAACAAGGCAACATCGCCTCTTGGATGATCCCAGGCAAACTCATCAAGGGTATGGGCGGCGCGATGGACTTGGTGGCTGGCGCCAACAATATTGTTGTCGCAATGAATCATGCTAATAAAAAAGGGGTATCCAAACTGCTTCGCCACTGCCAGTTACCGCTTACCGGCGTAAACTGCATCAAAAAAGTGGTAACGGATTTAGCCGTACTAAAAATAAAAGATGGCGCATTTCATTTGCTTGAACGGGCACCTGGTGTGTCTGTAGAGGAAATTAAAAAACTAACAGCTGGTGAGTTGGTTGTCCCAGACAATGTGCCTGAGATACAGCTTTAAGTTTATTTTTTTCTGGGATGATTGATTAGTAACGCCCAATTATCTAACCGCATCCACCCTATCCGCCCCCCTTCTCCTGACATCAGGAGAAGGGCAGCACAAGTCGGTAATTATTTGCAATCCTATATGTATTTCTCTAAGGCTGCAAAGCTTCTAACTCCTCTAAGTGTTCTTGCTCGTCTCGAATAATTTCTTGAATTGTCTGGTACAAAATAACATTTTCAGGTGGAATATCAGCTAGTAATTTTGTATAAGCAGTTATCGCGTGCTTTTCTTCATCTATATTAATTGTTAAAATTTTATCTAGGCTACGCGCGGCCACTAGATCTTCAGTTGAGACTTGCATTGATGGCTCACCTCCTAATGCTAAAATTCTGTCTCTTAGCTTTTCAGCATGCATAACTTCATCACCACTGATTTCTTTTAGTCTTGCCATTACTGCTTCAGAATAAGGACCACTGACCACAGCAGCATGCGTTGCATATCTTATAGCGCAAGCATGCTCTTGCTCTAACATCTTATTTAAACCATCTATAATTTTTTTATTATCTTTAGACATTATCAACCACCTATATTTATTTATCTTTATTTCTAACTGAGAACGGAAAATATCATACTAGCATAAAGGCTATTATTTTTTCACGCAATAATCTGCTTGAGGAGTTATGTAGCTTAAGTTAGACTCTAAGTAGGGATATATAAATTAATGGCTGCTTATCATGAAAGAAAGCAAGTACAAGGCAAAGAAACCTGATAAACAGGGTTTTGTTTCATATACTAGCGAAGAAAACAGTATTTGGCATGATTTATATACACAACAAATACCCAACATTCAAAATCGTGCTTGTTCTGAATATATTGACGGAATCTCTGCTATTGGTTTAACAGCAGACGTTATCCCACAGGTACCGGATATTAATGCGTGTTTGCGCTCCCATACAGCCTGGGAAGTCTACCCTGTTCCAGCCTTAATCGGATTTGAAACATTTTTCCAATTATTGGCGGATAAAAAATTTCCTGCGGCCACATTTATCCGCACACGCGAAGAAATGAATTACTTAAGAGAGCCTGATATTTTTCATGAGATCTTTGGGCACTGTCCTTTGTTAAGCAATCAAAATTATGCTGACTTTATGTTTGAGTACGGCAAACTAGGCTTAACCGTAGATCATGCAACCCGCGTTATGTTGGCAAGACTATATTGGTTTACCATTGAGTTTGGCTTAATACAAAAACCGGAAGGATTGCGTATCTATGGTGGCGGCATTTTATCGTCCTATGGTGAAACGCCCTATAGCTTAGAAAGCGACAAACCTATACGAAAAATTTTAGAACCCCTCGATGCATTTCGCACACCTTACCGTATTGATATTTATCAATCTGTTTATTTTATTATTAATAGTTTCGAAGACTTATTTAAGGTCATGCAACAAGATTTGCTCTCTTTAATCAAAGAGGCGGCAGCACTCGGAATGCATGAGCCTTTATACGACAAAAAAGAAAAATAGATTCTGATTAAATCTTAACGTCGTTTATATGTTGTTTCATCACTGGGTCCAACCGCGTAATCACTCGACGCATGATTTTTTGTGGTCACTGCCGCATCATCAAACCCAGGCAGAAAGCCCTTGCCAGATATTGTGAAAACATTTTGAAACGATTCATCCGCTGCTCCAGCTTTCAGGCAATCTTCAAAATCTGTCCACTCATCTTGCAAAAATTTCATCATCGCTTTGGCACGACCCGCATTAAAATTACTTCCGGGTGGCTTACCTTCATTCCGTAGTTTCATATTACCCACTTTTTCTAAACGTATTCTGTCTAATATGGCTACCGGCAAGTAATCTAGCTCAGCTTGACTTAGGGTACGAGTACATTGATACCCCTGAATTATATTCCGAGCAAATGTTGCATCAAATTGATAGCGTTGCGATGAACTCTGTACACCCTCTATCTCAGGCAAGCAAAACATACATATAGCATTGGCAATATCTTTAATATATTTATCTTCTCTCACCAAGTCAAAATCTAATAGCTTAATTGTATCTAAGCTAATACTCTCATCGCATACCAATATATTATTTTCATGTAAATCGCCATGAATCAAACCGCCTGGTAGCTTACTATCGGAAGGGTAAAACAAGGTGTCAAAGGCATATTTGAAAAAAGTGTACAAATATTCTAGCTCTTTTAAAACTTGCCCCTTTTGCCACAAACGTTTTGCCCACTGCTTGAGCTCAGAGAAAACTGCTCTCATATCACTTGGTTGGGTTTTAAATTTTGGCAGATCTTTTGCGTACTCGTGAAAGCGAGAAATACTTTCCCCTAAGCGAATGGCAGACATATCATCTTTACCCAGCGCTATTCCGCCAATATACTCCATAATAATGGCATCATGTCCTTGAAAATCACCTACAAAAACATACGGTTTAGGCACTATTTCTGACAAACCAGCAATATGTTTTTGCAAATCATATAGCTCTTTGTTTGAACCACAAGCAGATGGATCTAAATTGTTTCCTGTCATCCATTTTACAACGTATTCTGTATTGTTCACTTTTACTTTATAAACATCATTTAAAACCCCACCGACTAATAGTTCAGGTTCTGAGTTTACATTTAACACACAGTTATAAAATGGTGAGTCTGGATTTTTTGCGGCTTGTTGAAATAAAAAAAGGACACCTGATTGGGAAAGAGGTTTACTGCCTGACTTCATTTTACTAATGACTCTTAAATGAAATAAAAACAAGCATAATGTTTTTTCTACGAAGGTTCAACTTTGTCAGGATTTTGATTACTTTCTGCATCTAATCTGAATTAAGCAGGTGTCTCTTGTATTGTTCAGTGAGTGGAATCAACGCCCAATTCTGGGAGAGAACCAGTGAAGCGCTAGGGATGCGGAATTCTTCAGTAACCCTCACCGGGTTTACTGCGCTTTCGCTTAGCAAGCCATCCTCTCCCAGCGTTGGGAGAGGAGATTGATTCGCTACGTTCATAACACACATTAATCATAAAACAAGAGATTCTTGTCGGTTTAACAACCAGGTTTGCTAAAACGCTTTAACGAGTACCTTTACTCTCCGAAAAGAGTTTATTTACTTTTGCAGCACAAATAAAATCATTCTCAGATAGACCGCCAATGGCATGCGTAGTATATAAGACTTTACAACTATTATAAGAAACCGTCATATCAGGGTGATGATTTTCAAAGTGAGCCATAAAAGCAATTGCATTAACAAATGCCATCGTATGATAATAATTCTTAAAAGAAAAAATACATGACATCGTTTTGCCCGTGGCATCTATTTCCCAGTCTACTACTTTTAATAAATATTTATTTGCCTCTTCAATCGTGAGGGGCGCTACCCCCCCCTCACAGGCTTGACAATGCTTTTCAACTAACGTCATGCAACTTGCTCCTTAGGTAAAGCTTGATTCAGCGCGTTTAAGAAACATTTATTTTCTTCTTCTAATCCCACGCTGACTCTCACATAATGGTTTAATTGGAAAAATTTTAAAGGCCTAATAATAACGCCCATTCGTAACAAATTTTCATATAACACCATGCCATCTGTCTTAACATGCAGCATAACAAAATTAGCCTGGCTCGGTATATAGGGTATGCCCAACTCTGCTAAGCCTTGAACCAAACCTTCTCGGTGTTTATTATTCATCTCTACACTATATTGTAAAAATGCTTGATCTTTAATCGCGGCTAATGCTGCAACTTGCGCTAGATGATTGACATTAAAAGGCTGTCTAATACGATTCACAATTGCAACAAGATCTTCATGTGCCATCGCATAACCGACTCGCATTCCTGCCATCCCATAGGCTTTAGAGAAGGTTCTCGTAATCACTAAATTAGGAAACTGGTCTAACCAACTATGCGTTTGAGGATAGTCTGCTTTTTGGACATACTCATAATACGCCTCATCTGAAATAACCAATACATTTGAAGGCACTCGCTGCATAAAAGATCTAAATTCTTTTTCTGGAATATACGTTCCTGTTGGGTTATTTGGATTGGCCAAGAGAATCATTTTAGTTTTAGGTGTGATCGCCCCCAGCACTTGATCGAGATCTAATGTCCAATTGGGCATTGGTATTTTTTTAATCGAAGCACCAACACTTTTTGCTAAAATATCGTATGCCATAAAAGCATATTGACCAAAGATGACTTCTTGACCAGACATCACAAAGGTTTCTAACAGCATTTTTAAAATTTCTTCAGAACCATTCCCAATTATAAATTGATCAAAGGCTAACTGATAATGCTCACTTAATGCTTTTCTTAGCTCATAACAATGGCTATCGGGATAATCGGCAATTTGTGAAATAGCATCGTGTATCGCTTGCATCACATTAGGGCTTGGGCCCAAAGGGTTTTCATTACTGGCTAACTTCACAAAGTGTGTTAAACCATATTCCCGTTTGCACTCGTTTAAATTTTTACCTGGCTGATAAGGATTCACATCAAAAATGCATGGATTCACCAAGTTAAGTATATTTGTTTTCATTATTATATCCTGAAGAGAAATTTTTCTATTTATAATTATTTTACGACCTAAGGGGACAACCAATACATAAACTTCTATAACCTACATATTTGGCAGAGGTAGTAAATGAAGTTCTTGTAGAACTTCCAAACAAATAACCCCGCATCCAAAAATCATCACTAGCAATAATACCCCTCGACCACCAAAGACTTGATACTCGCTTTTCTGACGCAAATGATATCGATGACACCACACCATCAGTGCAGGATACATAACTAATAGTATTGCTGCGAATACTCCAGCATACCTTAAAGCAAGTAAAAAACCAGCTGGATAAAATAATGAAAATAAAGTAGGTGGCAAGAAAGTCAGTACTGTAAGAATGATCTTGCCCGTAGGCGATCGCTTGATATGGAAACCATCTGATAAAAAATCAAATAACCCTAATGCCACGCCCACAAAAGAAGTTAATATGGCACAAAAGCTAAATATTCTGGCAAATAGGGTCATCCACTGGTTATTCAGTGTTCCGCTGAGTGCTTGAGATAATGCCACAACCGGTTGGGGAGACTTATCAAGAGCAAGTAATCCTGCCTCTCCATAGACCGGCACTAATCCTAAAACAACCCACTCCCATAAAAGATATACGATCAATGGTAACAACCCACCCAAAAAAATAGCTAACCGTAATTCTTTCACATGTGAATGCATGTAATTTTTTAAACTGGGAATCAATAAATGAAAACCAAATGCGGTCACCAGCAAAGGCGCAGACATGAATAAGAATTTTGCCTCGCCATTATGCAACTTTTCTATTTCGACCTCTGGCGCGGCTATAGAGACTAAGGCGACATAAGCCACGATTAAACCCACCATCATAATCCGGTTAATTCCGTCGACCCATTGGGTCCCCAGATAAATGAAGACCGCAAAAAAACCCACAAAAGCTAGTACACTAAGCTCTTCAGCGATACCCAGCTTATTAAAAATTTTCGCGACTATCCCAGAGCCACCTGAAGTATAGGCAGCCATAAGTGAATATAAGAAAAGTAAATAACACACCCAGGCAATCCATTTACCTGATTGGCCTAGTGTGGCTTGAGCCATACTAATAAGGTTGCTGCCTTCTGGGTAACACAGAGAGATTTCTAGCATTAAAAATGCACTGAGAGTCATCATCATCCAGCAAAAAATAAATGCGGCTGCGGCCGGATAAAAGCCTCCTGCAGCTGTTGCAATTGGAACGCCCAGCATTCCTGCTCCGATGCACGTTCCCGTAACAAGCAAAGCGCCACCTAAAACCCTATTTAAGGCTTGCCATTTCATTCACTCAACCTACTGATCTGTTGCCAAGACGATGAACCAGATTACTTGCCAACCATTAGCATTGCAAGTTAACACGCTACATAATTTAACCCACTGCAGCGCAATAACTTTTTTTCTTGGCAAGTCCCATGCTTTACTCTAGGGTATTCTTAAAATAGATCTTTAAAAGTTAGTTCAATAAACGGAGTTATAAAATGAAAACCCAGCTAAAAAGTCATACTGTTGATAATCCTGAGAACCCCATGCAATTGGACGGCTTTGAGTTTGTAGAATTTTCCAGTCCTGACTCAGAAGCTTTAGACAACCTATTTAAACAACTTGGTATGACCAAAGTTGCTCAGCACAAATCTAAAGATATTGCGCTATACAGACAAAACGAAATCAATTTTTTGCTAAATAATGTTAAAAACTCGCAGGCGGAAGATTTTTCAAAACGACATGGCCCTTGCGCTTGTAGTATGGCCTTTAGAGTCAAGGATGCCAAAGCAGCATATGAGAGAGCCATCAAACTTGGTGCAAAGCCATGTGCAAGTAACGACTTAAACCAATTCGCGATTGAAGGTATTGGTGGCAGTTTGCTTTATCTGATAGATCAATATACCGCTGACAATAATTTATATGAGAATGATTTTAACTTCCTGCCTGGGGTAGATAAATGCCCTAAAGGCAATGGCCTTAAACTGATTGATCATCTCACTCATAATGTATATAAAGGTGAAATGGATCGTTGGGCTAACTTTTATTATAAAATATTTAATTTTTTTGAGATTCGATTCTTTGATATTGAAGGCGAAATGACTGGGCTGACTAGCCGTGCGTTATCTAGCCCTTGTGGTAAAATCAAAATCCCACTCAACCAATCTAAAGATGATGTCTCCCAAATTGAAGAGTATTTAAAAGAATATAAAGGAGAGGGTATACAACACATCGCGCTAACAACCGATGATATTTATACCACTGTTGAAGATTTAAGAAAAAATAATTTAGAATTTCTGACGGTGCCCGACACCTATTATGAAGTGGTCAATCAACGTATACCAGGTCATAATGAAGATCTAGAAAAAATGCGCGAAAACAAATTATTAATCGATGGCTCAATAGAAAGCAAAGAAGGTTTGTTATTACAAATATTCACACAAAATGTCATTGGCCCAATATTTTTTGAAATCATCCAAAGAAAAGGCAATGATGGTTTTGGTGAAGGTAACTTCACCGCATTATTTGAATCTATAGAGCGCGACCAGATACGCCGTGGTGTGATTGGTCAAAATACAGAAAATGAAAATAAAGAAGAAGTATAATAAGGTCACTTATGAAATTAGCAACCCTAAAAAATAACGCCCGAGATGGCGAGCTTGTCGTCGTATCTGAAAATTTACAAACAGCCGTTCGGGTACCTCATATTGCACCAACAATGCAGATCGCTCTTGATAACTGGGATAACTGCGAAACACATTTACAAGAAGTCTACACCGCATTGAATGCTGAAAATATTCCTGATGCATTTTCATTTAACCCTGAAACGGCTTGCTCTCCACTCCCCAGAGCTTACCAATGGGCAGATGGTAGTGCCTACGTGAATCACGTAGAACTTGTTCGCAAAGCCCGAGGCGCTGAAATGCCGAAACAGTTCTGGACAGATCCACTCATGTATCAGGGTGGTTCCGATAGTTTTATTGGCCCCAGAGATGATATCGCTCTTGCTGATGAAGCTTGGGGAATAGATTTTGAAGCGGAAGTCGCCATCATAACACGTGATGTTCCGATGGGTGTTACCCCTGAAAACGCAGGCCAATATATTGCTTTATTTATGTTAGTCAATGATGTCTCTCTCAGAAACTTAATACCCAATGAAATCGGCAAAGGCTTTGGTTTCTTCCACAGCAAACCCTCTAGTGCTTTTACGCCAGTTGCCGTGACGCCAAACGAGTTAGGGAAAGCATGGGATGGGCAAAAACTACACTTACCGTTGATTAGCACTTTAAACAATAAGCGATTCGGAGAGCCTAATGCGGGTGTTGATATGACGTTTGATTTCCCAACATTAATTGCTCATGCCGCAAAAACAAGACCGTTGGCTAGTGGTACTATTATTGGTTCGGGTACTGTGTCTAATCTCGACCGTTCTAAAGGCTCATCTTGTATAGCTGAAAAACGTATGTTAGAGATTATCGAGAACGGCAAACCGACAACTGAGTTCATGCACTTTGGTGATACAATTCGTATTGAAATGCGCAATGAAAATCAGCAAGATATCTTTGGCGCGATTGAGCAGACTGTTGTGAAATATGAGGGGTAAAATACCTCTTGTCATGCCAGCGGAGGCTGGCATCCAGTTTATATAATACTAGTTGCCAGCCTCCGCTGGCATAACATAGACATATACAAAGACCTACCTAGCCCCCCACTTTCCTTCCAGACCATTACAGGATTACCACATGATAAAACTTTATGACTACTTCCGCTCAACGGCCAGTTATCGCATTCGTATTGCGCTCAACCTCAAAAATCTTGACCATACAAAATTTAATGTCAATTTAATCAAAGATGGTGGAGAACAACATCAAGCAGACTATAAAGCACTCAACCCCCAGGGCTTAATCCCGACTTTAATTGATCAAAAAAATAACATTCAGATTTCCCAGTCAATTGCGATATTAGAGTATTTAGAAGAAGCTTACCCTGAGCCCGCCATTTTACCAGATAATCTGCAACAGCGTGCCCAAACAAGACAGATCGCGCAAATCATTGCCTGTGAAATTCACCCTTTAAATAACTTGCGTGTCTTACAATATCTGGTGAATACACTTGGGGTATCTGAAACGGATAAAACAACTTGGTATCATCATTGGCTCAAATCAGGTTTTGACTCAATTGAAGCTATACTTCATAAACAGGCAAGCAAGGATTATTGCGTGGGTAATAGTATTACGATGGCAGACATCTGTTTAATTCCTCAGTTGTATAATGCCAATCGTTTTGATTTTGATATCAGCAGCTATACTCATATAAACCAAATTGCAGAACGCTGCCAAACACATCCTGCTTTTGAAAATGCAATACCCGTGGCGCCAGGATAAAACATATAGGATACAATAGCCTCCATGGATTGGAAGAAAAGCATATTTAAAGTTCTCATACGGGGGCACCGCGGTTTACAGCGGCTATTAGGTGCAGCAACTGTCGGTGTTAGAATTCTGGTGGTAAACTCAGAACAAGAAATATTATTAGTAGAGCATACTTATATAGATGGCTGGCACTTCCCTGGAGGTGGTGTCAACCATATGGAATCGACCGAAGCTGCAGCCATAAGAGAGTTGCAGGAAGAAACCGGCGTTATCGCCAAGAATATTTCGTTTTTCCAAATTTATGTACACAATATTTTAGGGGTCAGCGACTATCCGGCTCTTTATGTTGTCACAAACTTTGAAGTTCAAGCCGATGCCAAGCCCTCTCCCGAAATCAAGCATGCAAAATGGTTCAAAATAACTGACTTACCCAAAGATACAACTGATAGTACGAAAATGAGATTAAGCGAGTACTTTGAACAAAAGCAAAAAGCTGATCGCTGGTAAACGATCAGCCGTTATTTTATAGACTTTCCAATGCTTTAGACATTTCTGGCAAAATCTCAAATAAATCACCCACTAAGCCATAATCTGCGATTTGAAAAATTGGGGCTTCAGGATCTTTATTAATCGCCACAATGACTTTACTATCCTTCATACCCGCTAAATGCTGAATCGCTCCTGAAATGCCTACGGCAAGATATAAATCAGGCGCAACGACTTTGCCCGTTTGGCCGACTTGATAATCATTGGGAACAAATCCTGCATCCACAGCGGCCCTAGAGGCACCAATCGCGGCATTCAGCTTATCCGCAATCTCTTCTATCAATTTAAAGTTTTGCTCACTGCCTAATCCCCTTCCACCTGAGATAACAATTTTTGCCGAAGTGAGTTCTGGTCGAGTCAGTTCTGGTGTATCTTCAGAGACAAACTGCACCTTGGTATTTGGTTCAAAGCTCATATCTAATGTTTCAACTGGTACGGCGCTTTTCTGCGAGCCAACCGTATCAAATGCCGTTGCTCGAATAGTTAAGACCTTATGTGCGTCCTGGGATTGTACCGTTTCAAAAGCATTGCCAGCATAAATGGGATGTTTAAAAGTATCCTCACTGATAATCTCGGTGACATCTGAGATTTGCCCCATATCTAAGCCAGCGGCAATACGTGGCATTAAATTCTTGCCAAAAGTTGAATTAGAGGCCAGTATATGTGTGTAATCTTTAGCCAGCGCTAAAATAAAGGGCTGAATATTTTCTGCGATTACATGGGAAAAACAAGGATGAGAGACTATCCATATTTTTTTTACCCCTTCTAATAAAGCGCAAGACTCAGCTAGTGACCCTGCATCTTCAGCGAATAAAGCAACCTCTATGCTTTCACTTATTTGTTTTGCCGCACCCAACGTTGATAAAAATTCTGCCGTTAATTTTCCTCTGTGGTGTTCTGCAATCACTAATACTTTACTCATGATTAAATCACCTTTTCTTTGTTAAGTAGACAATTCATAAGCTCAGAGACACTCTCAACTAATATGCCTGCCGCCCGTTGCTTGGGCGGTTCTACTTTTAATATTGTTTGATGTGTTTTTAATGTTAATCCTGTTTCTTCTACGTTAATAGATTTTAAGGGCTTACGTTTTGCCTTCATGATATTCGGCAATGCTGGGTATCTGGGTTCATTTAATCTTAAGTCTGTCGTTAATACGGCTGGCATGGAGACAGATAATGTTTCTAGGCCACCATCGACTTCTCGCGTAACATGAAGCATGCTATTTTCTTCGAAAATAATTTCAGATGCAAATGTGGCTTGAGGCCACTCTAATAATGTTGATAACATTTGTCCTACTTGGTTACAATCATTATCAATGGCTTGTTTTCCCATAATGAGAATATCAGGTCGCTCTTGTTCTGCAACCCATTTTAATAGTTTAGCGATGTTCAGGGGTTCTAATGTCTCTTCTGTGTTGATATGTATGGCCTGATCTGCACCCAAAGCCAAAGCGTGTCGCAATGTCTCTTGCGCACTCACATTCCCAATGGATACAACGACTACTTCTGATATTTTCTGTTGCTCTTTCCAACGAATGGCTTCTTCAACGGCGATTTCATCAAATGGGTTCATTGTCATTTTAACATTTTGCGTTTCAACACCACTCCCATCTTTTTTGACATGAATTGTGGCATATGGATCGACAACCCGCTTCACTGGCACTAATACTTTCATCTTTCCCTCGTTAGAAATCGAACAACACAACATGATACCATGACTGCGCTTTATCCAGAATATGGAATACCCTCACAAAGTTAGAGTGCAAAATAAATGTAGGAGCGCAACATGGAACGGGATTCGATACAACGAGACACGATGAATTATGACCTTGTCATTATCGGAGCTGGCCCTGCCGGCTTATCCGCTGCTATACAATACGCCAAATTTTGTAGGGAAAATAACCAAGAACCTAGTGTCTGTATTTTAGAAAAAGGTTCCGATGTCGGCGCGCATATATTATCAGGAGCGGTTCTAGAGCCTAAAGCTTTAAATGAACTTATTCCTGATTGGGCTGACAAAAATGCGCCATTACAAACTTCGGTCACGCAAGACGAATTTTATTTTCTCACCGCTAAAAATGCAATTAAATTACCCACGCCTCCCACAATGGACAACACAGGCAATTATATAGTGAGTCTGGGTCAATTTTGCAACTGGCTTGCGACCCAAGCAGAAGAGATAGGTGTAGAAATATTCGCTGGCTTTGCCGCAAGCCATATACTCTATAACAAACAGCAACGCGTGGTTGGTGTACAAACAGGTGATATGGGTCTAGATAAAAATAATCAACCTAAATCGTCATTTCAACCTGGCGTCAACATCTATGCAAAATATACTTTGTTTGCAGAAGGTTGCAGAGGACAGCTCAGCCAACAACTTATAAAGAAGTTTGATTTAGACAAAAACGCCCAACCACAAACTTATGGTCTCGGTATAAAAGAGCTGTGGGAAGTGAGTCCAGAACACCATGAAAAAGGCAAGGTATTACATACAGTAGGATGGCCCTTAGATAATCAGACTTATGGCGGTAGTTTTCTATATCATTTAGACGAAAACCTTATCAGCATTGGCTTAGTCATTGGTTTAGATTATAAAAACCCTTATTTAAGTCCCTATCAAGAATTCCAACGCTTTAAGCACCATCCTAAAATTGCTGAAGTTTTGAAAGGCGGTCGTGTCATTCGTTACGGTGCAAGGGCGCTCAATGAGGGCGGATGGCAATCTTTACCCCAATTACACTTCCCTGGTGGATTATTATTAGGATGTTCAGCAGGATTTTTAAACGTTGCAAAAATCAAAGGCACACATACCGCAATGAAATCAGGCATGCTGGCTGCAACCAGTGTGTTCGAGGCTCTTAAGCAAAAAACAGTGCCAGATGTACTAGAAAGCTATACTCAAAAAATCAATCATAGCTGGATTAAAACTGAGCTACATCAAGTCCGTAACATCAGACCTAGTTTTAAATGGGGCTTGTGGCTAGGGTTGGCTTATAGCGCAATTGATCATTACATTTTAAGAGGTAAAGCCCCTTGGACACTCTCAAATCATTTAGATCATGAGTGTACCCAAGTTGCGACAAAATACACCCCGATAAATTACCCCAAACCTGATGGTAAAATTAGCTTTGACCGTCTAACGTCTGTATCAAAAAGTGATGTTTTTCACGAAGAAGATCAACCTTGCCATTTACATATAAAAGACAAGCATATTCCTGTTCAAGTGAACTACGAAATATATGGGCAATTAGAAAGTCGTTATTGTCCCGCTGGTGTATATGAGTATGTCACAGGCAATGATCAGAAAATTAAATTACAAATTAACGCGCAAAATTGCATACATTGTAAAACCTGCGACATCAAAGATCCCAAGCAAAATATTACTTGGACAGCACCAGAAGGAACCGGTGGACCTAATTATTCAAATATGTAATTTCTAGCGCTTCCTGTAAAAGTTGAGCTATATACCAACAATATCTCCATCTATACTTTCCAGAGATAAAGGGGTAGGCTTATTTTTAGCATTTGCTGATTTATTGAATGGAAATAACATAGTCAGGAGGATAGCAGAATGCGAACTGGCCCTAAAACATCTTACTCTCTACCAGGCAGCCCCAGGAAAAACACCGATAATAACGCTGCCTTAATCAAAAAACAGTTGTCTGCCTTAGGAGAAGCAATGGGGAATGTGATTAATTATTCCCACCCTTTAACACCTGAACCAGGGCTAGATTTTAGCAAGGCACAAGCAAACTTATCCCAATATTTTGACTATAATAAATCCCTCACTAATCAGCGTTTTCTAGAGCTACTCAAAAGCGAAGAAAACTTCTATGCCGGCTTATTATTAACGACTCATGAACATCTAAAAAATTACGACGATGATACAAATCCTAGGGAAGCGCTCATTTCAGTATTAAAGTTACAGAGCGATAAATTTTCAAACTGCATAACAGCCATATCAGCCCTCAGAACCGTTGCCGCTGCAAGTAAACAAAATTTATCGGCATTAGAAGCTACCTTTACGCATCCTATCGGCTCGAATAAGTTCAATACTGGTTTTCTAATATGGCTACTACATTTGTCCGAGTTCATTGCGATGTTAGCACCAGCAATATCACTAATTGAAATCTATCAAAAAATTGATCCAGCGATTAGAAAAGAGGTTTCAAATACCTATAAAAGTTTTGAGACAAAGACGAGTAGCTTTTTAGATAGCTATTTTATCAGCATTCCACAACGAGTTGCGAAATACCATCTACTACTAAGAGACATTCATAAAGAGCTTAGGCAAGCTGCACAAAGGAGCTCTTTTCATGTGGTTTTTGATAATTTCGAACCTTTTATGTCAACTTTTGAAGCTGCCATAGAACAAATTAAAGTTGCGACACTAAAAGCAAATGGTATAGAAGAACAAAGGGCAGAATTAAAACGCTCTCAATCAGAAAGTGATGTCACTCAAAGAGTTTTTCATACTGCCAATGGAACTTATCCAATTTACTCAGCAGGTACTACTAAACAAAAACAATTATTGGATTTACATAACCACACTTTTTTAGGTAATGATGCTGGAGCGTCAGAAATGAAAACACCCAATGAAGAAGATAGCCCTCTACGAACCAGAACCAAAACGCGTCCTTAGCACAATGAGCCATAATGGCGAGCCAGACAATCTCCTACTATTTATCCCCTCATGAATGCCGTGGTGACCCTACCACGGCACGTAAAGGTATTCTGAGTTGCCATCAATTTGAACACCCCACAAACCTATTCTAGTATCCTAGTGTGTTTGAATAATCTCTAGAAATTGCATATTTGAAATAACGGCAAACCCACCGCACATTTCCACAGCCTTGGAATTTAAGGATAGGTTAGTACGACCATTATTATCTACTCGATATTGTGAATCCGCTAAATAAGCATTTACGCAAGCCTGGGGCTGATTTGGAAAAGATAAGAAATAGGTTAGACCATTAATATCTGTAAAAAAACCTGCACCCGCTGCAGAAACTTGAGAAACTTCATTTGCCTGTAGTATTTTCATCATAAAACTCCATCTATATTTAATTGAAAATCCATAAGAATAAGCTCTGAAACTCTTTGTTGATAAACTTATATATCTATTTTTTTATACTTGTGCAAATACCCTATCAATTATAATACTATTTAACAAATTCTATAAACCAAGAAACATGAGTCATTCCAACATCTATGATATTTTTAGCTACCGCTTAAATTATATCTATAGGTAAATAGCTTCTATACGAATATTATGAAACTTACATAGTAAGTTTTCTTTCTTTTTAACAAGCTATCTACAATAAAAAAGGCCACATTAAGTGGCCTTTTTATTTAATTAATTTAAATGCTAAACCGTATATTTACTCAGGCTTGGACATCTCTTGACGAATCACTCGAGCCAATTTTTTAGGCGTCAAATATCCTGGAATAACAGTACCATTTTCTAAAATAATTGTTGGCGTACCATTGACGCCCATTAAAATGCCCAGCTGAAATTGCTCATTCACATGATGATCATCGCAGATCTCGGCCTTTACCTGCTCACCATTTTTTGCCGTAGTCAGCGCTTGATTCTTATTTTTAGAGCACCAAACATTGATTGCTTTTTTATAACTGGGTGTGTCAGGGCCTGAGCGAGGAAACGCCAAGTATTGTACGGCAATACCTTTATCATTTAACTCTTTAATCTGACCATGAAATTTACGACAGTAACCACAATCTATGTCTGTAAACACGGTAATAGTATGTTTTACTTTTTTGGGTGCAAATAAAATTGCATTTTGTGCTTTAACGTCTTTGATAGCACTCACTCGGGCCGAGCGACGCGCTTTTTCTGTAATATTATTAAACTTATCATTAACATCAATGATATCTCCTGAAAAGATATACCGCCCATCTTCGGTAACATAAACAACCGATGGACCTCGAGTCACTTGAAAAATACCATTAATTTTGGAGGCCTGAATATCTTGTGCGCGTACATCCGGAAAATGCTTTTTTAACTGAGTCGCTACTTGCTGAATTTTATCGGTAGGCTCTGAATATCCCTTTACTGGCATGAATAAACAATAAATAAATACGATTCCGGCTACACCAAACCAATCATAAACTTTGAATTTTTTCATAAAGTATCCTTACTCTAAATCGCTCCCTCGTGTCGAAGAAGCCATGTTTTAATTTTTATTTTCGATCCCGATACCTTGCCACCATAACCACCCAAGCCTACTCGACTAACCACCCTATGACAGGGAATAATAATAGATATTGGATTTTCTCGGCAAGCATTTCCAACGGCCTGTGCTGACGTATTAAGTTTTTTAGCAAGCTCACCATAGGTTCGTGTTTCCCCAAAGGGTATTCTACACAAAGCCAACCAGACTTTCTTCTGAAAAAGTGTCCCAGAAAAAGTATAAGGAAAATCAGGAATCGCTATTTGTTCGAAAAAATACTTATTTAAAGCATTTATCACATCTTGCTTGAAAGGATCGACTATTTTTTGAGTAGCAGGCGCAGAGCGACAGTATTTCAGACAATACAGTTGACTATCTTTTGTACCCAACGCCAGTGAACCCACTGGCGTTGGAATGACACACGCGCTTGCGTTATTTGGCAGCGGCTGCTTTGGCGGCTTCTCTATCCGCTTTAGCACGAGTCAAATCCTCTTTAATTCTAGCTGCACGACCACTAAGATCTCTTAAATAATAAAGCTTAGATTGACGAACTTTACCACGACGTTTGATTTCAACACGATCGATTAATTTACTATGTGTTTGGAAGGTTCTTTCAACACCTTCGCCATGAGATATTTTTCGCACTGTAAATGATGAGTTGACGCTGCGATTTTTGATTGCAATAACGACACCTTCAAATGCCTGCAATCTTTCTCGGGTGCCTTCAATCACCTTAACCCAAACAACAACGGTATCCCCTTGTGAAAAAGAAGGCATTTCGCGCAATTGTTCTTTTTCTAAAGCTTCAATGATGACGCTCATTTTTTACACTCCCAAGCTTATGTTTCGCATTCTGATTTAAATTCGTTTAACAATATTAGATCCTCTTTATCTAAAGAGGCCTTTTCTAATAAATCTGGGCGTAATTGCCACGTTTTACCCAATTTTTGTTTTTGCCGCCATTTTTCAATAGCCGCATGATCACCACTCAATAAAACCGTCGGTACTGCCTGCCCATCAATGAGGGGCGGCCGACTATAATGAGGGCAATCCAATAACCCTTTATTTTCTGACGTAAAAGAGTCTTCTAGCTTTGATGCCTCATCCCCTAATGCCCCTGGTAACCAACGTACCATAGCATCAATCAAAACCATAATGGGAAGTTCCCCGCCGGTTAAGACGTAGTCTCCAATAGAGATGATTTCATCAATATCTTGATCAATTATTCGTTGATCAATACCTTCGTAGCGACCCGATACAAAAACAACACCCGGCTCAGACGCTAATTGTCTGGCCATCTCGGTATTCAGTCTCTTGCCTTCAGGCGCAACATATACAACTTTTGCCGATGATGGGCTGCTGGCTTTCGCGGCAGATATAGCCGCTCTTAATGGCTCGACCTGCATAACCATGCCAGGGCCACCACCGTAAGGCCTATCATCAACATCATGACGTCTGCTATCGGTAAACGCTCGAGGATTATAAAACTGACAGTCTAATAATCCACTTTTCTGCGCTCTAGCCACAATGCCACAATTCAAAAAACCAGAAAACATTTCTGGAAATAGAGTCACTACATTACATTTCATTAAGCGATATCAAAATCCCAATCTAATGTTATGAGATCCTCGATAAAATCTACATCTAACACAGTATCTTGCCAAACAAAGGGTATATGACGCTCTTTGTCCTTACCTCTGACGACCAAGACATCTGAACCGGCATTATCGTATAAATACGCAACTTTACCTAAGTCCACACCTTCTTTTGTCTTAACAGACAACCCTTCTAGATCCGCCCAGTAAAATTCACCAGCTGACAACTTAGATAATTGGCTGCGAGGTATTGCAATGGTGAGGTTGCTAAACAATGATGCGTGCTCTTTATCCTCAATACCACTTATTTTGGCAACAAAATCTTTACCATGAGGCTTTATGGCTAACACATCATGCTCAGTCCAGCCTTCGGACTTTGATTCAATAAACCACTTTTTGATCTGGGTAATGCTTTTTTTGTCTTGGGTAAAAGATTGGATATGTTGCCAACCAGACACACCATAAGGGCGACCTAACCGACCAATAACCACCATTTTATCCGCAACTGTACTCATAAAAAAATCCTACCCAACTCACTCTCGCCTTTAGGCTTGAGCTGCTACAGCTTTGTTATGCTGTTTCAATAAAGCTGCAACACGAACAGAAAGCTGAGCACCATTTTGAACCCAGTGATTAACTCTTTCTAAAATCATGTGTAGTTCAACTTCTTTACCTTGAGCAACAGGATTAAAATAACCTACTCTCTCAATAAAACGACCATCACGTTTTGAACGCTTATCTTGCACAACGATATTGTAGAAAGGACGCTTCTTCGCGCCTTTACGAGCCAAGCGAATAACAACCATATAACACCTCTAAATTATCTCTATATGTTAGCTAACAAATTATTTGGATGCGGCACTCCGCAAACTAAAGGGGACTCATTTTACGCTAAACTCAGCAGTTTGAGAACCAGGCACCGACTATATTCGTTAATATTTTAAGGAAATTTCGTGCTTGCCCGGAAATATAGACAAAGCTTTCGCGATTCAGGGCATCATATCATTAAAGAATAACTAAAAAAGAGATAAATAAGGATAATTGGGGCAAAAATAAATAATTGTTATTGATTTACCTTGCTTAATTAACTATGATGGGGCGCTATCAGCATTAGAACTTCCGACAAACATCTTTATAGATATCCATACCAGAGCGACACAATAATGAATGCACTTTTATACTTTTCAATTATATTGCTTTGGGGTATCACCTGGATTGCGATTAAAAATCAAACGGGTCCTGTTGCAATGGAGGTTTCTATAATATATCGGTTTGCGATTGCAGCCATAATTCTCTTCCCTGCCCTATGGATAAAAAAAATTCCATTCAAATATACTTTAAAGCAGCATGCCAATATGATGCTGCTCGGCATGCTGCTTTTTTCGACCAATTTTATCTTTATTTACCATGCCGCGCCTTACCTGCCTTCCGGCTTGCTATCAATTATATTCTCCTCTAGCGTCGTTATGATTATGTTAAATAGCTTTTTATTTTTCAACAAGCCAATTACATCTAGAATGTTCTTCGGTGCTTTATTAGGCATCATGGGCCTGTGCTGCGTGTTTTTACCAGAGCTGAAAAAATTTGACTTAGATAATAACGCTTGTTTTGGCCTATGTTTAGCCTTAATAGGCACTTATTCTTTTTCCTTGGCAAATCAAGTTTCTAGCCGTTGCCACACGCTAAAGATACCGCTTTTAGCCAGTGCTTTTTATGGCATGCTGTATGGTGCCTGCTTCTTAGCATTGATCTGTCTAGTCAAAGGCATACCCTTTGCCTATGATAGCTCTTTAGCATATAACTTAAGTCTACTGTACCTGGCTATCCCGGGCTCTGTTGTTGGCTTTATTGCCTACTTAACACTGATACAACGCTTAGGTGCCGAGCGCGCCGTCTATGCCACCTTATTTTTCCCTATCGTGGCTTTATTGGTCTCAACTGTATTTGAGTCTTTTGTTTGGGTACTAGAAGATTATATTGGCATCGTTATGGTCTTGATGGGTAATGCGCTGGTTATGACTCAAAAAGGTCACTTTAAAGTGCTGTTGAATGTATTTCAAAAACGCGCTTTGCCAAGAGTAAACTAGCTCTTTTTACGCTGTCATGCCAATGAAGACCGGCATCCAGGACGTTAAAATCCTTATATAATACAATAAGACATGCAAACTTAACCCTCACCCGGCCCTTGGCCGTCCTCTCCCACAAAATTGGGAGAGGGAGCTGATTCGCTGTGCTTATCTGAGGAGAATTGGGTCAAATATGGGCCGCTATTAAAGCTTACCATCTGGTGGCATAATACCGTCTACACCAGGCATGTCTTTCATTCCCTGCATCATCTTCGCCATCCCACCTTTGGTGCCCATTTTTTTCATCATTTTCTGCATTTGATTAAACTGCTTTAACACTCTAGAAACATCTTGAATAGTGGTACCCGAACCCAAAGCAATGCGGCGTTTACGTGAGCCTTTTATTAAAATTGGCTTTCTACGTTCTAATTTTGTCATGGAATTAATTACGGCTAACATATGATCCATTGATTTATCATTGGCTTTAGATTTAACTTGCTCTGGTAACTGTCCCATGCCCGGCATTTTGTCCATTAAACCAGACATACCGCCCATTTTTTTCATTTGCAAAATTTGCGAACGAAAATCTTCTAAATTGAAACCCTTGCCTTTTTGGAGTTTTTTGCTTAAACGCTCAGCTTCTTTTTTATCGACTTTGCGCTCTAGTTCTTCCACTAGAGATAGCACGTCTCCCATTCCCAAAATACGAGAAGCCGTTCGCTCAGGGTAAAAAGGTTCTAAGCTTTCTATTTTTTCGCCCATACCAACAAATTTAATAGGCTTCTGGGTTAAATAACGAATAGATAAAACGGCGCCACCACGAGCGTCACCATCCATTTTTGTAACAACAACACCCGTTAAACTTAAAGCATTGTTGAAAACTTGTGCGGTTTTCGCCGCATCTTGCCCTGTCATACCATCCACAACAAATAACGTTTCTGTCGGATTGATGGCTTGGTGTATCGCTTTTATTTCATTCATCATTTCTTCATCGATAGACAGGCGACCTGCTGTATCGATAATCACCACATCTTGATTTTGCTTTTTGGCTTGCTCTATGGCTTGCCGTGCTATATCAACAGGTGCGGTGCCTTCAGGGGCTTGGTAAAAACCAGCCTCGACTTCCTCAGCCAATCTTTCTAGCTGCTTTATCGCTGCAGGCCGGTAAATATCACAACTCGCCACTAAAGCTGATTTGTTTTGTCGCTCTTTTAGCCACTTGGCTAGTTTTGCCGTACTTGTTGTTTTACCTGAACCTTGTAAACCAGCCATTAATACCACAATGGGTGTTTGTGCTTTTAAATTTAAGGTTTCGCACTTTTCACCCATTACCTCAACAAGCTTATCATTAACTAACTTAACTAACATCTGAGCAGGGGAAATACTTTTTTTCACCTCCAGTCCCTGGGCAGATTCTTTGAGATCTTTGATAAAAGATTTCACCACATCTAGGGCAACATCCGCTTCGAGTAGTGCTTTTTTCACTTCCCTGAGCGTGTCTTTCATATTTTCATCTGTGAGCTTTCCGCGACCAATCGCATTTTTAAAGACTTTGCCTAAGCGATCTGTTAAATTTTCAAACATTCTCTACACTTCCCCATGTTTTTTTGCTGCATGATACCAAAGGCTATTTCATCAATGCCAGAGCTATGCGATGATCCTAATGTTATACACCAGAATTTAATAAGCGTTTATGGTTTTTCTCACATTTGTTAGCTGCATTGCATACATTATATCTCTGGGCTGCCAAGCAGTCCAGTTATTAAGGTTTCGTAAAAACTTGTACCTTGCTTTCAAGTTAACAAGCATACTCAGTATCTCGTGTCACGGCTATTTATTATATCGTCTCATTGAAACACCTTCAGGACAAAATTTAGATGGTTTTATTCTACTATCAATGATGTTTTGGCTACTGAATATTAGTATTTTACTTTTTTCTAATTTGAGTAAAATTGAGAACCTTGCTCTTTTTGCCTATCCCCTAACAATAGGCGTCTTATTACTAAGTGCTTTTTATGCCCATCACGATATAGTCGAAACCAAAGATTTTCCAGGTATGGTCTCTCATATTTTAATCTCATTATTAGCAACCAGCACATTGTGTTTGGCCTGTATGCAGTCTCTTTTGTTCGGCTTCCAACACTACAAACTAAGAAACCCCTCTCAATCACGCTTACTCAAACTCTTACCCCCCTTACAAACGATGGAAACCTTAGTCTTTCGTTTTGTTTGGTCAGGGGTATTATGCTTATCTTTTGCCTTGCTCAGTGGGATTTGGTTCCAGTACCGTCACCCTGAACTTAGCCATCAACCAGAAATTATTTTATCTTTCGTTGCTTGGTTTGTGTTGGTTGGTTTACTTTCTGGGCGTTATGTATTAGGTTGGCGAGCACAGACGGCTGTTTGGGGCACAACCTCTGGCTTTGCCTTAATCTTCATTTCATACTTTGGAACTAAAATTCTTTTATGACAAATGCCTCCATCCCCACTCTTCTTTTAATTATGCTGATTTTGTTAGTCCTGTCCGCCTTTTTCTCAGGCAGTGAAACAGGCATGATGTCCATCAATCGCTTTAGATTAAAACATCTCAGCAAAAACTCTAAAGCGGCAAAACGGGTACAAAAAATGTTAGAGCGTCCTGATAGATTATTAGGCGTTATTTTATTGGGTAATAATTTTGTCAATATTATGGCATCTGCGATCGCTTCCATCATTGCTATTCGGCTGTGGGGCGATATGGGCGTGCTCGTTGCCAGTATCTTGCTCACGATTATTGTGTTGATTTTTGCCGAGGTCTCACCTAAAACGCTAGCCGCTTTGTACCCCGAAAAAATCGCATTCCCTGCATCTAACATTTTAAAAGTTCTGCTTGTTGTACTCTATCCGTTGGTGTGGTTAGTGAATATTATCTCCAACAGCTTACTAAGACTAATCGGGGTCAATATAGAAGAGTTTAGTGGCACAGCCTTAAGTAAAGAAGAACTCCGAACCATAGTGCATGAGACCTCGGGCCGAGGACATTCTACTCACCGATCAATGCTACTAGGCATATTGGACTTAGAAAAGGTTCATATCGAAGATATCATGATCCCTCGCAATGAAATTATTGGGATTGACTTAACCAATGACTGGGATGCCATTAAAGGCCAATTAGCCAGTACTCAGCACACATTTTTACCCGTTTATGAAGAAAATCTAAATGATATTGTTGGCGTAATGCATGTCAAGCATGCATTACATCTACTGGCAAATAAAGAAAGTGACAAAAACAAACTAAAAAAGATCTTAATGGTGCCTTATTTTGTACCTGAAGGAACAACACTGGCCAAACAGCTTGTGAACTTCAAAGAACATAAAAAACGCTTAGCCTTAGTCGTAGATGAGTATGGCGATTTAGAAGGCCTCATCACCTTAGAAGATATTTTTGAAGAAATTGTCGGTGAGTTCACAACCGATATGGCATCAGAAACCCACCAAGATGTGCACCCGCAAGAAGATGGCACTATATTAATTGATGGTGGTGCGACATTACGGGACATCAACAAAAGCTTGGGGCTTAATTTCTCTTTAAAAGGGCCTAAAACCTTAAGCGGCCTGATAGTAGATTATTTGCAAACCATTCCTAGTACAGGCACTTGCTGCGTCATAAACAATATAATCATAGAGGTAATACAGGTACAAGATAATCGCATTAAAACAATTAAAATATTACTCCCTACCCCAGATAAAGACACCTTAGAAACTTAAACCTTTTTTCTTTGCCGTCACTAAAGAGGTTTCGTTAGCTACGCCTTTGGCAACCATTTCACTAAGCTTTGCCACAGATTGCATATATAACTGACTATCTTTGAAAAAACTATGCGGATCCATAAAACGTAACGCACCTTGAGTCAATTGAAAAATATGCGGGATCTTTCCTTCAGGTATACTAGAGTGAGGCTGATTGTGATTGGTATTGGCTTGCGCCTGCTCGCTAAAAGCCAATATTTCTAAGCTTGCTTTTTTTGCTTGTCTCCCAGCTTGATTCGCCAATTGCTCTAAAAAATTCACAATATCTATGGCTGTGGCATGAAATTCTTCAGAGGCAATTTGATGGGGTAGCTGATTTTTTTTATTGGCCTCTACTAAGTATTTTGTTGCTTGCACCACCAGTGTTCTCGTGTTGTCAAAAAAAGTGGTCCCCTTATCCATGAGCACGACAGTATCTACTGATGGAACCTCCTGCTGATCGCTCTTTGCTTTTTGGCGTAATTTCCCAAATTGACTCAATAGACTATTGGTCAATTCTCGAACGGGAATAGCAGAAATATCAGACATACTGAACTTTGGCAAATAACTCGGTTTAGTTGGATATATCAGCGCTTCTTTAGCCGCGCTAGGCTCAGGTTTTGGTTTATACTGCCAAGGCCAAGAAGGGTCCAACGACGATTCCATCCAAGAAGCTAGTACTAATGTCTCACTCACAACAAACTCCACATCTTCTTCTGTAAAATAACCTAAATTATATTAAAGCAACGACTCTAGCGGGGGCCTCGCTGACGTCTTGCATCTTCATCGGCAAGATCATTATGTGAGCACCTTTTCCAGGCACTTGCTCAACATTTGTTAAATTTTCAACAATAAATTTATTTGCGCCTAAAAACAAATGATGTACAGGAAAATCTAAGTTCCCACCATCAGGAGACAAAGTATCAATTCCGACACCCGCTATATTTTTGGATAGCAAGTATTCTGCCGCATTGATGGTAAAACCAGGGATCTCAAGTTCTCCCTGCTCGTTGAGGTTACGATACTGGTTAGGCACCCCCCAATACTGAGACCAACCTGTACATCCTATGACAAATGTCCCTTCATCGATCTCGCCATTTGCTTGCTCAAACTCATGAATGTCTGTTTCCGTAATCTGATAGGATGCATCGGCTTTAGATGAGACATCGATAACGATTACAGGTAAAACCAAATCTTCGATGGGGATATCTGCCACACTCTTTGCCCCAGGAACAAAATGCATCGGCGCATCTATGTGAGTACCTATACCTGCCTGGCAAGAAATAGCATGCACTAAAGGCCCTTTAACATAATCTTGGTCGCGGGTGATGCTAAACCCGCATATTTGATCCCATGTTGGAATTTCAGGATGAATTGCATGAGTCAAGTCTACTAACTTATATGGAAGCATTATATGCCCCGTTTGAAAGGTATAATAACTCTCACTTTATCAGCTTTATTTCTGGGGTCAATACAACAGTTAGAGGATTGACCACTTTTTTAAAACATTTGGCTCGCACTTTATCAAAAACGCCCCTTGAATTAGCCAGTTAATTTTTAATTTATCTTTCTTGAGTTGACCTACTCTATTGGTCGTCTGAATAATAGAAAGAGTTTAATTAATTAGTAGCCTTTTTATGAAAGCCAACAAAGTACTCCTAAACATTATATGTTTGCTATTTTTATGCCTTCAAACTGTCAACGCATCAGAGCCGAGGGTTGATTTTGAATTCAGTCCTATACCAGACAATATGAAGACACTGAGCTATAGATTGGATAATATAAATTCAGCCGTTGAAAAACTAAATTATGCATTAAATCACCTTGACAAAAATCTTGTCGTACTACAAATCATACCTTTAGATAAGCCTCATGTTCCATTCAAAGATGTCTTGGAATATGCTGTTGCAGGCTTAACCGAAGCACTAAACCTAAATTTTACTGATTTTCGCCATACACTTTCCGAAGCGGCAGAATTTTATAGTCCTTCAGCTTACCAAGAATTGTATACCTTCCTAGCGGATAATAAAATTACCTATCAAACAAAACTTCGAAAAATAACGAATAGCGCCGTCATCATGGCTTCGCCTCTTGTTACCAGCACAGCAGTTGAAAGCGCTAACCACCCTAAGATTCCAAACAAAAAAAGAGATGTCTACACTTGGGACGTTGAAATACCTTTATATATTCAAACCCGAGCAAAGGGCAATTTACTACAAACACTCCAAAAAAATGTAAAAATGAAAATAGCACGCTGCTCCGTAGAATATTCAGTGGATCAAATGCTGATTGAAAATATTATTTTTGAAGACTATAAACTAGGTGTATAAATGTACAACTCATTTTTAAAAGCAATTTTCGTTCTGTCTGTTATGTGTCTATGCAATACCACACTTGCCAAAGCATCTCGTGATACAGCAAAAATGGTTGAGCGCATAGAGCATTTAGAACACCAAGTTAAATTGCTGGAGGAACGTGTTCCTAAGCGTATTCGTAAACTACCATTAGACTTACCGCATTTATCCACCAATGGCGCCATTCAAGAGTCTGTTTCAAGATTAGAATCGATGTTTAATATTAATTTTATTCAATATCATCAACAAATCACACAAAACAGAAGATTTTGCACAAAGGATGCTTTTCAGGAATATACCAATTTCCTTAAAAAAACAAAGTGGATCGAAAACATAGTCGATACAAAATCTTTATTATATGTCTTTCCTGATGGTAGTCCCAAAGTTATCACTGAGGGCTCCAAAGATAAACGCTATGCATGGATGATACAAGTCCCGTTAAAAGTCTCTATAGAAAATAATAAAGACAAAACAGAGCAACCTATAATAGTCACCTTAACGATACAGCGCGCATCAGAGTTAGTGCACCCTGCTGGCATGTTAATCACAGATATGCGGTTTAAAGAGACTGGGTAATCTATTTTAGGGGATAACACAAAGCCGTTATCCCCTAAATTTTAGCTAAGCCCTTTCCTGGCTAATCTCCACCTGAACCAACGCCGGTGCTTGCTTCATATCTACGACTGCTGAAAAGCCTTCAAAATCTCCTGCTTGAGGGGTAGCCTGACCACTTTTTGAAATCCGAGCTCCAACCAGAATACTCTCTGCTTGGCTTAACACTTGACCTGCCACCATGCTATCTTCATCCGACAAAGTGATTTCAATTGGGAATTCCTGTAAAGGTTGCCTAACCACGGCAACCGGCATTGGTGGACCTTGTACATGCTTAGCAAATATATAGACAACATCACTGGCTGATAATTTCGCTTTTAATGGCTGGGCAATATCGACTCGCACTTTCAATGAAAATAAATTTGCATTATGGCTCCCACTCTTTGATAAGTGGCTTCTCGCATCCTGTAATGCTGCTGTGATAGTTTTCCTCTCACTGGCAGTTAAATCTACTGAGATGCTTAAAATTTTCGACCAATTTTTTGCTGCTAACTCATAGTTTTCATTTTGATAAGCATGCAAAGCCAATAAGTTTAATATGCCTTTATGCTTGGGGTGTTGATTCTCCAGTTGGCTAAGCCTCTGCACAATGTCCAATGAGATTTTGCCACTGTTTAACATAACCTGACAATAAGCTTGTTGAACCTGATAATACGGCTCTTGTTTATTGTAGATACTGGCTTGTTTAAATGCATTTTCAGCTTTTTCATATAAGCTTAATGATTGATACATGTCACCCAGTTTTGCCCAGGTACGTTCGGACTTAGGTACATCATCTTGTAATTGCGCCAGTTCCGCAACAACAATATCTTTGGTTAAGTGTTCTTTCTTATGTAAATAAGCAATCGAACGATCAATCTGCTCTAATCCCAATCTATCTCGTACACCTTGATGTGCACCATATTGAATATAGATCCCCAAAGACACAACGCCCACCATCGCGATCGTCGCATAAGTCATGGTCTTTAATTTTTGGATTTTGATAGAACAAAAAAGCAATGTAATGCTCATATATAAAACCAGAGCGCCCATGGCACCCCACATGAGATAATATTCAAACAATGCCATTTTACTTTCTACTCTTGAAAAGCTGAGCTGTTAAAAAACCACCACCCACCATAATCAGAAGCAATGGGCCAAACCATAATACCCACGTTTTATGGTTGAGAGGCGGATGATACACTACATAATCACCATAGCGCGCAATAAAGTGTGCTTGAATAGCATCTGCATTTTTACCTGCTAGAACCATATCGCGAACTTCCTCCCGCATCGACTCTGCAACGGGCGCATGAGAGTCTGCAAGGCTTTGATTTGGACAGGTCACACAGCGTAATGTTTTAGATAACTGGTCAAACAAAACTTGCTGATCATTATTTTCAAATGTGAATAGAGATTCGACCGCGATAGCCTGTGACATAAAGCATATCGCCAAGTACGCCACAATAAAACAAGAGACCATCCGCTGACTCATGATAAAATATCTTCTTTTTTAGATTTATTAAGGTTTAATAACGGCAAAAATTCTCGCTCGAATAACGTAAGGCTGATAGGCCCAACATGCCTTGCTAAAATAATCCCTTTTGCATCGATTACATATGTTTCAGGTGTGCCATAAACCCCCAAATCAACGCCTAAACTACCTGTGCGGTCATCTAAAGTGAAATTGTACGGTTGGCCTTGTCCCGCAAACCATTTCGTCACTTTGCTGGGGTCATCTTTATAATTTACTCCGTATATACTAGGCTGCCACTTTTGGCGGATCGCCATCAGCTCATCATGCTCATGCAAACATATTTGGCACCAGGTTGCCCAAATATGCACTAAGGCTGGCTGGCCTAAAATATCCTGCTTATGTTTTAAAGCAGAATGAGACTCTATACTACGAAGCTGAAATTCAGGGAATGGTTTTTGAATCATTTGAGACGGTAAAAAATTGGGATTTAACTTCAATCCTTTTGCCAAAAAACCAATCAATAATATAAAGCCAATGAATAGTAGCCAATTAAAATTAAATTTTGAATTTGAATTCACCTCTGGCGGGCTCTCGGGCTGAACCGATTTGTTAAAGTGGCTCATGCGCAGTCTCCAGTTTGATAGCTGCTGGTTGTTCGGATGTGTTTTGAACCCGATATCGTTTAGGGGCAGCAGCCAATGCCGCACCCAATGCGACCAAAATGCCACCTAACCAAATCCAAATAATAAAGGGTTTGACATAAATCCGAACCGCCCATGATTGCGCGCTAGTTGGCTCTGACAACGCAATATATAAATCTCTCATTAAGTTGGTATGAATTGCTGTCTCAGTCATAGGCAATTCACGTGGAATATAATACCGCCGCTCGGGATACATTGTGGCAAAATATTTCTGTTTTTTGTAAACCTTAAACGTAGCCCTAACCCCTTCATAATTTGGCCCCTTAATAGGCTCTAATTTCTGAAACTCAAACTGATAGTCACTAACCGCAAGCGACTCTTCAAGCCCAATATCAACATCTTTTTCTACACTAAATTGATAGCTCAGGGATAACCCCAAAATTAAAACCCCAACCCCCAAGTGGGCAAATAGCATGCCCCAAATTCTCAGTGATAATGTGTTTTGTGCTCGACGTTTCTTGATCGCAAGCGTAACTGTACTTGCCACAACCCACAGCCCGACCAATAGCCCAAAAGCAAACCAAAAAGAGCCTGTATACAAAATAGCACTTAATCCTGCCCCAACAGCAAGCAACAATAAAAATTTATATGAATGCCAAATTGGTCCAAATTTGTCTTGGTAGTATTTAATGCTAGGCGCAACCGCCATAATAAATACAAGTGGTAACATCATTGGAATAAAAACTAGATTAAAATATGGTGGGCCAACAGATAACTTTTCCGCAAACATGGCATCGATGATCAAGGGATAAATAGTGCCCAATAAAACTGTGCTTGCAACAACAACCAAGATCACATTGTTGAGTAGTAAAACTGACTCTTTACTTACCATAGAAAAATGTATTTTTTGGCTATAGGCTTTTACATGATTTACACGCACACAAAATAAAAGTAACGCACACCCAATCACAATACTTAGAAAGACTAAAATGAACAGCCCTCGCTCTGGACTAACAGAAAAAGCATGCACGGAAGTTAAAACGCCACTACGCACCAGGAAGGTACCAATTAAGCTTAATGAAAAAGCATAAATGGCTAATAAAATAGTCCAAGCTTGAAACGAATCTCGCTTCTCTGTAATAACAAGGGAATGCACCAAAGCCGCTGTCACTAACCAAGGCATAAAAGAAGCATTTTCTACAGGATCCCAGAACCAGTACCCCCCCCAACCTAATTCGTAATAAGCCCAATAACTCCCTAAAACAATACCCACTGTCAAGAAACTCCAAGCGACCAATGTCCAGCGTCGCGTCCATTGCGCCAAGACTTTATGCTGATCAGGATAAAATAATGCGCATATTTGAGAGGCGAAAGGCACAGCTAAACCAACATAGCCCATGTACAAAAGTGGGGGATGAAAAATTAAGCCAGGATCTTGGAGCAATGGATTCAAGTCACTACCTTCGACTGGCACAAAAGGTAAGATACGTGCAAACGGGTTTGAGGTGCATAATAAAAATAATATTAGCCCGCAGGACAAGCCTGCCAAAACAGACAATATCGTCGTATGTGCCGGTAGTGTTAAATGGCGAGGGGATCTTGCAACCAACCCCGTCCAAACGGCCAGCAAGGTTGTCCATAACAACATTGAGCCCTCATGACCGCCCCACAGTGCAGTGAGTCGGTAGTACCACGGTAAATTTTGGTGTGCATTTTGCTGAACATAACTCACACTAAAGTCATGGGTATAAAAAGACCATAACAGTGCTACAAAGCTCAGCAACATAAAAATAACATGTAGCCGAATCAATCTTATTGAGAAGACATGCACGTTTTGGGGCGGACTATTTTGTAATATGAATGGCATTAAGCAACAGCTCAGTGCACAACACAAAGAAAGTATCAGGGAGAAATGCCCTAATTCTGGGATCATTATTATTTTAAATCCATCTTGCAAATTTGGCTGAAAAGATATCACGCTTCACCTAGCAGTGCAAAAGCCTTTGGAACGCCTTAGAACTTTAAAGCCGGATAGCTAAAACATAAAAAATGCAGTGCGTTAACAGCAAAGTGTACAAAAATACTGGCTTCTATTCGTTTGGTTTTCATATAAGCCCATCCATAAAATAACCCTGCCACGCTACTAAGTAACACCATGCTCCAACCAGATTTGAAATGAAATAATCCAAATAAGCCAGCAGTCACTACAATTGCCAAATATTTGCCACCTTCGATATTCTGTAGCTTTAAGTTTAGAAAAGGCTGAATCATACCTCTAAATATCGCTTCCTCTGCAATGCAAACAAAAAACAAATTATGTAAAGCCCATACAAAAAAGAAGTTTGTTGGCTTTATATCTATTTTTGCAACTTGCAAGAAATAAGCGATTGGTATTAAAACAATTATCGCTAAAAACCACGCCACAATAGTGCTTTGACCAATGCCACGCCAAGAACCTTGATTGGTCAAAGCCCGATGGCTAAACCAGATAAAAAATAAACCAATTAAGAATTTATCTAATCTGAATGTCATGGAAAAAGGCAAAGCTTGATGGCTGAATACAAAGTTTTTTGCAACTTGCCAATTGTGTATGCCAGGAATAGGATACAAGCCAAATTTAGGATACAAACATAAATAAATGCTTGCGATTATCGCTAATAAAAACATCCATCCCCTTAGGAGGCGATGATTCGCATTTAGCCCATAATAAATAAAACTGGCTAAAGCCAAAATATATGGTAAAGCAATCCAGTCAACCCGCTGAATATAAACACCTAACCCCAAAGAAATGAGAAAAATAGAAATCCGGGCAAATTGATCTTTTATGAAATAAAAACTTATACACGTTGCAATCAATGCAGCATAGAACGTTGTCGAAAGATGCTCTTTAGATAAAATACTATAATCAAAATGTTTGATAGTCAGTTCATATGAAATCATATATTCCCTAATTTACATCCTACTAATTTTAGTTCCGAGTATATTGGAATGCTTTTACAATTGCACGGTAGTATCATAGTAATGAAATAATATAAATAACGAATTCTAACTAACATGGGTGTATGATGGAAAGGCAGGCGACTGAAACCTCTAAGAGTCACGTTAAAGACGTAATAATACTTGAACTAAATGAGTTTAATACAGACTTACTCAAAGCCGCGTCAGAGCAATATAGCTTACCGCATATAAAATTGTTGCTGGATACAGCAAAGTCTACCCACTACAAAACCAACGATCGTTATAACAGCGGGTATTTAGAACCTTGGGTTCAGTGGGTCTCTATTCATTCTGGCGTTCCTAGCAGTCAACACAAAATCAAGCACTTGGGCGATGTGCCTGACCTCAATTATGCTCAAGCCTGGGAAACCTTAAGCCAACATGGCATTAGTACAGGTGTTTGGGGCGTAATGAATGGGGGTAGAAGAGACGAAGAACATGTGAAGTTTTTCTTGCCTGACCCCTGGACGTTTAGTGAAGATGCTTTCCCTAAAAAAGTAAATAATTTGCTAAGCTTGCCTCGATATTTATCTAGAAATTATAGAAATTTAAAATTCACAAAAATATTAAACAAAAGTATCAAATTACTGTCTTATATATTTAGCTCCGGTGCGGGATTGAAAATAACAGCTCAAGTTGTGAACTTACTGGGGAGTTTAATCAAAAGAGGCCCTAAGCATTATGTGTTTATCAGTTATTTTGACTATATCTCCACTTTACTGTTTATTAAAATGAAAAAAACGCACACACCCAAATGTAGCTTTTTATTTTTAAACTCCATTGCACATATACAACATCATCACTGGAAAAATGGCCCAGACGGCGTTACACCAGAAATTTTATTTGGCCTTAAAATGGTAGATCGTCTATTAGGCTTGCTAAAGTCTGTATTCCCAGAAGATGAATTAGTGGTTCATAATGGCTTATCACAAATGAACACAAATCATGAAAAACCATGGGTACTTTACCGCCAAAAAGATCCTTTTCAGTTCTTAGTGAGCATGCAACTCAACCCGACAAAAGTAGAACAGTTAATGACGCATGATGGACATGCTTTTTTTGACTCTGCCGAAAGTTGTCAATTTGCATTCGAGCAATTAAAATCTATCCGAATTAATAATAAAGCGTTGTTTCATGTTGAATATAATGCCGAGGACGATAAAAAATTATTTTATCAATTAAACTTTACAGATGAACTAGAAACCCCAACACGATTTGAATGTAATCAAAATAATTTTAGATTTTTTGATTACTTTGACCGTATTGTGACACGTACGGGTCGTCACATCCCAATGGGTACTGTTTTTAGTCATCATATTAATTTCTCTGACCATATGTTCAACCATGATTTTAATAAACATCTGTTCCACTACTTAAATCCTGAGCAATTTCCTATGGTGGAAACAAGCAAATTTTCCTTACCTGAGTTTCAGGTCCAGACGCCAAAAGAAACAGCCGCTAATACGAGTGAAGCAGTATGTACCCAGTAATCATTATTCCAGCTTACCAGCCCGATCATGAATTAGTTAATCTGATTGAGCAACTCAATAAAACACCTAACCTCAATATTATTATTGTGAACGATGGCTCAGATACACGTTGCCAACCTATTTTTGAGGCGATCTCACAATATACTCAAATCACAGTTGTGACACACGCCATCAACTTAGGTAAAGGGCAAGCATTAAAAACAGCTTTTAATTATTTTCTAACCCATTTCCCTGAGTCTTATTCGGGCGTCATTACAGCCGATGCCGATGGCCAACATACCCCAAACGATATTTTGGCTTTAGCGCGTGATTTTATGCTCACCCCCCATAGTATGCATCTAGGTTCAAGAAAATTCTGTGGTAAAGTCCCTTTGCGCAGTCGTTTCGGCAACAACTTAACAAAATACGTTTTTAAAGCTTTAATTGGACAGTCTCTACAAGACACCCAAACAGGACTGAGAGCCATTCCAAGAAGTTTTTTAAGCACATTACTCAAAACAAGCTCTAATGGCTATGAATTTGAACTAGATATGCTCATCAAAGCCACCAAGCAAAAGTTACCCATAAAGGAAATGAATATCAAAACTATTTATAACAACCATAATAAAGGTTCACATTTTAATCCCGTATTAGATTCCCTGAAAATTTACTTTGTTTTTTTACGTTTTTTATTTTTTTCTGTGATCAGCGGCTTGCTTGATTTTTTAGCCTTCTCTTTGGGCTTCTTTTTATGTGGGAATGTATTACTGAGTGAAATAGTAGCACGTATTTTTTCAGGCACTTGCAATTTTTTATTCAATAAAGGCTTAGTCTTTAAGTCATCAGATAGCCTTCGTTTTGAAGCGCTGAAATATGCTCTTTTATGTGTAGTAAATCTCGTATTTTCATATGCCTTGATCCAAAGTCTTGTTTATTTTGGCGCAAATGTATACGCTAGTAAAATAATTGCACTCATTGGCTTATTTATCGCTAACTTTGCAATTCAAAAACTGATCATATTTAACCAAGGTGACAGCCAGAACAATCACAAAAATAAAAATACAGGCAACGGGTCGATTCAAGATATAAGCTAACTATCAACCCATACTTGCGCTAAATATGCATCCTAACTCACGGACGAGTAAGGACAAAAAGCATGGCACACAAGAAACATCGTTCTCGGCGTCGCGCCCCGCCTATCAATGCGGCCAGGGAAGTGATGCTGCTAGAGGCGATAGAACAAGACTTAGCCCAGCAATATCAAGACGCATATGATATTGAACATTCTGAAGAAACCCCAAATCAAACTTCCGAACATTATCCACCCAATAGTGAATTAAAAGCAGAACAATACCTCGATTTATTTCATGACCCTTATCATCGTTTTATGCCTCATCAACACCTGATGGGACACGCTTTAATTAACATACATGCCGAATCTCCTACGGCCCAACAATTTAATCCTCCAGTGAAAAACGCTTATGGCGTGCAGTATACCCAAATCAATAATATTCGTTTATTTGAATACCAGGGCCAACCTATGGCATTAGGGGACGCTGAAGATGGCACTCCAATGATAGCCAGACGTTCTATTCAGATGCAGCTTAAAGAAAACTATCCTAAATCTCATGCAAAAAAAAATGAATATGACTTATTATTATTCTCTCCTTTGCACGATCATACTGGTCGAAAAAAGTACTTAGGACAACACAAAACTGCTCCCTTACTCAAAACCATTGTGACAAAAAAAGAACAATTATTAGAAACGCAATTATTGGGGGCACCAGAAAAACACAAAGGCGGAAAAGTATATGTCGACAGCGTATCGATTCAACATAGAGAAGCCCATAAAAGAAGTCGCTCACAAAAAAAAGTTATGGGCAAAAAATCAGCCCAACAAATTATTTATCGTTTTTACCAAGACTACCAATCTGTATTATCCCCTAAGATGAAAAACTTAATGGAATATGTTATTGCCTCAGGCAATAATGAGTGGACACATGCCTTGGGACATAGGTTATGCCCTTTAACCCGTAATCCACAACAACGCAATAACTTAGTTGCAGGTCCCGCTTGGCTGAATAGCAAAATGAATGTAACAGAAAAATTGATTGTCCATCATGCCAAACATGGTCAAAATAAAACAACACGCCTGAAATGCATTTTAGATACGTTACCAGGCAGCGATGTCATTGATAAAGGCTTTATCAAAGCAAAAATAACACGGGATAAACGCAAAGTGACTGTGCGCCAAAACTTAGAGGCATGGGTCGATTATCCCATTTACTCCCATGCCACCGACATTCCTCAAGCCGTTTTAGTCAGCCAAGCTCTTCTAGAAGAACATACCCCCTATTGCGTGGCTGCAATTCATCTGGGAAAAATTAGATCCTATGACGATTTGCCTGGAGTCGCTGAAAGTCCAGATACCAGCCAGATTGATGAAATAACTAAAAATCTCAAAGGCATTAGCTTATAACAACCCATTCATTCGGGATTTTCTCGTTTTTGTCTGGACCTACTGCTAAATAATTGCAGAAAGCATTATGACTAAGTTATAATTCGAGCAATATTATCTATTATAGTTGTGCATACACATATGAAACGCGGCGCACCCTCTTCTCAGAGTGAACAACCCAAAAAAAGAAAAACTTACCATAGGGCGGCAAAGCCCACTTCGTTCAACTCTGAACATTTTGGGGATGATAATGAATCTTTGGATCCGGATTATGTCCCCTTTGTACCAGAAAGACCTAAAGGACCGATTATTAGATTCATGGGGGTTTCTGCTGGCTATGTGAAAAAAGCTGTTGTCGCAGGCGCGCGCACACCTAAACGCAATATGATGCGTGGAAAAACGGTGGTCAGCAGCTCTCCTTTTGGCCGGTCCACTCCTGGAAAAGAGCTCTCCTCAACGCTTTTTTCACCTGAAACTAAGGCACCCTACAAAGTCAGTCGAAAAATAATAGTCGATGGTCGAGATGTTGCAATTTATTTACCTGAAAGTATGGTTGGCGAAAGGAAAAGGCTATCTGTCCCCCAACTGTCACAAGAAAAATTAGATGCTCTCGCTAAATTGAGCATCAAACAAGATGAATTAGAGAACAGTTTCGAAAGAATTATTACACGCGAAGAGCTAAAAGCGGCACAAGCAGAAAAAGCAAGTGCCATTCTAAATCACGAGTCCACTAGAAAACCCCAACAAGCGGGGGTTATGGGAGCTCAATCCAATAATGCGGCGACTGAAGCTGGGTTAGATTTACAAGCTGCAGCAATCTATGCCGGCTTCAATGATCAAAACATCATGCATTGGAGCCATTTTATTGCGCACAGCCTCATTGGAAACAAAGGCCAAAATATTAAAAACTTTTGCCTTGCCACCAAAAGCTGTAATGGCGAAATGACATTGATAGAGCCTGTTCTAGCAAGGCTGCTAGAAATTTCTAACGGTCCAGATGCTCTGAAAATAACGATTACACCAACCTACTGTGCTGGATATGAAAAAATTAGATTGTTAGATCGACTCACCTATAAAATAGAGGGTTTAAAATATACTGACAAAGCACAAAAGCAAATTAATCCTAACTATCATCATTCAGTCACATTCAGCTTTGATGGCCTGTCACTAAACAAAATTTGTGAAAATGAAATAGACATGATTAAGAATTTGCTTGTTAAAACCTTCGCCCAAGACAGCAAAACTATTTCGGAACAAGCCAAACAAGAATTTGACTTAACGCCTCGTAAATTAGCCCCCTCACCTACAAGCAAGAAAGGCCAAGGACAGCGTGAATTACTTCTTAGTCCTGCGGCTAGGCAAACACGTTTTGTTAGAGCAAAGATGAAGCCAATCTCTTTTCCTCTCTTTCAAGAAGAGCCTGAGGGTAATGAATTAAGCCCAGCCCCTAGGAACCCCTTAAAAAAATAAAATCTGATACTTTGACTGGCTCCTAGTTTGAAGTCGATGAGAGTTTAATAAGCGCATCATTGTTTTTCCCCGTTCAGGAACAAGACAATGATACGCTACCACCACTCAATTTAGCATTTCGCCCGCTAATAGATATTGAGCCAACTTATGGTGATCATCTGGTTAAATTCGGGTAGATTAAACTATGAAAAAATTTGAATACCAAACTATATAGTTTGAACTCTGCCTTTACTGTTTTTTAATCTGGCTTGGATCTGGGCTTTACAGCTCTAGGAGAAATATACATGGATTTTAAAGAAAATATTTTAGAATGCATTGGTGAAACACCGTTAGTGAAGCTTAATAAAATAACAGAGCCTAACTCAGCCACGGTATTAGTCAAATGCGAGTTCCTGAATCCTAGTGGCTCGATCAAAGACAGAATAGCCCATTATATTATTAAGCAAGCAGAAGAGCGCGGTGAGCTCAAGCCCGGTGGCGTCATTGTCGAAAACACATCAGGCAACACAGGTCTTGCTTTAGCGATGGTTGCGGCTTACAAAGGCTATAGATGTATCTTTACAATGCCCGATAAAATGAGTCTAGAAAAAATCAACATGATTAAATCTTTTGGCGCAGAAGTCGTCGTCACGCCAACCGATGTCCCTGGCGACTCACCTGAGCATTATGTCAATACAGCCAAACGAATCGCTAAAGAACTGCCTAATGCTTATTATGTGGATCAATACCATTCCCCCGATAACATCGATGCGCATTATCACAACACTGCCAAAGAAATCTGGCAACAAACAGGTGGACAATTTGATGCATTTGTCGCTGGCACCGGTACAGGCGGCACGATATCAGGTGTTGGTCGCTTTATTAAAGAAAAAACCAGTGACATACAGATCGTAGGCGTCGATCCTTTAGGCTCTATACATTATGATTATTTTTATACTAAAAAGTTGGTTGAGCCCAAAATGTATAAAGTAGAGGGTATTGGAGAAGATATCATCTGCCGTGCATTAGATTTTTCTGTTATTGATAAAATGATTCAAACCAATGATCAAGAAGCTTTCTTAACCGCTCGCAGACTAGTGCGTGAAGAGGGTTTATTCTGCGGCGGCTCATCAGGCGCCATTGTGCATGCGGCCTTACAAGTTGCAAAAGAACTTGGTCCCAAGCACACGGTTGTCACTGTGCTCACTGACTCGGGCAGTCGATATATTTCTAAATTCTTAAACGATGCTTGGCTGAAAGACCATGGATTTTTAACGCCACATTACGCGCTCGGTACGGTTAAAAATTTATTAGCCAAACATAACCACCCTGTAATCACAGTACAAGTAAACGAAACCGTCGATACCGTTATCCAGAAATTAAAACTGCATGGTATTTCACAATTACCTGTAGTCGATAAAAACCATCGTCCCATTGCGATGCTGCATGAAGTCGATATTTTACAAAAGCTGCAATCGGGCAATATTCGTTATGATTCTACAGCACAAGAAGTTGCCCAACCCATGGGCGGACTTGTCACGCCACGTACACCCTTAGCGACACTGAACCATATTTTTGATAAAGAGCAAGTCGCTATCGTCACTGACAATGACAAACTAGTCGCCGTTATCTCCCAAATTGATATGATTGATTATATGATGAGTAAACTTAATGAAAAATAATAATTATAACTTTAAAACCAATGTTATTCATGCTGGCTACCAAGCAGACACCATAACGGGATCTGTCATGCCCCCAATTTACCTAAGCACCACCTATAAACAATCCGCCCCTGGCAAGCCTATAGGTGAGTTTGAATATAGCCGTTCTAGTAACCCTAATAGACAATTTGTGGAGCAAAGTTTAGCCACACTAGAGGGCGGGCATTTTGGCCTTTGCTTTGCATCCGGCTGCGCTGCACTGGCGATTGTTTTACAAACATTACCAACAGGCGCCCACGTGGTTGTCAGTGATGATGTATATGGTGGCACGCTCAGGCTGTTTGCTCAAGTTTACAAACAAAAAGGAATTGATTTCACGCAAGTGGATTGCACTGATTTAGCACAGTTCAAACAAGCGCTTACACCTAAGACTGAACTCATTTGGATAGAAACCCCTTCCAATCCTATGCTGAAAATAATAGATATTGAGCAGATTGCCAATATTAAAAATACAACAACACCTGAAGCGAATTTATTTGTCGACAATACCTTTGCTTCCCCCTATTTGCAAAACCCCTTAGCCTTAGGGGCAGATGGCGTTTGCCACTCAACCACCAAATATTTAGGCGGGCACTCTGATGTCGTGGGTGGTGCTTTGATTGTCAACAAACCCGAGTTAAATGAAAAGCTGGCTTATATGCAAAATGCGCTAGGCGCAGTACCTTCTGCCATGGATTGTTATTTATTAATGCGCTCAATAAAAACTCTTGCCATTAGAATGGATGCCCATTGTCAAAATGCGCAAAAAGTTGTTACTTTCTTAAACTCACACCCTAAAGTCGACAATGTTCTGTATCCAGGACTACCTGAACACCCTCAATACCATGTCGCAGAGAAACAAATGAAAAACTTTGGTGGCATGATTAGCACAACATTCAAATTAGACTTGAACCAAGTTAAAAGCTTTTTGGGTCATTTACAGTTATTTACGCTAGCAGAATCTTTAGGCGGAGTGGAATCTTTAATCGAACATCCTGCAATTATGACTCATGCCACCATCCCACCGGCCCAACGCAAAGCACTAGGCATTTCTGATGGCCTAGTTCGCCTATCGGTCGGCATAGAAGATGCAGATGATTTAATTTGGGATTTAAAAGAAGCATTAGAGCATGTCAAATAAGGCTACAACATTAGTTACGTAACTATTATATTTTAAACGTCCCTCTGAACTCGTCAAATGCCGCTCTAATGGCATTTGACTGCCATCCCAGCATGTTTAAGACA